>Ga0126371_10002441_pt1 | contig 16032 bp, 11 predicted proteins | sample PanSoiMetaPlot_4_FD_110145 | JGI IMG/M metagenome (GOLD analysis project Ga0126371, IMG submission 110145) | Tropical forest soil microbial communities from Panama - MetaG Plot_4 | ecosystem: Environmental > Terrestrial > Soil > Tropical forest > Bulk soil | place: Panama | collected 2016-02-17 | reverse complement strand
TGTCCAGTGCTCGCGCTTCTTCCAGCACAGGCCTGTAGGAGACGTTGGTCTGGATCTCCGCGCCCTCTTCGCCGCCTCCGCTCAACATCTCCTGCAGACTCGCTATCTGCTTGTGCAGGCTGTTGAGACGGTTGAGCGCTTCATGCAGAGCCGACACCTGGTCTCGAAGTTCCATGGCCAACTTGAATTGCGCACGCATGGCGTTGTCATCAAACTTGAAACGGGGATCGGTTTGGACCTCCACGGTCTGGGTTTCGGTCTTGCCGTTGACCGTCACGGCGACCTTGTATGTGCCGGGAAGAGCGGTGGGACCAGTGCTAGGATCAAAGAAGAATTCTTCTTCCTCGGCGCCTTCGCGAGCCGGAAGAAAACTCAGCCTCTTCGGTCCGTCATAGCGCAAGTTCCAGGACACGCGGTTGATGCCGTACTTGGACGGTCCGTTCATGGTGCGAACCACCTGACCGGAGCTGTCGGAGATCGCGATTTTCACGCCATTCTGTTGGCGGCCGCGTCCTCCCACACCTCGTTCGCCGCGCTCGCCGCCGGGCCCGCTGCGCTCAGCGTTGGTCTTAATTTCGGTTGGAAGGTAATAACTAATGACGGCCCCGCTCAAGGGGTTGGGGGCTATGTAGCCGCCCGAGGCGAAACCGTGCTTGTTCCAGAAATGCCAGTTGATAGCGGCCTGCATCGGGTACAGGTGGAAGTCACCTTTGCCGAGTTCAGCGCCGCTTTCTTCCAGGGGCGTAATGTCGTCCAATACGAAAAGGCCGCGACCATGCGTGGCCACCACCAGGTCGTGGGTTTTCTTGATGAATTTGATGTCGTAGATCGGGACGGTCGGGAAGTTGCTCTTGAGCGTTGTCCAGTGCCCGCCGTCATCGCTCGAGTAGAACAGGCCGGTATCGGTCCCCAGCACCAGAAATCCCTTACGATTCGGATCCTCGCGCACGACGCGGGCCGGATCGTCCTGCGGCAGGCCTTCGGCGATCGACGTCCAGGTCTTGCCTCCGTCGTGAGTCTTGAAGGCGAACGGCTTGTTGTTTTCGACCTCGTGGAAGTCCACGGCCACATAGGCGCTGTTGACATCGTTGGGCGAGGCTTCGATTTGCTGAACGCGGCCCCACTGCGGCAGGTTCGCGATTGCCGAGGTCGCGTTAGTCCCATGCTGACCGCCGTCGCGAGTTACTGGCACGACGCCGGCGTCCGTGCCCACCCGGATGGGCTTGGAATCGACGGGGGAAATGGAGATCGACAGGATGGCGCCAACGGTCTCAGCGCCGCTGAGATCGAGGAAAATAGGCCCCCCACTGCTTTTTTGCTTGCTTTTGTCATTGCGCGTGACGTCGGGCGAGATCGGGGTCCAGTGCTGGCCTCCGTCAGTTGAGCGGAACAGCACGTTTCCGCCCAGGTACACCTCATTGGGATCAGTGGCCGAAACCGCGATCGGGGACGTCCAGTTAAAACGATACTTAAGGTCGGCCGGCTTCATGGATTGCACGCCAGCCAGATAGGGCCGCACAGAGTTGGACATGCCGCTCTCATTATTCAAGCGCTGGATCGATCCGTTTTGTGAGTCGGTGTAAACGATATGGACACCCTTGCCCCGAGCCGGGACGGCGTATTCACCGTCGCCACCGGTCACGGTGTACCAGTCAAAGCCGGAGATCCCGCCGCGGCTCAAGTTGTTGGAAGGTCCGCACCATCCGTTGTTATCTTGCAAACCGCCGCAGAGGTTGTAGGGCGCCTCATCGTCCTCGGCCACGGAATAGAACTGCTCGATCGGGAGGTTATCCAGATAACGCCAGGTGCGGGCGGCATCCGCGCTGATGTAAACGCCACCATCGTTGCCGTTAATCATGCGGTTGGGGTCCTGGGGATCGATCCACAGAGTGTGATGGTCCACATGAACGCGAGCGGAAGTCGGGCGCGCCGTCTTGCCGCCGTCCTCTGAAAGCATGATGTTGTAAGAGAGAAAATACACGCGGTTTTCGTCATTCGGCGCAACTACCAGCTCGCTGAAGTAAAAGCCGCGCGCAGCCAGATTGTGATTGTTGCTCACCATCCTCCAGTGATCGCCGAGGTCGGTGGTATCGTACAGCGTACCTTTCTGGTTCTCGACCAGAGCATAGATGTGCCGCGGGTTGCTGGGCGACGCGCCCAGGCCGATGCGCCCTGTGACACCCTCAGGCAGACCTTCGGTCAGCTTCTTCCAGGTACTGCCGCCGTCGACAGACCGAAAGATGCCGCCGCTGGTTCCGCCGTCCTCTAGCATCCAGGGATAGCGGCGCACGTGCCACATACCTGCAAACAGCACCATGGGGTTGCTCGGATCCATAACCAGGGAGCTGGCGCCGGTGTCTTCGTCCACGTAGAGAACTTTCTGCCAGTTCTTGCCGCCGTCGGTGGTGCGGAAGACGCCACGGTCGACATTCGGTCCCCAGGCGTGACCGAGAACGGCGACGAAAACGATGTTTGAGTCGTGGGGGTCAATGGCGATATTGGAGATCTGTCCGGCATCTCTTAATCCCATGAACTTCCATGTGTTTCCGGCATCGGGCGAAAAGAAGACACCTTTGCCGGTAACCAGGTCATTGCGGATGTTCTTTTCTCCCGTTCCCACCCAGATGAGGTTGGGATTGGAAGGTGCCAGCGCGATAGCCCCGATGGAAGCTGTGGATTCCTTTTCAAAAATCGGCTTCCAGGAGAGGCCGCCATCTTGGGTCATAAAAACCCCGCCGCCTGCGGCGCCGACATAATAGATGTTGGGCCGCCCCGGGATCCCAACCACCGCCGTAACGCGGCCTCCGCCGACCGCGGGCCCCAGGTTGCGAAACTTCATGTTCTCCAAGGGGTCCTTCCATTCAGACTTCGAGGACTCAGACTTCGCGGTTTCAGTTTTCTGAGATTCGGCTTTCGCGGATTCAGACTTGGCCGATCGGGATTTGGACCGTGTGCTGTCGGCTTTCTTTTCCTGCGCCGCGGACCATGTGCACTGAATGCACAACACTACGACAAGAACGGACGCCAGTTTGGCAAGTGTTTTCATAGGATGCGCTCCAAGAATGAGTTCGCAAGACGAGGCGAATGATACCGCAACTGGCGCGGTAAAAACCATCGTACATCCGCCCCAATGAACAGCTGGTTTTGAAAAGAGCGGTACAAATGATCTAGTTTGGTCCATAATAGCTGGCTCAGAAGGTCAAGTTACGTTAAGTTCGTCGGACGCATGATCTTCATGCACCGGGAAAAGGGGATTTCCATGAAAAAGAGCCTTGCAATATTGGTAACGGTCACCCTGGCATGTGTGAGTGCGCAGGCCCAAAAGAAAGAAGAGGAGCGGCTGAAACATTCCGGTGAAGTCCTAATGGAGATCCTGAATATCCCGGACAACATTCCCAAATATTGGCTGGACCGCGCCGAGTGCGTGATTGTTCTCCCCTCGGTTAAGAAGGCGGCGTTCGGCGTAGGAGCCAACATCGGACGCGGCGCCATGTCCTGCCGCAGTGGCCCGACATTCACTGGGCCATGGGGACCACCGGCCATGTACGCGCTGGAAGGCCTCAGCTTCGGCCTGCAACTGGGTGGCCAGGCCACAGACTTCGTTCTGCTGGTGGAAAACAACAAGGGTGTGAACGCACTGCTGGGGAGTAAGGTGAAGCTGGGCGGTGACGCATCGGCCGCCGCCGGGCCTAAGGGTCGTGACGCGGAAGCGGCCACGGACGTGACCATGCACGCTGAAATCCTGACTTATTCGCGAGCGCGCGGCCTTTTTGCAGGAGTTTCTTTGGAAGGGTCAACCCTTCGTCCGGACGGCAGCGCGAACAACAACCTCTATGGGCGCGACATCACTGCCCGTCAGATCGTTCTAGAGCATAAGGTGGGCACTCCGGAGGCCGGCAAGCTGTTCGTTTCGGAGTTGGAGAAGGCGTCGCCCCGAAACAAGTCTGATCCTAAGTCGCTGGAAACCGCAAAGTGAAAGGACTCTCCGGCTCACTTGGGACATGAATACCCAGCAGCAAGCCTTGATCGCGCTCGGTGATCTCAGGGCGCACTGATAACCAGGGCGTGGCGGTTCTTAAGAGGCTTTCCGGGTCGCGTGCCGGCTCCATCGTGGCGCGGCTTATCAGTCGCGTGTTGTGTCGAACCGGCTGGTACCTCAGCGTTGCAGCCCAGGAGCTACCGGTGGCGGTCAATGGAACGGAAAACGGCCGTGCGCTGAACCGGCGGCGGCTCCATGGAACTCTTGCTATTGCATTTACGTCGCTGGACTGGGGTTCAGTCTTTTTTCCCGAAAACTACGATGTGCTGCAAGGGAAGGGTCTCCACGGTCTCGAGCCGCGCAAATCCTGCGGCTTTGAGCTCCTTTTCGAGTTGCTGGACTGACATCTTGTGCAACTCCTTGATCCGCACTTCAGGGTCTTCCTTGCGATACTCAACGAAGACGACGCGTCCCTTCGGCTTGAGCGCCTTGCGGACCGCGGTCATGACTTCGAAGGGATAGGAAAGTTCGTGATAGACATCAACTAAGAGAACCACGTCGACACCGTTTGCGGGTAGGTGAGGATCGCGCTCGCTACCTTTCACAGTCTCCACGTTCGTGACCTTCTGGGCAATGATGCGCTCGTGGAGGGTTCCGAGCATTTCGTCCTGGATGTCAACTGCCAGAACCTTGCCCGTCTTGCCGACCTTCGGCGCAATGCGAAAGGTAAAATAGCCGGACCCAGCACCAAGGTCGGCGACTACTTCGCCCCCATGAAGGTCTAACGCATCGATCACCTTGGCCGGACGTTCCTCCTCTTCGCGCTGAGGACGGTCAAGCCAAGGTATTCCGCCAGGCCCCATGACCTGCGCGATTTCCCGCCCCATGTAGAACTTGCCCGTCCCGTCGGGGTCGTGTACCGCTCGCGTTTCATAAAGCCCTGGGGGCGCCGCGGTTGCGGCCTGCGCCACCAGCAGCTCTGAATCTGAGCGAACGTTGGATAGAGCCCCGCGACGCTGAGTCTCGAACGAGGCCGAGCCCGTTGCCCAGAATGCTGTTAGCAGCGCCCAGGCGATAAGGTGTCGTGCGCGCTCAGGCATAATGTTCCTTGGTCCTTCGTTTTTGAGTGCTGACTGATTTCTGCATTTTTGGGTTTGTGGTCCCTCAACTTTATAATCACTTGCGCGCCAAGTAGGCGCCATCCAAGATACAACAAGTTCGTCGAAAGGAGACTGGTGTCATGAAGAGACTATTCGCGGTATTTGCCTTTTTGTTGTTTTTTTCTTTCGCAGCCTTCGGGGAGCGCTTGACGGGATATATTTCCGATGAACAGTGCGCGGCGAGCGGATCCAAGGCCGCAAAGGCGACTGACTGGATCAATCCCACGAAGTTCGAATCCTGTGCTCAGAAGTGCGCGAAGAATGGCTCGCCCGCGGTGTTTGTGACCGAGGACAACAAGGTCCTGAAGCTCGACGTCGAATCCACCAAGAAAGCCGCCGCGCATTTGGGTCACCGCGTCTCTGTAGAAGGCAAGGTTGAAAACGGCAGTCTGAAGATCAGCAAGATCACGACCATCAAGATGGAAGCGCAAGCGAAGGCCGACGATCAGAAATAACACACTTGTTGAAGGCCGGTCCGGCTCTGAACGACGGCGCCGGAGTGTAGACTCACAATCATGTCCCAAATCGTAGCCCTGGAATGTTCCAAGTGCGGCGAACACTTGAGCGCTGCGCAGCCTCAGACGATCTGCCCCAAAGATGGCGGGTCGCTCTACGTGCGTTATGACCTCCGAGCGCTGCGCGGCAAGTTCACTCCCGATTCCTTGCGGGGTCGGCCAGCAACCATGTGGCGCTATCGCGAGGTTCTGCCGGGCGATGATTCGGTGAGCCTGGGGGAGGGCTTTACCCCGCTGCTTCCCAGCCGTGAGTATCGGAACGTATATATAAAGGATGAAGGGCTAAATCCCACTGGATCGTTCAAAGCTCGAGGGCTCTGCGCTGCCGTCACCATGGCGAAGAAGTACGGGATTAAGAAGCTGGCGGTGCCTTCCGCCGGCAACGCTGCCAGCGCGTTGGCTGCATACTGTGCCGCGGCAGGCATTGAAGCACACATCTTCATGCCGAAAGATGTTCCCACGGCGAACCTGGTGGAGTGTAAAGCTTACGGCGCCAAGGTCACCTTGGTGGACGGTCTGATCTCCGATTGCGCCAGAATCGTCAATGAGCGAAAGCAAGCGGAAGGATGGTTTGATATTTCCACGCTGAAAGAGCCATTCCGCGTAGAAGGCAAAAAGACCATGGCTTACGAGGTGGCAGAACAGCTCAACTGGGACCTTCCAGATGCCATCTTTTATCCGACTGGAGGCGGTGTCGGCCTTATAGGTATGTGGAAGGCATTCGATGAGATGGAGCAGCTTGGCTGGATCGACGGTGAGCGTGGCAAGAAGCGTCCTAAAATGATTTCCGTGCAGGCAGCAGGCTGCGCGCCGGTGGCGAAAGCATGGGACGAACACAAACGTGTCGCCGAGATGTGGCAAAATGCGCAAACCTTAGCTGCCGGGCTGCGTGTTCCCAAGCCGTATGCGGATTACATCATCCTCGATATTCTCAGGCAGAGCGGCGGCACGGCCATCGCTGTGTCCGATCAGCAGATTGTTGAGGCCGTGGCAGAGTGGGCCAGCCGGGAAGGCGTGTTTGCTGCGCCCGAAGGCGCCGCATCACTGGCAGCTTACAAGATCCTGTTGTCTCAGGGATTCATGAAGCCCGCGGACAAAGTGGTGCTCTTCAACACCGGTTCTGGATTGAAATACATTGACGTAATTGGCGACGCGATGAAGATCTCGGCAGCGCCAGCGCCCTCGCACATGGCAGCGCCGGCTACGCGGAATATCGGGGGGATCATTCAGCCGTACTGAGCTCTTGGCAACTAGCACAGCTAGAGCCAGCCCTTGAGAGTTGAATGCGGTCGCCGCTCTTGGCTCGCTCCGCTGCCTCCGGGCTTGAGCCCTGAAGGGCGTCGCCCGAGAACGCCATGTCGGAGCAGATCCTTCGGCGTCGCAGGAGACCGGTCGCAGACCGATGCGCTACGGGCTGGCTGGTCGTCAGAACCTCAAGGCGCTCGAAAGTTTGGGGGCTAGCAGGCGTCGACAAAAAGGAGTTTTGGCAACCTCGCAGGACTTGTTGCCATGCGCTAATTGCTTATTATGACCGACCGGCTCTACTATCACGATTCTTTCCTATACGACTTTGATGCGCGGGTCGTGGACTCTTTGGTCCGCGGGGACCGCCATGCCGTGGTACTCAACCGCACCACCTTCTATCCCACCAGCGGAGGCCAGGTACACGACACTGGAAGATTCCTGCTCGAAGACAAAAGGGAGGTGGCGGTCATCGAGGTCGCCGAGGACGAAGCAGGCCGGATCTTCCACTTTGTAGCTGAGCCGATGGCCGCAGGTACTGCGGTTCACGGCAGCATCGATGCCGCCCGCAGGCGCGACCATGTGCAGCAGCACTCTGGCCAACATGTATTGTCGGCGGCATTCATCCGTCTGTTCAATATGCCTACGATCAGCTTCCACATGGGTGGGGAAAGCTGCACCATTGACCTGGAAACCCAAGGGCTCACAGGAGGGCAAGCAGACAGGGTCGAGCGGCTGGCCAATGAGATTAGCGGCGAAGATCGACTTGTCTCCATTCGCTTTGTAGCGTTGGAAGAAGCGCGGAGCCTCGGCCTGCGCAAGCTTCCGCCCAAGCAGACCGGCGATCTTCGCTTGATTGATATCACCGATTTCGATCTTACCGCTTGTGGAGGGACCCACGTACGCTCTACCGGGCAGATCGGCGCTATCTTGCTTCGCAAAATCGAAAGGGTGAAGCAGGGTGTCCGGGTGGAGTTCGTCTGCGGTTTGCGTGCAGTGGCCGCCGCACACAAGGACTATGTTACGCTCACCGAGGCCGCCGGGATTTACTCCGCTCATCTTCATGATCTGCCGCAACAAGTGCGCAAGTCACTCGAAGAAAGCAAGGCCGCCGGAAAAGCCCAGCATAAGCTGGTTGAAGAACTGGCTGAGCTGCATGCGCAGCGTTTGCTCGCTGAGACGACGGGTTCCCCGCGAATCGTCACGAGTATTTTTCCCGATCGCGACGCCATCTTCATCAAGCTTCTGGCACAACGGTTGACAGCGGGTGGTTGCGATGTAGTCGCCCTGCTGGCCGCCGGTGGGGGACATCCGGCGCTGGTATTCGCGCAGAGCCCCGGCCAGGGGAACAACATGGGACAGCTTCTCAAGGATGCCATGACCCAACTCGGCGGCCGCGGTGGCGGGACGGCCGATATGGCGCAGGGTGGGCTGCCGACAGGCGCTGCCGACATGGCACGAGTTGATCAAATCTTGCGTGAAACGAAAGGCAAACTTTGATCGTGAACCAATCGATAATTCGCCGCAGACTGTTTCAGGCTGCTCTCTGGTTGCTTTTCCCCGGCTTTGCTTTTGGCGGAAAGGGAGAGGCGACGCAAGTGCTGGTTTGGCCCCAAAACGGTTCACCGGTCGTGCGATTTACATTTGGCAGGTTTAAGGAGATTGGCTCTGCCGGCGGACAGCACACCTTGGTGACGGAGACCACCGCTGAGAACCTTTGGGACAAGAAGATTGGTCGAGCGGGCTTCACGCTCTATGCGTTCGACAAGAATAAGGTTCGGATTGGAGAAAGCTACATCGTGCTCGACAATCTCTTGCCGGGCCAGACCGCCAAGTTCCAAACCCACGTGGCAACTTCGGGAACACCTGTTTCGCTGGAACTCATGGCCGAGGAGGTGCCTCTGGAGTTGAGGCCGAAGGTCCCGACTTCACCCAAGACCGTATCCATTACTGTCAACTCTGTGCCGCAAGGCGCAAGTTTGAAAGTTGATGGAAATGACGCGGGAACCACGCCCAGGGTGATACACGTTACAGCAGGCCGACACGAGTTGGAATTCAGCAAAGACGGATTCAATCCGGGAAAGTTCCCCTTCGAGCTTGGGCCGGACGATGCTTCGGGAGGCAGCGTGAGTTACGAACTCGGAGCCTCCGCGCATGACACCGTGGAACTCCGTGACGGCACTGTATTGACTTGCGACGTCGAATTGGTCTCGGCCACGGAGGTTGTGCTCCGCATTGGGGGAGCCCTCCAGCATCTCGACCGTAATAAGGTGAAGCGGATTGGATTGGTGGAACGGGACCCGCCAACTCGTTAGATGCGCCCATCTTTCGCCGTTGTGGAAAAGATCTTGCGTGACACAGCGGCAAAGCTCTAATCTTGCTCGCTATGCTCCGACATCTTGCGAAACGCGTGCATTTCGTGCTTTTCCTGACTGCCGGCATCTCCGTGGCGCAATCTGCTCCAGACTTCCGTGCGTCCCAGCGCGAGGCGGTGAAGTTCTTATCTGAGCTGGTGAAAATCGATACGAGCAACCCTCCCGGGAGTGAGACCAGCGCCGCCGAATACATCAAGGGCGTGCTGGCTGCCGAGGGCATTCCCGCGCAGATCTACGAGTCTGCCCCGGGGCGCGGGAACCTCGTGGCGCGTATCAAAGGCAATGGCAAAAAGAAACCGCTGCTGTTGATGGCGCACTTGGACGTGGTCGGGGTCGAGCGCGATAAATGGACGGTGGACCCCTTCGCCGGCATTATCAAAGATGGCTATCTCTATGGCCGCGGCTCCATTGACGACAAAAGCATGGACGCCGCCAACCTCGAGGTCTTCCTTCTGCTCCACCGAAATAAGGTTGCATTGGACCGTGATGTGATCCTTCTCTCCGAAGCTGGGGAAGAGGGTACCACGCAATTCGGAATCGATTTCATGGTCGAGAAACATTGGGACGAGATTGCCTGCGAGTACGCGCTGAACGAGGGCGGCGATATTCGTGAGGAAAACGGAAAAGTGCAATATGTGACGGTGTCAACAACGCAAAAGGTACCCCGCGGATTCTCTCTCGTCGCCCACGGCACCAGCGGCCACGGATCGGCGCCGCGCGTGGACAATGCGATCGCCCACCTGTCCGCGGCGGTGGACAAGGCGTCACACTGGCAAGCTCCGATGCGGCTAAACGAGACAACTCGGCGCTTTTTCGAGCAAATGGCCAAGATGGCACCGCCAGAAAAAGCGATGCTCTATGGGCACCTCGAAGACGCCGCCGTCCAGCAGAAACTCCAAGAGACCGAACCGGCCTACTATTCCATGCTCCGCACCTCGCTGGTGCCGACCATCATCAAGGGCGGGTTCCGCTCGAACGTGATCCCGGCGGAGGCCGAGGCGCGGTTTGACGTGCGCGCGCTTCCGGACGAGAACATGGAGACTCTCAAAGCCAGTTTGACCCAATTGTTCAACGATCCTGCCATAACCATCGTAGACGCTGAGAACGCCAATCAGCGCCCAGCCACGCCACCTTCCAGGCTCGATACTGAGGCGTTTCATGCATTGGAGCACGCGCAGCAGACAGTGTTTCCTGGAGTGGTCACCATTCCCATCATGCAAGTCGGCGCCACGGATTCGGCCGAACTGCGAGCCCGGGGCGTCCAGGCCTACGATATTGGAACCGTGATGAACGCCGAGGATCATCGGCGCGTCCACGGCAATGACGAGCGGCTCGAGATCGCGGGATTCGGCAAGTTTGTGGAGTTTCTCTATAGGACTGCCGTAGGAATCGCCGGCGCGAAATAGGGAGCCAGTGAACAACTTCAAGGATCGTAGCGTTTGGGTAACCGGAGCTTCGTCGGGCATCGGCGAAGCTCTAGCCGGTTCGTTTCACGGCGCCGGCGCCAAGCTGATACTTTCCGCCCGCCGGGAACAAGAACTCAGGCGCGTACAGCAGCTTTGTGGCGGAGAGCCGGACACGCGTATCCTGCCGATGGACATGAGTTTGTCGAGCAGCTTGGCGGACAAGGCCAGCCTCGCGCTCGCGATGTTTGGAGGTGTCGATTTCCTGGTCCTCAACGCCGGCATCAGCCAGCGTTCTCTCACGAGGGCCACCGACGAAAGCGTCTATCGTAGGCTGATGGAGGTCAATTTCTTCGGTCCCGAAATGTTGACCCGCGCCCTCCTGCCCGCGATGCTCGAGAAGAAGGGCGGGCACATTGTGGTGATCTCCAGCATCGCCGGCAAATTTGGCGTGCCGCTGCGCTCCGGCTATTCGGCTACAAAGTTTGCCCTGTACGGCTTCTACGAAGCGCTGCGCGCCGAGGAGAGCCGTAACGGCATCCGCGTCACCATGGTGTGTCCGGGGTTCATCCGCACAGAGATCAGCGTCTCCGCACTCAGGGGGGACGGAAGCCCACACGCAAAAATGGACCCGGAGGTAGCCCGGGGCATGCCCGTGGAGGAATGCGCCCGCCAAATTCTGAAGGCTGTGGCCCAGGCCAAAGAAGACATCTGCGTGGGCGCCCCGCGCGAAAAAATGATGGTCTATCTGAAGCGATTCTTCCCCAGTGTATTGACGAGAATGGTTTCTCGGGCGGTCAGCACCCGCGTGAAGACGGTCTGAGCCACCGTTTTCGCGGGGAAGACCGCGAATGGTAAAATCGATGAGGTTTTACTCCGCCGTGGGGCTATAGCTCAGCTGGGAGAGCGCATCGTTCGCAACGATGAGGTCGTCGGTTCGATCCCGACTAGCTCCACCAAATATCCTTTGTAACCTTCGTATTTTCAACATGTTACGATCGACATTTTCAGGTTGACTTCGTTCCGCATCCGATCTCAGTCGACGGCTGCGAATCTGTGCGCGCAGAACTCGGTTTCTCGCGCAGCATCATCGTCGTCACACGCGTCCCTGAATGTGCGGTCACGGCCGGCATTTTCCCTGCGATCGAGTTTTTGGACTCTACGACATCACTACACAACCAAGCATTACCACCAACTGGAAGGCCACGAGCGCGGACGTTTGGACGGTGCCGGTTGGCGGGGGCTTCGGCCGCATCATGAAAATCGGGCCGCAGCCAGTCAATCTGTCGCTCCAATTCTATGGCAACACAGTTTATCCAAGGGGTACGTCGCCTTGAAGTATGCAGATCGGGGTCGGCTTCTTGTACCGCCGCGACTACTAAAACCAAGAGGGAAAGAATGCCCACCTGGTGCGAAGGAAGCAGATGACAGAGACGATCATGACAGGCGGTACTCCGCACGCAATAACTCCGCGGCGCGTTCGCCGATAATGACGCATAGGGCCATGGTATTGCCGGCGGTCACCCGCGGCATAATGGATCCATCTGCAATTCGCAAGCGTTCGACGCCATAGATCTGCAACGCTCCGTTCACCACCGACATCGAATCGCGGCACATTTTTGCGGTACACGTCTCGTGCCAACTTGTCAGTGCGGCATCCTGAAGGAAGTTGTCGAGATTGGCGCCCTGCAAATTGCCGGGTGGAAACTCGCGCCGGGTGAACGGACGGAGAGCCAGTCCGTAGCCACGAACTTACAGTTGTCTGATGCGGGGGAACGATTTCCACATTTGACGCGAATTCAACGACCAAAGTTCGCGCGGATCGTCATGCCGATAAATTCCGATCCCGTTTAAGAGTATGCTCGTCGCCCAGCAACCCAATCATAACCAAAGACGTAGTTGATCACTCGCTGCGAAGCGCTCCTATCGGATCAGCATCCATAGCGCGTCGGGCAGGAAGGTAGCCGGCGACCAGAGCCACAAAGATTACCAGCAGGGCAAGCCCGAGAAACAAGATACCGTTGACCTCGACCACGCCGAATAGCGTGCTCCGCATCACGCGGCTTAATCCGTAGGCCAGGGGCAGGCCAATTCCCAGGCCGATGGCGGCCAACTTCCATGACTGGCGAATCACTAGCTTGAGTACATCTTCTCGTTGGGCTCCTAAGGCCAGGCGAACCCCAAACTCGTGCTTACGCTGCGCAACAGAATGCGCCAGCATTCCGTAAATTCCCAACGCGGCCAGCGCGAGGGAGACCCCGGCAAACACCAACATAAGGATGCCCAAAATTCGCAGCGGAGCCAGCGAGTCGGACACTGAGCCATCCATAGTGCCAAGCCCAGTTAGCGAGACGCTAGGATCAAGGCCGCGCACGGCTGCACGAACCTCGGAGGCCAGGACCAGCGTGCCGGAATGCGCGCGCACGGTGAAATCCATGTCGCGCTTGGGAGCTTGCAGATAAGGAACGTAGATCACGGGACGGGCCTGTCCATCCCACCAGTTCTGCTGTACGTCTTCGACGACGCCAACAATCGTGGTCCACGTAACCGCGGCTCCAGGAGGTCCAATCTTCATACGCCGCCCGATGGCTGACGAGCCAGCGAAGAACTTCTGTGCCATGGTCCGGCTAATCACAGCTACCGCAGGGCTCTCCGGGCCGTCCTGCTCACTTACTCCGCGTCCTCGAAGAATAGGAATTTTGAGCGACGGAAAGAACCCAGCGCTCACACTCTGGAGATCCGCGGAGGGAGCTTCGCTCTCGCGCAAGATTGTCTGGCCTTCGATCGCAAACAGGGTTCGCGGATTATCGACATTGCTCGCGGGAGGATTGGCGACGATGCCGGCCACTTCGACGCCGGGAATCGACCCGGCGCGTTGTAAGAATTGCTGGTAGAACCCACGAACCTTCGCGTCGTCTGGATATGCGCCTTGCGGCAGACGAAGGCCGGCGGTCAGCACCTTCGCAGGATCTAGCGTCTTGTAGATGTCGGCCAGACGGAAGAAGCCTTGAGCCATTAATCCAGCGCCGGCCAGCAATACCGTCGCGAACACGACCTGGGACATCGCCAGCATATTGCGAAGACGGTTGCGTCCTCCTCCGCCTGAACGGCCACCGGTCTGCTTTAAAACATCGTTAAGGTCGACCCGTGTGCTTCGCACAGCGCCGCCAAGGGCAAATGCCAGGGCAACAACTGCTGTAAGAAGCACGGCGAACATCGTGACGCGCCAGTCGACCTGGATGGAACCCCAGCCAGCCACCCACTTGGTGTAATCGAAGGGAATGCCGTCACGAACGAGGTTGACCGTCATGACGGATACGGCGAGTGCAATCGCCCCGGCGAAGAACGAAAGAGGCAACGTCTCGCCCAAGAACAGCTGGGCTAGACGGATTCTATTCGCCCCTAGGGCTGTGCGTAGGGCGAGTTCCTTCTGCTTTTGAATCAATCGCGCCAGCAACAGATTGAGAAGATTGGCAGAGGCCAGCAGTAAAACAAACACGGCCGCGATCTGCAGAGTGATGAAAAGAGGAGCAGTGAACATGTACTGCTCTTCCCGCAGACGAAGCAGATTGAAACTCCGCCCTTGATGCGTGTCAGGAAATTGTTGCTGTAATCTGGCAGCGAAGTTTTGTACGTGCGATTGTGCCTGTCCCAAAGTGAGGTTGGGGCGGAGCCTTCCGACGACTTGAAACGACGCCCCTTGCAGCGCCTGGGCGTTGCGCTGGGATTTCATTGGCGCCGTGATCGCAAGCGGCATCCAAAAATCGACGGCCGGCGGATAGTTGAAGCCAGCAGCCATGATGCCGACAACAGTTTTCTTTTGCGCATCAATCTCAATCGACCGGCCCAAAACTCCAAGATCCCCGCCCAAGCGCCGCAGCCAAAACCCATGATTGATGATGACAGCGTCGTTCCGGCCGCTCTCGCCTTCTTCCTGCAAAAAGGCGCGGCCCATCAATGGCCTTTCACCGATCACATGGAAGAAGTTTGGCGAGACCATGCAGGTCACCGCCGGCTCTGCCTCGCCTCCGGCAGTGAGGTTGGATTCCTTCAAGCGATACGCAAATAGACCCTCGAAGATCGAAGTTTCACGTTGCAGATCAACGAAATCAGCCGGAGCAATCTTGACCTCGCTGGTAACGTTGGCCCCACTCGCTCGCAAAATGACAAGTTGATTAAGCTGAGGAAACGTGTAGGGACGCAGGATGAGCGCATTGACAATGCCGAAGACTGCTGTATTGGCGCCGATTCCCAACGCCAAAGTGATCACCGCAATCGTGGCGAATCCTGGACTTTTGCCCAAAGCCCGCAATCCGTGCCTTAGGTCTTGAAGCATTCGCTGCATGGTAAATCCTCGGGGCGGATCGATTATTAAAGTGCAAGTGGCCTTCCAGAAACTGTCGCCGTAACACGCTGATTCTAGACGGATTATTGGAACGCTTTTAAAAGCGGGGCGGTTGCGGTGTTCGGAGACGAAGAGTTATTGTTCGGAAGCGAACACGCCGGCTATGGCCGCGCCGGGCTTTAAGACTTCAGCCGTGCAATCAGCTCTCGAAGGTGGTTGAGAATGGCATCGCGTGGACGCGTAATCCCCAGAGGGGAGGAGGAACATCATTCCAAGCTTCCACTGGAGCAAGCCTTGAGTATTTAGCCGGTAGTGGGCACAAGGTGACGATTTGCCGAACCTGGGCTGCATCCTTCTCGGAATCACATCGGTCGGTGAGTACAATCGTGATTTTGAGATAATTATTCGCGAGTGCCACGTTCTAGGGTTTAGGTGGATTATGCGTGCGAGTCGAATCGGGTGCCTCGCTGCGGTTATTGCGATTTCTGCGCTCTCGCAAGCGCAATCCGGCAGTGCATACGAAGCGCTCAACGCGCTTTCAAGCGGTTCTCCCAACGCAAAATGGAATGCTGTTCAATACCTCGCAGCCCATCCGAACGATTCCATTCCGCAGTTGTTTCGCATTGTTGAGCGCCAAGAGCCGGGATGGGTCTATGCATCAACAGCTATTGCTCGTTCTAAGGATGTCCGGGCGCTCCCATTCTTGACACATCTACTTGCTGACAATTTCTTTCTGAAAGAGGCCGATGGGACAAGGACGATCTTTGGCCTTGGCACGCAGAACGGCTGTCTCGTGTTGCCGAACCTCTTTGGCAGCGCGCTGGCAGACGCACTCGGCGACTTGGGCGACCGGCGTGCAATCCCGACATTACGCGAGGCTGTCGTGCAAGGGGATGCGAGAGTTAGACGAAGCGCATATGCTGCGTTGTATAAGCTCGGCGGCGTTTCGCTCGACGACCTGTTCTCGCTTGGCAGTGAAACTCAGGCGGACCTGTGGGATGTCCTCGAAGAGA
>Ga0126371_10002439_pt1 | contig 16037 bp, 17 predicted proteins | sample PanSoiMetaPlot_4_FD_110145 | JGI IMG/M metagenome (GOLD analysis project Ga0126371, IMG submission 110145) | Tropical forest soil microbial communities from Panama - MetaG Plot_4 | ecosystem: Environmental > Terrestrial > Soil > Tropical forest > Bulk soil | place: Panama | collected 2016-02-17 | reverse complement strand
GCCACGATGCCGAGCATGCCGGCCCCGGCAGCAAGCACCTCGACGTGCCCGGCGGCCACCAGGTCCCACAGCAGCAAGGGATTGATCGTCCAGAGCAGATGGGCACGGAGCCGCCGGGCCGGGTCGCGGCGCAGCAGCCGGTCCATGACGAACGCGACGACGCCGAACGCGATCGAGTCCCACAGCTTCAGCCAGAAGACAACGTGTGCCATGGAAAGGCCGCCGAGCTTGGCGGCCAGGAAATTCACCACGGTCGCGAGCGGCCCGTAGATGCTCGTGTAATGCTCCCAGGCGACCGGCACGGACACGCCGAACGCGTCGTGCATCTGGAGCAGGTCATAGGGGGTCATCACGTACGGGCTGTGACCGAGTGCCACGATCCGGCCGTAGCTCGCGTAGTCGAACGCGTCGGTGGACCCGGCCGGGAGCATCACCGTCAGCACGGCCACCACGACCGCCGCCGTGATCAGCAGCGTCCGGATGTTGAACCGCGCACCGCGCTGCACGGCCACGAGCCCCGCGACCACGCCGGTCGCGCCCAGGACCGTGGCCACCCACAGGCTGGTGACCACCACTGCCGCCGACACGTGCGTGGACGCGACCCAGGGCGGTCCTATGGCCGGCATGACCACCGGCGGGTCCATCCAGTCGCTGTGCACCAGCGAGGCGAAGATCATGATCAGGATCGAGCTGCCGATGCACACGGCGGCCAGCCAGCTGAGAGCGCGCGTCCCGCGTGTCAAGCCTGCCTCGAGCCGCACCGGGCCTTCGGCGGGCGGACTGGCGATACCCCCCGTCATCCTGTGCATGCAACTGCTCCTCGTGCTCCGTGATATATGAATCACCGGCGGGCGCCCCGACGACCGCCGCGACGAGAGCGGCACAGGAAGAGCACTGTGTCGGAGATGGTTCCTCGCTGTCACGGATGCGCGAACGGGAACCCCGTCCGCGCTGGTCAGGCTCCAAGATACTAACCCGCAAGGGTTTCTCGCGGCTCTTGAGGTGGCACATCTAAGCGATCTGCCTGATGATTTCCCACGCTTTACCCGGCCATTGCCCGAATGACTCGGTCGGCGCACGGCCCAGGTGGCCGCCTTGCCCGGGGCCTCGGAGCCGACGGAGACTGGTGCTGAACGTTGCAGCGGCCACCCGGAGGTCCTAGTGGCCCGGTTCGTGACTCAGGAGCGAGAATGGCCCTGCATCAGCTCAGCTCGGTGACCATCGGGGTGCCCAACGTCGGCGAGACCGCCGGGTATTACGCGGACTTCGGCCTCACCGACCTGGGTGACGGAACGTTCGCCACGATCGACGGCGGCCGGCAGCTCAGGATCGTGGAGGCGCCGACGCGCCGCCTCGTGGACCTCACGGTCGGCGCGGACGACGCTGACGACCTGGACCGGGTTGCCGCCGGGCTGGCCGGGCTCGGCCTCACTGCCGTCCGCGAGGGCGGCGCGCTGCGCGCGCGGGAGCCGGCCTCCGGGGTCCTGGCCCGCGTCGAGGTCAGCCCGCGAGTGGAGCAGCCGTTCGTGCCGCCGACCCCCTACAACGGGCCGGGGCGGCCCGAGCGCACGGACAACCGGGCGCCCGGCGTGCTGCGCGACGAGCCGGTGCGGCCGCTGAAGCTCGGTCACGCGGTCATCGGCTCCACGGACTACGAGGCCACCAGCCGGTTCTTCACCGCGGGGCTCGGGTTCAAGGTCAGCGATTACATCGCCGGCGGCGGCGCGTTCCTGCGCTGCTCGACCGACCACCACAACGTCCTGGTGCTGCCCGCGCCGGTGAACTTCCTGCATCACACGTCCTGGCAGGTAGAGGACGTCGACGAGATCGGCCGGGGTGCCTGCGCCATGCTCGAGGGCCACCCGGAGCGGCACGTCTGGGGCCTGGGCCGGCACCACGCGGGCTCTAACTTCTTCTGGTACCTGAAGGACCCCGCGGGCAACTTCTCCGAGTACTACTCCGACATGGACTGCATCATCGACGAACAGCTGTGGACGCCGGAAACGCTGGAAGGAGCCCGGGGCCTGTACAGCTGGGGCCCGCCCCCGCCGCCGTCGTTCCTGCACCCGGAAGACCTCGCGGCCCTGATGACCGGGTCGCACGCGCGGTGACGCCAGGCACCGCCGGAGTGCCTCAAGAGCGCCCCGCAGGCGAGCAGGCAAGCACAGCCGTCGACGTGCACGCCCACCTGGTCCCGCCGGGTCTGCTCGATGCGGCCCGGACGGGCAGCCTGCCGGGAGTCGCTGCTGAGGCCGGGGATGGCGGCCGGCCGGTCCTGGCCGCGGGCGCCGACCGGCTCGGCCCGGTCGGCCCCGAGATGACCGACCTCGACGGCCGCCTGCGCTGGATGGATGAGCGCTCGATCGCCGAGCAGTGGGTGTCGCCGTGGCTTGACCTGTTCACATGGCACCGGTTCGGCGGCGCGGACGGCGCCCGCTGGGCGGCCGCAGTCAACGAGGCGCTGGCCGAGGCCGCGCGCGGCAGCGGCGGCAGGCTGCGGCCGGTGCCGTTCGTGGACGTGTCCGCGGGAGCCGCCGCCGCGGCGCGCGAGGTGACCGGCCTTGCCGAGCGGCACGGCCCGCCCGCCGTCATGCTGAGCACCCACCCGGCGGGGGTCAGCTCGGTGGCCGAGGCGTCACTGGGGCCGTTGTGGGACCGGATCGCCGAGCTCGGCCTGCCGGTGCTGCTGCACCCGCCCGGGAACGGCCCGGCGCAGGCGTTCACCCCGCCGGTCCTGCAGAACGTCGCCGGGCGCATCACCGACACCAGCGCCGCCGTCCTCCAGATGATGACCGACGGGCTGTTCGACCGGCTCCCCGGCCTGCGCGTGATCGTGGTCCACGGCGGCGGGTTCCTGCCCTACCAGGCGTTCCGGCTCGACGGCCTGGCCCGGGCCGGCCTGCTGACCAGGACCGGGATGACCGAGCCGCCGTCGGCCATGCTGCGCCGGCTGTTCTACGACACCGTCGCCCTCGACGCGCTGAGCATCGAGCTCCTCGTCCGCCGGGCCGGCGCCAGCCAGGTGCTGCTCGGCAGCGACGTGCCGTTCCCGATCGGCGACCCCGACCCGCTCGGGACACTCAGCTCCGCGGGCCTGCCCGAAGAAACGCAATCCAAGATCCTTTTTCTTAACGCCCGCGCGCTGGCGTCCAGCGCGCGTTTAGCCGTCATCGAGCGCGAAGCTGAGATACCTGTCCGCCGAGCGGCGCAGGGCTTCGGCGCCGTCGGTGGTCACGTTGCGCCGCCACCAGCCGCCGTAGACGCGGCCGAAGTCGTAGGGCTGCATCATGGCCACGGCACGGCGGATGGTCTTCGGGCGCTCCGGGATGAGGTTCGGGTAGCTGTGCATGAAGCTCATCCAGCGGCGGTCGTGGACGACCGTGAAGATGTCCCCGGTGAACAGCGCGCCCGCGCCGTCGTCCGCGCCCGCCCAGTGCAGCACCTGGCCGCCGTCGAAGTGGACGCCCGCGTTGATCAGCGTGAGGCCGTCCAGGATCTCGCGCGTCTCGCCGTCCCAGAACATGACCGCGTCGTCCGGGCGGGCCACCCACTCGCGGTCCCTGGAATGGATGTAGACCGGGGCGTCGAACGCGTGCGCCCACTCGATCATCGACCCGTAGAAATGGGGGTGGCTGATCGCTATCGCGCTGACCCCGCCGAGCTCCCTGACGCCCGCGATCAGCTCGTCGTCGATGTAGCTGATCATGTCGTAGAGGACGTTGCCCGCTGGGGTCCGCACCAGGAGCGCGCGCTGGCCGATCGCGGTCGGCGGGCTGGCGCCGACTCCGACGACGCCCGGGCCCTCCTCCTCGATCCGGCCCCGGTGGCCGGCGGCGCGCAGCTCAGCCAGCGTGGTCCACTGCTGCCCGTCCCAGCCCACGTACTGGCGTTCGTCGAGGCAGATCGGGCAGTCGGGGCGCCCGGCGCCGTACTGGACGCCGCAGGTGCGGCAGATCGGCAGATCGGTTCGCATGAGTCCATCTTTAACCCCCTCGGCACCGCCGCCTGTCGCGGCACCACACCCGGGGTGGAAAACCGTTGTGGCCGAGTAACGCACGGCAGGGCCCAATCGCTCTCGGGGTGTTATCACCTGCCTCAGGTTGAGGCCTGACTGAAGGAGAACCATGCGCGCATCCCTGTTGACACGAGCCGGGTCGCTGGCCGCCGCCGCCGTGATCGCCACGACCGGAGCGATGGCCACCGCCGGCGCGGCGGGTGCCACGACGCAGGTGAGGCGGCTGCCCACGCATCTGTCGGTCACGACGGTCCCGGCGAGCCACGACAGGACCGTGATCCTCGGAAAGCTGACCTCGGAGGGATTCCCGCTCCGCGACAAGATCGTCTTCCTGGACCGCAAGTCTGGCATCTTCCTGATCCAGGTGGCACATAGGTACACCGACCGGCACGGCGCCGTGGCATTCATCGTCGGCCCGCTGAAGAAGGTCACGCAGTACGTGCTGGTCTACAAGGGCACCGTTAACTTCGCCCCCAGCCACAGCAGGTTTGTCACCGTCAGGCCTTAGCGCGCCGTGGGTCGCACGCTGGCGGGCCGGAATGGCACATGCTGAGAATACTCACATGTTGGCTCCCCCTGTCCGCCGGTGTGCGACTCTTGCTGGCGCAATGGCCACAGAGGCGGGTGATTGGGGCGGGATGCTGGCGCGTACCCGGTCGGGTGACGAGGCCAGGTTCCTTGAGCTTTGGCGGAACCTGCAGCCGCGTTTGTTGCGCTATCTTCGTGTCTTGGGCTGCGACGACCCCGATGACGTCGCAAGCGAGACCTGGTTGCAGGTGATTCGTGACCTGCATAGATTCAACGGCGATGAAGAGGACTTCCGGCGCTGGCTCTTCACCGTGGGACGGCACCGGGCGATCGACGCCGCGCGAGCGCGGACACGACGCCGGGCCAGCCCGGTGACCGATATGCTCGATGGCCTGCCCGACCAGCAGATGGTCGAAGATCAGGTCCTTGATGGCATGTCGGTTAGAACGGCTGTCGGAATGCTCGCGACCCTTTCCCCGGACCAGGCGGAAGCCGTCGCGCTGCGCGTTATCGCGGGCCTGGACACAACGGCGGTGGCTGACATCCTCGGCAAATCCCCGGGGGCCGTGCGCGTGGCCCTGCACCGCGGGCTCCGCACCCTCGCCGCCGATCCGCGGGTCCGGGCGCTAGCCACCGATGTCGGCCTGGCCCGGCCCGCTCCTGATCCAAGTCTGCTGGCGCTGGGGGAGGTGGAGTAAATGGATAGCATCGGGCCCGTCGAGCCCGGGCTTGACGTGCTGCTCGGCCTGCTGACCTCTGGCCCGGCCTCTGACGAGCTGGCCGGCGAGGACACCGCGCTCGAGATGTACCGGGCCATCAAGCGGCCAGCGATCGTCACATCCGCGCCACGCGTCCCCGGCTCGATCGCCAGACGGCAGGCCCGGCGGAGGCGCTGGCTGGCGGCGGCCGGGACGGTCGCGACGGCCGCCGCGCTTACCATAGCGGCCTATACCCAGGCGCTGCCCGCGCCGTTGCAGAACGTCGCGTATCACGTGCTCGGGTTCGTCGGCGTCCCGCGGGCTCATCACGCCGGCCGGGCTCGTGGCGGTGCTCACCCCGCCCGGTCGGTCCGGCCCCGGCCGCACAGCGGTTCGCAGGCGGGCAGTGCCCCGCCAGCGCCCGTCGCGCCAGCCACGCCCAAGCCGACGCCCGCCAGGGAGGCGTTCGCCCCGGGCCCGGCGAGCCTGTCGATCGCCGTCGCGGGGCACCTGATCGTGGCGGGCCAGGGCGACGTGCTGGTCGGCCGCCTGACCGCGCAGGGCAACGCTGTGCCGGGCGCGCGACTCTGGCTGGTGGAGCGCATGACGGGCTGGGGGGCCTGGCATGTCGCCGGGCAAGCCACGACGGGCCCGCACGGCCGCGCCGTCGTGATCGTGCGGGATCTGACCAGGAACGCGGTGTTCCGGTTCCGCGGCCCCCACGGCGCGCTGAGCAGGCCGGTGCAGGTGATCGTGGTTCCCTCCGTGTTCGTGCGCCTCGTGCCGGGCCCGGGCGGGAAGGCTGAGACGGTGGCCGCGGGCAGCCCGCTCGCAGCCCCCGGCGACGATGTCATCCTGCAGGTCCGGCTGGGCGGCCGCTGGGTGACCGTCCAGGCGCGCGAGTTGTCCCCCGACAACCGGGTCAGGTTCGTGGTGCAGGTCGCGGCAGTGCCGCGCGCCTACCGGGTGGTGCTGGTGGCCACCTCCGCGCACGGCCGTTCGGTGAGCAACGCGGTCATCGTCAGCCCGCGGTAGGTCGCGCCGCTGAGGCCCGCTTCTCAAGCGTTAGGAGTCCGGGTCGTGGGCGAGCCGCTGTCGGCCTCTGCGCATCATCTCAAGTTCCGGTATACGCACGTCACCAACCATTGCTACCTCGTCATGTCCCTCTTCGCCGGTGAGCACAAAGCCATGTCGCTCGTAGAATCGTATGGCGCGAGTGTTGTATGCGGCCACATTGAGGTAGACATCATGATCCTCACCATGCCAAGCTAGGTTCCGTTCGAGCAATAGATGGCCAATACCGAGACGCTGGACAGAAGGCAGAACATAGAGTGCACCGACACGTCTCCGCCCGCTCGGCTCGATGAAGGGACATGTAAAGCCGACAGTCTCACCATCGAGTAGGGCGACGAAGTCCTGAACTCCTGCCGAGCCGCTAGCTTCTGATTCAATACGTTCCTTTATCCGGACTACCCTGCTCGCAATTTTCTCACCAGAGCCACCCTCCAAATGTCGACGCAACCCGTCCCTGGTAATCCCATGGCCTTCGTTGGGATATGTCGCCATCCAGCCCTCGGCTTGTACCGACCAGATAGCCGCCGCGTCTTCCGGCGTTGCGAGACGGATGTCTAGTCGCCCTACGAGTTTGTCCATGAGGGCCCCCTCTCCGGACTTCCCATCTTGTGCAGCGCCTCGCTCCAGCCCCTCAGGCGAGCCGAGCTTCAGCGAAGCCAGGTGGAGCCTCGCGATCTTTCGGGTGTCACGGAAGGCGGCGTCGGCTCGATGTATAGCAATCGTTGCGGTCACTAAGCCCACCGGCAACTTGGTTCCCCGTCTTCCTCGACAGGCGCCAAACCCAGGTGAATGGGCGCCGTGTCCAGTGGGCGAAGCCGATCGCATGAGACGCGACCGCCGGGAGCGCCCTAGACGCGGTGACTGCGAGCAGGATAATCGTGCGGCGAGGACGCCGGCCCTGGCCATGCTCGGGCTCCTCGGCTTGCGGATCTTCGAGGCCACCGGCGCGGACATCGCCGACTTGGGCGAAGAGCATGGTCACCGGGTGCTGCGCGTATGCGGCACGCCGGCGTGGACCCATCAGCGTGTGCTCATGTACAGCTTCGAATGTTCACTTGCGTTCGCCTCTTTAGCGCACGTCGTCACCCGCAGCCTTCTTTTCCTCTCCCCCAATTGAGGTAGATGGGATCCCGCTGATTGATGTAGGCAAAGCTCAATCGTTCGTACGGCGATTTCGGCCTGGCGTCTTCATAGGGTCCAGCTCGGAGGCGAGCATGACCTTGACCCCGTTTACACGTGCCCTCACACTGCCTGCCGCACTGCTGGCGGCGGGCGGCGCCCTGGCCGTCCTGCCGGTCACCAGTTCGCAGGCAGCCACCACGCTGCTGTGCAACTCACAGACCCGTTCCGTCGGCCGCGGCGCTTACATGGTCGAGAACAACGAGTGGGGCTCGGGCGCCCCCGAGTGCGTCACCGCGGGCGGCACCGGTTTCACGGTGGTGAACTCGTCGATCGCCAACGGCATCAGGATGCCCGGCGGTTATCCGGCCATCTACAAGGGCTGCCACTGGGGCGCCTGCACACCCCGCAGCGGCTTCCCCATCCGGGTCTCCGACATCCACCGCGGCACGGTCGCCACGAGCTGGAGCACCTCCCAGCCCGGCGGCCGCAACATCTACAACGTGGCGTACGACATCTGGTTCAACCAGACGCCCACCACCGGCGGCCCGCCCGACGGCACCGAACTCATGATCTGGCTGAACCATCATGGCCCCGTGCACCCGTTCCGCTCCAAGGTCGCCCGCAACGTCAGCATCGGCGGCCACCGCTACAACGTGTGGTTCGGCAAGCAGGCCTGGAACACCGTCTCCTACACCATGACCAGCGCCACCACCTCGGTCCGCAACCTGGACCTGCATCCCCTGATCGCCGACGCGGTACGCCGCGGCTACATAAGCAGATCGTGGTACCTGATCGACGTGGAGGCCGGCTTCGAGCTGTGGCAGGGCGGCGCGGGCCTGGCCACCAAGACATTCTCCGTCCACGTGGCTGCCGGCCGACGCTTACTTACACCATTGAAGGACTCGTGCAGGATCCTCGGGTAAAACGCTCCAGCGCGGTTAACAGCCCCTGTGCCGATTGGTGATCCTCGCCACGGCCGAGAAGGTAGCGGCCGGGTCCGTATGTTTATGCCTGGCCAGCGCTGGGCGTGATCGCCCGCATAATGCCGCTGTTCGTGTGCCGGGCGGCGCTCGCCGAATCTGGCGCAAGGTGTGCGGGATGCCGGCAGATTAGGTGGCTGGAAGGCCGTGCTGACCAAGCCAGGTAGCGAACTGGTCGGGGGTACAGACACCATCTTCGATCACGGCGGTGTAAATTTCCAGGCCACCGACGTGATGCGGGTAAGCCGGCCGGCGGTGCCAGTCGTCTTTGATGCGCAGCACCGCGATGCGCTGCGCAGCGGTGATGCGGTCACGCAGTTGCTCGTGCCAGAGCGTGACATTGTGGTGCAGGTCGTGCAGCCACAGCGTCAGGTCGACCTGCCAGCCACGGCCGCCGTGCTGCACGGTGACGGGCACGTGATAACGCTCGTCACGGACCTGGCCGGTCCCGCACCGAGGGCCCCGCTCGTCGCGATACTGCAGGTCGGTGACCTCAGCCCGCCCCACGATCCGCGCCAGCACGCCCATCACGTCCTGCGGCGAGAACTGCGCGCCGACGAGCACCATCACGTCCAGCTCGCGCCAGCACATCAGCCCCGAGACATAGCTGCCAGTGACCAGAAGCGGGCCGATATCGCCGAGCAGCCCGGCCAGGTCCAGGTCAGCGAGGACTTCCTGCGCCTCGTCCTGGAGCGCGGATTGCCGGGCCAGCAGATCTTCATCGGAGGCGCGCGACATCACAACAGTCCAGCACGTCACCTATCGCAGCGGCCAGTCTCCTCCTGCCGCCACAGAAGACAGGCATCCGCTCATCCCGCAGCCCCAGTACGTTCAAGGGCTTCGTGCCGACCGGATGCAGCCGCAGAGGACCGGCTGGTGAGGGTAACCGGCCCAGGCGGGTGGGGGGAAGACCAGGCTGGCTCGGGAGGTCGCCCGGCAGGTAGCGGGCTTCACCGGCTCCCCGCGCAGCCACAGCGCGGCGTCTGGGGATGGCTGCGCCCGGGGCGGGGTATGTGCCGGTGGCCGATGTTCAGGTCCTGGTCGCGAGCGCAGCGGACGCGTGGGCGCTTCGGGCCCGGTTCAGGAAGTCGTGACGATGGGACAGCGCAGCGGCGTCGGCCTGGTCGAGCTGGCCATCCTCGAGGCGCTAGACGCCCGGCGAGGCCGGCGATCGATCCCGTGTGAGAAGGTCCTGGCCGCGCTCGAAACCGAGACCTGCTGGGCAGCCTGACAGCACTCGAGAACGCCCTGGCATCCCGCCAGCAGAAACGCCTGACGGCCGAATACTGAGCCACAATTCAGTCCCGGCCTCAGTAGTACTCCAGCTGGACCTCGTGATCTGCGCTGTGGCGGCGTTGAACACGGAAACGGCCACCGCTTGATGATCATGGTTTGTGACGAGTCATGACAATCCGGCGGTGGCCGCTGGGCCCAGCGCAGACCCCCGCCCGGTGACGGGGAACAGTTTGACGAGCTGATAGGGCGGATCGCGGGTCGGTTCGCCCGGGCAGAGCCGCGGCGGCGGGCCCGGGCGTTCGTGCTGGCGTTACTGTCGGGGCTGCGGCGTAAGAACTGCTGGATGCTGGCCGAGCAGACCGGGGACGCCACCCCGGACGGGATGCAGTACCTGCTGGCCGCGGCCCGGTGGGACGCCGATGCGGTCCGTGATGACCTGCGCGCCTATGTCATCGAGCACCTGGGCAGCGCGGATGCGGTGCTCGGCTGGCTAGATGCTGGGCCGCTCATGGGGACGCCAGGCCCGGCTGGCGGGGGTCATGGCGCCGTCGTCAGGCTGGCTTCTGGCCGATGGTGATGGCTGGTGCCCCGGGAGGGGTGGGTATCGGCCGCACTGATGTAAGCCCGGCGTTGCCGAGCAGGTTGCATGCTTGTGCCTCGTCCAGGGGGGTGCCGCCGAAGGCAATCGTCTTGAGCCGGGTCAGGGCATCCTCGGCCGGGGTCACCCCGAATTTGCCGTGGCCTACCATCAGCCATCCGCCGGGGCGCAGCGCCGCCGCTACCCGTGGCAGCCCGGCGCCCAGGGCTGGTTGCGGGATGAACGGCGCGGGGAGAAATGCCAGGTCGAATCCGGCGTCATCAGCGAAGCCGGCGACATCCTGCTTGCGTACCGTCACCCGGGCAGCGACGTCGCTGGCGGCAATGGCCTGGCGGGCCAGGCCGAGGGCGCGATCGAGGACATCGATCCCCAGCACGCGCAACTCTGAGAAGACCCGGGCGAAGCCGACGGCGAGCGCTCCGACGCCGGTTCCGACGTCGAGCATGCGGGCACCCGGGGCGGCCAGGCGTTCAGCGAGGCCGCCCATCACCGGCAGCGCAAACTGGGCGAATTGCCGCGCTGCCTGCGCGCTGGCGTTCCCCTGCGCCAGCAGCGCCTCGTCGCTCTGGGCGTCCCAGCCCATGCCGCGGCCGGTGAGCAGCGCGGAGGCCTGGTGCAGCGGGGCCGCAGCCTGGCTGGCGATCTGCCCGGCGGTCGCGGTGCCAAGACCCTGCAACGGCTGTCCCGGCGCGCCGGTGAGCCCAGCGGCGGCCAGCAGTTCCCCCGCGGCGGCCGTCAGGTCGGGCGGGCTGTCACCCCGGGCCGCCAGCGCGAGCGCGGCCAGGCTCCACGCTGCCTGGTCCCAGGCCTGGATGGTTGCCTGCAGGTCTCGCCCGCCGATGGCCTGCTGTTGACCCGCGATGGTTGTCATCGGCCCCTCCCGCCCAATCAATATCGTAACATCGTAACGTAACGACGTTACGGTAGGATGTCAAGATGGGCCGGACCCGCGTGCATGATGAGGCGACCGGCGCTGCCCTGCTGGAGGCCGCCGAGAAAATCGCCGAGACCGAAGGCCTGCAGGCGCTGACCGTGCGCCGGGTCGCCGAGAAAACCGGCACCACCACGCGAGCCGTCTACACCAGCCTGGGATCGAAACAGGCACTGCTCAGCGGGCTCGGCGTGCGCGCCTTCGACATGCTCGGCGCCATGGTCGACCGGCTGCCGCTGACCAGCGACCCGGCAGCCGACCTGGTGGCCGCAGGCACCCTCGGATTCCGGCCGTTCGCGCTCGACCACCCGGCACTGTTCCAGATCGGCGTTCAGAAGACGTCCGTGCCCTCCGATGTCGCACAGACCATCGCCCCGGCCGCCGACCGCGCGCTGGTAGCACTGCACCGACGGATCGCCCGCCTGCGCGACACCGGCCGGATCGGCGCCCGCACCCTATCCGAAGCGACCTGGGAATTCCACGCCGCCTGCGAAGGACTGGCCGCCCTCGAACTGCGCTGCACCCTCCCCCCCGAGGACGGCCAGCGACTGTGGCACGACGCCCTCAGCGCCCTCGTCGCCGGGTGGCAGCACGTCACCCCCGGCGCGACGCCCACGGGAAACGCCCAGTAACAGCCGCCAGCCCGCCATCAGCCGCCACGCGGCTGATGTCTGGCTGGGCGGGCGGCGCCCCGGCGCCGCCCGGGGCGCCGGGGCTGACCCCGCCGTCGTGCTATCGCTCGAATGCCAGCACGATCTCCGGCAGCTCGTTCGTGACACCGCCGGCCGTCCAGGTGTCGATAGTGGAGTCGGTGTAGATGATCGCTGCCTTCCCGGTCAGCGGATCTTCCGCGACCTGGAACAGGTCGAGCAGCTCCCGGTTGGTGTTGTTGGGGCACGCGGAGCCCGCTAGGCAGATCGCGCCAACCCGGTTGGACGTATTGCTGACCTGCTTGACGGTCCGTGCGCCGCCGGAGAACTGGGAGTCGTACACGTTCCAGACCGCGCTGGTGTCACTGGGCGAGGCCGCGGTGCTGCCGTAGTACACGACGTCGACCTTGCCATTGCGAGCGGCGACCCACGGCATGAGGGTCGTCTCGATGGTGGACACCGTGACGGGAGCTGACCACGTGACCCCTCCGTCGGCCGACTGCGCCACATCGACGCCGTGCTGGTCGGTCCAGGAGGCGTATAGCACGTGCGTGACGGGATCGACCGCGAGCGCCGGGAAGATGTTGTTCAGCGCGGTGAGCGGCGGCGCGTGGAACACCAGCGTCGCAGTCCAGTGATCGCCGCCGTCCGTTGACCGCGACACGAAGATGTTGTTGAAGTTGCCGACCTTTGCCTTCGTCTGCCGCTCGCCGGTGGCGTACACCGCATACACCGTTCCGGTTCCCGGATCCGCCACGATCGGACCGGCTATGTTGTTAAACGTCGCATCGCCAGTGGCCGTGCCCTGGCCGGGGATCGGCGACATCGCCGCCTGCCACGTCCGGCCGTCGTCGGTGGAGCGCTTGACGCGGATCAGCGAGCTGTTGCCGGAGTCGTGGTAGGCGACCCAGGCGCTCGTGCCGGCCGTCGTGATCCACGGCCGGTCCGCGCCCGCAGTGTCGAGGAAGGCGGTTGTGCAGCCGCCCGGCCCGGCCGCTCCGGCCGGGCAGCGGGTTACGTTGACGCCGAGCTGCGGTCCCGTGAAGTTGCGATTGATGATCAGGTCCAGGTCAACCAGCAGCGCCGTGCCCGCTGAGGTGTACTTCACGTCCGTGTCCTCAGAGCCGAGCCTCGCGCGGCCGGCGCCGACGTTCTGCAGGTTGGCATCCACGGCCCCGAAGTACGACGGGGTCGCACCGAAATGGCCCGTCCACACGTTCAGCTGGAACGGCAGCCACGCCAGGCCGTCGACGGCCATGGTCCCGTCGTTGCTGAACGCGATCTCCGGCTCGCTGTTCCCAGTCGAGTTCGCGTTCGGCGCGGTCGTAACGCCCGCTATCGGCAGCGTAGAAATCAGCGGCGTATTGGTGAATGCCGGAATCGGGGCTGGCCCGGGTACCGCGGCCGGGTGGGAGGCAGCGGCACCGGCGGCGGCTGGCTGCAGGACGACAGCCGTCGTCGCGAGTACCGCCAATGCTCCGAACAATGGCCTCTTACGCATCAGGATTCCCCTCCGCTCGGGACTAGGGCTCGCGTAGAGCCTACGTCTGTTTCCAGCCCTATGTCCGTCGCTGGCCCCCTGCCAGCCGCCCGGCCCCGCACATCACCGCGATTCCGGCCGCTGTGCCGGGAGGCGCTGAGGCGGTTGAGGCGGCATGCGAGCCATTCGCTGAGGAACTGCAGCATCTCGGCCGGCGGCCGGCCGCCCCGCGCTACGCCGCCGAGCTGCTACCCGGGCTGGTGACCGGTGGCGCTGGGGTGGGGCTCGTGATCCCCTCACTCGCGGGAGCATCGACCATCACCCTGCCGCCGGCCCGTTTCGCCACCGGCACCGCGGTCCTCTCGATGACCCGCCAGATCGGAATGGTACTCGGCGTCGCCATCCTCATCGCGATCTTCGGCACGTCCACGGACGGTGTCAGCCTCAACACCGTCCGCCACGGCTGGGTACTCATACTCGTCACAGCGGTGCTGTCGGCAGGAACGGCCCTGGCGATCGGCCACCGGCCGCCCGCTGCAGTGCCGGAGGCAGCCGCCACGGGAGCGAGATCGTGACGCGATCGTCTTCGCCCATGGTGTTGTTCGCCGATTCGCGCTGGACCAGAGGTAGCCCACCGCGGGGGTGCCATCTCGCCAGTCCGAGTACGCCGCCGATCGGCACCAGCACGCTAAGCGGAAGAATGATCCCGTGTCTCGTATCTTCATCACCGGCTCCACCGACGGGCTCGGCCGCGGCGCCGCCAGTGTCCTGATGAGTGAAGGCCATGACGTTGTCCTCCACGCCCGCGCAATCGAGCGGGCCGCGGTGCTCGGTGACCTCGCCCCCGACGCCGCGGGAGTCGTCATCGGCGACCTCAGCAGCGCAGCCGAGACCCGAGAACTCGCCGATCAGGTGAACGACATCGGCCGGATGGACGCTGTCATCCACAATGCCGGCGTCTTCCTGGAGCCGTCCCGCTCTGCGACCGCCGAAGGTCACGCGAAGACCCTCGCGGTGAACACCCTCGCCCCCTACATGCTCACTGCGCTGATCGACCGCCCGGACCGGCTGATCTACCTCAGCAGCGGACTGCATCACGCAGGAGCTGGGTCCCTGCGGGATATCGACTGGACCGGGCGGCAGTGGAACGCCGCACGGGCCTACTCCGAGAGCAAGCTCCACGTGACCGCCCTCGCGCTGACCCTCGCGCGGGCCTGGCCGGACGTACTGAGCAACGCCGTCGATCCGGGCTGGGTCCCGACCAAGATGGGCGGCCCCGCAGCAACCGACGACCTGGAGCTTGGATACCTCACGCAGACATGGCTTGCCGTGAGCAAGGACGCGGCCGCGACCGTCAGTGGCGGCTACTGGTACCACCGGCAGCGACGGGAGCCCGCAGCAGAAGCCCGTGACCTGGCTTTCCAGGACCAGCTGATGAACCGGCTGGCCGCGCTCAGCGGTGTCGCGCTCTCCTAGCGCCGCAGTTGCCTCCAGCCAGACCCAGAAAGAGCCGCTTGCCCGGCCCTGCCCGCGTGCGTGGCCGCGCAGGTCCCCAAGGGCCAGGGCGACGCGTTCACGGAAGGGCGCAGGGACACGCGGAGGCGAGCAGCCCGTGCGACCACCCAGCGGCTACCAGCGCGTGGCCGAAAACGATGCCAGCCATGCGATGCTGGTACTCCGCCCGCCACACGACGACCTGCCCGGCCAGCCGCAGCGCCTGAGCGGCCGGCGGCATATGCCCCATTACGTAGCGACCTCGCCGCGTGTCCGCCAGCGCGGACAGGTCATGGCGTGTCACCAGTGCCGAAGCGACCATAGCGGGCACGAAGCCCGCGAGCAGTGCGGCCGGGACGCGGCGCCGCCACATCAGCCAGCCGGACACGATCCCCGCGCTGATGTCGGTGGCAAGCTTGGCTGCGTGCACCTGGTGGAGCAGGTAAGCCTGACGATCCATGCATGCCTCCAAACGGCCGCCAGCTCTGGGACCGAGCTTAGAAGATCGTTTCGATCAACCGCCTGACCGCACGCCGCACAGCTCAGCCCATCTGCCGACCTTCCGCGGGCGACTGACAGTTACCGCTTGACCGCGCGCGATCTGGCATGGATCTGGCATGGTCATCGACGTACGAGCTGTGCCCACGAATGATGGCCGAGCATGTCCAGCGTTTGCGCCAGCCAGGCTCGGCTATCAGGGTCTAGGTGCGCCGCGGCTAGGTCGGCATTGTCTTTTGGCCGGTCGAGATGGGCCTTGTGCAGCAGCGCGATTTCGGGCCGGAGGTAGGGGATACCGTCCACCGTGTGGAGGGCCCGTTGCCAGGGCACATGGACGCGTGCGTCGCGTTTGAACACCCATTCGTCCCCACTGCGATCCAGGAGTAGATCGAGCTGCCATGGCTTCTGGGCATTGTGCCGTGCCCAGAGTTGTTCGCATCCCTCGGTGAGTGGCATACCGGGCAGCAGTGGGCGCAGGGTTCCGCTGTTGGCCTCCCAGAGATGCCAGCCTGCCAGGACATTGCGGAGTTCGTCCAAGTCGTCGGCTCTTACCATGACGTCGGTATCTTCATGGTGACGCGCCGGAGCGCCCACCCGGGCGGCACGGCCGCCGCCGATCCACCAGCGGACAGAAGAGGGAGAGAGCAGATCCGCCACCTGCTGGGGCTCCAGCGGGTTCCAGCAGCCGTAGAGCAGTTGGAACGCTTCCTCACCCAGCTCATTGATCGCTTTG
>Ga0126371_10002438_pt1 | contig 16038 bp, 15 predicted proteins | sample PanSoiMetaPlot_4_FD_110145 | JGI IMG/M metagenome (GOLD analysis project Ga0126371, IMG submission 110145) | Tropical forest soil microbial communities from Panama - MetaG Plot_4 | ecosystem: Environmental > Terrestrial > Soil > Tropical forest > Bulk soil | place: Panama | collected 2016-02-17 | reverse complement strand
CGACGCGGCTCGCCGAAAAGGTCCACGAGCTTTTGCGTGTACATGTGGTCGGTGGCGTAGTGGAAGGCAAAGTAATCCATGTCCAGCGAAAAAGAACCGTCGTCGTTCTGTTTCACGACCTTCCAGACCTTGTCCAGGTAGCGGGGAGTGCCGTAAGGCGCCATGCCCATCACTTTGTATTCGCCTTCGTTCACCTCGAAACCGAGGAAGGCCGTGAAGGCGCTGTACATCAAGCCGATGGAATGAGGGAAGTCGATTTGTTTCGTCAGTTCAATTTTGGTGCCACGGCCTACACCCGCGCCGGCAGTCATCCATTCGCCGACGCCGTCCACGGTAAGAATGGCCGATTCTTCAAAAGGCGAGCAGAGGAACGCGCTGGCCGCGTGAGAAAGGTGATGCTCGGAAAAGAGAATACGCCCGCGCGCGATGCCGAGATCGGATTGCAAGGTGCTGGCGATCCATAGTTTGTCCAGCATCCAGCCGATCATGGATTCGCGGAAGACCTTCCAGGATTGCGGGTAGGTCTGCAGGACACTGACCAGGAGGCGGTCCAGCTTGCGGAAAGGGCGCTCGTAAAAGACCACGTAGTCGAGATCGGCGGCGGTGATTTTTGCTTCCCGGAGACAATATTCGATGGCCAGTTTGGGGAAGCCGAAGTCGTGCTTGACGCGGGAAAAACGCTCTTCCTCGGCGGCGGCAACCAGTTGGCCATCGCGCAGAATGACCGCGGCAGCATCGTGGTAATAGCAGGAAATTCCGAGAATGTGCATGAGCTATTGCCTTTGCGCCCAGCTCATGTCGTGGACTTCAGCGGGATGCTCCGTCCATTTCACGGGACGATTTTTGATGTGCAGGGAATCGGAAAATAGCCGCACAATCAGCCCAAACGGAAACACGACGATCACATAGAGCAGGGTCAGGAACACACGGGCCTGGAAATTGCCGATCTTCTTTGCCAGGCGCTTCCAGGCTTCCCAAAGGGTTTTTAAATTTTCAGCAGCGGCACTGGCCATAGCTTCGCGCTTCGCCTAAAACAACGCGTAGACGAACGGCGCCAGAGCCGAAGTTTGTCCCAGAACGATCAGAACGGCAGAGAACAACACGACAAGAACGACTGGCAGCAGCCACCAGCGTTTATTGCGCGCAAAAAAGGAGAGCAACTCTCCGGCAATGCCCAGACGGCGGCCAGCATTACTGAAAAAACCCATGAAATCTCCCTCAGGTAAAAATGGACTGGTAGCCCCGAAATAATAATTTAACACAGGGTCGCGTGGCGGCAAAACGCGCTGTGCGCGGCTGGTTCCCAAGATTTGCCGATTTTGCCGAGAGTTAGCAGTGCGTCTGGGAACGAAATTACTCTGCGATTTTAGCCGCTAGCACTTCATTTACGGCGATGTTGGGAAGCAGGTTTGCCGGGAGACCATGCCTGGTTTGCAAGTAAGCCGTGGAATTGTAGGAAATCCAGGTTTTTCCGGCGGCGTCTTCGGCGACGAGAATCTTGAGAGGGAAATCGAGGGCCGCGCTGGGCGAGGCGAGCATGAGCGGCGTTCCGGCCTTAGGATTGCCGAAGATGAGCAGCTTGGTGTTGGGCATTTTCAGTCCGGCGGCGGCGGCTTCGCCGCTGTGATCCACTACGGTGAATAGCTTCACGCCCCTGGCCTGCAGGATTCCCTGCAACTTAGCCACGGTTTCGTCCACAGCATGATTGCCTTGCAAACGCATAATCCCGTTTTCCGCGTTGGTCGCTGTTGAAGTTGCCATGAACTCCTCCCTCACCATAGATGCGCGAACGACCTCATTTGGACCCGCAAAATCAAGCCCTCAGGTCATGAGCTATGCGCTTTGTTTGACGTCGGTGTTAAAGGGACAGGTCTTGTGTCCAAGTGGAAAATGGCGGGAACAAAACACGGCTTCACGGTGTCCGAAACAATATGCTGCATTTTGGCGTATCTTCAGGGCGTAGGCTCTTAATACCGGCTCGATTTTTATACGCAATCCTTTTTTTCCCTGAGGAGTACCGCCTCTATGTCCACGGGGGATACTGGATATCGCCGTCCCGAGCGCCGCAGGGCGCCGCGTTACCCCTATCAAGCCAGCTTGGAAATCGAGTGGGGTTCGGCGCGGCTCAAGGCCCGCACACGGGACATCAGCTTCAGCGGCATGTTCATCGAATCGGAAGATGTTTTGTGGGTGGGAGCCGGTTTTCGCGCGCGGCTGGTAAGCGAGCGGCCGGTGTGGCTGGAATGCTCGGTCAAGCGCGTCGAGCCCGGCATGGGCATGGGCGTGACGGTGACCCATGGTGAGGATCCCAGCATCCAACATTATCAGGAACTTCTTGCCAAGCTCGCCCAGGGCGGCTGAAGCCGTATACTATTTTCGATGACCCATTGTCTGGATTGCGGCTCCGAGCGCACCAGCGATCAGTGCCCGGTTTGCGGGTTGACCTCTGCGGCCGCGGAACTCGTGTTCCGTAGGCGCCTGATTCGCCAAATGACGATTTTTCTCGCGGGGTCACTGCTCTTTCCCTACCTCAGCCAGATTTTTCCGCCGTTGGACATTGATGCCATGCTGGTCTTTTACGGCCTGGTCTTTTTCGTAGGCCTCACGCTGGTTATCGTGCTGGAAAGCCGGGCCCGCGCCCGCAAAGAGATTGAGGTTCTGAAGCACCTGTTCACGGGACTCATCCCCATCCCGTTCCTTCTTTCAGTGGCCTTGTTTTTGAACGGCAAGCTGGATTCGCCCAAGGACGTGGTGTATCGCCCCTCGGTGGTGATCAGCCGTTATCAGATGAAGGGCGTGGTGCGCGGCACGCGCCGCCTGCTGGTGCCCACGTGGCGCGCAGACCGGCGGGTGGAGCGGCTGGCGGTGGACTCGGACGATTTCGACCGTTTCCATGACGGTGACAAGATCAATGTGGGCGTCGCGCCGGGCGCGTTGGGGATTCCGTGGTTTTATGGGGTGTACCGGAGATCGCCATAGCCCCTGAGATGCTCGTCTTTATCTTCCTCAGGACAAGCCCCAAGGTGGCCGGTACCCGTCAGCAAAATCCCCACACACAAATTCGGTGTGTGGGGCACCGGCCACATCACTTCAGGCTGATTGCTGATTACTAATACTGATATCTGGTCTCCCTGCTCAATACAGGGGATCTCCGTTCAGCCCGCGGGGAATCTGCAATTCCAGCACATGGCCGTTCTTGCCGAAGCGGAAGGTGACACGCTGCATCGAGCCGACGTTGCGCTCCTTCCATTCCACCACTTCGACAGGCCTTTCGGGGATGTCCGCGTAGGACCATTCGACGGAATCGCCGTGCACGGTAATTTTTTGCGGGTCGATATCGTAGACCTCTTCATCGGCGATGCGTACCAGCATGTAACGTTTCCAGAGCCGCACCAGCAGAACGCCCTTCTTTTCGGAGTGGTAGATGTTCCAGGAGTTGGGCGCCTGATCGTTGAAACGCACGATCGCGAATTCCACCGACTTCCACGTGACCTTCTGGGGTGCTCCGGTCTGCGTTTGTGCGGCACACGGGAGGAGCACAAGAGCGGCCAGAAGAAGCAATTTTAGGCAGGGTCGGAAGCGCACCTAGAAATTTTACGATGAATGTGAGCGAGGGAGGTAAATCCAGCTAGCCGGGTAGGCCGGCTTTCTTCGATACCTCGGTCGGGGCCAGATTCTGCTGCTTGAAAATAGGATTCAAATGTACGTCGACCTGCTTCAAGATCCCTTCGCCGATATTGATAAAGCCATGTGGAGTTCGCGCCTTGACGACGAGGATGTCGCCCGGGCCAACCTCGCGTACTTCCTCTCCAACCACAAGGCGCGAGCGGCCTTCCTGAATGATCACGATTTCGTCGTACTCATGAATGTGCAGCGGGGCGCCGCGTCCGGGCTGCGCCTCGATCAAGTAGATGGAGACGGCCACTTCCGCATGGTCCGCGCCAACGAAGTTGTAGGAACTGCCGATAAACGGTAAATCAGCCTTTCGGGTGGCGTACATGATTCCCCCCTGGTCATCGGATGTCTGGTAGTGAAGATTCGTAACGTGCCAGCAAGGAGGTAAATGAGGTCAAGGACGGAAAGGAGGTAAAAAGAAATATGGGGAGGCAGCATTACTAGCCGGAGACTTTTTTGAGTTCGCCGCCCAATACCGGGCTGAACAGAAAGTCGTGAAATTCCATGGGCATACCGTTCAGGCGGAACAAGGTTCCCACCTGCGCCCAGTGACGGATTTCGTGCATCAAGACATGGACCAGCAGTTTTCGAGGGGTTGCGCGCAACAAATTATTGAAGAAATTGAATTTGTGAAAAACATCCCAATTCTGTTCGGGAAGCCCATTCACATATTCCCTAAGATACGCGCGGCTTCGCCGGCCGAAGGCGAAAAGAGCTTCCACGCTATTGCTGGGAATAGAAGCCGCGACGGTGAGAGGCCGGTTCGCGAGCCGGTCGATGTACCCTGTTTCGGCGGAGAAGATGTGCCGGACGAGCTCGCCGATATTTTGAAAACGGCCGTCTCCATGTTCGCCGACGCCGATGGCCAGTGCCGAATCGCCCCGTTGGCGGAACCAATCCTCCCACTTACCGCGCTCCCAATCCGTGTATTCGATGAATTCGTGCAGACTCAGGCCAGGTGCCATGGGTTTGCCTCCATGACTGCAATAGAAATGTCGAGCGTCACACCGGTTAGATGCAAATGAAGTTTAGCCGTTAGGAGAGATCGGCGGGCGAGAAACTGCATCGGAGGGAGGCCTTGGGAATCCAATCATCGTGGAATTTGCCGGATTATTTGCGGGTAGGCGGAGGCTGCAGAATGGGCACGACGGCGGAATGGACCACGAAGGGGCAGCAGAGGCTGTGAGCGGGAAGACCGTCGCAAAATCCACGGAGGGGGTAATCCCAGCCACCCCGTGGCAAGCGGGGGCATGGAGATTCTGGGTGGCGGTGCTGCTGACCGGCGTGGCCACGGGGCTTGGGGCGGTGGCGCTGGCGCGAGTGCTGGAGTTCGTGCAGCACGTGGCATGGCATGGCGCTGGGACGGACATTTTAGAAGTGGCCGGACACGCGAGCGCGGGGAGGCGCGTTTTGGTGCTGCTTGGCGCCGGAGTGGTAACGGTGGTGGGGCAACTGCTCCTCAAAGAGCTCACCAGCGGAAATAGCATTGATACGACGGCGGCAATCTGGTTTTACGCGGGGCGAATGCCGGCCCTGAAAACGCTGGGAAGCGCGGTGCTCTCCATATTCGCGGTGGGCATGGGAACGTCATTAGGAAGAGAAGGGGCACCAAAGCAGGCCGGGTCCGTGTTCGCAAATCTGTTCTCAGACTGGAAACGGTTGCCGAATGAACAACGCCGCTTGCTGGTGTCCTGCGGTGCGGGAGCGGGAATGAGCGCGGCATACGGTGTGCCATTGGGAGGCGCGCTGTTCGCGCTGGAGGTAATGCGCGGAAAACTGGCGCGGCGCTACGTGCTGCCGGCGTTGGTTGCATCGATTGTCGCAACGGGCGTTGCGTGGCTGTGGCTGCCGAACCAGGTAACGTACGCCATTCCACCGTTTCCAAGTTCAGCCTCGGCGGTGGCTTGGGCGCTGGTGGTAGGGCCAATTGCAGGGTTGTCGGCCGTCGGATTCGTAAGGCTGGTGCGTTGGGCGGACCAGAGCAAGCCGAAGGGCCAGCAAAGGTTTTGGTTGCCGATCGTCATGCTGGGTGGACTGGGAGTGGTGGCGATCTGGTATCCGCAGATTCTGGGAAATGGAAAAGACATCTCGCAATTGTTGTTTGCGGATCAGGTGGCGCCACTGCTGGTGTTTGCGCTGCTGGTGTTAAAGCCGTTGGCGACGGTGATGTGCCTGCGGGGCGGCGTGCCGGGAGGATTGTTCACACCGTCGCTCACGGCGGGGGCCTTGTTGGGCGCGGCGCTGGGGCATGTGTGGTCTTTAGTGTGGCCCGGAGTGCCCGGCGGGCTATTTGCCTTGCTTGGGGCCGGCGCCATGCTGGCAGCGACGACGCAAGGGCCCATCTCCTCGATGGTGCTGATCATGGAGTTGACCGGAGTTAACCGGTCGTTTCTTTTGCCGTTGTTTGTGATTGCCTGCGCGGCCGTGCTGGTGGCGAGGTCGGTGAATTCCCGGTCGATCTACGACGCGAAGCTCACCGACGAACAAATTGCGGAGCGGCAGAGGCTGCGAGATGTGACGCCGCAGCAGGTCTGGCCGGGGATAACGAGATAGAGGAAGCCGCGAGTGGAAGAAGATTCCCCAGGGGATGAATTAGAAACTCCACCATCAGAACCTGGGCTGAGCTTTGGTGTTGAGGAGGGTGCGGGGTGTCGGCGGGGCCGCCGGCGAGGACCAGGCTTCGCTAACCTGTGTTTCGGTTTTTGGCGATTTCAGGCTCGCGGCGGTGTTTTTGCTGAGATTCCGCGGCTTGCGCTTGGCGATTCGCGGGCAAGGGCGAGTCCCGTAAACGCGCCCAAGAGCTTGCTTTCTGCCTGGCATTAAGGCCGATAGGTTGCTTCTCTGGAAGCTCTTGATTCCCCGCATTAATCAGGCTATACATCATAGCCCCGCGCCCGAAAGGGTTTCATGGGCCCCAGCCTTGGTGCAACTCCGAAGTCCACCTTCCTGGAACCCATCCAAAGGAGAGCACCCAATGCATAAGTCTTCCGCGAATACGTCTGCCTGGTTTTTGGTTGTCATCCTTGTAATGATGTCAGCCGCACCGGCAGCTTTGGCGCAGAATGTAGAAGGCCATCCCAACGTAAACCACAACGCGAAACACGATGTTTCACAACCCTTTTGGCGGATGGCAATCGGCGCTTCCTCGCCGACCGGAGGCAGCGATACGCAAGCCAACCCCGTGCGGGCCACTCGCCCTCCGCTCAACAATCCCAAAGCGGACCCTGTGGCGGCGCCGTTTGCCGGTCCGCTCACGGGAGTTACGCCGGTCCTTAATTTCGACGGGCAAAGCGCCCAGGACAATCGCAACCTCTTCGGTTTCGCGTTCGTCCCTCCGGACACCAACGGCGCCGTGGGTGCCACACAGTTCGTGCAAATGGTGAACGTGACGCTCGCGGTCTATGACAAGTCTACAGGCGCGTTGCAGTTCGGCCCGGTGGCGATCCACACTTTGTGGAGCGGCTTTGGCGGTTTGTGCGAGTTCGGGGGAAACACGCCGATGTTCGCCGATGGCGGCGATCCCGTGGTTCTGTACGATCACCTGGCGAATCGCTGGCTCGTTACGCAGTTGCAATTCGATTCCACATCTACACACACCGCGCAGTGCATCGCCGTTTCCACCAGTTCCGATGCTACCGGTTCGTATAACCGCTACGAATTCGACTACGGCGCGAACTTTCCCGACTATCCCAAGTACGGCGTCTGGCCGGACGCCTACTACAACACTATTAACCTCTTCCTCGGGAACTCGCGCAAATCCGCAGGAGCCCAGGCGTGCGCCTTCGATCGCAACGCCATGCTCGCCGGAGCGCCTGCCAGTTCGATTTGCTTCCAGCAACCGCCCACGGTCACGAGCCTCTTGCCCGCCGATCTGGATGGCGGCGCCTTGCCGCCGGCAGGCTCACCCAACTACCTGGTTGGCCTCGCCGATTCCACGCACCTCAACTTCTTCCGTTTTCATGTGGACTTCGGCAATCCTGCCAATTCCACCCTCAGTGGCCCTACGCTTATCCCCGTGGCCCCCTTCAACGAAATCTGCGCCCGCGCAAACACCGTCTCCTGCATAGCGGAGCCGCCTTCCGGGGAAAAAGTGGACGGCCTGTCTGACCGGGTGATGTTCCGGCTCGCGTATCGGAATTTCGGCGATCATGAATCCCTCGTGGTCAACCACACGATTGAAGGAGGAGCGCTGGCCGGAGTGCGCTGGTACGAAATCCGCAATCCTTCGGCGCCGTTCATTTTTCAGCAAGCCACGCTGGTGGATCCCAAAGTGAATTATTGGCTGGGCAGCATCGCGATGGACAAGGCGGGTGACATCGCGCTGGGCTTCAGCGTTTCGAGTCACGGAATTCCTCCGGCTATCTATATTGCCGGCCGAGGTCCCGGCGATCCGGCAGGAGTGATGTTCGGGCCGATGGTGCTGGTAAACGGCAGCGGGGTGCAGAAAAACAATTCTTTCAATCGCTGGGGCGATTACAGTTCGATGTCCATGGATCCCGCGGATGATTGCACCCTGTGGTATACGAACGAGTATTACGCGACCACCGGCATCATCAACTGGTCCACGCGCATCGGCGCGTTCCACTTCAATGCCTGCAAATAGGGCGACCCTAAGCGCGGGAGAGTCCGCGCTTGCGACTTCAAAGCACGGCGGTTAATGGAGAGAAGTTATTTCGGCACTCCAGCTATAATGTCGGACGATGCCTCGCGGCCGCGGCTTTTTCTCACAGTTCTGGGGTGCGTTCGGGCGTGTATTTCCGCGCTGCTCCACGATTTCCCAGGCCATCGCATTCAATGTGTTCCTGGCCTTTTTCCCAACGCTGCTGCTCGCCGTGGGGTTCGCTTCGAGTTGGATCGGTTCGCGAACGGCGTTGCTGGATGCGATTCGCGATTTCACACAGTTTCTGCCGCCGGGCAGCCAGGGCATTGTGGTCGATTTTCTGAGCCGCCGCGGCGCGGACGTCTGGAAATTCGTTGTTCTGGGCTGGTTCGGATGCCTCTTTGGAGGCACGCAGGCAATGAGGCTGCTGATGGACGGAATTCATCTGATTTATGCGGATGAGAAGCGCATCGGTTTTCTGCACCGGCAGTTTCGCGGGTTGTTGCTTTTGCTCATCACCATGGCGCCTATCTTGGTGGCCGGGATTCTGGGAGTTTTCGGTCGACCGCTGCGCCGCTGGTTCGGTGGATTCATCGGGCAGCACGTTCTCGTTAAAGGTCTTTGGCTGGTCTTCTTTCCTCTGGTGGCCATGCTGCTCGCCATGGCCGCGCTGACGGTAATTTACTGGGTGGCGCGGCCCAAGGAGGAAAGCCTGCGGCACGTGCTGCCAGGGGCGATGCTGGCTACTCTGCTGTGGTGGATGGTGAACGCGCTGTTCGGCATTTATGTACGGCGCGTGCCGTACAACGTGGTTTATGGAGGCCTCGCCGCCGTGATAGGCTTGCTCATCTGGATGCAGATTTCCGCGCTAATTGTGTTCCTGGGAGCGGCGTGGAACGCGGAAGCGGATGATGCAAGATGAGGTAAGGAAGTAACGAGGGACTTTGGATTTGACCATGAAGGTTGTGCAGGTGCAGTGCTATGCGGGTTACCAGGCGGACGAATCGCCGCGCCTGCTGAAGCTGGGGGAGAATTCCATTCCCATCGTCGAGATTGAAGACCGCTGGTACTCCCCTGGAGCCACTTTTTTCCGCGTGGTCACCGAAACCGGCGACCGCTACCTGCTGCGCCACCTCGCAGCACAAGACCAATGGACGCTGGAAGGCTTTCGCAGCCATCGCGTTGACACGCTGAAAACCCACAGCGTATAGTCGGGGAATCCCACCCGCGCGAAGCGCCCTTCTGTGCGGTTTTCCGCGTGGGTTTGTAATTGGCGCGAATGGGGGCAAGGGAAGGGATGAACCCGCATTTGTCCTACCGGAAGCCGTTTTGCCGTCTCTTATGTGGTGTTTTGTTGCTGCTCTGCCTCGGTTGGGGATCCCCGCGCGCGCAAGAGCCTGCCATCCCCGCAACCGCAAATACGAACAAGCCGGATAACGCTTCCGAGATTTCGCAAACCGATACCGCGGCTAGCTTCAAAGTTCGCGTAAACCTGGTACAGGTGCGCGTGATTGTCCGCGACCCTTCCGGCAAGACCGTGGACAACCTGTCGAAGCAGGATTTTATCCTCTACGACCAGGGCAAGCCCCAATTCATCAGCAATTTTTCGGTGGAGACCCCGCAATCGCGGCTGCAACGCGCGGCTTCGGCGGCCAAGACGCAGGACGATGCGGGTGTGGAAACCTCAGCCAGCAAGGCCCCAGTGCTTCCCGAGCGTTTTGTCGCCGTGGTCTTCGACGACCTCCATCTTTCGCAGCAGGACGCGACCTTTGTCCGCCAGCAAGCCGGGAGGTTTTTGGATTCCACTGGGCCAACTGATCGCGTGGGGATCTACAGTACCTCCGGACAGAACACGCAGGAATTCACAGCGAACAAACAGGACCTGCACCGCGCACTGCTGGGGGTGATCCCTCATCCTTTGACGCCGCAGCCCATCGGGGCGGAATGCCCGCAGGTGACGCACTATATGGCGGACCAGATTGAGAACAAGCGCGACGCCCAGGCCCTTGGGGTGGTGGTGGAAGAGACCGTGCAGTGCGCCTTCAACGGGGACGAATCGCAAAGGGCGTCGGCCATCCCCATTGCACAGTCCGCCGTGCTACGCGCGCTGAACGCCGGCGACATTGAAAACCAATATGCCTATCGCCGGATGGAGGATGTCTTGCGGCGGCTTGCGGCGATGCCAGGGGAGCGCATCCTGCTGTTTGTGTCGCCGGGTTTCGTTCTGGCCAATTCGTATCTCGACGAGTCAGGGATAATCGATCGTGCCAACCGGTCGAACATTGTGTTGCACACGATTGACGCGCGCGGCTTGTATGTTCCCGATGTGCGGGGCGACATTGCGCAACCAAACGCGGATTTTCCGCGCACCGCGGGTTACAAAACCCTGTATCGCGTGGACTCGCAGTTCGAAGACCAGTTCGTGCTTACCGATTTTGCCTACGGCACAGGCGGCACATTCTTTCATAATTCCAACGATTTGCAGCGCGCGTTCCAGCTTGCCGCGCTCGCCCCCGACGTCTCCTACGTGCTGGCGTTCTCGCCGCAGAGCCGCAAGATGGATGGGCAATACCATCTGCTGAGCGTGAAGTTGGCGAAAAAAAACAACTATTCCGTCCAGGCGCGGCGAGGGTATTTTGCTCCGCGCAAAGCCGCGGACCCGCACGAACTGGCGCGCCAGGAAATCCAGGAAGCCATTTTTTCGCAGGAGGAGATCAGCGAACTGCCGCTAGACCTGCAGACGCAGTATTTCAAGAGCGATCCCCAAGACGCACGGTTGAGCGTGGTTTCGCGCCTGGACCTCAAGAACATGCATTTCCGCAAAGCGGACGGCCGCAGCAACGATGATTTGACTCTGGCCACGGCTATTTTTGACGAGAACGGCAACTACGTGACCGGCGGCGAAAAAACGGTGCAGATGCGCCTGCGCGACGCAACTTACGAGCGGCTCACGCGCGCCGGGTTGACGGTGAAGTCGAGTTTTTCCGTGAAGCCGGGCCGCTACCTGGTGAGGCAGGTGGTGCGCGATTCGGAAGGTTCGCAAATGGCGGCGCGGAATGGAGCGGTGGAGATTCCTTTCTGAGGAAGGAAGTAAAGAAGCAACGAAGTGAAGAAAAAGGTGCTGCTGCCCACTTCATTTTTCAGCATTGGCGGTGGGGAGGATGTCATGCCTGCAATAAAGATAGGGAACCGGAATCTGCGAAGGGCACTTTGGATGACACTTGCTGCGGCGCTTTCGGCTTGGCTGAGCGCGCGGGCGCAAGAGCCAGCAAAGCCAGAACCGCCTGCACAGCAGCAGGAGCAGCCGCTGGCCACGGCGCCTACGATCCATGTCGAATCACGCACCGTGCTGGTCGACGCGGTGGTCACCGACAAGAAAGGGAACTATCTCCACGACCTGCAGCAAAAGGATTTCCGGGTTTTCGAGGACAACAAGGAACAACCGATTACCAGTTTTTCGTTTGGCAGCGACCCCGCCGCGCCGGCCGGTTCGCAGAAGCGCTACGTCGTTTTGTTCTTCGATAATTCCTCGATGGCGTCGCCCGATCAGATTCAGGCGCGAGTCGCGGCCACTAAATTCGTCGACAAAAACGCAAGTCCCGATCTGCTGATGGCGGTGGTGGATTTTGGTGGAAGCCTGCAGGTGCGGCAAAACTTCACCGCGAATGGAGAATGGCTTGCCAAGGCGGTGAATGGAGTCAAGACGCCCAGCATCGAGACCAACGGGCAGAGTGCATCCAGCTTGCCCGCGGAGATGGTGGCTTCGTCGAGTTTCACGTCGCTGAGCAGGTCGGAGTCCGATTTTGGCGCGCGCACGATGCTGCTTTCGCTGCGCAGCCTGGCAAAGAATCTCCGTGGAGTTCCTGGCCGCAAGATGCTGATCCTGTTTTCGGCGGGCTTCCCCACGGATGATCCGGAGCGGCTTTCGGAACTGACCGCGACGATCGATGCGTGCAACAAAGCCAATGTGTCGGTTTATCCCCTGGACGTGCGTGGCTTGGCCGCGCCGGTGCCTGGCGGCGGAGCGGGGGCAAGGGTTGGCCAGCGTCAAACTCATGCGCCCTCGTTGCGGGCCGCTGCACTGGCACGGCGGTCGGGTGAGTTGCGGAAGCCTCGTCTAGTCCTTGCTGCCTTCCCTGAGCCGCAAAAGGGCGGCGGCGGAGGCGCCGGCGGAGGACGTGCCGGAGGAGGTGGCGCCCCCGGGGGAGGCTCGCCGGGCGGCGGCGGTGCTCCTGGAGGGGGAGGCGCGGGTGGAGGAAAGGGTGGCGCGCCTAGTGGCGGAGGAACCGGCGGCGGTGGAGGTACGCGCGGTGGAGCACCGGGAGGCGGAGCTCCTGGCGGGGGACGTCCGATCAACTCGCCTTACAACAACTATTACAACAATCCGAATAACGTGCCGCGCGCCATCGTGCCGCAGCTGCCGGGCTCGATGGCCACCAACCAGCAAATCCTGCTGGCTCTTGCGGAAGGCACAGGCGGCTTCGCCATTTACAACAGCAACGATCTGTTGGGAGGACTCGAGAAAATCGCGCGAGAGCGCAATGAATTTTACCTTCTCGGTTACGTTCCCCCCTCGAGCGCGGAGGGAAGTTGCCACACCATCAAGGTGAAGATGGCGCACGGTGATATGCAGGTGCGCTCGCGCAGTGGATACTGTAAAGTGCACGCCGCGAATCCGCTGGACGGAAAGCCCATCGAAAAACAGATGGAGCTGCAGGCGGCGGGAGATCAGCCGGGAGCGATTCACTGCTCGCTGCAGGCTCCGTTCTTTTATTCCGGCCCGAATGTGGCGCAGGTGAATCTGGCGATGGAAATTCCCGGCGACTCCGTGGTTTTCAACAAGGACAAAGGGAAGTACCACGCGACGGTCAACGTGCTGGGCATCGCTTACAAGCCTGATGGCTCGGTGGGCGCGCGCTTCAACGATACGCTGAATTTCGACCTCGAAAAGGACGAGTGGAAGGAATTTGCCAAGCAACCTTACCGCTACCAGAACCAGTTTGACGCCGCGTCCGGCGCATACAAGCTTTCGGTGGTGCTGAGCTCCGGCGGCAATGGTTTTGCCAAATTCGAAACGCCGCTGCAGATCGATCCCTACGATGGGACGAAATTTGTCCTCGGTGGCGTGGTGCTCTCTAATACTGTTCAGATGGTGAACCAGATTCCCACCGACGTGGACGCAACTTTGCTGGAAGACCGCACCCCCCTGATCGTCAAAGGCATGCAGATTACGCCCGCGGCCAATTACTCGTTCAAGAAGACTGACCGCGTGGTTTTGTATTCGCAGCTCTATGAGCCGCTGCTGAAGGCCGATTCGCCGCCGCGCATCGCCGCCGGCTACAGCATTCTGGACTCCTCGAACAAACAGGTGTTTTTTTCCGGCTCGATTCCACTGGAGGAATACATCGAAAAGGGAAATGCGGTGGTTCCCTTTGGCCTCTTGATCCAGGTGAAAGACCTGGCGCCGGGGAATTACCACCTGGTGCTGCAGGCGATCGACGGCGCCAAGAATAAGGCGCCCTTGCGAGAGGCGAATTTCACGGTGCTTAACTGAACCACTGATCCCGGTTGGATTCGGGGCGGCGTGACCCTTCGCTGGGCTCAGGGCAAGAAGGCGCACCTACTGCTTGCGGAACACCTGCCCTTCCCGCAGCAACTTTTCCCCGGTCCCAGGGTTTAGGCAAGGCATCATGCAGCCCGGGCAATACTGTCTACGCGTGTCCGCGCCTCGAAAGCCCACGCCGCGGCTGCGTGATTCCCTGCGTTCGTTGCTGGCGTTGACCCTTTCCTTCGGCATGTTTTTGTCGTTCGGTGTCGATGTGCAGGCTTTTGCGGTCGCGGACAAAAAGCCCAAGCAAGATCACGTTCTCAAGGGGCTCCCCATCACGGAACTTTCCGCCGACGAGGCCATCCTTCACGCGCTGAATCGCCTGGCCTATGGCCCACGCCCGGGCGAGGTGGAGCGCATCAAGCAATTGGGCCTGGCGAAGTGGATTGACCAGCAACTCAATCCGAAATCTATCGACGATTCCGCCGTTGAGGCGCGGCTGAGCGTTTATCCCACCTTGAAGATGTCCACGGCGCAGTTGCTGGCCGAGTATCCGAATCCCAAGCAGGTCGTGAAACAAGAGTTGCGTGTGCAGAACCAAAAACCCCGCCAGGGTGAGGCCAGTGGTTCCGGCCGTGCCCGTGATACCCAGGCAAACACCAATAGCCAGGACCCCGTGCAGCAAGCTTCGCAGGGCGCGGACGCAGCGATCGGCGCCATGGCGCAGGGAACGGACGCAGGTTCCCCGAAGGGGACGGAGGGCGCTGCGGCCGGCACAGCTACGGCAAAAGGGGATGCGCCTTCGCCGATGAAAATGGACCCGGCCACGCGCGGCGCCAGCTTGAAAGATTCGCTGGGCATGGACCCGAACGCCGTGCCGCGCGCCATTTCCGAGGACAGCAAGCGGCCCGCGCGCGTGGTCGAAGAACTCGCCATGGCCAAGACGCTGCGCGCGATTTACAGCGAGCGGCAGTTACAGCAGGTGATGGACGATTTCTGGTTTAACCATTTCAACGTATTTGCCGGGAAAGGCGAGGTGAAGTGGTACCTGACGTCGTACGAGCGCGACGTCATTCAGCCGCACGCCTTCGGCAAATTCCGCGACCTGGTGACCGCCACAGCACAAAGCCCCGCGATGCTTTTTTATCTCGATAATTTTTTGAGTGCGGATCCGAATGCGGCGGCGCGCCTGGCTGCGCAACGCGCCATGCGCCAGCAAATGCGGCGGCGTCCCTATGGCGATCCGCCGCGCCTCATACCGCAGGGACAGAACACGAAGCCGCAGCAGCGCGGGCTGAATGAAAACTATGGCAGGGAATTGATGGAGCTGCACACGCTGGGCGTGGACGGCGGCTATACGCAAAAGGATGTGACCGAGGTCGCGAGGTGCTTTACCGGCTGGACCATCGAGAAGCCGCGCGAATACGGGCAATTCAAATTCGCAGAGCGGCTGCACGATCCGGACTTGAAAATCGTCCTGGGTAAGAAAATTCACGCCGGCGGAATGAAGGACGGCGAGGAAGTGATCTCGCTGCTGACGCAGAATCCCAATGCTGCGCGGTTTATTTCGACCAAGCTGGCGCGCCGCTTTGTTTCGGACATGCCGCCGCCCTCGCTGGTCGACCGCATGGCCAAGGAATTCCAGAAGTCCGACGGCGACATCCGCCAAGTGTTGCACACCATGATCTATTCGTCGGAGTTTTGGACGCGGGAGGCATACCGCGCAAAAATCAAGACGCCGTTCGAACTCGTGGTGAGTTCGGGGCGTGCACTGGGCACGGATGTGGACACGCCGATGCCACTGGTGCAGTGGACGGGCCGCATCGGCGAGCCGCTTTATCAGTGCCAGCCGCCGACGGGATATTCCGATAAAGCGGAAACCTGGGTGAACACGGGCGCGCTGCTGAACCGGCTGAATTTTTCGCTGGCGCTGGCGGGCAACCAGGTCCGCGGTTCGCGCAGCGATGTTGCGGCATTGCTTGGATCGGATTCGTCGGACGACCCCAAGACGGCGCTCGACCGCGCCGTGGGTGTTTTTCTAGGTGGGCAGGCCGCGCCCAGCACCAAGGAAACGCTGGAGAACCAACTGGAGAATCCGCAGATTGTGCGGGCGAAACTTGACGATCCGGTTAAGCAAGTGGATTTGAGCGTGGTGACCGGCTTGGTGCTGGGCGCGCCGGAGTTTCAGCGGCGGTAGATTTTTATGTAGCGCCAT
>Ga0126371_10002437_pt1 | contig 16039 bp, 13 predicted proteins | sample PanSoiMetaPlot_4_FD_110145 | JGI IMG/M metagenome (GOLD analysis project Ga0126371, IMG submission 110145) | Tropical forest soil microbial communities from Panama - MetaG Plot_4 | ecosystem: Environmental > Terrestrial > Soil > Tropical forest > Bulk soil | place: Panama | collected 2016-02-17 | reverse complement strand
TTGAGAGCTTCGTTGCGTCGTAGGCGTGCAACACACCCTTACCTTTCTCTACTGCCCAAAGGATACCGCTACTGTTCCCGTTGGCTGAAACGACCACATTGCTGCCAGGAAAAGCATAGGTTGTGGGTGAATGGTCGGAAGGCGTTGTATTCAGCATGCTGGTCGAGGTATTTAAATGAAACCGCTTCACCGAATCTTTGGTTCCGGAAAAGTACACATTTCCGTTCCAATATACGGGAGTACTGTAATTGCGTTCTAGATCGCTAGTGTTGGTAGCCACCCCGACGGCATTTGGAATAGATTGCACGATTTGGCAGTCGCAAGTTGAATCGAATTGACCCATATTGTCGCGATTGACCACGTAGATGCGGCCTTCTTTGCCGGCTCCGATCATGATGTGAGGGAATTTGCTGGATGTGAAGGTTGGCAGCAATGTCGCCATCGCCGAACCCAGGTCACGGTCATGAGCGTTCAACGTTGACTGATTGAAAGGAGTAAAGAAATCAGCCTCTGAAAGTGTCCCACCTGCGGGAGATAACTTCAGGTATGAGTTGCCCCAGTCAGGCCCGCCATCCCAAGTGCCGTTGCCAATGGCCGTAAATACAAACGTACCGTCGGATGCGAGGGGCGCGCCCCAGATCCCGCCGCGTTTTCCGTTTGGAGTGGTGTTGAATACAATCGTGCGCCCTAAATTGCTGGCGGAAAAGCCAATGATCCAGCCGTGATATGGATCCGTATCACCGTAAGAAGCTGAACCAACATAGACTACGCCACCCATTTCGAGCAGCGCAGTGCGGTCGCTGGCAGTTAGCGGATTATACTTGACAACACCTTTTACCGAGTCGTACCCGCTCCCCGAAACACTTGCGGAAATGGTTACCGGACTGCCGGGGTTATCAGCGCCTGTGACTAGACTGAGGGAATGGAGGCTGTGCGAGTAGACTCCTGTACTGGAGTTAAACTGTCGATTTGCGACGTAGATGTTTCCCAGAGTTGTGTCAATTACAGGGGTTGCTGTGACACCAATGACCGTGGCGGTGCCACAACCATGAACCTTGGCGCACGGTATGGCTGATCCAAAGCTCCTCTTCCACACCTGCCCCGCACCATCAGCGTCGAAGGCGTATACGCTATTATTCTCAGTCGCCACATACACAACGTTGTGGGTGACACCATTCACTTTCAGACTGGGTACAAAAAGTGGCTGGCCATAAATGGCACCGTCGACCGGATACGAAAACAGTTTCTTGAAGGTTGCCGCACGTACATTGGTGGGAGTCAATATGAATTCTTTTGTGTTCACGTTGTTGCGTTGCGAACTGTAACCCCAGGTAGTCACCGATGAAGCAGTGGAAGACGATCCGGTTACCGTGATGGCGATAGAGACCTTGGAAACGCCCCCGCACTTGTCCCACGCCTGGACAACGAAATTAGAATAGCTACCAGCGTTCAACATGAACGAATTGCTGAAGGTGGCCGCCTTGACCTTGAACAACAGGTTGGACGGGGTTGGGTAGATTCCCATAGAGGAGATCCCAGCGGGACAGGTCGGAGGAGTGACCGCATTAGCCGTGACCGTCACCGGAGTCGCAACTGAGCTTCCATTGGCTGGAGCTGTGATGGTGACGATTCCGTTCGAGGTGGAAGCAAAGGCAGGCAAACTTATCACTAGTATCAAGACGATGGATTTCATCACTACCTCTCGTGGGACGTCGCTTGCGGAACAGCACAATAAAACGATGCGAGTCTCGGCCCGACTCACCTTATTCGACCGTGACTCAAATTGAATCTGCCAAAATTGACAGGGGCAGCAATCGCGCGGCAGCCTACTGCAAAGAAAGAGTAGTTATCTAAAGTCGCAATTCCGTGCACATGGCCTTCAGACGGGGTTGTCAGCGTAAACGTGATAACAACAATAGAGGGGCGGGTACCGAAGGTAACGTGTCTCGCGACTCCTCTGTATGGATCTACCAAAGAGATGAATATCTGGCTACTCTATTTCAGAGCACCCACGCAGATCCAGACGCGCATCAGTGTTGTTATTCTTTTGTGCTTGACGACGCGGGCGTCCTGCAGAAACGAGGAACCGTGAACAAAATCACAATTGCGATCCTGTTCTTCTCTCCTTTGTTGGCCTCGGCCGCGGGAGATCCGAATCCGGCTGAGTACACCGTCAAGGTCCACGTCAGTTCATCGAGCATGGACCACGGCACTCAATTGTTGGACGTCGTCATTGATGGTAAGAAATATGAACTGAAGTCTGAACTACCCGTCGGCCGGTTACTCGCGCTCGGTGACTTCAAGGCGAAGCTCGTTATGAACCGCAAGACGGCATACGAGTCCTTTCAAGTCTACGAGTTTCTGTTCCCGGACAAAACGAGGCAGTACGAAGTTGTCGGGCAGACCGAGTGATGCCGCTCCGATGTGGTCTCCTTCCTCGTATCGCCTGCTTGCCCCTGATTGGTGAGAAGAAGCGATTAGACTGACTAATCCGATTAGACCGCTACTCGGTGATGATTCGGTCTGCCCACTCGACTAGGGTGACGAAGACTGCGGGAGTGCCGAATTTTGCATTCCAATCCCTTAGATCTGTTTCCGTGACCCCACGGGCCCGGGAGCAAGCCCCTCAAGAGAAAATTGGAATACCCTTCGCAACGACCTTCGCGAGTGTTTCGCTCAGGGGCGGCCAGCCCACGGGGAATAGGGCTGTTGCAGTAGCTTTGCGCATGAGGTAGGTCGATTCTCCGGTTAGGAAAATCTGTACCTGGTGACCGGCCTCAGCCAGCGCGAGACCGTGCGCGAATACGAACGATGCGCGGGTGGGATCGTCCGATCCCCAAGCACTTTTCATCATGATCTTAAGGGACTGGTGACCTGTTGCCGGTTGCGCATCCGCCGAATTCAGCCCGAACAAACTGAGGCCAAACCACTGCGGAACTTTTGCCAGGAGCTGTCGTCGCATCATGTCGTTCCTCCGACTCACGCAATTGCGGAGAATGCTACATGAACTGCGTGCTGACGTAAACAAGGGGTCACTGAAGCCCGGGTTGGCTACTAGGGTCGAGCGATGCGGCCGTATCTTAACTAAAAATGCGCGAGGCGGAGCGCATTCCTATCGGGATCTTTGTGCCCAGCAAATGTGCCAGAAATAGTCGCCAACAACTATTGGTTTACCTTCCAGTCTCACCATCCAGATCACGACCGGGACGAGTCCCATGAAATATGCCAGTTCCCATGAATGTATCCCGGTGTGCCAGGTGCACGGCAGTCCCGTCGGTGCTGCGCACCAACACCCGAGGATTGTCGCGATTGAAATAGAGCAGGCCACCCGCGAGGTAACGCCCTTCCGCGATCGGTCAACGCGGAAATTCCTTCACCATTTCAACAGTTCTCAACTCGCCGGTTGAGTCATTTCAACTGCGATGACATCTTCGTGGCGGACCGTAGGCATGCCTCAACCTCACGAATGACGTGGTCGTAGTCAGCAGCCATAGCCCGCTCAACATGAACACGAGCGCCCTTTACGCCTGCTTGTTGCGCCAACCGATTGAACTCAGTTTGAAGAAAAGCTTCCAATTGCTTCGATGTCAAGACGGCAATGGGGACCGTGGTGGACTGGCCCGTCGCCATCTCGATCTTCACGCAGTATGGGGATTCAGAATGCTTGGTATCCGGAGTCATGCGACCCCCCTTTCTGGAGTGACGAAAGGCGGCGGAGTCATGGAACGACTATACATGCTCCCAGCATTTTAGCGTTGCCTGCAATTGATCGTGTCTAAATTGATTAGGGGTGAATCAAAGAAAGTTATACCGTGCCTTAGCCTGCTGAACAGCAGCCTCGAACTCCCGTAACAGGGACACATACGGCGTTGCTTCCATTGCGTGCGCATCTTCTTGACGGAAGCAGGTAGAGCGCGTCGCTTCTTATCCTCACCTCTTGCTCACGGTGTTGTTGTTGACCTGATGCAGGAAACCGCGGCATAATCCCGGCGGAACGCGATGGAATTGGGTCAGGATCGCGGTACTAGATTCCGGGCTTTCTTTCTGTTTCCATCCCTTCCTCGCACGGCTTTGCAGCGGGACCGCTCCTGTAATTTCAACGTTTTGGAGAATTGTTTGCGCCTTTCGTTGTGTCCCGCAACCTTACATGCCATATTTCGGAGTACGACGATACGATCGAGGTTAGGAGCGACGCCGTTGCGTTCGTTCTGAGCGTTCTCTGGTCAAGAATCTAGGGGGAGATGACTATTCCATGGCTGGTTTCGGAAAGCAGTTGGTGTGTTCTCTCGGAGTTGTTCTCGGGCTGGTTCTGATTTCATCGGTGCGCGCTCAACAGGCGCCAACCTCCCGGCCCCCCTATATGAACCCGGCGCTGCCGCTGGAACAACGTGTCGACGATCTGATCAGCCGGATGACTCTCGAAGAAAAGGTTTCGCAGATGCGGGACCATGCGGTTGCAATTCCTCGGCTTGGCGTCCCGAAGTACGACTGGTGGAATGAAGGGCTGCACGGCGTGGCGTTTGCCGGCTACGCAACCAATTTTCCGCAAGTCATAGGGATGGCGGCTAGTTGGGACACGAACCTAGTCCACCAGATGGGCGAAACCATCTCCATTGAAGCGCGAGCCAAATATGACGACGCCATGCGACGCAACCAGCACGAGGCGTTTTTCGGGCTCACGTTTTGGGCACCTAACATCAATATCTTTCGTGATCCTCGTTGGGGGCGCGGCCAGGAGACCTATGGCGAAGATCCATACTTAACGGGCCGCATGGCAGTAGCTTTCGTGAGCGGAATGCAGGGAGACGATCCGCATTATTTGCGGGTCGTTTCAACTCCCAAGCATTTTGCGGTGCACAGTGGTCCCGAGCCAACTCGGCATACGGTGAACGTCGATGTCTCGCCGCACGACCTTGAGGACACATACTTGCCCGCATTCCGCGCTGCGGTGACGCAGGCGAATGCACAGTCAGTGATGTGTGCTTACAACTCTATCGATGGCGCTCCGGCGTGTGCCAACACCATGCTGCTGCACGATCACCTGCGCGCCGCATGGAAGTTCGACGGCTACGTGGTCAGCGATTGTGCTGCGGTGGCAGACATTGACACGGGACACCACTACGCCCCCGACATGCCGCACGCGGCGGCGGCGGCGGCGAAGGCCGGGACAGATCTGGAATGTGGATATCGCCAGGGGCAGGCGTTCCCGAGCCTGGTGGATGCGGTCCATCAGGGATTGATCAAGGAGCCTGAGATTGATACGGCCTTGCGCCGCCTCTTTCGTGCGCGCTTCAAGCTGGGTATGTTCGATCCGCCAGCAAGCTTTGCCTACGGCCAGATTCCGATGAGTAAAGTCAACTCGCCCGAGCATCGGCAGTTCTCTGTGCGCGCAGCACGCGAAACTATGGTATTGCTGAAAAACCAGGATCGTACCCTCCCTCTGAAACCCGACATCGCCCGCATCGCAGTAGTCGGTCCTACAGCTGAACTTGTTCAGTCCTTGCAGGGTAATTACAACGGGCCTCCACCTAACCCGATAGATCCGCTGACGGGAATTGAAAAGAGGTTTGGTTCTGCGAAGGTCGCGTACGCGCAGGGCTCGACCCTGGTCGACGGTTTCGCTATGCCAGTCGAGCACACCGCGCTTCGTCCCGTCGCCGGTTCAGGCAATGGCCTGACCGGCGAATACTTCCGTTCGCCCGATTTTACGGGGCACCCGGTTCTTACCCGTGTCGATCGCAATATTAATTTCAACTGGGACAAGGTCATCCCGGTCAATGGTCTCGAGCGCAATAATTATTCGGTCCGCTGGAGCGGCAGCTTCACGCCGCCGGGCCGCGGCGAATACAAGCTAGGTGTGCGCGTGAACTACTGCTATGCGTGCGAGAACGCCGAGGGCTTTCGTTTGTACCTTGATAACAAGCTGCTAGTCGAAAGCGGTGGAAAGACCCCAGAACGTGGAGAAGTGATCGAGTCGCCGGTTTCGTTCACGGATACGCGGCCGCATCCGATCCGTCTGGAATACTCGCACGAGACTGGCACCGCTGGCATTGACCTTACTTGGCAAGTTCCCGCGGAGGTCCTACGTGAGGAAGCCGTCGAGGCTGCCAAACAGTCCGATGTCATCATTGCGTTGGTGGGGCTTTCGCCTGCCCTAGAAGGTGAGCAGATGCCCGTCAGACTTGCGGGATTCAGCGGTGGGGATCGCACATCGATCGATTTACCCGCCGCGCAGCAGGGTCTGCTAAAAGCGGTAGCGGCTACGGGCAAGCCGCTCGTCGTAGTGCTCGAGAACGGCAGCGCATTGGCCGTGAACTGGGCACAGCAGAACGCTAACGCAATTCTCGAAGCCTGGTACCCCGGAGAGGAAGGCGGTACAGCGATCGCCGAGACATTGGCCGGCGACAATAATCCCGGAGGCCGGCTTCCCTTGACTTTTTATTCATCGCTAACCCAGCTCCCCCCTTTTGAGAATTATGCGATGCGCGGGCGTACCTATCGTTATCTTAGCGAGAAGCCGCTTTACGGATTCGGCTTCGGCCTCAGCTATACGACTTTTGCGTACAGCAATGTGAAAATCAGCCAATCGATGATCAAGGCTGGTGATGCTGTGACAGTCGAAGGTGATGTGAAGAATACTGGCGGTCTCGCGGGAGATGAAGTTGTGGAACTCTATCTCAAGCAGCCGGAAGGTTATGAGACACCTCTGCGCGAACTAGCGGGATTTCAGCGCGTACACTTGGGTGCGGGCGAGTCCGCTCACGTCAGCCTGACCATTGACCCGCGTGTCTTGGGCCAAGTGGATGAAAAAGGAAATCGCGTGATCGTGCCCGGTGAATACACCGTCTCGCTCGGTGGCGCACAGCCACAAGAGACTGGTTCGGTTGGGACTGCAAGGTTCAATGTAACTGGCAAAGCCGAATTGCCAAAGTAAAAGATGTCGTCGTCCGCGAAGGTTCTGATAGCCGATTTCGGGCGTCAGCATAATGAGTTGTCGGCAATCGAGCTCAACCGCACCTGAGTAGTCGTCCCCTTATCGGAATTCCCGCGATTGAGCTCTACTGGCGTGGGCGGGACGAGCCTCTTCCCGGTCGAGCCTCGCCGGCATGGCGGCCTCGTTGCTTTCGTGCTCTCGCCGGCATACCTGGGACTCGGTCGCAACTAGCCGAGGCTCCGCTAGAATTTCGCTAGTGCGTACGTTGGCTGATTCCGAGCATTCGATCCTTGAAGAACTGGCGTTCCATTGGGTTTCGGGCAAGTTTGAGCGCGGTCTCAAAGTACTCGATGGCAGTTGAGGCGCAACCATTTTGCAACTCAAACTCCGCGAATGCCGCGTGGTAAAAAGGATACTTCGACAAGCGATCCGAGTCGTGGATTGTACGCAGCTCCCGCAGTCCGCAATCGGCGCCGTCGCGCTGCCCGACGGCAATTGCTCGATTTAACGCCACAATCGGAGTTGGGCGGATCGTCATCAGGGTGTCGTACAGCGAGACAATCTCTTCCCAGTTTGTAGCCTGCATGGTTGGCGCGGTCGCGTGCACCGCCGCGATCCCAGCCTCGACGTGGTATTCGGTTAGCTCTGCGCCTTGCGCCGAGAGTTCCAGGAGTCGCAGCCCCTCGGAGATCAGTTTCTGGTCCCACAGCGATCGATCCTGATCGAACAGGGAATTCAGCTTACCCGAAGCATCCACGCGCGCCGGCATTCGTGCTCTATTGAGGCACATCAAAGCCGAAAGCGCATACGAGCTGGGTGTTGCGCCAAACGGATGTTGCAACAGGAGCCTAGCCAGCCGCATCGCCTCTTCGCAGAGTTCCGCCCGGACCGCGAATTCAGCGGACGCCCCGTGATAGCCCTCGTTAAAGAGCAAATAGAGGGTCCTCTGCACCGCGGGTAGTCGATCACAGAAATCTGAAGCGGTTTGCGTATCAAACAGCCGCTTCGATCCTGCAAGAACTTTCTTCGCCCGCGGTATTCGTTTCTCGACGGCGGTATAGCGGGTCACGAAAGCGCTCGCAACCTCGTCTATGCCAAACCCGCACAGGATGTGAAGCATGAGCATGACCTGCGTTTCCTCTGGTAGTCGAGGATGGCAACAAGAGAACATCATGCGGAGTTGATCGTCTTTGATCGCATTATCAGTGAACATTTCCTCCAGCTGGGAAGCCAGTGTCCATTCGCTCTGCAACCACCTGCTCAACTCAGGCTCGTAGGTTCGGGCTGTCTTTTCACGACGCAGCATGTCAAGCGCACGATTCTTTGCGGCAGCCATCAACCAAGCGGCAGGATTCTCCGGCAGGCCGCGGAATGACCACACCTCGAGCGCTCGACAGAAGGCGTCTTGAACAACGTCTTCCGCGAGCGCCAGATTGTGCACGCCGAAGATGCGCGTGAGCACGGCGACCATGCGACCCGCCTCGTGCCGAAACAGATGGTCCGTGAGTTCCATTTACATGTTCATGGCTTGGATCGGGCGAACTTCGACCGAGCCACCGACCTCGAGGATTGGGCAGCCTTTCGAAAGTTCCGTCGCCTGCTCCAAATCCCGGGCGTGAATCATTGTGAAGCCGCCCACCACATCTTTGGCTTCGGCGAATGGCCCATCAGTCACACTTTTCTGCTTACCTCTGACCACCTTGCCGGAACTCTCCAACGGATGGCCGATGTCCTTCAAATGACCCTGCTCGCCAAGCTGTTTGAACCACGCACGCCATTTCTCCATTGTTTTTTGCATTTGTTCGGGCGATGCGTTGTTGTCTCTACCGCGATATAGAAACGTGAAATCGCTCATGTGATTCCTCCTAATTCCTTTTGGATCTTCTTAACTTCTGCTCTATTAACGAATGAGCAAGGCAATTCCGGACATTTATTTGCGAGAATTTCATATGGCTGGCCTCGTTGATTGGGAGCCGCTGGAAGCATTCTCCTCTGGTGCCCGAAGACAAAGATGCGGACGGACCCGGGCGGTCCAGACGATAGATCGATCTTCCTGGCCCCGAAATCGAGGATCTTCCACCATCACCAAGAGTTGGCGTACCAACGCAGGACGCGGAGGGCGCGCAGCGTGTTCCAGCGGCTCGCGCTTGCGACAGCAGTTTCCATCTCCAAGGGAATTCGTTCCCGATGAAGCAGGTTGAGCGGCCATCGCCCGTTCTGGTGTCGGCGCTCAATCACGACTTGGATGGCTTCGCGGAGGCGGCGATCGGGCTTAATCCCCGCGTTCCGCAGATAATCGAGTCCCCGCAAAACGTCGTAGTGCCAAAAGGTTGGGAAGGAGAAACGCAACCAGCGGTCGTCGATGACTTCGCCGGTTCGGAGTGAGCGGAACATCCGGCGCTCGAGGAGATAGTCTTCAGCCCTCTTGCGGGCCTTGGTCACGGCCGCCGATTTGCCTCCTGCTCGTGCGTATTCGAGCAGTCCTTCCAGTACGCAGATGGTCGTATGGAACGAAGAGCGACGGCTTTTCGGACGTTTTGCGGAAGGTTCCACAGCTTCGCAGTTCCAGCCACCATCTTCGAGCTGCTCGCGCAGAAGTTGATTCGCCAGCGCCCGATTCGGCTTTTTGAAATACGACCCGACGGCCAGAATTCTACCGTTGATACAGGGCTCGGTCTCCCCGCGAAGGAAAGGCCGGTTGTTGAGACGCTCAAACACGAGCCGCTTGTCGACACGCTCGATCATGATGCGTGCCTGTTTGCTGGCGGGATCGAGGCCAAGCTCCATGACAACGACAAGACTGTAGAGCGTCGTGAGCAAGCCTCGGTCTTCCTTCGGCAAGCCAAAGTTGCCGGCGCGAGATTGGCGACTGAGAAGTTGGGCTCCCCAGCCTTCGGTCGCGACGCGAGATCGCGCCGCTGCAATCGCGTTAGGGCCTTCGTCGGTGAGGTCCCGCATTACCTGCCAGCGGATCGCTGGATCGGAATCGAGAAGCCATTTCAGGTGCGTGGCTCGAGGTGCGTAATCTTGCAGACGCATTTGTCTCTTATAGCAAATGGTCTGTGATTTTGTAACGACGTCTGCCGCTCGAAGTACTCGATATCAGCAAGAAGCTATGGTTAAGGGCGGCGGCGACGATGGATGGTCAACTCGCGCGGTCGAGTTCTCCGAGGAAAGAAATCATAAGGTCTGCCGAGCCCTGGATCGTTTTGGCCTGCGCTCACTGTCCGCGACTCTAGACGAGATAGGCGGTTACGACAGAGTTAAACGGGGCAAGAATGTTCGTTGACTTGGGTAGGCAACTTTGCTGTACTGAATGGGTAACACGACGGTGAAGGAGTTCGCCTTCAACCGCTGTTCCATTCCTTGAGCCGGAACAGCTGATAACTCCTGACAAGCGGATTGTCTTGTCGCGGAGTTATAGCCCGGCAAGTCTCCGTAGAAAAAATTAGGGAGTGGTGTGTTGGAAACGCACCGCATAGAGGCGCCGTTGGCCCCTTGAGCCGGCGTTCGGTGTCCCTCCGGGGTTTTGAGTATAAACAAGAAAGGAACAGAGCGAATTGCTGAAATACGTGATAGTTGGGATCGGAGGTTGCATCGGTTCGATTGCCCGTTTTTGGGTAGGCAGCTATATCGGCGCTAGGATGGGGACACGTTTCCCCTATGGAACGTTTGTCGTTAACATTTCAGGTTCGTTTCTGATCGGCTTCAGCGTGACGCTACTGACGGCAAAAGCGAACTTGAGCCCCAACTGGCGATATTTCATTCCGGTCGGACTGATTGGTGGATACACCACCTTCTCGACATTCGAGTTCGAGACTCTACGCAGTGTCCAGGATGGGCTGTTTGTGAATGCATCCCTGAATGTAGTACTGAGTGTTTTGCTAGGGTTCATTGCCGTGTGGGTGGGTGTGGTGGCGGGAAGGACAGTTCCATGAAGACTGAATCTTCTGTAGCGACGAACGGAAATCACAAACCGCAGAGGACCGGAGGGCCGCCTGGCTGAATTCCTCGTTCGGTAACCAGGACTCTAAATCAGGGAGGGCAAATTGCTTAAACCAGGACCGGGCAAGAAAGTCGGGATTTACGTGGCGGAAGATCAGCAATACCACGGTAGCCCCACATACGCCGCAATCTTGGATTATTTATTTTTTCACGGCGTCTCCGGGGCAACGGTCACTCGAGGCATCGCAGGTTTTGGCGCCGACCACCACATGCATACGACGCGATTGGTCGACGTAGTCCAGCGGCTGCCCATCAAAGTCGAATTCATTGAGACGGTGGAGAAAATCGAAGAGCTACTCCCTAAGCTCCACCAGATGGTAGGCACCGGCTTGATCGAGATGCACGACACCACAATCGTCAAACCAGCCGTGAAGGAACAATCCGAAGCTCGTGGTGATGTCCCGGCACTCAAGCGCGAGGGGAAGGCCAAGATGATGCGCATTTACATCGGCGAGAATGACAAGTGGAATGGCAGGCCACTGTATGACGAGATCGTGAAAGGTCTGCGAGCACACGACATCGCCGGGGTGACCGTTTATCGCGGGATTCTCGGTTATGGTGCGAACCGCCGAATTCACAAGGAAGTAACGTTTTCTCATGACCGACCCATTCTGATCTCAACCGTAGATACTGAGGAAAAGCTGAAAGCGTTCGCCCCCATTTTGGACCAGATGGTCCAGCAAGGTCTCGTCGTTTTGTCCGATGTAGATGTAATCAAGTACACGCGCGACTACCAGCAAGGTGAGCGGCGGCAGGAGACAAAAACATGAAACTGGCAGGCAAAGCCAAAATGCTTCGCGTCCATTTCGGCGAAGCTGACAAATGGCGCGGGAAACCTCTCTACGAGGCTATCGTTGAAAAGTGCCGTGAATTGGACATCGCGGGGGCGACAGTGTTCCGGGGCATCGAAGGCTATGGCGCTAGCACATTGATCCACCGGTCACGCTTGTTCCGACGCGGCTCTGATCTTCCGATCATGGTTGCCATCGTGGATACAGAAGACAAGGTTAAGAACCTCTTTCCGGTATTAGATGAAATGGTGGACGAAGGATTGATCGCGATGTCAGACGTCGAAGTGATCCGCTACGTTCATCAAGATGGTGTTCGGTCGCCAGCTTAGGCATGAGCGATCTCGGGTTCCTACCGCTAACGGCGGTACCGACCGTCATTCGTTTTGGCGAGTACGCACGAGCCCGGGTGCCACTCGAGACGGTTCCTGGTGCGACATACCCGTTTCTGACCAGCCCGGAAGACCAAGGAAGAGGGAGCGCCAGCCGTTCACACGGAACTGGATCGGCTTGGAACAGCTGGATCGTGAGGTATCAGCCTTGGCGCAATGAGCCTGCTACCCCAGTTGCTATTAATAGGGAATCCGTTAGCGATTCATAAGCATCCTGATTCGAGATGAAGCAGCCATGCGATGAAGCAGTGATCCGGGCCGGAGCTTTAGGCGCGCCATGTACGGAGAGGTCGCGACCGTGGGTGCTTGCGGCCACAATTCTCGGTTCGAGCATGGCGTTCATCGATAGCACCGCAGTCAATGTGGCTTTGCCTGCATTGCAATCCAACCTTCACGCCAACCTGGTGGATGTCCAATGGATCATTGAATCTTACGGATTGTTTCTTTCTGCCCTGATCCTAGTCGGCGGCGCACTGGGCGACTCCGTGGGCCGTCGGGCCATGTTTTTGCTCGGTGTAGCTGTTTTTGCAGTGGCTTCCGCCGGTTGTGGTTTTTCGTCGAGCGTCAAAAGCCTGTTGGTGTGGCGCTCGGTCCAGGGTATCTCTGCCGCATTCTTGGTTCCGGGTAGTCTCGCCATCATCAGCTCAAGTTTCGACGACAAATCTCGTGGCAAAGCGATCGGCACCTGGGCCGGGTTCACCACCGTAACTACTGCTCTCGGCCCTGTTCTCGGAGGATGGTTGATCGAGCATGCTTCATGGCATTGGGTGTTCTTCATTAACCTTCCCTTGGCCGTTATCGTTCTCGTTATCTCGTTGTGGCACGTGCCGGAATCCCGCAGTTCCGACACAAGAAGTATCGACTGGTTGGGTGCTGCGATCGCGACTCTCGGTTTGGCGGCGCTGGTGTATGGATTCCTGGAATCATCCCTTTTGGGTTGGACACATCTTCGGGTAGTCGGAAGCCTGATTGTCGGCGTCGGATCGCTTGCTTTATTTCTATTCGTCGAGAAGACTGTAAAGACACCACTGGTCCCGCTGACCCTGTTTGAATCTGCCAGCTTCAGCGGAGCAAATCTGTTAACGCTATTTCTCTACGCCGCAGTGGGTATTTTCTTTTTTGTATTTCCTTTGAATTTGATTCAGATCCAGAAATACTCGGCGACGGCGACCGGCGCGGCAGCCCTTCCCATGATTTTGCTCATGTTCCTGCTATCTCGCTGGTCCGGAGGACTCATATTTCGCTACGGTCCGAAGCTTCCTCTCATTGTGGGTCCGTTGATCGCCGCAGTCGGATTCATTCTCTTTGCCGTGCCTGACGTAGGGGCCCGTTACTGGACTTCGTTTTTTCCAGCTTTCGTTTTTCTGGGGCTCGGTATGGCCATCAGTGTCGCACCTCTGACAACGGTCGTCATGAACGCTGTCCGGAAAGACCGGGCTGGCACCGCATCTGGGATTAACAACACCGTGGCCCGAGTCGCAGGCGTATTAGCGGTGGCGGTGTTGGGCGCTCTGATGGCAGAAGCCTTTGCTCACTCGTTACGGCAGTCGCTTGCCAGTCTTAACTTAAACGCCGGCATTGTTCACCAACTGGAATCGAACGCCGCCAAGCTAGGTGGCCTCGCTGTGCCTCAGGAGGTTGATTCCCAGGCTGCAACGGCGATTCATTCCGCAATAGCAGACGCATTTGTCTTTGGCTTCCGCCTGATTATGCTACTCTGCGCTGTCCTCGCCACAGCGAGCGCAGGGGTCGCATGGCGCAAGATACCAGCGGAGATTGCTGCTAAACCGCCCGATCTCGGCGTTACAGCCGCTGACTAGTTGCTTGGATTACGGTTTCTCTTCACCGATCGGAGGTTTGGACCGAGCATCTGTCCTCGTGCTCCGAGGCCGTCGAACTGCCCTGATCCTTCCGCTATTTCCTCCACCACAAAAGAACTGATCGTGACCATCAGACTCAAGTCCGGAAATGTTCACCCCTCGGGGCATCTCAACCCTCTCCAGAACCTCTCCAGTTCGAGGATCTATTTGCCTCAGATCACTTTCATCCCCTTCCAAGGTGGCGTGCCACAGCTCTCCATCGACCCACGTGACTCCGGTCACGAAGCGGTTGGATTCGATGGTGCGAAGGACCGCGCCTGTTTCGGGATCGATTTGGTGGATCTTCCTTGCCCGATACTGTCCAACCCAGAGAGTGCCTTCAGCCCACGCAAGTCCCGAGTCACCGCCGTCGCCGGGCGCAGGAATGGTGGCGAGAACTTGACCCGTATTTGGATCAATCTTCTGAATGCGATTCTCAGCGATCTGAAACAGATGTCGGCCATCGAAGGCCGTTCCTGCATGCGCTGCGATATCCATCGAACGCTGCATTTCGCCGCTCGACGGATCGAAGGCATTCAGCCTGTCCCCAGATGCGAACCAGACGTGCTGACCGTCATAGCTAACTCCGTGCACGCGGTCAGCTCCGGGGAAGGGGCCATACTCCCGCACGATTTCTGCGTTTGATTGCTTCATCCTTACACCTTAATCGATTGGCAGAGGAGCGGGGAGTAACAAAATCGTCGTGAATCCCGGCACAGGCGGGGTTATCCAGCGACGAGAGCGCGCCCGGCCAAACGACTGAACTTTCCCTTCTGCCGCTAGGGAGTCGAGTGCCCGCTGGATCGAGCGCTGGCTGGTCCCAAGAGCAAGCGCAAGGGCCGAACTCGACCACGACCCACCGTCGGTGAGGAACGCTAGCACGTTAGCATGTTCCTCTTCGACTGGCCTCGCCAGCACCACGACCTCGTGTCCACGCTGCGTAACGAGTGCAAAGCCCCGCTTTGTCGCGCTGATGTCGGCCACCCTACGAAGCATCCTGCGAAGCCGCCCTATCTCGACCCGCAGACGCGCACGATGCGATTCATCGACGAATTTTGCTCCGAATGCCCGTGCCAAGAGGACGTCCCTCGGAACGTCTCCGGGCCACGCTTCACCTAACGCGCGTGCGAGAGCGAACAACACCGGACGTGTTGCGAGTGAAACGAGGGTATCTGCATGACGTACGAGGTTGCGGAATGCGTCTACGACGATGGCTTTGGACGCTAGTAACGCTTCAACCTCCTCCAGCAGCAGGAGGCGCTCGTCGCCACCAGCAAGAAGGCGTGCTGCTGGTGTATTCAGGACTCGGGATGCGCTCTCAACCTCTGCCACTAAGGCAGGAATGCCAGCTTGCTGCGCCGCGCGTTCGGCCCGAGCAAGCGCGTCGCGCGCTTCTTTCGTTCGCAAGCGCCGCATTGCGATTCCAGCAACGACCAACTCATGTACCGTCCGCGAAGCAGGCGGAAAAAGACTCGGATCTAGGTCAGCGAGCAAACGCTCTGCCTCATCGAGGTGCCCGATCAGAAGCAGTCGTCTGACTTCAAGGTAGCGGGCAAATCCGGCGTTAAGCCAGTCACGGTGCGCTTCGAGGGTCGACCGAGCAGCGTTAAGCATTTTCGCTGGCCAACCCAGGTCGCGAGAAGCGAGAGCGATTTCGGCCTCGGCCACTATGCATCGTGCGCAGGCCACGGGTTCTTTCGGACCGAAGCCGCGCGCCGCATTCCGCAGGAGTTCCTTGGCTCGGGTGAAATCGCCCAGCTGGGCCATCGCGATACCGCGGAGCGCCAGTGCAGGCGCATCGTCACGCAGTGCGACTCGCTTCAACGCTCCCAGGGGATCGCCCGCCGCCAGTGCACGAGCTGCAGCTGTGATCAGAGAATCCATCCAAATCCCGACACACTTGTCACTCCCACCCCTTCCCAGCTCTGCGGTAAATATAGCGCATGGCGATCAGACACCAAGTCACATCCGGAAACAAACGAGAGGAGACAAGCACAATGCCGACACACAACACCGGAACACGAGAACAATGGCTAAAAGCGCGGCTCGATCTCCTCAAGG
>Ga0126371_10002436_pt1 | contig 16044 bp, 17 predicted proteins | sample PanSoiMetaPlot_4_FD_110145 | JGI IMG/M metagenome (GOLD analysis project Ga0126371, IMG submission 110145) | Tropical forest soil microbial communities from Panama - MetaG Plot_4 | ecosystem: Environmental > Terrestrial > Soil > Tropical forest > Bulk soil | place: Panama | collected 2016-02-17 | reverse complement strand
CGGCTGGACATTGTGGCCGGGTCTTTTCCCGAACGAACCGCGCACGGAGCCGATCCGCACTCTGCGGAAGTTCGAGAAGGTGCGTTGAACCGCACCGTTTGCGGCGCCACCTGACCTTACGCGATGGCCGAGCTCGAAACGGCGATTGAACGGCTCGAGCGAGCGGTGGCCCGGCTCGAGGCCGCCCGCGGGGCCACCGGACGCAGCCGCGAGGCCGATGACGCCCGGCGCAACGAGATCGCCAGCGAGATCGCAGCGCGGGTCGATCGCGCGCTCGGCAGGATCCGTCGCGTGTTGGGGGAAGGGGGATGACATGGGACAGGTCAACCTTACGATCAACGGCCGCCCGTTTGCGGTGACTTGCGATGACGGGCAGGAAGGACGCATCAGGCGCCTCGGCCAATATGTCGAGGCCAAGGTCGCCGAGTTCGTCGGCAGCGTCGGGCAGGTCGGCGAAGCCCGACTGCTGCTTCTCGCCGCGCTCGTCATCGCCGACGAGTTGGCCGATGCCAACGAGGCGCTGCGGCTCGAGCGCAGCGGGGTGCACGCCACCGAGGCCGCGACTGTCGCGGCCTCCGATACTGCCGTGGGCGGTATCAACGGCATCGCGCAGCGCGTCGAGGCTATTGCCGCCCGCCTGGAAACTTCCTAGCTTTGGCGTTGCGGGGTGGGGCTGCGCGGTGCGTTAGGCCGCATGTTGCCCCGGGGCCGATTCCTACCTCTTGGGAGCCGTCTCTGTCGGAGTTGTGGCTTCGATACATGGCGCCCACCTGCTACGGCGGGCCACGGAGGGTTTGCATGCCGACGGCCGAGGCGGCTTCACCCCGCAGTTCTTACTGTCTACGGCCGAGGAACGGCTCCCCGTGATCATTCTGTTTTGCGGCGACGTGGTCGGCCGCTCGGGCAGGGACGCGGTCAAGAGGCACCTGCCGACGCTGCGGCGGGACTTCGCGATCGACCTCGTCGTCGTCAACGCGGAAAACGCGGCTGGCGGATTTGGGCTGACCGAGCGCCTGTGCGGCGAGCTTTATGATAGCGGCGTCGACATCCTGACGACCGGGAACCACGTCTGGGACCAAAAGCAGATCATCCCCTATATCGACCGTGATCCGTGCCTGTTGCGCCCGGCGAACTTTCCGAGAGGAACGCCCGGCGCCGGCTGGAGGGTCCATCGGGTCGGCGGGCAGAGTGTGCTGATCGTCAATCTGATGGGCCGCCTCTTTATGGACGCGCTCGACGATCCGTTTGCCCGGCTCGACGAGCTTCTCGCCGATCATCGGCTTGGCGACAACCTGGCCGCGATCGTCGTCGACTTTCACGCCGAAGCGTCGAGCGAGAAGATGGCGCTCGGACATTTCGCCGATGGCCGCGTCTCGGCGGTGTTCGGGACGCATTGCCATGTGCCGACCGCCGACGCCCAGGTCCTGCCCGCCGGCACCGCCTACCAGACCGATGCCGGGATGTGCGGCGATTACGATTCGGTGATCGGCATGCAGAAAGAGCCGGCTACCCGCCGCTTTGTCACCAAGATGCCCGGCGAGCGCCCCCAGCCGGCCGAGGGCGAAGGCACGCTGTGCGGCATCCTGCTTGAGACCGACAACAACAGCGGCCTCGCCCGAACAGTCGAGCCGGTACGAATTGGCGGCCGTCTGGCCGCTCACCTGCCCTGCCGCTGAGCACCGATCGCGCCGGTTTTCCGAGCCTTTGGCAGGCTGCGATTGCCGCGAAGCGCCTGTCGACCGGGGCTGAGATGCCCCAATCCTGCCATATTGGATTGCTAGCCCGCACTTGTCTCACAAGCGTCCGGCCGTATTGCCGACGGAAAGCGGCGTAGAGATCGATGGCTGGTCATTCGCAGTTCAAGAACATCATGTACCGGAAAGGCGCGCAGGACAAAAAGCGCGCCAAGGCGTTCACCAAGATCATCCGGGAGCTTACCACTGCGGCTCGTTCTGGTCTGCCCGACCCGGCGGCCAACCCGCGCCTGCGGGCGGCCGTCCTTTCCGCGCGGCAAGCCAACATGCCCCGCGAGACGGTCGAGCGGGCGATTCGGCGCGGCTCCGGCGCCGAGGGCAGTGAAGCCTACGAGGAAGTGCGCTACGAGGGTTACGGTCCGGGCGGTGTCGCCGTCATCATTGAAGCGCTGACCGATAACCGTAATCGTACCGCTAGCGAGGTCCGCGCTGCCTTTACCAAGGCAGGCGGCACGCTTGGTGAAACCAACAGCGTCAACTTTATGTTCGAGCGTATCGGCGAAATTTCATATCCCGTGGCGACCGCCAGCGCGGACGACATGTTTGAGGCCGCCATCGAGGCGGGTGCGGAAGACCTCGAAAGCGATGGCGAGCAGCATCTGGTGAGCTGCGCACCCGAAGACTTCAACGCGGTCCGCGATGCGCTGGAGGGCCGGTTTGGGACCGCGGCCTCGGCGCGCCTCGTTTGGCGCCCTAAGACAACAGCACCGATTGACGAGGAGGTCGCGACCACCCTCTTCAAGCTGCTCGAGACACTCGAGGATAGCGATGACGTCCAGAACGTGTATGCCAATTTTGAAGTAGCCGAGGATGTGATGGCGCGGCTCGGCGCCTGAATCGCTGCCGGCCCGACAGGAACCGGCGATGCGTGTTCTGGGGCTTGATCCCGGGTTGCGGCACACCGGCTGGGGGGTGATCGACGTTGCCGGAAACCGCCTTACCCATATCGCCGACGGCACCGTGCACGTCGCGACCGACTTGGCCCTGGCGGTGCGGCTCGTGTCACTCTTTCGGCAGATAATCTCGGTGATCGAGCGTTTTCGGCCGGATGAGGCGGCGGTCGAGGAGACCTTTGTCAACCGCAACCCGGCCTCGACGCTGAAGCTCGGCGTCGCCCGTGGCGTGGTGCTGCTGGCACCGGCGGAGCGTGGGCTGCCGGTGGCGGAATACTCCGCCAACTTGATCAAAAAAGCCGTGGTGGGCGCTGGTCACGCCGAAAAGGCACAAGTGCAGATGATGGTGCGGCGGATCTTGCCGGGCTGCGACATTAGCGCTTCGGACGCAGCCGATGCTCTTGCGGTCGCGATCTGTCATGCGCACCACGCCGAGACCCGGCGCCATTGGAAGGCGGCTGAATGATCGCCAAGCTCGCCGGCGTTATCGATCACGTCGGCCCCGAGGGCGCGGTCATCGATGTCGGTGGCGTCGGCTATATCGCCCTTTGCTCGACGCGGACGATCGGCCGGTTGCCGGCCGCCGGCTCCATGGCGGCGCTGCTGATCGAGATGCATGTGCGCGAAGACCACATCCATCTCTACGGCTTCATCGACGACGCCGAGCGCGACTGGTTTCGACGGTTGACGACGGTGCCGGGAGTGGGCACGCGGCTGGCGCTCGCGATCCTCTCGGCGGTGCCGCCGGAACAGCTCGGCCTCGCCATCCTCGCGGAGGATAAAGCGGTGCTAATGCGCGCCGAAGGGGTTGGCGCCCGATTGGCCACACGCATCATCAGCGAACTGCATGGCAAGGTGGGTGAACTCGGCACGGCCGCATCCGCGACCGTCATCGCACCCGCGCCGGCTGCGGATGGCGGCGCCGCCGCCGACGCGGTGTCGGCGCTGGTCAATCTCGGCTACCGCCGCAGCGAAGCTTTTGGTGCAGTCGCCACCGCCGCCCGCCGGCTCGGCAGCGAAGCGGATGCCGGCGCACTGATTCGTGCCGGTCTGCAGGAACTCGCGCGATGAGCGATGCCGAGCCGCGCGCCATTGATCCGACCCGCTCCGAGACGGATGCGATCGAGGGCTCGCTGCGACCGCAGACACTCGCCGAATTTGTCGGCCAGCGCCAGCTGCGCGACAATCTCCGCGTCTTCATCGACGCCGCCCGGGGCCGGGGCGAGGCCCTCGACCACGTGCTGCTGTCGGGACCGCCCGGGCTCGGCAAGACGACGCTGGCGCAGATCGTCGCTCGCGAGATGGGAGTGGGGTTCCGCGCCAGCTCGGGCCCGGTGATCCAGCGGGGTGGCGACCTCGCCGCATTGCTGACCAACCTGCAGCCGCGCGACGTCCTCTTTATCGACGAGATCCATCGCCTGGCGCCGTCGGTCGAGGAGATCCTCTATCCGGCGATGGAGGACTTTCAGCTCGACCTGATCATCGGAGAGGGGCCTGCGGCGCGGTCGATTCGTATCGATGTCGCACCCTTCACCCTGATCGGGGCGACGACGCGCTCCGGGCTGATCACCCGGCCGCTGCGTGAACGCTTTGGCATCCCTCTGCGGCTCGTCTTTTACGAAGCCGTTGAGCTCGAGGCGATCATCTGTCGCGCCGCTCGGCTGCTTGCTCTCGATATGCGTGCCGACGGCGCCGACGAGATCGCGCGGCGCGCGCGCGGCACCCCACGGATCGCGATGCGCCTGCTGCGGCGCATCCGGGATTTTGCGGCGGTCGAGGGTCTGGCGAGTATCGATGCCGCAGCCGCCGACGCAGCGCTGCGACGGCTCGAGGTCGATCTGCGTGGTCTTGACGGCATGGATCGGCGCTATCTGCGATGCATCGCCGAAAACTACGGGGGCGGCCCGGTCGGGGTCGAAACAATGGCAGCGGCACTCGGCGACGAACGCGACGTCATTGAGGAGGTTGTCGAGCCCTATCTGATCCAGGAAGGGTTTGTGCAGCGGACGCCGCGCGGTCGGATGTTAACCCGGATCGCCTTTCGACATCTCGATCTGCCGATGCCGGCGGCCCCCGGAACACCCGCCCTAGCTGGAGGGTATCCGGGGGTGGCTCAGCTCGATCTGCTCGCGCGTCTGCCGTTCGAACCCGAGTCTGAAGAGACACCGTGACGCCAAACCATCGTCCATAAGACGCCATAAAGGGTCGCCAAAAAATGCCACCTACTCCAGTCGATGCCCTGCCGCTTGTTGGCTCGGTTGCGCATGATCTCTCGATCACCGCCTTGTTTCTGCAGTCCGATTCGGTCGTCAAAGTGGTGATGCTGGTCCTTCTCTTCGCGTCCTTCTGGTCGTGGGCGGTGATCTTCGACAAGCTTATTCGACTCCGGCGCTTACGATTTTCCGCGGCGAATTTTGAGGAGTCTTTCTGGTCCGGAGGCTCGCTCGACGATCTTTACGAGCGATTGGGTCAGCGCCCACCCGATCCGATGAGCGCCGTTTTTGCGGCAGCGATGCGGGAATGGCGGCGCAGCGCGGCCAAGAACCTGCTCGGCACGCCGGTGATGCGGACGAGCCTCCAACAGCGCGTCGAGCGCGTGATGAATGTCACCGTAGGCCGGGAGATGGAGCGGGTCGAACGCTTTATGGCCTATCTGGCGACGGTCGGTTCGACGGCGCCGTTTGTTGGTTTGTTCGGCACCGTCTGGGGCATCATGAATAGCTTTCAATCGATTGCCGCGTCCAAGAACACCAGTCTCGCGGTGGTGGCGCCCGGGATCGCCGAATCGCTGTTCGCGACCGCGCTCGGGCTGGTCGCGGCGATCCCGGCAGTCATCGCCTACAACAAGTTCGCGACCGATTTCGGGCGCTATGCCGGTCGGCTCGAAGCGTTTGCTTCCGAGTTTAGCGCCATTCTTTCGCGTCAGCTCGATGAGAGGCCTTGAGCGATGGCGGCACCGGGTTTTGGCGGCAACGGCCTGCGCCAAGCCGGACGGTACCAGCCGATGTCGGCAATCAATGTGACGCCCTTCGTCGATGTCATGCTGGTGCTGCTCGTCGTTTTCATGGTTGCGGCACCGCTCTTGACGGTCGGAGTGCCGGTCGACCTGCCGCAGACCCAGGCGCCGCCGATCTCCGAACCAAAGGAACCCCTCGTCATCTCGATCAACAGCGAGGGCCGCATCTTCATCCAAGACACCGACGTTCCGTCGGAATCGCTGGTGCCGCGATTGGGGGCGATCACCGGCAACAACCCCGATGCACTGCTCTATGTCAGAGGTGACAAGGCGATCAACTATGGCCGGGTGCTCGAGGTGATGAGCCTGGTCAGCTCGGCCGGCTTCCGCAAAGTGTCGCTGATCGCTTCGCCGCCGAAGGGAACGAGCACCAGAGCAGCATCCGGGGCGGCCCCCCTCGACCGATCGGCGCAGACGGTCAAGCACTGAGAAAGTGTCGCGGTTTCACCCCGATGAGCGTGGCAACCGCAGAGCCGGAATTCACCGAGGAACCCGTTGCACGCGAGACGCTGCCAGATGGCGTCGTGCCGCGCGGCATGGCGTTATCGGGAGTTCTGCACCTCGTGCTCGGCAGCCTCTTCATTCTCGGTTTGCCGAGGCTGTTCGCTCCACCTCCACCCGAGGACATGCCGATCGCAGTCGAGCTGGTGACCGTCGCGCCCGAGACAAAAGCCACCCGCCCCAATCCGAACCCGCCGCGGCCGAATGCCAAGCCGGAGCCGCCGGTAGCGGATGCACCGGTGGCGAAACCGGATCCCGAGCCGCCGGTACCGACACCCGTTCCGTCGCCTTCCGCCGAGGCGCCGCCGTCGGCGCCCGAGCCGCCGAAACTCCCGGAGCCCAAGCCGGCAGCGCCGCCGCCGCTGAAGCCGCCCGAGCCTAAGCCGGAGCCGTCGAAGCCGGCCGAGAAGGCCGAAGCCCCGCACCCGAAGGAAAAACCCGAGCCGCCACAGCAAATGGTCAAGAACGAGACCAAGACGGAGCAGAAGAAGTATGACCCCAGCCAATTCGAGACTTTGCTGAAGAACTTGGCGACGCTGCCCACCGCGCCATCACCTGACGCACCGCCGCAGCGGCCGCGCGTCGCCTCGGCTCGACCGTCGTCGCAGCCCCGAGCCCCGCTGGGCAGCCAAATCACCGCCAGCGAAGTCGATTTGGTGCGACAGCAAATCGCGCGCTGCTGGAACGTGCCGGCCGGCGCCCGAGATGCCAAGGACCTCGTCGTCGAGGTCAGAGTCGCAGTCGATCCCGACGGTACGGTGCGGCAGGCGACGATCGTCGATCAAGGCCGTCTCAGCAGTGATCCATTCTTCCGTGCCGCCGCCGAGAGCGCACGACGCGCCTTTTTCAATCCGCTGTGCCGGCCATTGCATCTACCTCCCGAGAAATATGCGATTTGGAAAGACCTGGTCGTCGACTTCAGCCCCAAGGACATCTTATGAAGAGAACTCGCCCCGCTTTCTACGGTGCTCTGGTTGCGGCATTGGCCGTCTTGCTGCTCGCGAGCACGTCCGTCCGCGCCGAGCTGCGGATCGACATCACGAGCGGCAAGGTCGAGCCCTTGCCAATCGCCATCCCGCCGCTTGCCGGCGGCGCGCCGAACGAGACTCAGGCGGGACAAGATCTCGCTGGTGTCGTTTCAGCGGATCTCGGGCGCTCCGGTCTGTTTCGTCCCCTCGATCCGCGCAGCTTTATCCAGAACGTCTCGGTCGCGGACACCCAACCTAGATTCGCCGACTGGCGCCAGATCAATGCGCAGGCATTGGTGACCGGAGCGGTCAAGACCCAGGCAGATGGAAGACTGAGGGTCGAGTTTCGCCTTTGGGATGCCTTTGCCGAGCAGCAGCTGACCGGGTACGGCTACACGACGACCCAACAGAACTGGCGCCGTATCGCCCACATCATCGCCGATGAAATCTATAAGCGGATTACCGGCGAGGAGGGGTATTTCGATACCCGCATCGTCTATGTGTCGGAGTCGGGTCCACAAGAAAAGCGGATCAAGCGCCTCGCTCTGATGGACCAAGACAGCGCCAACAATCGATTTCTGACCGATGGACGCGCGCTGGTGCTGACCCCGCGGTTCTCTCCAACGGCTCAGGAGATCACTTATCTCTCTTACGCAAATGGCTCACCTCGGGTCTATCTATTCAATATCGACACAGGGCAGCAGGAACTCGTCGGCGACTTTCCCGGCATGACCTTTGCGCCGCGGTTTTCACCCGACGGCAACCGGGTGGTGATGAGCCGCGCCGAGAACGGCGTCAGCAACCTGTTCGCTCTCGATCTGCGCACCAGACGGCCGACGCGCCTGACCGACAGTCAGGCGATCGACACTTCACCCAGCTTTTCACCCGACGGCAGCAAGATCGTCTTCAATTCCGATCGCGGAGGTTCTCAGCAACTCTATGTCATGGGCGCCGATGGCGGCGGCGCCAAGCGCATCAGCTTCGGATCGGGAAAATACGGCACCCCGGTCTGGTCGCCACGCGGCGATATGATCGCCTTCACCAAGATCGACGGCGGCTCGTTCTTTATTGGTGTGATGCGGCCGGATGGCTCGGGCGAAAGGCTGCTGACCCGCGATTTTTTGGTCGAAGGACCCACCTGGGCACCGAATGGCCGGGTGCTGATGTATTTCCGCCAGTCACCCTCCGATTCGCGCGGACATGGCGGCTCTCCTCACCTCTACTCGATCGACTTGACCGGGTCCAATCAACGCGAGGTAACCACACCGCAGGATGCTTCCGACCCGGCCTGGTCGCCCTTGCTTCGGTGAACAACGCAGCGATATTGTCCGCGCCGATCGAGGGGGATTGACATGCATGCGAGAATAATCGGTTTGCTGGGTGCTCTGTTGCTGCTCGCGGCTTGCAGCAGCCCGCCGCCGGAGGCGCCCGCCGCGCCGCCGGGCGGGCCGGGTGGCGCCGGCGGCATCGGCTCAACGAGCATCGTGCCGGGCTCGCAGCAAGATCTGGAGGCGAGTGCCGGCGACCGCGTCCTCTTCGCCTTCGACCGGTCAGATATCAGCGCGGAAGCCCGCGAGATCCTGACCCGACAGGCTGATTGGCTGCGACGATATCCGAATGTCAGTGTCACCATCGAAGGTCATTGCGATGAGCGCGGTACCCGCGAATACAATCTCGCCCTCGGCGAGCGCCGGGCTCAGGCGGTCAAGAACGTTCTTGTCGCCTCGGGGATTCCGGCATCGCGGATCTCGACGATCAGCTATGGCAAGGAACGCCCGATCGTCGTCGGCTCGAACGAGCAAGCCTGGGCTCAGAACCGTGTAGCCATCACGACGGTCAACTGAGGGGTCTCGGATCGACACCTCGGATGTCAGAGAACCATAGCCTCGAGACCAAGCCCGCCGGTGTCGGTTCGATCGCTTGGTGATCGTGCGACGCCCTTTTTTTGCCCCAAAGAGCTTCTAGTACCGCTGCTTGCCACTATCCGCGGGACCACTCGCGTGGTCGATGCCGGCATGGCCGATGCCGCGAGAGCCCCGCCCCGGCTTTCGGGCGGATTTCAAGAGGCCTTCGGATGCTCAGGCGCTCGACCCTGCCGCATGCCCGTCCAACCCTGCTGTTGGTGGTTCTCGCCATGGCCTTGCCGGCTCACGCGGCCCGATCGCAGGATCGGGCGACGCAAGACCGTCTCGATCGGCTGGAACGCGACCTCAGCATGCTGCAGCGGCAGGTTTATCGTAGTGCAGGCGGCCCGGTTGTGCCCGCCGGCCCGGGCGCCGCTGTCGACAGCGAACTTCGCATGGATCGGCTGGAGACGCAGATGCGCGAGCTGACCGGTCGGGTTGAGGATACGATAAATGGGGTAGAGCAGTTGCGGCTGCGCTTGGAGCAGATAAACAGCGACATCGATGTCCGATTTGGCCAGGGGCAGGCGCCGCCGACAAGCCCGACGCCCCGGTCGCGTGGCGGCGCGGCGGTCGCTGCCGCAGGAACGCTCTCGACGCGCGCGGTTCCGCCGGCCGCAACTGCGCCGATGCTGGCCCAACCCAACCCACCGACGCCGCCCGGGACATTGGTTCCGCCCCCCTATGTCCCGACAGGGTTCGGCACCTTGACCCCCCCAAAGAATCTGCAGAGCCCGCCGCCATTCGCGGCCGAGCCGGAGAGCACGGCAACCCGTACCGACCGCCATTCGGCTCCCCCAGGGATGCTGCCTCCCGGATCAGCCTCCGAGCAATATAATTTTGCCTTTGGTTTGCTAAAGCAGGCAGACTATCCAGCCGCCGAGGCGGCCTTGAAGAACTTTGTCCGGCAGCATCCGGACGACGGGCTGGCCGCGAGCGCGCAATACTGGCTCGGCGAGACTTATTATACGCGCGGAAACTATGTCGAAGCCGCGGCCGCGTTCGCCGAGGGCTACAAGCGCTATCCGAAAGGGCCCAAGGCGCCCGACGATTTATTAAAGCTCGCGATGTCGCTCGCCCATGCAAACCAGAAGCAAAATGCGTGCACGGCGCTTGCCCAGCTCGATCACGACTTCCCCAATCCTGGAAACGCGATCAAGGAGCGAGCGAAGGACGAGAAGAAGAAACTCGGTTGCTGACCGCGACACCGCGGGCAAAACCCCTGGATCCAGCCGAGTTTGCGGCCTCCCTTGCCGCACTCGCTCATTTCGAGTCCCGCCCGTTTCTCGCCGTCGCGGTTTCCGGCGGCCCCGATAGCCTCGCACTCGCGATTCTGGCGAATCATTGGGCGCGCGAGCGCGCGGGGCGGATTTGCGCGCTGACCGTGGATCATGGGCTGCGACGCGAGAGCGGCGCGGAAATTCGCCTTCTGCGTGGCTGGCTCGTGGCACGTACGATCCGGCACGAGGTCATCACCTGGTCGGCCGACAAGCCGGCAACCGGAATACAAGAGGCCGCGCGTACGGCTCGCTACACGCTGCTCGCGGAATGGTGTCGAGAGCATGGCTGCCTCCATCTGCTGACGGCGCATCACCGCGAGGATCAGACCGAAACCAATCTGATCCGCCGCAACGCCGGCAGTGGGACCTACGGCCTTGCAGGGATGTCGGCGATCCGCGAGCTCGCCGATTGCCGGATCCTGCGTCCGCTGCTCGACGTCGCCAAAGCCCGGCTTGTCACGTTGCTGGACGCCGAACGGCAGCCCTATGTCACCGACCCAAGCAACCGCGATCCCGCCTTTGAGCGATCTCGGCTGCGCGCCACCGGTGCCTTGCCGGCGGGCGCAGATTTTGCCGCGTTGCTCGCCGGCATTCGTAAGCTCGGGCATGAGCGGGCAGCGCACGAGCGCAAATCGGATCGACTGCTCGCCGAGATGGTGGTTCTGCATCCCGCCGGGTTTGCTGTGCTCGATCCCGATCTGGCTCGCACACCATCCGACATGGCCGAGCGTGCATTGCAGGCGATTATTGCAGCAATAGGCGGCAAGCCTTATCCAGCCCGACGCGACCGCCTAGCCCGGCTGCGCATGATCCTGGCCGACGGCGGGCGCCGCGGACATACGCTCGGCGGCTGTCGCTTCGTGCATTGGCGTCGTCGCTTTCTCGTTTTGCGTGAGCTCGCCGGCGCGGCCAGTCCAACGCGGTTGACGCCGGGGATACGCCTGTTATGGGATCGCCGCTTCAGTCTCGCCCTGCCGGGGACCGCGCCTGGGGCGGTCACCGTCGGCTATCTGGGGCACTCCGGAGTGGTCGCGCTGAACCGCCAGCAGCCCGTGCAGCGCCGCGGCGGCCTGCCTCGCCTCGTCTATCCGATTCTTCCGGCAGTGTGGGACGCGGAGGGCATTGCCGCCGTCCCTCACTTAGGGTACCGGCGGCAACGAGACGCGGTATTGCCGGAGTTCAGCTTTCGGCCGATCCATCCGCTGACACGGGCAGGCTTTACAGTTGTTTAAGTCTGGGCGCATCTTATGTCTTAGCTGGGTGAAAATGATCGCGGGCCAGCCCTTGGCGGGGTATCAGTAACCCCGACGTATGACGCCCTGCCTGGCACGGAAAGGCCATGACCGTGAACAACTTCGGCAAGAATCTCGCCCTGTGGATCGTAATCGGGCTGCTTCTCGTCGCGCTTTTCAATCTGTTTCAGACTTCATCCAGCCGAGGACCGCAATCGACGCTCGCATTTTCGGATTTTCTCAATGATGTGAATCGCGGACAAGTCTCAGACGTCACGATCCAGGGCAACAACATTAGCGGTCACTTCACCGACAGCCGAGCATTTACTACTTACGCGCCAAACGACCCCAACCTGGTCAATCGGCTGACCGAGAAGAATGTGCGTATAACCGCGGCGCCGGTTGACGAAAACGTGCCGTCGCTGTTCGGAGTCCTGATCTCCTGGTTCCCGATGCTCCTGTTGATCGGCGTGTGGATCTTCTTCATGCGTCAGATGCAGGGCGGCGGCGGTCGGGCCATGGGTTTTGGCAAGAGCCGGGCGCGCCTGCTGACCGAGAAGGTCGGGCGCATCACCTTCGAGGACGTGGCGGGTATCGACGAAGCCAAGCAGGAGCTCGAGGAGATCGTCGAGTACCTCAAGGATCCCCAGAAATTTCAGCGGCTCGGCGGCAAAATCCCGAAGGGTGTGCTGCTCGTAGGCCCACCGGGCACCGGCAAGACTTTGTTGGCGCGCGCGATCGCCGGCGAGGCGAATGTGCCGTTCTTCACGATATCCGGCTCGGACTTTGTCGAGATGTTCGTCGGCGTCGGTGCAAGCCGGGTGCGCGACATGTTCGAGCAGGGCAAGAAGAACGCGCCTTGCATCATCTTTATCGACGAGATCGACGCGGTGGGCCGTCATCGCGGCGCCGGGCTCGGCGGCGGCAACGACGAGCGCGAGCAGACGCTGAACCAGCTGCTCGTCGAAATGGACGGCTTCGAAGCCAATGAAGGCGTGATCCTGATCGCCGCGACCAACCGTCCCGATGTGCTCGATCCGGCGTTGCTGCGTCCCGGGCGTTTCGATCGCCAGGTGGTAGTGCCGAACCCCGACGTCGTCGGCCGCGAGAAGATCCTGAAGGTCCATATGCGCAAGGTGCCGCTGGCCTCGGACGTCGATGCGCGGATCATCGCGCGCGGCACCCCGGGCTTTTCCGGCGCCGATCTCGCCAATCTCGTCAACGAGGCCGCGCTGATGGCGGCGCGCAAAGGCAAGCGCTCGGTGGCGATGAGCGAGTTCGAGCAAGCCAAAGACAAGGTCATGATGGGCGCCGAGCGACGCTCGATGGTGATGACCGAGGACGAGAAGAAGCTGACCGCCTATCATGAGGGCGGCCATGCCCTTTGCATGCTTTATGCCGAAGGGCACGAGCCGCTCCACAAGGTGACGATTATCCCGCGCGGGCGCGCTCTCGGCATCACCATGTTTCTGCCGGAGCGTGACAAATACAGCCAGTCCAAAATCGAAATCAAAGCGATGGTTGCGAGCCTGTTTGGTGGTCGCGTCGCCGAGGAGCTGATCTTTGGACCGGACAAGGTCACAACCGGTGCCGCCGACGATATCCGCCGCGCGACCAATCTGGCTCGCCGCATGGTTACCGAGTTTGGGTTCAGCGAGAAGCTCGGGCCGCTGCGCTACAGCGAGAATGAAGAGGAGGTGTTCCTCGGCCACTCGGTCACCCAGCGCAAGAATGTTTCCGACGCGACGGCGAAGGTGATCGACGAGGAAATTCGGCGCATTGTCGACGAGGGCGAGCAGCGGGCGCGGGAAATTCTGACCGCGCATCTCGACGAGCTGCATGCGCTGGCCAAAGGCTTGCTCGAATACGAGACCCTGTCTGCCGAAGAGATCCGGCGCATCATCAGGGGCGAGCGGATCGTCCGCGAGACTTCGGCGGGACCCACGCATGACGAAGCGCGCCCGGGGAGGCGCAGCTCGGTGCCGCCCTCCGGCCGGCCGGCCGGTCTCGAGCCCGAGCCCCAGCCCGGCGGCTGACGACCGGGGCTACCCGATTGGGGGGTGGGATGACTCGGCGGCTGTTCGGCACTGACGGGATCCGCGGGACCGCCAACAGCGAACCGATGACGCCGGAGACGGCACTAAAAGTGGCGATGGCCGTCGGCGAATGCTTTCACAACGGTGCCCACAAACATCTTGTCGTTATCGGTAAAGACACGCGGCTGTCGGGCTATATGCTCGAACCGGCACTTACTGCCGGTTTTGTCACGATGGGACTGGACGTCGTGCTGGTCGGGCCGCTCCCGACCCCGGCAATCGCGATGCTGACGCGCAGCCTGCGTGCCGATATCGGCGTGGTTCTGTCGGCATCGCACAATCCCTACGGGGATAACGGGATCAAACTGTTCGGCCGCGACGGCTACAAGCTATCCGACGAACTGGAAGTCAAGATCGAGAGTCACTTGGCTCGAGGACCGAGCCGGCGCGCGGTGCCGGCGGAACTTGGCCGGGTCAAGCGCCTCGACAACGCGGGCGGGCGTTACATCGAGTTCGTTAAGCAGAGCTTCCCCCGCGGACGCCGGCTCGACGGGCTGCGCATCGTCGTCGATTGCGCTCACGGCGCCGGCTACAAGGTCGCCCCGACGGTTTTCTGGGAGCTCGGCGCCGAGGTTTTCTCGCTCGGAGTTTCACCCGACGGTCTCAATATCAATCGTGAGTGCGGGGCGCTGGCACCCGAGCAGATGCGCCGCGAGGTGTTGGCGCGGCGCGCTGATATCGGGATCGCCCTCGACGGCGACGCCGACCGGCTAATTGTCGCCGACGAACGCGGTGTCATCCTCGACGGTGATCAGCTGATGGCGCTTATCGCGACCGGCCTGGCCCGCAACGAGCGGCTCTCGGGCGGCGCGCTGGTGGCGACCGTCATGTCCAATCTCGGACTGGAGCGTTTTCTCTCCGGGCACAATATCGGGCTTCACCGCACCGCTGTCGGTGACCGTTATGTCGTCGAAAAGATGCGTTCGCTCGGCTGCAACCTCGGCGGCGAACAGTCCGGCCACATCATCCTCGCCGATTACGCGACGACCGGGGACGGCTTGATCGCCGCCCTGCAGGTGTTGGCCTCGATCGTCGAAACCGGCCGCCGCGCGAGCGAGGTCTGTCAGCTGTTCACGCCCGTACCGCAATTGATGCGCAGCGTGCGCTACGGTGATGGGCAACCACTGGAGTCGTCCGCAGTCAAACACTCTATTGCCAGTGGCGAAAGCCGCCTCGGCACCGCCGGCCGGTTGGTGGTCCGCAAATCGGGAACCGAACCGGTGATCCGCATCATGGCCGAAAGCGAGGATGAGGAGCTGGTCGCCGTGGTGATCGACGAGATTTGCGAAGCGATTGTCGCGGTCGGCGCCGGCACCGAGGACGCCCCGACCCGGCCGATACGGCGCAACCCGGCCGAAGCGGCGGAATAGTGCGCGGCAGGGTGCTGGTCATCGCCGGTTCCGATTCCGGGGGCGGCGCTGGGATTCAGGCCGACATCAAGACGATCTCGATGTTTGATGCATATGCCGCTACCGCGATAACCGCGCTGACGGCGCAGAATACCGAGGGTGTCTTCGGGGTCCTGCCGATACCGCCGGATTTCATCCGGCGCCAGATGGAGGTGGTGCTCGACGATATCGGCGCGGACGCTATCAAGACCGGCATGCTGCACGATGCGGCGGTGATCGAGGTGGTTGCCTCAGCGCTGCAGGAACACGCCGCCGCGGTCCCGCTGGTCGTAGACCCGGTCATGGTCGCCAAGGGCGGCGCGCGTCTGATCGAACCCGAGGCAATCGACGCCCTGAAGCGCCTGCTGATTGCACGTGCCGAGATCGTCACCCCCAACCTTCCCGAAGCCGAGATCCTGTGCGGCACGACAATCGGCGATGTTGCCGGGATGCGGGCTGCCGGCGACAGCCTACTCGCGCTCGGCTGCCGAGCAGCGCTGGTCAAAGGCGGCCATCTTCCCGGAGAAACCGTGTTTGATGTCCTCGTTACCGGCGGCGGTGTCAGGATCTGGGAGAGCCGGCGGATCGCAACGCGTCACACTCACGGTACCGGCTGCACTCTCGCCTCGGCGATCGCAGCCGGCTTCGCTCAAGCTCTCCATGTCGAGGCCGCGGTAGATCGTGCCCGAAATTATGTCGAGTGTGCGATTGCCGGCGCGCCAGGTCTCGGCCGCGGCCACGGGCCGCTCGACCACGCTCATCGGCTGCGCGCCGGCTTGAATGGCTGATACCGGAGGTCCCCCGCAGCGATCTCGCCGAAGTAAAGGCGACGCTGAACCGTTTAGCCCCAAGCATCGATGAGATGCGGGGCTTTCTTGGCACCAAACTGCCAGAGCTGGCGACCAAAGCGGAGTTGATCGGTCTGCAGACGGAGACAAAGACCCAGATCGCGGACCTGCGGGCGGAGACAAAGGCCGAGTTTGCCGATGTCCGCGGCGAAATGGCCGAGTTG
>Ga0126371_10002435_pt1 | contig 16046 bp, 15 predicted proteins | sample PanSoiMetaPlot_4_FD_110145 | JGI IMG/M metagenome (GOLD analysis project Ga0126371, IMG submission 110145) | Tropical forest soil microbial communities from Panama - MetaG Plot_4 | ecosystem: Environmental > Terrestrial > Soil > Tropical forest > Bulk soil | place: Panama | collected 2016-02-17 | reverse complement strand
TCGGGCTTGCCCGATTTCGGCATCATTGGTCGGCCGAAGTCGGATAAATCCGACTTCGGCTGGAGAGACAGAGAGGGGGAAGCCGCTTGCTCCGTGCTCGTGGCTTCCCCCTCCCCGCCCTCCCCCCCTTGCGGGGGAGGGAGCCCGACCGCCGTGCCTGTCGCCTCAACCCGGCTTGATCCCAGACGCCTTGACCACCTTGGTCCACTTCTCGATGTCGTCGGCGATCATCTTGCCGAACTCGGCGGGCGTGGTGGGCGGCAGCACCATGCCGCCGAGATCGGTCAGGCGTTGCTTGATCTTCGGCTCGACGATCGCGGCATTGATCTGCTTGTTGAGAACGTCGATCACCTCGCGCGGCGTCTTGGCCGGCACGCCGAAGCCGATCCAGGCGCTGGCCTCGTAGCCGGGCAGGATTTCTCCCAGCGGCTTGAGCTCGGGCAGCACGTCCGACGGCGTCGCCGTGGTGATCGCAAGCGCGCGCAGGTTGCCGGCGCGGATATGCGGCAGCGACGAGGGCGTGACGTCGAACATCACCTGCACCTGGCCGCCGAGAAGGTCGGTCAGCGCCGGAGTCGAGCCGCGGTACGGCACGTGCACCAGGTCGACGCCGGCCAGCACCTTGAACAGTTCGCCGGCGAGGTGCTGCGGGCCGCCCTGGCCCGCCGAGGCCATGTTGATCTTGCCCGGATTGGCCTTGGCGTAGGCGATGAACTCCTGCACCGTCTTGGCCGGCACGTCCGGATTGACCTCCATGACGAGCGGCACGCGGAAGATGCCGCCGACCGGCGCGATCAGCTCGACGAAATCGCTCTTGCCGTAGAGCGCCGCATTGATCGAGTTCTGCGCATTCACCAGCAGCATGGTGTAGCCGTCGGGAGCCGCGTGCATCACCGCCTCGGTCGCGATGTTGCCGCCGGCGCCGGGGCGGTCCTCGACGATGAACTGCTGGCCGAGATGCTCGGTCAGCCACTGGGCGATGAGGCGGGCGGTGATGTCGGACGAGCTGCCCGACGCCTGCCCGACGATCATGTGCACCGGACGCGCCGGATAGGTTTCGGCGGCCCGGGCCACCCAGGGTGCGGCCGGGGCGAGCGCGGCGGCGCCCGCCATTTGCAGGAAGCGGCGACGTGCAAATCTCATTGGATGATCCCTCGCATGAATGAACGGTCGGCGAGTTGGGCGGCGGACGCTATACCACGCCCCGCGCACCGCCAATGGGCGGCGGATTACCGCATCGCGCCGACCGCCTCCAGGAATCCGACCAGATCATCGGTGACATGGTCGACATGCGCCGCCTCGCGGCCCTCCAGCTCCCAGCCCTCGCGAAAGACCTCGCGCGTCTTCTCCGGCACCACCAGTACGGTGATCATGCCGAGCGCATGCGGGACCTCGAGGTTGCGCGCCAGATCCTCGAACATCGCGGCGCGGCGCGGATCGACGCCATGGCGGGCGAGAAAGCGGTCATAGGTCCGGGCGAACGGCTTCGGCTCGAGCTCGGCCGCCACGATGTCGAACACGTCCTCGAAATGCGCGTGGATCTCAAGCCGGCGCATCACCGCGTTGGCGTGCCGGCGCGTGCCGTTGGTGAGGATCAGCTTGCGGCCGCGGAGCCGCTCCAGCGCGGCGCCAAGCGCCGGGTTCGGCTGGAGCGGCGAATGGTCGATCTGATGGACGTAATCGAGGAACGCGTCGGGCTCGAGCCCGTGCTCGGCCATCAGGCCGCGCATCGTGGTGCCGTAGCGCTTGTAGAAATCCTTCTGGATGCGGAACGCGTCCTCGTGCGCGACCTCGAGGTAGGCGGCGATGAAATCGCGGATGCGCGCGTCGACCTGATGCCAGAGGTTGAGATGATGCGGGTAGAGCGTGTTGTCGAGATCGAACACCCAGGTCTCCACCCGGGCGAAATCCTTCAGGTCCGCCGACCCGCCGACTCTTGCTTCGCTCATCGGCACTAGATAGCGGCCTCCGCGTCCGGCGCAAGATTCCCCTGCGCTATCCGAAAAACCCGCCGCACGCATAGGCGAGCGCGGCGATCAGGGCCGACGCCGGGATCGTCACGATCCATGCGACGATGATGTTGTTGGCGACGTTCCAGCGCACCGCCGACAGCTTGCGGGCCGCACCCACGCCCATGATCGCGCCCGTTATGGTGTGGGTGGTCGAGACCGGAATGCCGAGCTCGGTCGCCATGAACAGCGTGATCGCGCCGCCGGTCTCGGCGCAGAACCCCTGAACCGGCGTCAGCCGGGTGATCTTCGAGCCCATGGTCTTCACGATGCGCCACCCGCCCGTGAAGGTGCCCAGCGCCATGGCGGCCTGGCAGGACAGCACGACCCAGAACGGAATATGGAAGCTCTCGCCCAGATCTCCTTGCGAATAGAGCAGCACCGCGATGACACCCATGGTCTTCTGCGCATCGTTGCCGCCGTGTCCGAGCGAGTAGAGCGAGGCGGACACGAACTGCATCATGCGGAAATTTCGGTCGACCGCGAAGGGTGTCGAACGGACGAAGATCCAGGACACGACGAGCATCAACAGCAACGCCAGCAGGAAGCCGACCAGCGGCGACAGCACGATGGCGGCGCTCGTCGTGCCGAGGCCGCTCCACACCACGGCGCCGAGCCCGGCCTTGGCGACGCCGGCGCCGACCAGCCCGCCGATCAGCGCGTGCGAGCTGCTCGATGGAATGCCGGCGAGCCAGGTGATGACGTTCCAGACGATGGCGCCGGTGAGCGCGCCGAACACCACGCGCGGCGTGACGATCTGCGCGTCGACGATGCCGGTGCCGATCGTCTGCGCCACGTGCAGGCCGAAGAACAGGAAGGCGATGAAATTGAAGAAGGCCGCCCAGGCGACCGCGTATTGCGGGCGCAGCACCCGCGTGGAGACGATCGTGGCGATGGAATTGGCGGCGTCGTGCAGCCCGTTGAGGAAATCGAACAGCAGCGCAACCCCGATCAGCGCGACCAGCAGGGGCAATCCGAGCGCGACGGCATCCATCTTGGGATTTCCCGCACTCAGACGTGATCGATGACGACAGACTGCAGCTCGTTGGCGACGTCATCGAACCGGTCCACGACCTTTTCGAGATGATCGTAGACCTCGCTGCCGGTGATGAACGCCATGGGATTGCCGGCGCCATGCGTCTCGAACAGCTCCTTGAGCCCGATGTCGTGCAGATCGTCGGCGCGACCTTCGATCTGGGTGATCTGCTCGGTCAGCACGCTGATGCGTGCCGCCTCCTTGCTGATCGAGCGGAGCAGCGGCACCGCCTCCTCGACCAGCACGGCGCATTTGACGATGGCGTCGCCCATCTCCTTCATCTGTGGCGTGAAGGAGCGGATGTTGAACAGCATGACGGCCTTGGCGGTCTTCTGCATCTGGTCGATGGTATTGTCCATCGAGGTCGTCAGCCCCTGGATGTCGCCGCGATCGAATGGCGTGATGAAGGTGCGGCGGACTGCCGTGAGCACATCGCGCGTGATGATATCGGCGTCGTGCTCGCGGTCCATGATGGTGCGGTAATGGCGCGGCACCGCATCGCCGCCGTCGAGCATCGCGCGCAGCGCCTCCGCGCCGGCCACAACGGCTTGCGAGTGGCGGGCGAACAAGTCGAAAAACCGCTCCTCCTTCGGCATCAGGGCGCGAAACCAACCCAGCATGAAGTGCTCCGAATATCCGCAACCGCAACGGGGAAATAGGCCGAATTCCCAGTAGCTTACACCGCAATTGCCGATCGATGGGGACCCTGTGGATAGTTTCGCCGGGATGAACGCCCGACGTGATCCGGCGAGCGCGCGGCAGTCCGGCCGGGGTGGCTGGACTGGATATTCTCGCGCCGGATTAAAGGCTTAGCCCAGACGACGAGACGGATGCAAGTACCGCGCGCCAAGCCCCGGTCGCGCCGAACCACGCTACGCGCGCGCCGGCATCCGGCGATCACGCGCTCCGGTGAAATAACCGGACGGATCGTTGCGGCGACGGCGTTCGACGAACGCCGCGGCACGACCCGCAGCGCTCCCCACCGCCGCCACGCCGGCATGCCGGCCCTTCAACGCCATCACCTGCGTCAGCCAGTTCGCGTAGAGCCGTTCGGCCGCCTGGCGCCAGCGGGCGCGCAGGCTCTGCTCGAGCGCCACGACCGGCAGCTCCGCGAGCAGCTCCTCGCGCCGGTCGACCAGCGCGCGGGCGCGCAAGGCGGCGAGCCGCTCCGTCGCGGCGGCGTCGAAATAGCCGAGCGGCAGGTTCGGGCAGGCGTCGCGCTCGCCGCGCAGGAAGCGGCCGAAATCGCGGCGATATTCGCCAAAGAGACCCAAGGCATCGTACTCGGGATGCCCCTGGAGGAAGACGAACAGGCTGCGGCCCTGGCGCGCGAACATGTCGACGCCCGCTTGCGGCGCCCGCGTGAGCACGTCGTAGCCGCACGACCGGAGCTCGTCCTCGCGCAGCTCGTTCCAGCGCGAATGCGGCACCGGAACGCGGTCCAAGCCGGCGGTCAGCGGATGGTCGCCGGCGACCACGCAATCGAACACGCCGAAGCACTTGTCCGGCAGCGGATGGCGCGCGATGCGGTCGAGATGCAGCACGGCGGCGTGCGCGGCGAGGCACGACCAGACGGTCGACACCGTGTTGGCCCCGGCCCAGTCGATCAGCTCGGCGAGCCAATGCCAGTACGGCTCGGTGCGCAGCGAGGATGCGCGCGGCTCGGTGCCGGTGACGATGAGGGCATCGAGGCCGCTGTCCGGCAGCTCGCGCAGGCCGCGATAGAATTTGTCCACGTGCCGCTGTCCGCGCTCGCTGCGCGGAATGCCGGGAAGGGAGAAGAACCGCAGCCGGACGCGGGCCTCGCCGGATGCAGCCTCGAGCAGCGCGATGAACTGCCGCTCGGTCGCCTCGAGGGCGCTGTCCGGCATGTTGTTGACGAGCCCGATCTCGACGCAGCCGGCCGCCGCCTTGGCGATGCGCGGATCGGAACCTCGGTCGACCAGAAGGGGCATGCGGTGGCTCAGGTCAAGATCGTGCGGTTCACTCGGCCGCGACCATGCGGCGCGCATCGGTTCGGGCGGCGTCGAGTGCCTGGTCGAGGTCGGCCAGAATGTCGTCGATGTGCTCGATGCCGATGCTCAGCCGGATCATCTCGGGCCGCACGCCGGCCTTGCGCTGCTCCTCGGCCGACATCTGCCGATGCGTGGTCGAGGCCGGATGGCAGGCGAGCGATTTCGCGTCGCCCATGTTGACCAGGCGCTTGAACAGGCCGAGCGCGTCGTAGAACCTGGTGCCCGCCGCAAACCCGCCTTTGACCCCGAAGGTCAGCAGCGAGCAGGCGCGGCCGGCGAAATATTTCTGCGCCAGCGCATGATAGGCGCTGTCGGGGAAGCCCGCATAGTTGACCCAGTCGACGCGGCGGTCGGACCGCAAGAATTCCGCCACCCTGCGCGCGTTCTCGACGTGGCGCTCGACGCGCAGCGCGACCGTCTCGATGCCCTGCAGCAGCAGGAAGGCATTGAGCGGCGAGAGCACCGACCCGGTGTTGCGCTGATAGACGCTGCGGGCGCGTGCGATGTAGGCGGCCTCGCCGAAGTGATCGACGTAGATCAGGCCGTGATAGGACGGGTCCGGCTGGTTGAACTGGGGAAAGCGTGCGGCGTGCTGCTTCCATGGAAACTTGCCGCTGTCGACGATGACGCCGCCCATGGTGGTGCCGTGCCCGCCCATGAACTTGGTGAGCGAATGCACCACGACGTCGGCGCCGTACTCGATCGGCCGCAGCAGGATCGGCGTCGCCACGGTGTTGTCGACGATCAGCGGCACGCCGTGGCGATGAGCGACCTCGGCCAGCGCCTCGATGTCGCAGATGTTGCCGGCCGGATTGCCGACGCTCTCGCAGAACACCGCGCGCGTCCCGTCGTCGATCAGCGCCTCGATGGCGGCGGGCGCGTCCGACTCGGAGAAGCGGACAGTCACGCCCTGGCCGGCGAAGATGTGGGAGAACAGCGTATAGGTGGTGCCGTAGAGCTGCGGCACCGACACGACGTTGGTGCCGAGCGTGGCGACGTTGGCGACCGCGTAGTTGAGCGCCGCCTGGCCGGAGCTCACGGCGAGCGCCTCGACGCCGCCCTCGAGCGCGGCGACGCGGCGCTCGAGCACCGCGGTGGTGGGATTGCTGATGCGGCTGTAGCGAAAACCCTCGGCCTCGAGGTTGAACAGCGCGGCGGCGTGCTCGGCGCTGTCGAACTCGTAGGCCGCGGTCTGATAGATCGGCACTGCCACCGACTTGGTCGTCGGCTCGACATCGTAGCCGGAGTGAATCGCGAGGGTCTCGCGCTGCATGCCGTCCACCTGATGTTGGCCTCGGGACTGCACGTGTCGAAGCGATCAGGTCGGCCGCGCCGCATCACGAGCGAGCCGACCATCGCGCTTTCACGCCCCGAATGTCCTATCGGTCAGGTGCTGCCGTTTCAATAAATCCGCCGAGAATCCAACGCGCTAACCTTACCGATTAACCGCCAAAGCCGGTCGTCCGCGGTCGCGCTTGCCGCCGTCCGTCGACGCCATAAAACCTGTCTTAATCCCAATAGCGCTACGCTGAACCGCACCGTCGCGAAGCGTTAACCATGAACGTGCACATCACCGACTCCCGGCGCGATCCCGCGCACCAGTCGCCCGCCAAGGCGTGGCTGCGCGCGCTGGAAATGACCGCGCCGATCGCCGCGAACCCGAGTCGCACGCTGCCGGCCATGCTCGACGCGTTGGCGGACCAGCATGGCGGCGCGCCCGCCCTGATCTCCGAGCGCGAGACGCTGAGCTACCGCGCGCTGGCGGCGCGCGCCAACCGCTATGCGCGCTGGGCGCTCGCGCAAAACCTCGGCAAAGGCGAAACGGTCGGCCTGTTGATGCCGAACCGGCCGGACTACATGGCGGCCTGGCTCGGCATCACGCGGGTCGGCGGCGTGGTGGCGCTTGTCAACACCCATCTCACCGGCCGCGCGCTCGCCCATTGCATCGAGATCGTGGCGCCACGCCATATGATCGTCGCGGCCGAGCAGGTCGAGAGCTTGGCAGGCGCGCAGTCGCACCTGACGGCGCGACCCAAGCTGTGGTCGCATGGCGCGGATGCGGCGAATTTCGCCCGCATCGACCGTGATCTGCAGCGCCATTCGGACGGGCCGCTCGCCGCGAGCGAGCAGCGCCGCGTCACGATCGACGACAAGGCGCTCTACGTCTACACGTCGGGCACGACCGGCCTGCCCAAGGCCGCGAACGTGAGCCACGCCCGCGTCATGACGTGGAGCAACTGGTTCGCCGGCATGATGGGCACGCGGCCGGACGACCGCATGTACGACTGCCTGCCGATGTACCACAGCGTCGGCGGCGTGGTGGCGACCGGCGCGCTGCTGGTCGCCGGCGGCTCGGTGGTGATCCGCGAGAAATTCTCCGCGCGCCAGTTCTGGGACGACGTGACGCGATGGGACTGCACCCTGGTGCAATACATTGGCGAGCTTGCGCGATATCTGGTCAACGCGCCGCCGCATCCGCGCGAGGCGAGCCACCACATCCGGCTCGCCTGCGGCAACGGTTTGCGCGCCGATGTGTGGGAGAGCTTCACGCGCCGCTTCGCCATCCCGCACGTGCTCGAGTTCTACGCCGCCACTGAAGGCAACCTGTCGCTCTACAACGTCGAGGACAAGCCCGGCGCGATCGGCCGCGTGCCGTCGTTCCTCGCGCACCGCTTCCCGGCCGCGATCGTCCGGTTCGACCTCGCGCGCGGCGAGCCGCTGCGCGACGCCGACGGGCGTTGCATCCGCTGCGCCGCGGACGAGGTCGGCGAGGCGATCGGACGGATCGAGGGCGCGACGCCCGGTGCGCGCTTCGACGGCTACACCGACGCGGAGGCCTCGGAGAAGAAGATCTTGCGCGATGTGTTCAAGCCGGGCGACGCCTGGTTCCGCACCGGCGATCTCATGCGCAAGGACGCGCAGGGCTATTTCTACTTCGTCGACCGCATCGGCGACACGTTCCGCTGGAAGGGCGAGAACGTGTCGACCTCGGAGGTCGCCGAGGCGATCGCGCGCTGCCCGGGCGTGCTCGATGCGACCGTGTACGGGGTGGAGATTCCCGGCGCCGACGGCCGCGCCGGCATGGCCGCGCTGGTGGTGGCGGACGAATTCGATCTTGCGGCGCTCCGCCGCCACCTCGACACGAGCCTGCCCGCCTACGCGCGGCCGGTCTTCCTGCGCGTGCGCGCCGAATTGGAGACGACGGCGACGTTCAAGCACAGGAAGGATGAGCTGGTGCGCGCGGGCTACGATCCGGCCGCGACCGACAACGCGATCTATTGGGACGACGTGCCGCGCCAAGCCTATGCACGGGTGGACAAGGCGCTTTTCGAACGTATCAATTCGGGGCAGACGCGCATCTGACTATGTCTGACGCCGACCCGGGACGGGACTTCGCAAAGACGAGGTTCTCAGCCAAATTCTCCAGGGGGCGGCTTACCTGGCGCGATCATCTCGTCATGTGCGGCAGAAAACTGAAACGAATCCAAATTCGCGGCCCGAATGAGCGCATCCATTTGACTCCGGATTTCAGCCGGCAGTGTAACGGCTCGCATGTATTTCGGTGCTGCGCGATCATCCAGAATTGGCGCGCCCCACCCATCTGTTGAGACGATGAATTCCTGCACGGCAGCGGCTCCTCCGAGTTCGAGAAAGCCGGCCATGACGCATTCCAGATAGCTTCGCCAAATCGGGAACTCCCAACTGCCGGGGCGATGCGCTTCGGGTATCGAGATATACGTGAACACCCCGTCATCGATGACGAACGTACTCTCGGAGAACCCGGGCATGTCATGCGCCAAAAAATCACTGGCCGCGAGCGGGACACGTTGATAGCCCTGCTCTCTGAGATCGAGACCGGCGAGCTCGGTGCGAGGCGTCGGCACAAACACACCGAACACTTCGGCTCCGCGACTGGGCGCGATGGTCAATGCACAAACCTTGCCGCGTTCCGTCTCCACGCAATGTGTCCACGAGCGGCGCCACCCAAGCAGGCGCTGGGCCGTTACGTGGCTCGTGTTCCGTCTGGCGTTACGATTGACGAGCGAGCCATATCCAAAAATTTGAACGCAACTAGACGACGGGCTCATCGCGTGACGTTCCGGATATCCTTGATCCAAGAGCAGGTTTCATGCAGTTCCGGGAACACCGAATACGCGTTGATGCCAAGACAGCTGAGAGCGTCCGCTGCCTCCGGCGCGGCGGATGCCCTCAGGCAAATCTTGTAGAGAAAGGGGACATGTCCACGCGATTGTGACTGCCACGCGAACTTATCGAGGGGCGGCGATTTGATGGCCTCAATTCCACTTTACAACGTGAAGCATCCCATTTGAGCTGCAAGGCGTGGATTGGTCCAGCTGGGCAATATTGGAAAGTGGCCCCTACTCGGATGGCGCGACAAATATTGAAGGATCCTGCCAAGTCGATCGGAGGGTTGGCGTGGTAGATGCGAAACTCGCGGCTGCCAAGCGCGCATCTCCTCGTCAGAGCCATAAAGCTCAAGGTATGCAAAATCATTGAGTGCCGCCTCGCCAAGGCTGACCTTGGCGAGCAGCCGTGGGTTCAATATCCAGATGACGGGATCGTGCCGCGCTTTGGTGGTGCGCTTGTGAGACTGAAGCGCAAACCACAGGGCATGGCCCAGGTTAATGCTCCAATCCAACAGTCGCGTCGGCAGTCCATAGTGCTGCATTTCGAACAGCCGATCCCAGGGATTGCTACTGACGTCGGAAAAGCGACCACGTGTCATTTGCGCGTATTCGTGATGAAGAAGCTGCTCAAGTTTTCCATATGTCTTGGGCTGGGACCGATATTTGACCTTGGCCAACCGTGTACGAAAAAGTCCGGCATTCAGCGGATGGCTCCGGCTTGCGCCTCGAAACCACCATCTATGTGGCTCAGCAAATATTGGGGCCTGACCCCGCTCGGTCGGTATCAACGAATGGTCACTAACCAACTCGATGACGCATTTCACAAGCTCCCCAAGGCTCGAGCAGCATTTGGGCGGGGAACCGGGGGACAAGGAGGGTTTCGTGTACCAAGTCATGACTCCCTCACCGGATTCTGGACATGGGCAACGCAAGAAGCTCTGAAATCGAGATATGGGATAGTGCCACAACCGTGGGTAATTGTGACCACCACCTTATCGAGGCACTGCTGCCCGCGGCGCTGAGGGTGAGCTACGCCGTGCTCCCCGCATCGACGGTGAGCACCGTGCCGGTGATGCTCTTGCCGCCCTCGCCGAGCAGGAACTCGACCGCGTTGGCGACGTCCTCGACCTCGGGCAGGCGGCGCAGCGCGCTGCGGCGCGCGACCTTCGCCCGCTGCTCGCCCTCGAGGCCCTGCGTCATCTCGGTGTCCATGAACCCGGGAGCGACCGCGTTGACGTTGACGCCGAGGCGGCCGACCTCGCGCGCGAGCGAGCGGGTGAAGCCGAGCATCGACGCCTTGGTGGCCGCATAGACCGAAAGGCCGCTGTAGCCGGTGAAGCCGATGATCGACGAGACGTTGACGATGCGCCCGCCGCCGTCCGCCATCATCTGCCGCACCACGTACTTGGTGAGCACCATCGGCGAGACCGTGTTGACGCGCACCAGCGTCTCGATCTTGGAGTTGTGCATGGTGGCGAGCACGCCGTCGGTGCCGATCGCGGCGTTGTTGACGAGGCCGTAGATCGGCCCGAACTCCTTGCGCAGGCCGCGCACCAGGTCGGGGATCCGGTCGATCTCGCCGAGATCGCAGGCGACGAAATGCAGCGCGCCGGTCTTGCCGCGCTTGGCGGCTTCCACGGCGGCGGTGAGCTGATCGGTCTTGCGGCGCGCGACCGCGATCACCGCATAGCCCGCCGACGCGAGCCGGCGGGCGATGCCGAGGCCGAGGCCGCGGGTGCCGCCCGTGACGACGACGTTACGCATGATGGCGCGCCAGCTTGCCACTGGTGGCAACGGCGAGCGCCGGCACGAAGCGGATCGCACTCGGCACCTTGTGCCGCATCAGGCCCTGGCGGCAAAGCTGCAGGATTTCCTGCTCGACCTCGCCGGCGCCGGCGACCTCCTCGCGCAGCACCACGTCGGCGACGACCAGCGCGCCGGTGATCGGACTGCGGCGCGCGCGCACGAGCGACATGCGCACCTGCGGATGGCGGTTGATCACCGCCTCGACCTCCTCGGGATGGACTTTCAGGCCGCCCACGTTGATGACGCCGTTCGAGCGGCCGATGAAGTGATAGCGTCCGTCGCGCAGCTCGACGATGTCGCCGGTGTCGACGAAGCCATCGGCGTCGGCGAGTGCCGCCGCGGCGCCGCCGACATAGCGCAGCGCCGTGCGGTTCGAGCGGATGCGCAGCGTGCCGTGCTCGACCTTCATGTCGACTCCGCTCGGCAGCCGCCCGATCATGGTCGCCGGGAAGCCCGCCAGCCCGTCATTGACCTCGAAGCCGACGCCCGCTTCGGTCGACGCGTAGGCGTGGCCGACGCGCGCCGGCGCATAGACGGCGGCGAGATTGTCGAGGACCGCCTGGTCGGCGATCTCGCCCGAGAGCCGCACGTAGCGCGGCCGCATGGCACGCGCCGACGGACTCATGATCGCACGCCGCCAGTGGGACGGCGTGCCTGACACGTGCGTCGCGCCGTGCCGGCCGAGGCGGGCCAGATGATCGGCCACGGCTTCCCTCGCATCCGACAGCACGAGCGAGCCGCCGTCGATGATGGCGCGGAAGAAGATCTGCAGGCCGCCGTAGCGGCGGATGTCGTAGAACGTGCCCCACACCACCGGGCCATCGTGGGCGGCGTTGCGCCTGATCGCGCCGGTGAGGCCGGCGAGCGTGTGCACCACCATTTTCGGCATACCGGTGGTGCCCGAGGTGAACATCACCCATTCGGTCGCGTGGCGCGCGACAGGATGCTCGGCCATCGGCGCGATCGCCGGATGACAGACGACATGCAGGCGCACGCCGAGCTCGCCCGTCGCGTCGATCTGTCCCGAGGTGACGATCGCGTCCACGTCGGCGTCGGCGATCACCCCTGGCAGGTGCTCGGCCGCCAGGTCGGGCGGGCAAAGGATGAGCCGGCGTGCGACGCCGTCGAGCTCGATCAGCGCCAGCGCGGCCGTGAGCTGATCACCGGTCGCGACCAGGACCGAGCGCCCCGCGAGCTCGGGCAGGCGCCCGCCGAGGCTGGTGCCGTGCGCGAGATCGGCAAGCGCCACTCCGGTGGCGAGGCCGTGCAGGCGGCGACTGCGATCGGCTTCGATCAGCCAATCGCGCAGCGACGCGACATCGGCGGTGCGGTCGAGCATGGTGTTGTCCGAAACGCGATTCCCTCGTGCAGGGATCAGGCCGCGCGCTCGTAGACCTTCACGAACTCGCCGAGCGTGACCGGAAAGGCCACGTCGTCGGACGCCGTGAAGGGATCGCGGCCGAGCTTGTCCTCGAGGCGCGCGACGAGAACCGCGAAGCACAGCGAATCAAGACCGGAGTCGAGCAGCACGAGATCGTCCGAGAGCGGCGCCAGCGTCTTCGCCTGCTCGTCGGCGACTTTGCGCATCTCGGCAAGTATCGTTAATTTTGTGGTCATCCCGCATCACCTATAGTTGGCTGTCGCGGATATCATCCAACACCACAAACCGTTCAAGCGCGCATAAGTTTTATGGTCAATGCCGGGCAAGCTCCCGCAGCTCCAAAGATCAGGTGCCGGCCGATCGCGGACGGCGACCTCGACGGTCTCGCCGATCTGCTCAAGCGCGGATTCGGCGCGCGCCGCACGCGCGCGTTCTGGCGCCGTGCCCTCGCCTGCCTGCGGGCACGCACGGTGCCGGCCGAGATGCCGCGCTATGGTTACCTGTTGGAAAACGACGGCGTCGCGGTGGGCGCCATCCTGCTGATCTTCACGACCACGCCGGGCGGCGACACGCTGCGCGCCAACGTGTCGAGCTGGTACGTCGAGCCCGCCTTCCGCAGCTACGCGCCGCTCCTCGTCTCGCAGGCGCTCAAGCTCAAGCAGGTCACCTACCTCAACATCTCGGCCGCGCGCCACACCTGGCCGATCCTCGAGGCGCAGGGCTATCGGCGCTACAGCAGCGGAGTCTTCGTCGCATGGCCGGCATTGCAGCGATCGAGCGCCGGCGACGTGCGCCTGTTGGCGGCCGACCAGCTGCCGGAGGCGCCGCACGAGCCGTTCGAGCGCGATCTCCTGATCGAGCATGCCGGCTACGGGTGCATCGGCTTCTGGTGCGAGACGCGCGGGCGCGCGCATCCGTTCGTGTTTCGCCCGCGCAGGGTCAAAAGCGTGATCCCATGCGCGCAGCTGATCTACTGCCGCGACGTCGCCGACGTTGCGCGCTTTGCCGGGCCGATTGGCCGCTTCCTCGCGCGGCGCGGCCGACCGTTCGTCGTCGTCGACGCCAACGGCCCGATCGAAGGCCTGCTCGGCCGCTACTTCGACGACACCATGCCGAAATTCTTCCGCGGCCCGGTTGCGCCTCGCCTCGGCGATCTTGCGCATACGGAAACCGCCCTCTTCGGGATGTGATGCGGCGAGTGCAACCCAACCGCACTGGCAGCGCAGCAATGCAAAACTGTTGTTGCTTAATATAAGCTAGCTTACTATCTTAGCCGCATCGAGGGAATCCATGTGGCGATCGAACAATCGCGAATTAGCGTTTGCAATCAACGATGTAGCCCGCCTGCTGCGGACTTTCGCGGATCACGCGGCGGGCCGCTTCGGCATGACGCGGGCCAAGTGGGCGGTGCTGGCGCGGCTCGACCGGTTCGAGGGCCTCAAGCAGACCGAGCTCGCCGAAATGCTCGACCTCCAGCCGATCACCCTGACCCGGCTGCTCGATGGGCTCGCCAACAACGGGCTGATCGAGCGACGGCCCGACCCGGACGACCGCCGCGCCAAGCGGCTGTTTCTCACGCCGGCGGCGCGGCCGCTGCTCGAGCGCCTGACTGCGCTCGGCGAAGGCCTGATGGAGACGGCGCTCGCCGGGCTCGAGCCGTCCGACGTCGACGCGCTGCTCGGCCGCCTCACCACCGTGAAGGAGAACCTGCGCAAGGCGATCCAGAAGCAACACACCGACAAGCAGACCGGTCTGGAACGACACTATGGGTGAAACCGTCCTCAAATTCTCAGCCCCGCAGCAGGATGCCCCGGCAAAGCGCAAGCGCCCATTGCTCGGACTGCTGCGCGCACGGGCGCGCATGCTCCTGCTCGTCGCGCTGCCGCTCGTCGTGCTGATCGGCGGGCTCGCCTTCTGGCTCTCGGGCGGCCGCTACATCTCGACCGACAACGCCTACGTCGGCGCGCAGAAGGTGCTCATCACGCCGGACATATCGGGCAAGCTCACGCAGGTGCTGGTGCAGGAAGGCCAGCATGTCGCGGCCGGCGACGACCTGTTCGAGGTCGACCCGGTGCCGTTCCGCCTCGCGCTGCAAGGCGCGCAGAGCAAGCTCGATTCCGTGCGCACGCAGTTCGCGACCCTCAAGAGCAACTATCAGTCGCTCCAGCAGCTGGTCGACATCGGCCAGCAGGCGGTCTACGTCAAGAAGCGCGACGTCGATCGCAAGACCGCGCTCGCCGAGAGCCGTACCGGCTCGCAGGTGGACCTCGACAACGCCAAGGCGGCGGCGCTCACCGCCGAGCTGCAATTGCAGCTCGGCCGCCAGCAGCTCGCCAGCACGCTCAACCAGCTGCTCGGCAATCCCGGTCTGCCGATCGAGGAGTTTCCGCCCTATCGCGAGGCCAAGGCGGCGCTCGACCAGGCGCAGCGCGACCTCGACCACACGCTGGTCAAGGCGCCGATCGCCGGCACCGCCACGCAGGTCGACAACATCCAGCTCGGCCGCTACGTGACCGCCGGCATGCCGGTGTTCAGCGTGATCGACGACCAGGCGCCGTGGGTCGACGCCAATCCGAAGGAGACCGAGATCACGTACCTGCGGCCGCAGCAGAAGGTCGACATCTCGGTCGACTCCTTCCCCGACCGCACCTTCCACGGCACCGTCCAGTCGGTCAGCCCCGGCACCGGCGCGCAGTTCTCCATCCTGCCGCCGCAGAACGCCAACGGGAACTGGGTGAAGGTGGTGCAGCGGGTGCCGGTGCGGATCGCGTTCGATCCGGGGCAGGACCTCACGCTGCTGCGCGCCGGCATGAGCGTCAACGTCGACATCGACACCGGGCGGCGGCGCACCTTCGCGTCGCTGTTCGGCGCCGGTACGAGCCTCGCGCAGGAAGCTCCCAAGGATGCGGCCGCGAAGGACGCGGCCCACAAGGACGCACGACGGTGAACGCGACGGCCGGCGCTCCCGCGGGCGCCAACATGCGCCGCACGATGGTGACGATCTGCGCCATGAGCGCCACCATCATGCAGGCGCTCGACACGACGATCGCCAACGTGGCGCTGCCCTACATGCAGGGCTCGCTGTCGGCCTCGCTCGACCAGATCAACTGGGTGCTCACCTCCTACATCGTCGCCTCCGCCATCATGACGGCGCCGATCGGCTGGGTGGCGGAACGCTACGGCCGCAAGCGGCTGTTCATCATCTGTGCGGCGGGGTTCACCTTCGCGTCGGTGCTGTGCGGCCTCGCTCAGTCGATCGAGCAGATGGTGGCGTTCCGGCTGCTGCAGGGCGCGTTCGGCGCCTCGCTGGTGCCGCTGTCGCAATCGGTCATGCTCGATTCGTATTCGGCGCGCGAGCGCGGCTCCGCGATGGCGATCTGGGGCATCGGCGTGATGCTCGGCCCGATCATGGGCCCGACGCTGGGCGCCTGGCTCACCGACAATTACAGCTGGCACTGGGTGTTCTTCATCAATCTGCCGGTCGGCATCTTCACGGTGCTCGGCCTGATGGCGTTCATGCAGGAGACCGAGAAGAAGCAGGAGCGGCGGTTCGACTGGTTCGGCTTCCTGGCGCTCGCCGTCGGCATCGGCTCGCTGCAGCTGATGCTCGACCGCGGCGAGGAGCTCGGCTGGTTCGGCTCCTCCGAGATC
>Ga0126371_10002433_pt1 | contig 16057 bp, 16 predicted proteins | sample PanSoiMetaPlot_4_FD_110145 | JGI IMG/M metagenome (GOLD analysis project Ga0126371, IMG submission 110145) | Tropical forest soil microbial communities from Panama - MetaG Plot_4 | ecosystem: Environmental > Terrestrial > Soil > Tropical forest > Bulk soil | place: Panama | collected 2016-02-17 | reverse complement strand
TCTGAACCTGAAACCAGGGACGGTCGCGTTTCACAAGTACAAATTGATGGAAGCATTGGGTCTTAAATCGAACGCCGAACTCCTCCAGTATGCGATTAAACATCACATTGGAAACTGAAGAACGCACTGACCCTGCCTCTTACGCTACTGCGCGAAGAACACGCCATTCGCACGCTGCCCGTACACATTGCCCAGGCAGTGCCAATCAATAAACTGCGCGCCTCTCGAAGTACACTGGGAAATGAGACCCATGCTAATCTCCAGCAGGATGGGCGCACGGCATGACCTCCCTCGAACACCTAAATGAACAAAAAGAACCAAAATGCGTGAGTATCTTTGCTCCAAATCGATTCAGTCTGATTTCTGTACTTTTGCAAAGAGGAAGCGGCCTCTTACTGTCGCCACTGACACTTCGAGCCCGCTAGTAAAATTGCTAGGAGGCAGATGTCAAAAACAGTGGTACTCTCCCCGCGCTTTTCGAAATTAAATCTATTGTGATCTGCACAAACATGATAGTCTTCGCAACACAAAACTCGCCCATCCCTGTAACACCAATGTTGGTTTCCAGAGAGCGATTCTCGAGCGCTCGTGGCACTTCACTGGGGAGCATGAAGCAATGATCAGGAGAAATCTTCCGCGGATTCTAATCGCTGACGACCACACGCTAGTTGCTGAGGCATGCAAAAAGCTGCTTGACAACGACTATGAGGTTGTTGGCACGGTCAACGACGGCCGATCGTTGGTGCGAGCCGCTGTCGAATTGCGACCTCACCTCATTATTGTTGATGTTTCCATGCCACTATTGAATGGCTTGGACGCAGGCCAACAGATAAAAGAACTGCTGCCGGGCGTGAAACTGGTCTTCGTCACGATGAATCACGATGCAGACCTTGCTGCCGAGGCGTTCCGGCGCGGAGCGTCGGGTTATTTGCTGAAGACTTGTGCTGCCTCGGAACTCGCCCTTGCCGTACGCGAGGTGCTGCGCGGAAAGTCTTATTTGTCGCCCATGATCGCCAGGGATACCGTCGATTTCCTGCTGCGCCAAGACAAGAAGCTGATTGAAGAAGGTCATCGCCTCACAGATCGGCAGCGCGAAGTCCTTCAACTCCTGGCGGAAGGAAAGTGCATGAAGGAGGTCGCCGGCGTGCTGAATGTCACGACTCGGACGGTAGCGTTTCACAAATACCGTATCATGGAAGTGCTGAACGCCAAAAGCAATGCTGAACTCGTTCAGTACGCGATCAGGCATCATCTGATTGCTGCGTAATCAGCAACGCGTCGGCCAATAAACGACCACGCCCTCTGTTAACAGAGGGCGTGTGTTTTTCAGCAAATTGCAGTCTCGAGTCAGGCAATCCCATCGACCCTTTCCCGGAGATCTGAGATCGCCAAATTGGACCACTGGCTCCGTTCCCAGCTCAAACATTAAACAAGGGTTCGCGAAGGCCTGTACGTCCCCGGGCGATCTCGAACCCTTGCGTTAAATAGCCTTGCGCAGAAGGCCAAGTCCGATTGAGGAAAGGAGCGAAAGCATGCCAAGCAGCCCGATCAGCGGCAATGGGCTTCCGGTCTTTGGCAACTCAGCAGGCGCGGCTGGCGCTGCTGCCGGCGCTGGCGGCGGCACCACGACAGCGACCAGTATCGGTGCGTCGGCTGGCGGCGGCGGTGGCGGTGGCGGCATCGTACCCGTCAACTGTCGCTCATGTTCCACTTGAGTGACAGGCTCCTCCACAATCTTCGTTGCCGAAATCTTCATCCCCTTCTTCAATCCGAAAGCGTCCATCTCCTGACCATCAACCGTGAACTTCTGACCCTTAGGAATCTTGAATTGCTGATTGGTGCCATCATCCAAGGTCAGAATCACAGAGTTGGGAGGGGAAACGTGCCACACTTTTCCCGTCACCGTTTTCACGGTAGTAATCACTTGCGGGGTTGTGGTCGTCGTGATGGTCCGCTGAAGCTTCATTCCTGGCTTGAGGTCGTGAATGCCAAGTTCCTGACCATCGACGTTAACCCTCGCACTTTCGGGCACGTTGGCAATATGGCGAATTGAGCCGTCTTCCATCTTCACTACAAGGTCATTGCCATTCACCAAGACTACCTCGGCACGCTCCACTGTCGTTTGACTGGTGGATTGCCCGCTGCTCGTGCTGCTTTCTGTTTTCACTTGTGCGCTCATGCTCAGGGCAAAGACAATGCACATCAGCCCTATCCCAAGCACCAGCCACGCTCGTGTCCTGCCAGTTGCTGAGTTCATGTAGTTTCTCCTTTTAACCCCTGGGATCGTGGATTTGTTTTTTCATGACGCTGGTTGAAAAACGAAGACTGTTGGCACTCTCACTGTTGCGGAGAATGCAACCTGGATTCTGTCCTGCTTCCGATTACGGAATCGTCAGGATTCGTGAGCGATGCCTGAACGATGTATCGCTGCGGCGCACTGCCAATAAAGTAAAACGGATAGCAAGTCACAAGAGTTAGAGAGCGGCCGGGTCTAGCCTCCAGGACAGATACATCGCTGGGGCGTACGAGGACGATCTGACTCACCCTGTAGACATCTTTGCGATTTGGGGTTACTAGCTCTATTTCGTCACCCGGACCAATGTCTTTGAGCACACGAAAAAAACCGTCTCGATGCCCCGCAATCCCAACATTTCCCTCTTCGCCGGGCCGTCCGGTGCCTTGTATATGACCGACGCCGCGATTAAGAGTCAGATCGTCGGTTCCTTCAAGCACGGGCACCTCGAGGTGAACCTTCGCGATTCGCAGGACCGCGAGAGGCGCATTGAAATGCTCGGCCAGACTGGTTCGATAGGCTTCGATTCGTTTTTGAGACCACTCACTGAAATCAATGTTGTGCTCCGACGCCAGCAACCAGTTCTCTGGCTTTTCAGCACGACTATCCTGCTGAAGTTTCTCGAAACGCAGAAGTTCCGCTCGGGACGTAATCCTCCTGTGTATTTGTGCGCCAACGTAGATTCCCAACAGCAACACCCCGATGACAAACAACAAGCGCTGCGTCAGGCTTACGATTTTCATTCCCGAGTCATCCTGTGGTCTCGGTCCGGACCGAGGCCATGTCGAAGCATACAAATCGCGAGACCCCGGCAAGGGATCATACGCATTGATACCAGAGTCTAGGTAAAGCAAGCGATAGTTGTAACTGTCATTAATGACAGGCGCTCAGAATTGCGTAATACCACCAACTGCTTATGTTGTCCGATACATGCGTGACCTGTTCCTCGCTGTCAGCATTGATAGTTGAACGTCGTGCACCACGGTCATATACCAAGTGGAACGAGCACAGTACTGATATGCACAATCAACGCAAGCCGGCCGACGAAAAACCTGTTCGAACTTGTGATTGCTACATTTGGTCCGAGATCTCATACTTGGATTCGCCGACCGACTACCGGGAGTGCCTGGCACAATCTTCTTTCCACCCACAAGTAACCAGCGCTGATCTCGTCATGCTGGACTCCAGTTCCAGTTGGCCCAATTTCCGATCTCTTTCAGCGTGGACGATCTCGGCTCTCTTGCTGCTCCTAGCCAGCATTGTTTCTTATATCAATTGGTGACACAGTGTTGTTGCAGTTGAGGGGGCGGCGGCCTGAGCCGCCATGACGACGAAGCAACATTTCAGGCCGCCGATGGCGAGTTCGAGACTGAAGAGACTGCAACTTGCGGGATGTGGGAGGCGTAGTGTGGAATCTAAAAACTAACAACTCGTCTTCCGCTGTCACCTGTCAGAAGGAACAGAAACACATAACCTCGACGCGGAACTCGCTCAGCAGCGGTAGAGAGCTCACGCATTACAAAGCCTGTGCTACCTAGTACACCTCAGGGATCCATCGGTAGTTCCAGTCTGGTTCTTTGTAGCCGTGTGCCTTTTGACGTTTCGGAAGTTTAACTTTCTCCATCGGCACACGCTTCCAGGGCACAACGCTGACTAAATGAGCAAGGCAGTTCAACCGGGCACGTTCTTTATCGTTGGTTTGAACTACGTGCCACGGAGATTGCGGAGTATCGGTCGCCCTAAACATCGCGTCGCGGGCCCTTGAATAGTCGTACCAGCGCCGATGCGATTCAAGATCCATCGGGCTCAGTTTCCATCGTCGCATGGGATCTTCGATACGCTTGAGAAATCGCCTGTGTTGTTCTGCTTCGCTCACCTCAAACCAGTACTTCACGAGAATGATTCCATTGTTCTTAAGCAGAGACTCGAAGCCCGGACACATCCGCAGAAACTCCTCATATTGCTGGTCGCTGCAAAAGCCCATCACGTGCTCGACGAGAGCACGGTTGTACCAGCTGCGATCGAAAATTGTCACTTCGCCCTTTGCGGGGAGTTCCTTCATGTATCGCTGAGCGTAGAGTTGCGATTTTTCGCGCTCAGTCGGGGCTGGCAGCGCCACATGACGGAATACTCGCGGACTCACTCGCTCCATGATGCGGTGAATCACTCCACCTTTCCCTGCGGCATCGCGACCTTCGAAAACCACTACGACCTTGGCGCCGGTGGCCTTTATCCATTCCTGCATCTCGACCAGTTTGGTTTGGAGCTTGCGAAGCTCTCCCTCGTATTCTTTCTTCTTTAACTTCGGTTTTTCGTGATTTGACTTTTCATTCCTCGTTGCCACTAGCGACACCTCCGTCATGAGCATGATGGGAACAATTTCGCCACACCCGCCGATCAGCTTTAGAGTCAGTACACAGGGAGGTTAACTGGCAGTTCTGTCAGTTCACCGGATGTTTTCCCTGAAAGGACAATCCTGTTCCTGCCGCTTCTTCCTGCGCCTTCGTACGCCTACGGAATGACATGCCGACGTTTGATTGTGCTGAAGAAAGCAACCGATGAAACCTGTGAACAACTATGTGATGCAGTTCGGGCGCGCCCTCGCACTTTCGGTGCTTTTCGTAATATGCCCCGTTGCGCGGCCGCAAATCAGCGCTCCCGCTAAACCGGCCACTCCTGACAACGAAGCGCAACCTGAAATTCCGAAGGATAAGCTTGGACGCAATACACCTCGCGGTGCAGTGATTGGGTTTCTTAGTACCGTGCGGAAAGGAAATCTTGAAACAGCTGTCCTGTACCTAAATTCTCCTCTGCATGGTCATGAAGCCGAAGAGTTGGCTCGGCAATTGGCCACCGTTCTCGATCGTCGCTTGCCGGCCAAACTCAACGAAATCAGTGACGAGCCTGACGGTTCCGTACCGGATCCTCTCAGGCCTGATGAGGACCTTGTCGGAACGATCGACACGACTAACGGCGAGCTTGACATCAAGCTGGAACGAATCGATCGCGGCAAAGCGGGAAAGGTGTGGCTGTTCGCACGAAACACGCTCAATTCAATTCCTGGCGTCTTCCGGGATTTGAACATGCCTCCGGTGGAGAATTTCCTACCCGAAGTATTAGTAAACACTCGTCCGGCGACGATACCGCTCTATGAGTGGGTGGCTGTCTTTATCGGCATACCGTTCCTCTACATGCTGACGGGCTTGTTGGGCCGCGCGCTCGGTTTGGGGGTAGGAGCCGTTCGACGACGTATCCACAGGAATTTCAATCGACCGACTCCTCAAGTCTTGCCTGCGCCCGTTCGCCTGATCATTCTTGCCCTCATAATCCGCTGGCTACTAACAGTAGTAGGTTTATCACTCCTCGCGCGCCAGTTTTGGTCGACCACAAGTTTCATAATCGTGACTGTCGCCGGCGTGTGGTTGCTTCTGTTATTCAACGGCTGGGCAGAACGCTATCTGGTTGCACTTCGTCCCGGCATCAGCGGCTCCGCCGCCGTTCTACGTCTCCTTCGAAGGGTGATGGACGGAGTCATTCTCTTTGCTGGGCTGATGTTCACTCTGCATCACTTCGGTATCAACCCCACCGCAGCGCTGGCTGGCCTTGGAGTCGGTGGCATTGCAATCGCGCTCGCGGCGCAAAAGACTCTGGAGAATGTCATCGCCGGTATTTCCCTTATTGCTGATCGGGCAGTGTGTGTCGGAGATGCTTTAAAGGTCGGTGATATTGCCGGGACAGTCGAGGAGGTAGGGCTCCGCTCGACCCGAATTCGCACGCTCGATCGCACCGTCCTCTGGGTGCCGAACGGTCAGATTGCAAACATGAGTCTCGAAAAGCTTTCTGTACGAGACAAATTCTGGTTTCATCCAGTGTTCGGTCTGCGTTATGAGACAACCACTCGCCAGCTACACTCAGTGATCGATGACATTCGCAAGCTCATCACCTCGCATACCAGTGTTGACCCGGCGTCGGTACACGTCCGACTTCTCCGTCTTGGTCCTTTTTCACTTGACATGGAGACTACCGCCTTCTTGTTTGTTCGTGACTGGAACGAATTCCTCGAGATCCAACAGAGTTTGTTGCTGAGTATCATCGACATCATTCGAGAGGCCGGAACCGACATCGCGATCCCATCGCAGACTCTCTATTTGTCAGCTGACCATTCCGCCAAGGAAGCAGGAATGAAGCCAATTCTTGGAGGAAAGCGCCGCGGCGAACAACTTCAAACGGAACGCAAGATGTCACCGCTCAGCTAAGGACCTCTTGCAGCTGCCATAGTGGACATCGACATCGCCAAGTCCTGGCAGAGCAGTACTGCTATCCGCATATTCGTGCCTCTGTTGTTTGTGACAGTTCTTGAGGAGAAAGCGCGCTCTTATGATAGGCACGCTTTGGGTCGTTAGAAAATCAAAAGTGTACACCGTCGGCCGATCCTCAATCACACCTTCAGGAAGGGTGTGTCCTTTTTCGCGGTCGATCTGTAGATTGGAGAACAGCATGAAGCGCGTTTTATTTCTCTCGGCTGGAATTCTTGTTACGATCAGCGCGTTCGCCCAGGACGTTCGCTACAACTTCGACAAGAACGCTGATTTTTCGAAATTCAAGACGTACAAATGGGTGACCCTGAAGGACGCACAAAAGGTAAATGATCTGGTTGACAAGCAAATCGTCGACGCCGTAGATGCAGAGCTCGCGACGAAAGGGTTAACGAAGGTCACTGAAGATAGCGCCAATCTTTATATCGGCTATCAGGCTGGCATTGGCCAGGAAAAACAGTATACGTCTTACAGTTCCGATTGGGGATATGGCCCCGGCTGGTACGGTGGCGGCTGGTACGGCGGCCCCAGCATGGGCACTACCACTGGGCAAACCTCGACAATCTACGTCGGACAGTTGGCTTTGGATATGTACGACTCTGCTAATAAAGATCTGGCGTGGCGTGGAGTAGCAAGCAAGACAATTGACACGAAAGCAAAACCTGAAAAGCAGCAGAAAAATCTTGCGAAAGCAGTCAAGAAACTCCTGAAGAATTATCCCCCACCGGTGAAGAAGTAGACTCTAATCTTTCTGGAATCGTGTCGCCGTCGAGCCGACAGCGTTCTCCGAAAGTATTTCGTCTGTCGGCTTAGCGGATCTCCGACCGCGGAAGCAGTGAAAGTGTAGCGGACGTCATCTACACCAGTCTTGATTCCAATGAAAGCAGCGCCCACTGCCACAGTCGAGCTCTGAAGTCAAAGCGAGGATCGCTCTGAACTCTCACAGCAAAGCTGCGTCACTCGCGACTCACTTTGCGAATGTGTAAAAGGCATAACCAGTGTTCCAAAACGCTTTACGAGCGCTTCGCGTTCAGAAGTTCTGGCGTGGTCTTTCTCTCCGGCAGCACTCGTGGCGCCGTCTTTTCTGACTCGAAAATGCTGGCGTAGGTTACTCCGCCGACCGCGCCGCCAATGATCGGCGCCACCCAGAACAACCAGAGTTGTCCAATCGCCCATGCTCCGCTAAAGACGGCTGCCCCTGTGCTGCGCGCCGGATTTACAGAGAGATTGGTAATCGGAATCCCGATCAGATGAATCAGCGTCAGTCCAAGCCCGATGGCAATAGGCGCGAAACCCGATGGGGCACGCCGATCGGTCGCTCCCATAATGATGACGAGGAAAAAGAAGGTGAGTACCGCTTCGGCGACAAAGCAGGAAACCAGTGAATAGCCTCCTGGTGAGTGTGCAGCGTAACCGTTTGCTGCCAAGCCGCCGCTCGGATCAAAACCTGCCTTTCCGCTGGCGATGACATAAAGCACTCCGGCTCCTAGAATCCCACCGAGTACCTGCGACACAACGTAGGGCAATGCCTCTCCCGCAGGAAACCGCTTGCCGACCGCCAGACCTATTGAAACGGCTGGATTCAGATGGCAACCTGAAATATGTCCAATCGCGTAGGCCATGGTCAGGACGGTCAATCCGAAAGCAAGAGCCACTCCGTGGAACCCGATTCCCAGTTGCGGGAATGCAGCCGCAAGCACCGCGCTGCCACACCCGCCGAACACAAGCCAAAAAGTTCCCATGAATTCGGCGGTCGCTCGCCTTGATAATTTCATTGTCGCGTCCTCTTCTTCTGAAAGTGGGGGATACTGCTTGTTTCCGAACGTGTAGGCTATAAGGGAGAGGCTCGGCAACTGAGAGAAGTAGCAGGGGTTTCGTCGCCCTGCGCTGAGCTCTGCTTCGGCCACAAGGTCCAGCGCGAAACGCTGAATCCGTCTCAGCTGTTACTCCATGATGACTACTCAACTACTTCGTACAAAGACCCGCCCAAGCGGTTGAGTCCCCGATCACATGCGATAACGTCGAGATGAATTGAAGTCCAATCGGCCAGGAGCAAGCACTCACTCCCTTGTCCGTCATAGGTCTTGAGGTAGCCGCCGCAAGAATTACAGTAATCAATGCGAAGGCCGCCTTCCCCCTCCACCGTCAAAGCCGTTAGCCGGTGTCCATTCTCCACCTCACAGAAGGGGCATCCGATTCTGTGGAACCACCGCCGGGTGTTGCACCGACCGCACACCAGAAATCTCCTGCGCCCTGGATCAATGCCGAGCAACTGACCCATGGCCGGCGGCGATCCGCAAGTCGGGCAGTAGTTGCGAAACCATCGTTCCTCATCGCGCCAGGCGGCAAAAGCATCCACGACTGGGCTGAGATATCGAGCCAAGACAGTCCAGCCAAGATAAAGAATGCGTCGGTCCGGTTGACGGGAACATCTCGGTCGCCAAGCTTCTCAGTAGCGATCCAGGAACTATCCCGTGTCTTCCGAACCGTTTGCGCGATGCGGTCGACCGCCTCGTCCCAGCTGATGTCGACCCAGCGATCCGCTCCGGGCGCGCGCTAACGCGGTTTTGCCAACCGATCCGGCGAGGCATGGGTCGCGAACATCGAGATACCCTTCACGCACAAGGACCCACGGTTCACGATGTGATCGTAGTCGCCTTCCATAGCGATCAACTTGTCCTCGCGCACAGCCGCGATCATTCCGCAACCACACGAGCAGAAGTTGCACGAAGTTGTGAACTCACTCACGTTCGCCAGTTTTAGGTTTTCGTTAGCGGCTTTCACCGCCGACAGATCGAGGAGTCCGCTGAGGGCGAGCCCTGCACCACCGCCGATTGTAAGCCTCACCCATTCCCGACGATTGACCCCCTGCTTTCGCGTAGACGCCGACTGTTGGCGGAGGAGACTTTCGCTTGCTTGTCTCGTAGACCGGTCCATGGTTGCGCGGCTGCTTGGCAGATCAAAATGAAATGGTTTCACTTCGACTACACGATCAATTCGCTCCCACGATGCGTGATCGTTAGCTCAATAAAGCATGCATGACATATTGACCTGACGTTAATTCTCAGGCGGAGGACCCGAACACTGTTACTAATGCCAGTGCCCGCACCCAGCACTGCCTCCTACACTCGCCCTCAACCTTATCGGGAGTGGGGAAGCAGTAAGTGATACATGACTGCTACGAGTAATAGGCCTGCTTGGTTTTTGCTTACTCGCCATTGGCTGAGCCTCGTCGGCGCTGCTTTAGTAACTACGGCTGCTATCTCCTGGCTTTTTGTGCTGCCGCAGCAATTGCGCGGCCATGTCGATAACCCCTACGTCGGGATATTAGTTTTCCTAATCATCCCGATTGTTTTTTTCGCCGGCTTAGCCCTGATGGCGGTCGGGATTTACTTAAGTAAGCGCCAGCTTCGGGAAGGATTGCCTGAGGAGGCATTTGATCGTAGGACCGCCATGCAAAGGCTGGCCTGGTTTTTCGGTCTCACAACGCTGGCAAACGTGCTGATCGGAACGCAACTTACATATCGGGCGGTTTCGTACATGGAAACGCCACAATTCTGCGGTGCTTCTTGCCACACGATGGCGCCTGAACTTGCGGCCTACCGAAATTCTCCGCACTCGCGAGTGGAGTGCGTTGACTGCCATGTTGCGCCCGGTGCAGCGGGATGGGTCGACAGCAAGGCGAACGGACTTCGGCAGCTTTTTGAGACTGTCCTCAACACCGCCCCTAGGCCAATTCCTTCCGCTCTTGAAACCAATCGCCTGGTGCCAGCGCGCGAGACGTGCGAAAACTGTCATTGGCCACAGAACTTTCCGGGGGCGCGCCTGCGAGTGTTTAGCAAATATGCGGACGATGAACCGAACACGCGCACACAAACTGTACTCATGATGATCGTGGGTGGAAACCGTATCCCCGGAATTCACGATGCACACTTTGGCTCGGGGATTCACATCCGTTACGCGGCCGCCGACTCGAAGCGACAGACCATTCCATGGGTCGAGTACCGAAATACGACCACGGGAGAGGTGCGCACGTTCGTCACCCCGGACTCACCGCAAAACGCCGCTCAAGCCTCAGCGAAATTCGACATGCAATGTGTGGATTGCCACAACCGGCCGACACATACGTTCGATTTGCCGGAGCGCGCGATGGACAAGGCCCTGACCTTTGGGGAGGTTCCCGTCAGCTTGCCCTATATCAAGAAGCAAGCTGTTGAGTTGCTGAAGGCACAATACACCACCAGAGACGACGCAGCAGCGAAACTGCCCGCTGCGCTCAGCGGTTTTTATCAGCAACATTACCCTGAGATTTACGCGAAACGCTCGGCAGACATTCAGCAAGCCGGGCGGGCGGTCCTTGCGATCTACGAGCGTAATGTATTTCCGGAGCTCAAGGTATCGTGGGGTACTTATCCTAACAATCTCGGCCACACGGACTTTCCCGGTTGTTTTCGATGTCACGATGGGTCCCATACCACGGCAGATGGTGCGATTATCAAGCAAGACTGTGACAGCTGCCATGCGCCACTCGCTATGGATGAGGCTTCTCCTGAAATCCTTAAAACGCTCGGTGTTGCAGAGAAGATGTCGGCGATCCAAAAACAATGACATTAAGTCTGTGCGCGGGCAACTATCTCCAAACACGCAGTACACACGCGGGATATGAAAGGAGCATTCTATGAAATATAGGTTTATGACCAGTACGGTAGCGGTATTACTAACTACATCGTTGTCTTCTCTCGCTGCAGCGGATGGTGCTGCACTGTACAAGAGTAAGTGCGCTGGTTGTCATGGCGCGAATGGTGAGGGTAAGCCAGCAGTCAAAGCTCCCGCGCTTAAGGGGACCACTCGTGATGCGGCTCAAATAACTGAACACTTAACGAAAGGCGAGTCTGGGAGTAAGCCGCCTCACAACAAAGGCATCAATGGGTTGAACGAAGAACAGGCCAAGGCGATTGCTGATTATGTTAAGTCATTGAAATAAGATCGCTTTGTCTCGCTTATGAGTGGCAATTGTCCCAGCAGGAGGAGATCAACTGTGATGACCAGACATTGGGAGCACTCTTTAAAGCTGACTGCGCTGCCCATTGTATTGATGTTGTTGTTGTCCAGTCACGCTCTCCTCGCTGCGAGCCAGGATGACAAGAACGCCATTGGATTACGCAACTGAACATGCAGAGTACCGCCACGATCTCGCGCATCGTTCGTCGGAAGAGAGGCAGATTAGGCCTATGACTTGGACGCGAGCAGTATTGATCACGGCTGCGCTGGCCTTCGGGGTCGTTACAATATCGGCGCAATCGAATCCTCCAACATCGAGCTTGACCGCAGCCCCAGCCGCAAACCAGACGCCGGATAAAACGGTCTCACCCGCACAGGAGCAAAAGACGTCTGACACCAAGACCGATGGCGATTACGTCGGTAGCGATACCTGCGTCACCTGTCACGAGGAGCAGAGCCGACGTTTTAACCGAACGGCAATGGGAAAAGCAATGGCGCATCCGCACACTCCCGACGAGGCTCACGGTTGCGAATCGTGCCACGGTCCTGGTCGAGCGCACGTCGAGGCGGGTGGCGGGAAGGATACGATTCCGGTCCGCTTTACGGAAGACTCTAAGAACACACTAGCCGAGAAGAACTACGCCTGCTTGCAATGCCATTCCCGCAGAAATCAATTGTTCTGGAGAGGCAGCCCGCACGAATCGCGGGCCATGGCATGCGTGGATTGCCACCAGGCCCATCAAGAACTGCATCCTCCCTTGTCCCACGAGGCTCGCTTCAACGCACCGCTTACAGAAAACGAAAGTCTCAGAGAACCCCAGCCTGAACTTTGCCTTCGGTGTCATCAGATGCGCCGAGCGCAGTTGCAACGCTCCTCCCACATGCCATACCGGGAAGGCAAAGTGACCTGCACCAGTTGTCATAACCCGCACGGCACGCCCAATCCAAGCCAGCTTCGGCAGACCACAGTGAATGAGAATTGCCTGAGTTGCCACACCGAGCGACGTGGCCCGTTCCTGTGGGAACACCCGCCCGTAATGGAGAACTGTGTTAACTGCCATGAAGCGCATGGCTCAAGCAACCCGCAATTGCTAAAGATGCGGATGCCGCGGGTTTGCGATTCCTGCCACGACAGCAGTCGGCACCCAACGACTCCAACCCTGCTTAACTCCGTCCGCGATTTCAATCGTGGCTGCACAAACTGCCATTCATCGATCCACGGTTCGAATCACCCGTCGGGCAATGCGTTCCTGCGCTGAGGAGAGGAAAGGAAAGCGGAAATGAGATCACAAAAACTCAGTCCGTTTGTAAAGATGACATTCGCTGTAACGCTACTCTCGATGACCGTTGTTGCGCAGGAAAAACCCACGGCAGAGAAGTCTGCCGAAGATAAAGCCTCGGAGGCGAATGTCGTCGAGTTCGGCGTGCGGTACCGGTGGGGTGATGTCTATGGACGCCCTGATTTGATGCTCGGCCCTGGCGGGCCTGCCGCCTCGGGGAATCCATCGATCGCTCCCGGCTGCCTGGGTTGTGGAACCGCGTTCGATCCCCTGTTGCGTACTTCGAAATATGAGGAATATCGCGACCTGCGCAACGGGTTCTTCGTCCGAAACCTCGATGCCACCTTCGATCATCTCCTCGGGTCCCACAATTATATAAGGCTGCAATCGCAGAAGACCCTGTATCACGACCAGAGTTACCTGGCTACGTTCGGGCAGTACGGCAAGTTCAAGTTCCAGTTCCGATACGACGAGATTCCTCACGTCTACAGCAACACCACGCGGACGCTCTTTGTTCAAACCTCGCCAGGCGTGTGGAGCTTTCCCGCAGCAATCCGATCCACACTACAGGCCAGCAGCTCTACCAATCTCCCGTCCCTGATTGCGGGCACCGGAACAAATGCGCAGCAAGGCGTGGTGACAAATTTCAACTTCATCACGCCTAGCATCACCCGCAAGGCAGGAACGATTTCTGGCTCCTATGACCTGACTTCAAATCTCAATCTCAACGGAATGTACTGGCGTGAAAGCCAGAACGGCAATCGGCCCATTGGTCTGATCATGAACTCCAGTCCCAGCGCGAGCGCTACCTCCGGGTTTGGGGTCGAGCTTCCCGAGACCATCAGCTACTTCAATAATCTGGTACGTGTTGGTGGGGAGTACGGTAAACGTGATTGGGGCATCGACGTAGCCTACATAGGTTCCTTCCTGCAAGAAAACATTCCGTCGATGACCTGGGACAACCCCTTTATCCTCACTCAGCCAGTGGGCGCGGAAGTGAAGAGTCCCACGACTGGGCGCTCGAGTTTGTATCCCAGCAACCAGGCTCACTACCTGGACTTAGCCGGCGCGACTAACCTGACCAAGTATCTGCGCCTGCAGGCCATCATCAGCCCTGGCTGGTTACGTCAAGACGAACGCTTCTTGCCTTACACCACCAACGCAGCGATTACCGGTTGTGGCGGCACACCGGGAGCTTCGTGCACCACAACGGCATCGCTGCCCGCATCAAGTCTTGGAGGCAGCAAGCAAACTCTAGCGATGAACTTCACACTCGTCAGCCTGCCGTGGAAAAACGTCCAGGTCAAAGCAGGCTATCGTCACTACGACTACAACAACAATACTCCGGTTCGCACATTCACGCCGACGGAAGGCGATGCTTCAAGTCCCGGGAGCGGAGACGAGAATACTCCCTTCGGGTTCAATCGTAAGAATTTCGAGTTAACGGGAAACTGGTTCTTTGCCAAGAAAAGTTCGGCAAAGGTCGGCTACCAGGTGGAATGGATGGACCGCTCACATCGCGATGTGGAACATTCTGTGGAACACACGTTTTTAGGAGCGGTTGACGTGGCACACTGGAAGGACCTTTTGTTCCGGCTCTCGTATCGACACTCGGTTCGGAACCCGGATGAATACCAGGATGATCAATCCACCGATCCAGCGACTGGTATCCCGATTGCATGCGGCGACATTAGCGTGGCTTTTACTGCCGACCAGCGCTGCCATCGGAGATTCGACGAGTCGCACCGGGTACGAAACCGCGGTGACGCACTGGTCGAATACGACGTTTCCGACAGGCTGAGCTTTTCCGCGTTCGGTGGAAGCACTCAGGACGATTACAATCAGCGAGGCCACACCAACAGCTCTACGGCTCTGAATTTCCTTAAGGGTGCGTCAGCGACCACCAGTCCTTACTATCTTTACGGAATCCTGAAAGACATTTCCTACAACTATGGTCTTGATGCAGACTTCACCCTCTCGCCGCAGGTCTCGTTGTTTGCCCAGTACTCTCGCGAGCACAACTACAGAAGGCTCATCTCGCGAAATCGCACACCCCCCGACAGCGGCCAAGACATTTCAACATGCGCGGGATGCGATACCGCAAATAACGATTGGGAAAGCACCACGCCGGAAAAGGTTGACATCTGGACAGCTGGTACGGATACCCACCTTGGAAAAAAGATATTTCTCTCCGCGTACTATTCGCTTTCCGCCGGGCACTCTGATACTTTGTCGCGCTTCCTGGGAATTAACGGTCTCGATCCCAGCACGGGCACTGACTGTTCGAATTCGGCGTCTACCTCGCCGTGTCGTTTCTTGCTCGTCGGCACCTCGGCCGCTACGAACTACCCGGAGAGCGTTAGCCGCACGCATGAAGTTGTGGCTGTTTTCAAATACAAGCTAACGCAAAACATCATGCCGAAGGTTGAATTCCGCTACCAACAGTTCGACAACAAGGATTTTCAAACCTCTCCCATGGCGCAATATCAAGGTTGCATGAGTCCAGCCCCTACCTCAACGGCGGTGCCTGGGTGTCCGGTAAACATTATCAACAGTAACACGTCTCCAACGCCGATCCTGAGCCCCAATGGCGCCATCCCCTTCTACCCCTATTTCCAAGTAGGTGACACATCTGCAGCACGGTACTTGTTTCTGGGTGTAGACCAACCGTCGTATCGGGCCTATTCCGTCTCCGCAACGTTGGAATTCTACTTTTAACGATTCCGATACTGAAGTTACCCCGCTCGGTGCCAGTTCTGGTGTCAGTTTGTTTTGGGATTCCGCGCGGTTTGCTGCGCGTTGATGAGTTGCACCTGACAGCTATGCCTTGTGTTTACGGGAGAACTTACACAGAGATTGGAACAGCGAACGGTGGCACATCAGGTCAGCTCAACAACTTGCAGGTCGCGGACGGCTGCGTAAGTCCTTCCAAGTACATGGAAGTTGGAGCTATTGTGGGTGGCATTATGGGTTGTGGTTTTGAACTCAGAGCCAAGTACACATATCGGTCCAATGCAGCTGACTCTTAATCTCATCCGCCAGGGGCGCACCTGAGCGCATCAAGATGCATTGTCCCGTAAACACAAGGCATAGCTGTCAGGTGCAACTCATCAACGCGCAGCAAACCGCGCGGAATCCCAAAACAAACTGACACCAGAACTGGCACC
>Ga0126371_10002432_pt1 | contig 16057 bp, 13 predicted proteins | sample PanSoiMetaPlot_4_FD_110145 | JGI IMG/M metagenome (GOLD analysis project Ga0126371, IMG submission 110145) | Tropical forest soil microbial communities from Panama - MetaG Plot_4 | ecosystem: Environmental > Terrestrial > Soil > Tropical forest > Bulk soil | place: Panama | collected 2016-02-17 | reverse complement strand
TTTTCTGGTACTACCAAAATCCATGGTAAAAGCAAGGGAAAAAGGGGTAGTACCAAAGAAAAGACGCGGGCGTCCGTTTACCGGCGTCGATAATCGCGACCCGGTGACGGCCATCCGCCTTTCATCTGAATTTCGGGCTGCGGTTGATGCTTGGGCAAAATCTCAGGATAATAAACCGCCGCGCTCAGAGGCGATTCGACGTCTCGTACAGCTTGGCTTGGCGGCAGCGCCGAAAAAGGGAAAACGTTGATGGCTGACGCTATTTTGGAGATCGTGCAAGCCCTTTCGAGCCGGCAGCCAAGACCGATGTCGCCACGCCGACCAGCATGCTCGACATGCAGGTCAACCGCGCTAAATCCACCTCGCTCTTATCGGCCACACCCGCGTACTCGATAGCCCAGGACACGCAAATAATCCGTGGCGCCATCAACGATTTCGCCCCGTGAAGTGCAACCGCCGAGCGCAGCAGACGCCACGACGACCTTAACCGGGCGCAACGAAACATTGCCGAATTTACGGCTTGCGTCGAAGTGATCGAGCGGCCAGCATTAGATACTTCGAGCGTACAGATCAGTGCAGCCTGAAGCTGCGCCGCTCCGCAATCAGCCGCATGAAGGCCTGATGGGATTGCCGGATCGCTTCGGCCAGTTCTTCCATATCGCAGCAGGCCAATTCAGCATTGATACGCGCCTGGCGAGCATTCTGCAGCTCAATCTCTATAGTCTGAAAGTCGACCATGCAGTCCCCCTTTCTCAAGCCGTGAACCAAAATAACATAACACGAATCGTTTTGTTCTGCAATTGTTCTTGTTACTCCCCTGCATTCCAGGTGTGACCTTCAACAAATGGGAGCAATCATGGTCTGGCTCGTATCTACGGTAGCGCGCGCGGGGACTGAGGCCCGGGGTCGATGTCCAAGTGCAGATCGCGCCCGGCCTGCCGGCTTTCAAAAGATGAGACACACCATCTAACGCGTGCTGGTTGCAAAAAACTATTCCGAACGGGATCCAAAGGAACTGATTCCGTTGTGAATGCATTGCTTGACCCAGCAGTGCGGGAGGGCCTCCGGCGATCTCGGGATGAAGATTCCGCCTCGGGAGAGGTCAAGGCGGCGGGGAATCGAGGACGACAGCCAAACTCCTTTCGGACCACCCCTGGCACTGACCACACGAGCGCAACTCAAGGCCGCCGTGCGTCTCGATAACGGCAGTGAGACATTTCGATGACAATAAGGCCTGATCCGACCTTCCACGCATCACCGAAGCTGGCGATGGGAGCTCCGCCAGAGAACTTCGCCTACACCTTGCTGCTCAGTCCGGATTTCTCAAAGTCCGACGCACTCGCGGTGATCGATGTAAAGCCTGGCTCGCCCACATTTAGCCAGATCGTCCACACGGTAACGATGCCGTACAAGGGTGACGAGTTCCACCATTTCGGCTGGAACGCCTGCTCGTCGGCATTGTGGCCACTCACCGGCCACGTATTCCTCGAGCGGCGCTACCTGATCATCCCCGGCCTCCGCTCCTCACGCATCTATGTCGTGGATACGAAGCCCGATCCCACCCAGGCGAAGATTCACAAGATCATCGAGCCCGAGGAGATATTCAAGAAGACCGGCTACTCGCGTCCCCACACGGTCCATTGCGGTCCGGAAGGCATATACGTCAGCACGCTCGGCGGCGGTGGCAAGGACGGCACCGACGGGCCACCAGGCGTCTTCATCATGGATTGCGAGACGTTCGACATACTGGGCCGCTGGGAGATCGATCGCGGGCCGCAGAACTTGCAGTATGACTTCTGGTGGAACCTACCGCGTGACTATATGGTGACGAGTGAGTGGGGGCTACCGCCGCAGTTTGAGAATGGGCTTGTGCCGCAGGACCTGCTTTCTAACAAGTATGGCCATCGGGTTCACTTCTGGGATCTCCACGCCCGACGCAACATCCAGACGATCGATCTTGGCGCCAACCACCAGATGGCGCTTGAGGTGCGGCCCGCACATGACCCTGTACGAGAGTACGGGTTCCTGGGCGTCGTGATCGACAGCACGAACCTCGAAGGCTCGATCTGGACCTGGTGGCGCGAAGGCGGAAAGTTCCATGTTGAGAAGACGGCGACGGTGCCACCCGAACCGGCGTCCAAGGAGCAGTTGCCTCCCCTCCTGCAAGGGTTTGGCTTAGTGCCGCCACTGGTGACCGATATCGACCTCTCCATGGATGACCGGTTCCTCTACGTAGCGTGCTGGGGAACCGGCGAGATGCGTCAGTACGACGTCACCGACCCAAGAAAGCCGACGCTTGCGGGCTCGGTCCGCCTCGGCGGCATCGCTCGCCGTACGCCGCACCCGAACGGAAGCGCCTATGCTGGCGGTCCGCAGATGGTCGAGATTAGCCGTGACGGGAAGCGGGTCTACTGGACCAACTCGCTCTACTCGACTTGGGATAACCAGTTTTACCCCGATGGAGCGCCGGGCGTTGAGGTCATGGCCAACGCGAACGCAAGTGGCGGCCTCGCGCTGGCAAAGGACTTTTGGGTGAGCTTCCCTGACGGATACCACGCGCATCAGATCCGGCTAGAGGGTGGCGACTGCTCAACGGATTCGTTCTGCTATCCCTCGGTTTGAACTTGAGTGAAGCGGCCTGGACACCTGTTTTGCTCTGGCTTGCTGTCGTAGTGAGCGGCCTCTATCACGGGGTGAACCCGGGAATGGGATGGCCACTTGCCGTTTCAGCCGGGCTCATGGAAAGAAGTTCGCGTGCTCTGGTGGCAGCACTTTGGCCGCTGACGGTCGGCCATTTGCTGGCGATGCTCGCTGTGATCCTTCCCGTCTCCCTCCTAGTCGCTCTCGTCCAATGGCAGCAACTGATCCAGATTAGCGCCAGCGTCCTGGTTATCGGGTTCGGCATCTTCCAGTTTGTCAGCCGGCGCCATTCTCGGATGCTGGCACGGATACGCCCGACGCAACTGGGGCTCTGGTCCTTTGCCGTGGCGATTGCGCATGGCGCAGGATTGATGCTTATCCCTATTTATCTTGGTCTCTGCCGGACCGCCGCCCTCGACAGGGGCCACGAGGCGGCAGGCGCCCTCATCAATGCCAATCTTGGTATGGCCGTATTGGTCTCCGTCGTCCATACCGTTGCCATGATCGCAGCTGGCGGATTCTTGGCGTTGCTCGTCTACCGCTATCTGGGTCTCAAGTTCGTGTCGCGGAGCTGGTTCAATCTAGATGCGACTTGGGCCTTCAGCCTCACCTTGGTGGGTGCTCTCTCACTTGCGATCAGCTTGGCAAGCTGGCACTGAACCATCTGAATCAGGTTAGATTCGAAGTACGAATGCTTTGGGAAAGGCGGTCGGTCCAGTCTCAAAAGTAGAAACGTCCGCTATCCCTTAATCACTCCGACGGGAAGAGCCTTGGGGAATTTCTAAGACCGTTTTCCCGGCTCACTAGAAGGGCTGAGAGTAGCACACGGTCCTACCGGCCCATCCGGGGATCGTTCGGCGCCCTTCTAAAAGGATCCGACGTCAGATTAATTGACCCCAATATCAAAGGATGAGGCCGGCCTGTTGACCCGTTAAAGTTGCCGTTCACTACGAACCAGGTATTTGCAATATACATTTCATTATTTGTTGAGAGTTCTTGCAGGGAGATCGCCCGAGAGCTTAGATCGGAGCGAACGCGCTAACGTTGAGACCAAGTATGACGCTGTTGGAACGCCTGCGCTCGCAGCGGGAAGAGATGACAAACCGCGAGAAACAGATCGCGAGCTATCTCGAGGCCGGCTATCCTCACGCGGGTCTTGAGACCGCCGCTGCGGTTGGCGAGAAGGTTAACGCGAGCGCTGCAACGGTCATCCGTTTCATTGCCAAGCTCGGCTACTCTGGCTACCCCGATTTCCAGCGAGAGCTCCGTGGTGAAGTGGAGGCCCGATTGGTCTCGCCTCTTCAACGTTTGACCAATTGGGAAGGTGGAGGCTCGCATGGCCAAGCAGGTTCGGTCGACGTACTCGCGCCTACCTTCGAGGCGGCGATGTCGGCTGTGACGCGAACTTTCGGCTCGCTCGATAGCCGCATTGTGGAGACAGTGGCGGCGTTGCTCGCGGGGTGCCAGGGTCGGATTTGGATCATCGGCGAGAAGAAGGGTCGCAGCGTCGCAGTCTACCTTTATGCCCAGCTTAACCTCTGCCTGGAGCGGGTGAGCCTTGGCGCGGACGCCTCGTTCGAGGCGGACCACCTGCTCGACGTGGGCAGCGATGATATCCTGATCGTGATCGACGTGCGACGCTACGTGGAGGTCACGCTGCAAACCGCCGATTGGTGCGACGCGCGGGGGGCGACGCTGGTTATCCTCTCCGACTCCCCATCCTCCCCTTTGTTCAACCGAACTCCTTACCGCCTGGCGGCGGCGACCGGGGGCGCCGCCGCGTTCGACACCTATGTCGGGCTGATGCTCCTCGCTGACGTGCTCACCAACGCGGTGGCCGCGAGGGATCCGGATCGAACCCGGCGACGCCTAAAACTCGGTGAAGCGGCTTGGGATCAGTTCAAGGTGTTCGCTCCGCGTCGCGACGGTACAGCCGACGAGAGGGCCAGAGGCCGCCAGGAGACGTCACCGCCCGACGGGGGCGCGACCTGAGCGACGAAGCACCCGCCCTCCAAGGCGTCCGGTGACGACCTTGCCGTCCCATACCAGTTCGCCATTGACGAGGACGGCTTCAATGCCGAGAGACTCCTGCCTCGGACGCTCATACGTTGCCCGATCAATCACGATGTCCGCGTCGAATACCGTGATGTCGGCCTTGGCGCCCGGGGCAAGCACCCCGCGGTCGGCCAACCCGAATACCTGCGCTGGAAGCAAGGTCATCTTTCGAATGGCTTCGTTGAGGGGCAGGAGTTGCATGTCCCTGACGTAGCGCCCGAGCACCCGCGCGAAGGTGCCCCAAAGGCGCGGGTGCGGATGAACGTCATGAGGTAAGCCGTCGCTGCCCACCATTGCCCGGGGATGCTCCAGGATGCGTCGCATATCGCCCTCTTGCATCTTGAAGTAAATGGCGCCGCCCGGGCTGAGCCGGGCCGCCGCCGCTGCCGGCGAGCAGCACCAGCAGGCCGCGATGTCGGAAAGATCTTGGCCCGCCTTGTCCGGATGTGGTTCCGACCAGCTCACCACCACACGCTTGGCCCCTTGCAGGTGGTCAGGCAGCAACATGGTCGAGCTCGCGTCGTAAGGGTAGACGTCGAAGGCGATGTCCTGGGTCTTGGCAGCCGCATCGAGAAGCGCCAGTATCTTACCGCTACGGCCCCACATTTCCGGCGCAGCGCACTTAAGGTGAGAAATTACCAATGGGACGGCCGCGGCCCTAGCAGTCGACAGGGCTTCCTGAAGGGCCTCGACCAGACCGCTGCCCTCGTTCCGAATGTGACTGGTGGTGAGCCCGCCGTGCTCGGACACGCGGCGCAGCAAGGCCTCCACCTCCGCTGCGGTCGCCGCACTGGCGGGCGGGTAATAGAGGCCCGTGGTAAGCCCGGCCGCTCCCGCTCGCATCGCCTCCTCAAGGAGATCGAGCATGGCAGCCACCGCCCGCTCATCCGCCGGACGATCGAGTTCAACCATGGTGGAGGCGCGCAGCGACGTATGCCCGACGAAAGGCACGACATTCACGGCCGAACCGCGGGCCTCAAGATCGTCGAGGTAGGCGCCAAAGCGGTCGAAGCGGAACGCGTCGGCGCCGCCGAGCAAGGTCAGAGGTGGCGGCGGTGGGCCGTTGCGGAAGACAGGCGCGAGCGAGATCCCGCAGTTGCCGGTAACAACGGTGGTGACGCCCTGACTCACCTTGGCACGGACCAAGGGGTCGATCAGGAGAAGGCGGTCGTCGTGTGTGTGGACGTCGATGAACCCCGGCGCGACGACGGCGCCGCCCACGTTCATCTCGTGCCGCGCCGCCCCGGCCACGTCGCCAACGAGTTCGATGCGGTCGCCCTTCACGGCCACATCGCCCCGGATGGGATCGCTTCCGGTGCCGTCGACAATGAGACCGTCGCGAATGATCAGATCGTAGGTCATCAGGTCTCTCCAATTCTTGATGAAATATATATTTCATCTATTTCACGTATGTGCAATATATAATTCATTTCCGACGATGAGTTGGACTGATTAAAAGGTGAGGTGCACCATCTGACCCGCTGTGGTTGTAGGTCCAGGGTCGTGGGCCAGATTTGCCAATAATGTCGTCTGGCTTCGAAACATTCGCCGACTGAAAGGAATGGGCAGCCTACGGCACTTCGATTGGGCTCACGCGTGGGATTTTTCTAGAACCATTTTCCCGGCTCAGTAGAAAGGCTGGGACCAGACGGCCCAGTCAAGGGTCCTCACCTCCTCAGTGAGATTCGTTCGACACCGTCTAAAATGACCCGATGAGGTCAGATTAATTGACCCCACTTTCAAGAGGTGAGGTGCGCCATCTAACCCGTCGTGGTTGCAGGCCACGTTCCGAACTACGTGACATCAGGCGACATGGAGGCCAGAGTCTAAGCCGTTGTTGGGCTCGCGGCATGACCAAGCCCAACTGGCTTCATCGTGTAAAACTGAGTCCCCCGACGCAGTGAGGCGGAACCACGCTTTCTGGGGTATCGAAGTGATGGTGCGGCTCAAGCTATTCTGAAGAACCCGGGATGGAGATTTTTGTAGCATGGCGAAGCTCGTCTTCGGATTGAACCAGTCCCTGGACGGGTACGTCGACCACCAGGAATTTGCGCCAGGCACCGTGCTCTTTCGGCACTTCATCGACCAAGTGCGCGGCCTGACCGGCAGTGTGTACGGTCGCCACATGTACGAGGTCATGCGTTATTGGGACGAAGACAATCCTGAGTGGACCGCGGAGTTCCGCGACTTCGCGGCGGCGTGGCGAAGCCAGTCGAAATGGGTCGTGTCGCGCTCGTTGAAGTCCGTTGGCCCCAACGCCACGCTTGTCGGGGATGACATCGAGGCGGTAATACGCGGGCTGAAGGCTCGTCTCGTTGGGGAGATTCAAGTTGGCGGACCAGACCTAGCACGAAGCCTAACCGACCTTGGTCTTATTGACGAGTATCGACTCTATTTCCGCCCCATTGTGCTTGGTCGCGGCAAGCCATTCTTCGCCGGCCCCCGGCCGCCGCTCCGCCTTGTGGCCAACGATCGAATTGGCGAGGACGCGATTAGATTGACCTACGTTCCTGCTTAACCACGCAACTTGCCCGACGGACTGCGCCGACGTGTCAGGTCCGCTTTGGGCGAATCGCGTCGTTTTCTTCGCGTCCACGCCACGTCCGGTTATCCTCCGACACTCACCGTGAAAGCAGAAGTGGTAACCGGCAGCTTTGCTCCGAATTCCTCTCGCATTCGCGCCATCGGGCGGATGCCAACGTGTGCTTGCCCCGGAATGCGTCAGCCTGCTGGACCGCGGCGCGCCTGGCCGGTAGCTTCCTCGATCCAGAGATGCCAAGCCAGTGAACGGATGTGAGGGGACTAAATGAAATCTAAAGCTATAGTTGCAGCCGCGCTTGTCCTGTTAGGATTCGCAGCCAATGCTGCGATGGCCCAGCAGCGTGTAAACGTGCCGATCACTAACAAGGAATGGGAGCAGCCCTTCCCAGGATTTAGGATCGCCGGAAACACCTATTACGTAGGTACTTACGATCTCGGCTGCTATCTCATCGACACCAGCGCGGGGCTCATCCTGGTCAACTCCGGCGCACCGGGATCTTATCCACTCATCAAGGCCAACATCGAAGCGCTCGGCTTCAAGACGAGCGATATTAAAATCATAACCGCGACCCACGGGCATTTCGATCACGTCGGCGACCTCGCCGCGTTCCAGAAAGATGCCCCGGGCGCCCAGACCTATATGAGTGAGCGTGATGCACCGGCTTTGGAGTCGGGCGGCAATGTCGATTATCGGCGACCGGAGGGACGCGGTATCATCTACGATCCAGTCAAGGTGGACGTGCGCACCAAGCCTGGCGACCACATCAAGCTCGGCAACACCGACATGACGGTCCTGCAGGCATTTGGTCATACGCCGGGCGCGACGAGCTTCAACTTCCAGGTGACGGATGCCGGGAAGACCTACAATGTCCTCATTGTAAACATGAACGGGATCAATGCTGGCGTAAAGCTTCTAGGCTCGCCGGGCTATCCCACGATCCTCGAGGATTTCAAGGACACCCTTGCCATGCAGGCTACCTACACACCCGATATCTGGGTGTCATCACACGCGGGCCAGTTCAACCTGCACACCGTCTACAAGCCTGGCGACGCTTATAACCCAGCCCGCTTCGGCGATCTCGCCGCGTACAAGGCCAAGATCGCCGGCTATCAGGCAGCCTACGAAAAGCAACTCGCTGAGGAGCGCGCACCAGCGAACTAGTCGCTTCCCGCGTCCACCAATCTGAAGGGTCGGAGCACATGTCGGCGACCCTTGTGGTCGCCCCCATTGGCGAACGAGGTGGTTTTGCCAACAAACACTTGGCTGCAAAGGAATCCGTTATCCTTGAGCACTTCTACGGGCATGAACCTTATCTTCTAGGACCATTTTCCCGGCCACTGAGAAGCCTGAGAATAGGACCAAGCGGCAGGTCGAGGGTGTCCCCCTGACCTTCTTCTGGACGGCCGGCGTCTGAAAACCTTCACACAAGCGTCATCGACGCACCGCAGCAGAGGTACCTGAGCGCGATCTTTCAGGCCGCTGCTGCGGCCTCCGTACTTGCCGCTGGGTATTTTGCGACGGACCTCCGACGCCGAGCAACGGGGGCGGCCGGTACGGTCTGCAGAAATCAGCGCCATTTCAGCCGATCCGCGTTTCGTCAGCGACGGCATAGTCGTCGTCCGTGTCTGTGATAAATGGTGCGGGCGACTTGCTGGATTAGGAACTTGGGCAGAATTCAACCCAGGGAGTTCACTGCAGAACAAGCGCTGACCCGGCGCTGCCTGAGATTCCGCGATCGGGCTCACCTTTGCGGTCGGTATCGCCTATTTTGTGCGGCACAGCTGAGTCTTGCGCTGCTCCCCGAACCTGATGGCGTTGCTCTGTTCTGGCCCGTTGCGGGCGTGTCCTCCGGCCTCCTGATCGCGCCGCCGATCGCCAGCGGCGCGATTGTTGCGACCATCGTTGCCAACCTGATGGGTGAGCGGAACGTTTGGAGCGCCAAGCAATGCCGCGGCTCGGATCGTTATCCCTTGGATAGGAGGATGGTCGCCGAGAACGGCCTGTCAATAGTCTGTGTCTCAACACCAAATCCCGAGATGAGCGAGACAACTGTCGCGCAGAATGCTGCAGAAATGCAGGGCTGCCGGAGAGGCCGACGAGCCATCGCTCTTGTAGAGGCGCAACCCGACCTCTCCAACCCTCGGCAAGCCGATGCTACCGATGTCGAGAACGAAGGCGCGCTCGGGGAGTCCTTGCGCCGTGCGTAGCGTGATACCGAGGCCAGCGGCGACGGCAGCCCATAGCCCCGATAGGCTCGGGCTCGTGAATGCAAGCCGCCAGGAGATGCCGGCCGCATCCAGGGCGGCGAGGCCACGCCGGCGGAAGAGGCAAGGCTGATCGAGCATGACGAGAGGCAATGCCTCGTCCGGCGAGCGCACGAAATCGCTGCGTCCGATCCACACGATGGGGAGCGAGGCCAGATTCTCTGTTCCGAAACCGGAATCGGCGCCTTCGGCCCAGGTCAGCGCCAGTTCCAACTCGCCGCGGTCAATGGCATCTTTCAACGTCCCGCTTCGCTCGACGCGAGCCTCGATATGCACATTCGGGTGAGCGCGCGAGAAGCTGCCCAGCACGTCCGGTAGCCACGTCTCGGTGAAATCCGGCAGTAGCCCGACGCGTATCTGTCCTTCCAGCGACGGATTCCTCACCGCCGCGACCGCCTCGTCATTGAGCTCGAGCAGGCGCCGCGCGAAACCGAGCACTATCTCGCCTTCCGGTGTGAGGGCGAGGCCCCGCCCGCTCTTGCGCAGCAGCGTCCGGCCGGTGGTCTCTTCGAGCTTGCGCAGCTGCAGGCTGATCGCCGATTGCGAGCGCCCAAGCCGGTCGGCGGCCTTGGCATAGCTGCCAAGATCATGCCCCGTCACGAAGGTCCGCAGCACGTCGAGATCGAGGTTGACTGGCGCTCCCATCGTGCAGGTTCTCCAAAGTGATACTGAAGAACTACTCGTTTTTCAAAGCTACGGTTCTGCAGCAATGTCGTGACGTCAACGTTACCAGCACTGGAGCAAGCCCATGCCATTCGTCAACATCAAATTCGCCGGCCCAATGCTGGCACCCGAGCAAATCAAGCGGCTGCAGCGCGAGGCCACGCGCCTGATGGCCGACGTGATGCACAAGAAACACGAACTGACAGCCGTCGTCGTCGAGCAGGTCGATGCATCGAGATGGACAGTCGGTGCAGCGCCCGTGCGGGCCGTTGCGCATTTGGACGCGATAGTAACAGCCGACACGAACACGGCGGATGAAAAGCGCCGCTTCGTTGCAGAGGTCATGCAGCTCTTCCGCGCGGTGGTCGGGCCTGCCCTCAACCCGGTCTGCTACGTCGTCGTCCATGAGATTGCGGCCGACACCTGGGGCTACGACGGCCGCACGCAAGCCGATCGGGTCGTCGAGGCCAACGCCGCGTGATCGTCAATCCTAATTGCATTGGAGGGTAAAATGCCATTCGCCCGTATCGATATCGTTCGCGGCAAGTCCACGCAATACAAGCGCACGATCGGCGACGTTGTCTACGCCGCTGTGGTCGACATTCTAAAGGCGCCCGCAAATGACCGCTTCCAAGTGATCGCGGAGCATCCGCCGGAGGGCCACATCGCCGATGACGGCTATCTCGGGGTCACCCGCACGCAGGACTGCGTATTCGTCCAGCTCACCCTCAATGCCGGCCGCACGCTTGAGCAGAAAAAAGGGTTTTACAAAGCGGTCGTTGACGGTCTGCACGATCGGCTTGGCCTCCGTCGCGAGGATGTCTTCATCAATCTCGTCGAGGTACCGAAGGAGAACTGGTCGTTCGGCAATGGTGTGGCCCAATACGCGAGTTGTGGTGGCCCGTCAGCCAGCTTTTAGTCCGCTAGAAAGCGCCTTTGCAGCTCTCGACAGAAATCGCTGTACGATGAACTCTCTCCCATTATAAACGGCAAAGGCTTCACGCGTCTCCGTGAAAGCACCGCCCGTATAGTCTGCAATAACCCTTCGCCAGAATGCCTGCGCTGGACCATTCGTCGGCATTTCGCGAACTTCCCAAAAGCCTCCGAACTTATCAAACAAGGTAGTCGCTACGCTCTTGCCAAATCCGAGGCGGCGATATTGCCGCGCAATGAAGAACTCGCCCATGTCGAATGTCAGGGGGGTGTCGCTCGTCCTCTTCACCAGCGCAAATCCCGCCGGATGCCCGTCAATTCGAAGCAGAAATGGAAATCCGAGCCATGCGGAGGGCCATTGTCGCTTGGCACCGGTCCTGCCCCAATAATTTGCGAATTGATCTTCGGAGTCGAAAAGCCCATCGACTGGAAAATTCAAGCCAGTGTGCTCCGCGATATCGTAGATGTAGAAGCGCGCCAGATTGGTGACAACACCATAGTCCGGATCTGATGCAGGCGTTATCTCAAGACGCATGGGTCGCCAGATCCTGAGGCTCTGTGCTTACCGCGAACTCGTTCATTCGATCAGGATTGCTGAGAGAACAGAACAGCGAAAACCGTCGGGGCCAAAGGACCGACATCAACGTTCGAGGCGCAGCGCATCCCTTGGGGAGCAAGGTATTGGTACCCTCGTCGGGCATGCTGCGATTGGCTTCGGCCTATCTCGGAAATCGGACCGGCGGCGTTGACCACAAGGTCACAACCTCGGGCCGCCGCACGGAATTGAAACAGAAGGCCGGCGAGACCTCTTCGCCCCATCGCCCTGCACTGTGCCAAGTAGCGCGGTAGCTAGATGTGAATTATGGTCGAGATAGCAACGGCGTCCGCGCTGGAAGCGCAAATCCTCCACGCGTTCGATCGGCGCCTCGACATAGGCGCAGCCCGCCAGCACGAAGTATGCAGTACCAAATCGAGTCATGCCTGGTACTTTCGGTGACACTCCCCAATTTTGCACCTTAAGCCGTGCTTTTTGAGGATTGCCGGAGTAGAGACCGACGCACGGCGATTTTTGTCACGGTCCCCCCGACGTCATGCTGGCGGCGGCCCTGGCTGGACGCACATGAAGGAACCAATACGCTTGGTCCATTCCGCCGACAGGGTCGGGTAGGTGCCAGGCGTAAGACGCAACGATTCGCCGCCGAAATTCTCGTCGGAGAAGAAATCCCACATGCCCGCCCCCACAACGATGGAAGAGATCTCGTCACGCCATCCGGTTTGCGACAGATTGGGCTGGTTGTCGTCGGTCGGAGCCGAGTTACCGGCGAAGTTAGGTTCTGCGTAGATCGTGGTTTGGCACGCGCCATTCTCCGAAGGCGGCGGAGGTGGCGGCAAGGTCGCAACCTGTGCCGGCGGAGGACCGACTTGCGGGCAGTACTGCACGCACTGGGGCTCGCCGCCGCCGTCCTCGAAATCGACCATGCGCCACTGAAGTTGGCAGCCCTCGGGTGTGAAACCGGTGCAGACGGGCCCTTCCATTGAGACATAGCCGTCCGGATACCAATAAGAGCCCCCAATCAGGACGACGCCCAGCAGAGCAACGGGAACGAAGAGCCGTCTCTGACCGCGGACCCAAATGAACTTGGAGTCTTTGTGGATCGGCCAGAACTTGTCGCGCAGATGCACGGCCGGAAAGCCGGGCTTGATGTGGCTGGAAAAGCCACCAGCGGCGGGCCGCAGTAGCGTCGGATTGACGGACTGGCTAGGCCCAGGCCTGAGTGTGACGGGACCCTGCGGTGCAATTCCACTACGCTGCACGAAATTCGGAATGTTGGATGGGGGCGTTAGTCCGATTGCGCCGGCGTCGTTGGCTGGGAGGTTTGGCCTGAGCGCGCTCGGATTATCGAGCGGGAGATTCGGCCGCGGTATGCTCGCATTGTCAACCGGACGGTTCGGTCGTAGCGCGCTTGCGCCGTTGAAGGGGAGGCTCGGATTGTCGTGCTGCGCACTGGGACTCACGGCCTGGAAATTGTCCTTCTGCGGCTGCGCGAACGTCGGCATGACGCGGACCGGGTGCGTCGGCGGCGACACAATAGCATGGGGCGGCACGTTCTGTACCGGAGCGGGGTGAAACGCGGGTGCGGGGGGCTGGAATGGAGTGGTGCGTTGCACCGTGGCAGGCCGGTTTGGCTCCGCCGCTATCGCATCGGTGAGCCATGCAGTGGTGGCGATCGCCGTCAGCATCGTTGCAGCGGCAATGCCTGCAGCGGGTCGCCTTGATAATAACAGTTGCCTTGAGAATATCAGGAGCACGTGAAGCCTCGCGGATGTTTAACCAAGCCGGCCACAGCGCCGGATCGCCTTGTTGCCGGACCAATTATCTTACACCCCGAGAGCCGTCGCCTCACTTTTGTGTGACGTTTAAGGAATTTTCCCGCCACGTCATCATGCCCTGGTCCGCGCCCAGCTGAGCTCGGTGCACGCGGGTTCCGCAATGGAGACGCAAGATTTGCGCGCCGTGCGGCTCTCGGGCAGGGCCGATTATTGGAGGTTTTCAAACTTTTTGCAGGCGGGACGTCGTTGATGATTCAGCTGCACTTTTGCATCTGTAATTCCACTCGGTTCCGGGGTATAAACTTGCTGTCAAAACAAACACGACTACGAAAATGCCATTTTGGTCAAACCCTTCGAATTCAACCGGATGCTCCGGTGCTTATCTCAGAAGTGCAAATCTGGCCCATATGCAGATCGTGTGACGTAAGAAGATCGCCCTTATATATGCCGCCGCGCTCGACCCATGAAATCCGCACATGCTCAGCATGAATAATTGTCATTTGCCTCCGCCGCTCGGGTGCTCATTAAGTGATCAAGAGACCTGCAGTTATATTCGGAACCTCGGTGAGCCTTCCTGTCGTGGATGATGTCGGGCTGGTGTGTGAGCGCAATGCAGCGGTCGCCGACCGCCAAAGCTCAGCGCTGCTCACGTGTGCCTTGATCGTCGTCATGATCGTGTTCCTCAGAGCGAATCATGACGACGGAGGCTAGCCGCTTGGCTGCTTTGGGTCACGAAGAGAAGAACTCAAAGTGAGCGAATCTTTTCCGCTGTACCCTCATAATCGAAAGTCGGCGTCGATCTCAAACAATTCCGAGTAGGAATAAGGAAAAAGATCAGGCCTAGGATCGGTCCGGGGATGGCAACGCCGGTTTTCCGCTGCACCATCTCGCCGATGCGCCGGGCTCCCACAATGGCAATGAGGTCACGGATGAGGATGTCCCGGCGTGTGCTGCGGGCGCCGATTGCTCGGCGGGTTTTTCATTTCTCGCTCAGGTCCATTCTCGGGCTTGCGTTCACGGCCAATAATCCAAACGGGTTGTCAGTCGCCTCACTAGGGTCCGACGATCGATACATCGAGTAGAGGCACGTCAACATAGAGCCAACCGGCAATAGCGCAGGCGGCAATTGCCCCGACGATGAGAACTGCTGTCCAGAGATATGATTGTTGGCCAGGCGCCTTGATACTGTGCGCAGCGCTGGCCGAAACTTTCACGTTTATGCTCATGCGGTCCTCCATCAGGATGACGCCCAGGAATGACATCTGCGGCGCGGATTCTCGGTGAAACGGTTCAAACTTGGGCCTTCAATTTTCATCGAGGGTCCGCCGTCGGGCTGCGTTGTGCTCGGCCACTGAAGCCATTAGGTGCATCGAGAGCGGTTTTATTGATCTTCCGGTGCAGCAGCGCAGCTAGATATTGCGAGCGAAGCTGCTGGCCAAGCCGCCAGATTTCCGTTGAATCGAAGCGGAAAATACACTGCAAAGAAGAGGCTCTGTTATCGTCGGGAGCCAAGAAAAATCGTGCAAGCAACTCGCCCGGACGTAACCAACTCTGAATCATCGGATATCTGTGGCGTGAGGGGACGATCAACGGAAGCCGTTCGCTCATGTGAGTGACAGACCTAAGCTGAAGTGTCCGCAGAGCACGATCAGGTAGTTTGCAAAGCAAAGCTCGCGCCGCCGCCAAGACACCAGGTGCGCGACGCGCGCGCCGAGCCTCGCGGTGAGACGGACCCTCGGCGACGGAACCAGCACCGCCGCAATCGAGAGAATCCCGCGGAGAGCGGCGGCAGGCCCATGCGATCCCGGCCGGCCACCATGTATCCGAGCGCTCCTGGCTCTCGCATGGACCTTGAGCACTTTCATGGCTGAACGATCATCGCGATCGCGGCATCTGGATCAGGCGCCTGTGATGCCGCAACCGCACAAATCGCAATTGCCACAAGTCCACCAGCGACGATTGTCCATGCCGGGATCCGATAATTCACAGCAGTGCTGGTCGAATGGTCCCGGACGATCGTTGATTGCGAAAACATCTTTATGCTTCCAGAAACGAGCGGCACGACAAAAGCGGGTGCTGCCCTAGGCCGCGCCGCCCAGCATTTCGCCCGTGACAGCGCGTTGCTTGATCGAGCTCATAGCTTGTATGCGGCTCGTACTGGACGGTAAGGCCTCGATCGGCTTAAGATCTTTGTTTAAGGATCTTAAAAATTGACGGCGCGAACTCGGTTTGTAGACACCTGGGAGATCAGCTTTGGGCGCTTCCGGCTTGACCTGCGCCGACGCGAATTGCGGCGCGATGGCCAACCGGTGCGGATTCACCGGCGCGCCCTTGGCATCCTATGTGCCCTGGCCGAGGCTAAGGGCGACATCGTCAGCAAGGACGAGCTGATGACCCGGCTATGGCCCGGTCGCGTCGTCGAAGAGGGGAACCTCCACGTCCATGTCTCGGCTCTCCGAAAGTCATTAGACGAACACGGGGAGGGGCACAGCTTTGTCATCACTGTCCCAGGCCGCGGTTATCGACTGGCAGATCTGACTGGCGTGATATCGGCTCATTTGGCCGAAGGTTCCTTGCCACCGCAACTGCCGCTACCCGACAAGCCCTCGATTGCCGTAATGCCATTTGC
>Ga0126371_10002431_pt1 | contig 16057 bp, 15 predicted proteins | sample PanSoiMetaPlot_4_FD_110145 | JGI IMG/M metagenome (GOLD analysis project Ga0126371, IMG submission 110145) | Tropical forest soil microbial communities from Panama - MetaG Plot_4 | ecosystem: Environmental > Terrestrial > Soil > Tropical forest > Bulk soil | place: Panama | collected 2016-02-17 | reverse complement strand
CGACATACCCGATGAGATAAGGCTTGCCGTATTTCAGAGCCGGTTGGGGCGGGACTGGTCTAAATCTTCGTAGGTCTGGTCCGTTGCGAACAACGAACACATTCTTGGGATCAAGGCCACCTTTGGTCAGCGCGCGATCCCTGTAGCTGCTATTGGTAACGATGACGACGTCGCTGGCCTGGTAGGTTAAATGTTCAAGCCATTCCTGGACTCTGTAAATTATATCTTTTCTCTCAAATTTGGAGATATATAGTTCGGGACTTATGTCATGATGATCGAAGACGTATTTGATCCCCAAGAGTTTGAAAGGCAGAGCAATTAAGAATATATCGTCAGGAGGGTTACAGCCTTGAATCACATGAAGCCCGTGGCGTAAATAAATCCACCAAGTATACAGAAACTCCCATAACAAAGCGTGGCCATACTCGCGCAGATATCCAAGGGCTGTACTTGCCTCCTTGGTCATCGGGTGCCGGTATATACGAACCCCGGAAATGACTTCGTACCCCCGGTCGCACCCCTTTGCCCGTGGACATAAGACCGTTACTTCATAGCCGCTCTCCTGCAGAGAGCAGGCCTCCTTCCAAACACGTGTATCGAAGGGAACAGGAGCGTTTTCCACGATGATGAGGATTTTTTGCTTCACGATAAAGGCCGGCGGGCTACAACAGTCTGTAGCATTCTGCGAGCGCGTGAATCATGGTCGCCATTTTCACAGCATTCTGTAGAGTAATTTTACTTAGAAAATAACAGAGAAGAATTGGTTGCGAATGTCGTGAAGAGATGGCGCAAAATAGCAGTCACGCTCTAGCATTTTCATCTCTCCGACTTCTGGGCGTGGCGTTATCTTCGTGCCGATCCCCCGCTCTAGCGGCCTGCATATCGGATACCTGGTCTCCAATAAGGACGCTTGACAATAAGTTTAGATCGAAATCTCTTTGCGCACGCAATAACATCCCCGGCTTCGGCTTTCGATCCGGGGAATCGCGCTTGTATCCCCCAATCCCATGGACCGGGTGATAAGGACAGTAGTACACGCGAGCAATACGAATCTGCTGCTGAGCAAACCTAGCGATCATCCACTCGGTCAATCGGAGGAAGTCCTGTTCTGTATAATAACCACGTGCGATCTCGGCTTGATTTGTCACTACGACCAGAAGGTAACCGAGGTTTTGTGCCGCTCGACACAGCTCGAAGATGCCATTCTGGAATTGAAATGTCTCATGACAATGTACATAACGCCGCTCATGAAATTGTCCCTGTTTCTCCTCAAAAGATGCCAGCTTTCCACTTCCATCGAGCTGCACCGATCCGCAATCACCACGGCCGTCGGCGGGCACAACAACTACTGACGCACCGGCTTTTGCCTTGTGGTGATTAGTAACAAGCTCAGCGAGGTCAACGTCGGTGTAACTGTCCCCGTTCATAACTTCAGTCGGGAATGATGGCGGTCGGAACGATATGTCCCTGAATGCTGGATATATCGAGCACGCGGTGAACGCTACCGCTGCGCGTGATTGAAACCAGTTCGCCGTGGTTGGGTTCGACGGCAAACAACAGACCATCCTGCGCCACCACCAGGCCCCACCAGGTGCCATCGGGCTCGAAGTCATCTGGCTCGGGATTCGCGACAGGATGTGACCTCTGATAAGCGCTGAGGTTCGCGATCATTGTCCAATTGTTCTCTGAATCAACGCGGATCACTCCGTTATTGGTTCCAGCCAGACCGTGCGAGCATCCAGCGCCAGCGAGCAGCGCATACAGTGATTGGCTTCTGTGGCAGATTGCCGTAGGCTCCTTGCACGACTGGAGCTGTCAAGCCTCACTTCAGCAGATACGCGAGTTCATCCGCCGTCATCGCCGTGCTTCCGTCAAATCGCGCTTTGCAATTGATTCGACCGGGAATCCGCTTAACGATCTTAGGAAGCCTCTGCCAGTGAGGTGTCGATGGCAGTCACTCGCTTCGTGTCGCTGCACGGCCGCGACGCGACGACCAGAGTCCCGCCGCGTCCTACGAAGCTGCTTAGGGGCACGACAGGAATGGCGGTTGCGCAGAGTAAAGATCCAGCGAGCCATTGGAGCGCTCTCTTGCTCACACCCGAATTGAGCGTCCGGCCCGTCAGCATGTTGAAGAAAAAGTTCGACGGCCTGCTGACCTTGTTGAGCGCGCTTTGTGACCAGCCCATGAGGTCGTACTCGAACTCCTGATGCGACCACCGAACCGGAGTGAAGCCGGAGGTTGTCAGTAAGTTCGACAGTGCGCGCCGGTCGAAGTGAAAAAGATGCCGCGGAACGTCGAGGTGTAGCCACTCTTTACCGAATATAGTTGCCTGTAGGCCGCCGAAATCAGGCACGGCGATCATCAGCACACCGTCTGACGCCAACAATTGTCGAACTCTCTGCAATGTGCTCCGGGGCTCGGGCAAGTGCTCCAGACTATGCCATAACGTCACGCAATCGAATTTCTTTCCTGCAGGAAGTTCGCCGATGTCGGATACGACTTCCAGTCCGAATTGCCGGGGAGGCTCCGGGTTCATCTCCGTGCCAACCACGTCCCAACCTTCTCCCTTCACAGCCAGAAGGAAGGTACCCGGTCCGCAGCCGATGTCGAGCAATCGGCGACCGCGGGCTGGACCCGCGACCTTTCTGACCAGGCGCAGCCGTCTATGGTCGCAATACCGGGCGGTAAAGGGATGCCGATTGCCGTGGTACTCGCGATAGTATCGGCTCAGGTCTTTCGGCTGGGGAACCGTCTGTCCTAATCCGCATTGTGGGCAGCGCAAGATGTCGAAACGGTCGTCAGTGACTGCATCTCGTACATCGCGCAAATCAGTATTCATGGGAGACGAACAAACCGAACAAGTCGGACTTGGACCCCTGTTCGGCGACTGAAACCGGATCGAGTGAAGGTATTCGGAAGGATAAAAGGGCTCGTTGTATACATCTGGGTGCGAAGTGAGGATCTCTTCCAGGTGGGTGATCGGAACGTCGCATTCCACCGCGATCGCAACCTTCCCCTTGTTCTCTGTGGGTTCGACGCGCACGATCTTGCCCTCGCCCGCCCATATCCTGGAGCGAACCGGCGTGTGCAGGGGAATCACGATGGCACTAGTTATTAATATCCCTCCGATGCTTATGTTCTTGGTGACAGCTTCGACATCGGCGGTAGTTCCGCCAGTCTGATACTGCACCAACACCGGATATTCGATGTTGAATCGACGAAATCTCCGTGCCTTCCCACCGACTGATCCATTTGCTAACGTTGTCATGCGTCAACCTTCTCAAGAGCGTGTTTCAGCTTGGGCGATGCGAGCGATGGGCCGTACCACTAGTGGCAGCCATTGTTCATACATCTAAATCACGCACTAGAAGTGGCGGCCTGCGATGTGTGGAGAGAATCCCCGTTGCGGCAATTTACGGTTCAGCGCAAACTGCCTGCTCGATGGCATCGCACAGCGCGTGACCGAGCAGGATGTGACACTCTTGAATACGTGGCGTCTCTTCCGATGGCGCGGCAATCAGAACATCAACCAGATCGCGTAGCCGGCCACCCAACGTGCCGGTAATCCCTACCGTAAAGAGGCCCAGCCCGCGCGCACATAGTACAGCTTGAATCACATTCGGTGAGTTTCCCGAGGTGCTAATGGCAACGGCTACATCGCCAGGATTAGCGAGCGCTTTGAGCTGGCGCGCGAAGATCTCCTCGTAACCATAGTCGTTTCCGATCGCCGTAACGGCCGAGGTGTTAGCGTTGAGCGCTAGCGCTGGCATCGGATCTCTGTTGCGTAAGTAACGGCCGACGAATTCGGCTGCCAAATGCTGCGCGTCGGCGGCGCTCCCGCCGTTGCCGAAAAACAGCGCTTTGTGGCCGGTGCGATAGGCTTCAATGAGCACATGGGCGGCCGAGGTGAGTGACGGCAAACACTCCGCGATGAGACGATTGTGTACTTCGAGGCTGCGCTCAATATTCGCGCGAAGAATGCCACTGATGACCGCAGTCTGGTCGGTTACCGATTCACGCATGGTACGCTCTTGACCTAGAATGGTCTGGAAACGATCCTAGTGGACATTGAAATGCGAACTCGAAGCAGAAACTCGCTATATTCTCTAAGCGAGCAACTTCGATGGTTGCCTATCCATCGCAAACTGATCAGAAACTGATGTAGGCGCCAGCCGATTTCTCCACCAGTCGAGCATGTCACGCAGAGTTTCCGCCAATCCTATTTCCATTGCCCAGCCGCTGCAGCGCCGGAACTTGGTAATATCGCCGGCAATAATAGGCTCATCGCAGCCGCGCACCAGAGCTGGATCCTGCTCTACTGAGAAATGTGTCTTCGCATGAGATCGAATGGTATCGATGACTTCTTGAACTGAGTAGATCCTGTCTCCACCCAGGTTGTAGACGTCGCCCGGCACACCACATTCCGCCGACAACCAAAGCCCACGTACAAGATCTCGCACATCGATAATCGCCCGACGTGTGAGGTTGCCAACCGAAAGTAAGGGAGGGCGCATTCCAAGTTCTATCTCGACAGCCCTTTTCGTCAAGTCCGAGCACACATCTCCTATCTTGCCCGGCCCAGTAGTGTTGAAGATGCGAATCCGTACGGTTGAGATTGAGTAGTTAGCAAAGTACTGTGCGGCGAGTAGATCCTGCGCAACTTTACTAACACCATAAGGATGTAAGGGACGAAGGGGATGGTCCTCCCGTACTGGCAAGTCACTACTCGTCACCAGTCCGTATTCCGCACTTGAGCATGCAACAACCACAACCGGCAGAAGCCCAGCGGCACGCAAGCACTCGAATAGGTTTACGGTCCCACCCACATTGATGTCGATGGTCTCTCGCGGCTGTGCGAGGGATACGGTCGGGTAACTCTGAGCCGCCAGATGAAATATACGATCAGGCTGAAAAGTGGATAAGAGGTGCAATAAACGCACTCGGTCGCGGATGTCACAGAGTTCAAAGGTTCCAGCAGCCCATGCATCTTCGGGTTCGTTGCAGCCAAGTCCAAGCACCGAACAGCCGATTTCCAGACATCGCTTCGCCAAATATCCGCCGATGAAGCCGGCAGCTCCTGTAATCATGACTTTCATTATTGGCTCCCCCATTGAGGAACATTTGCATCTACTTCGACGTTTGCCAGAATATCCTGCGCCCTCCAATACCGCTCTGGAGTGCCGATGTCTATACACTTCGCTAAGGCGATGAATGCCTTAATGCACTTGCCTCGCTGCAGCCACCCCGGAAGAAGTTCCCGTTCCAAGGAGATCTCAACGTCAGTGGGTATTTCGTAGAGCATTTCCCTTGAAAGTATGTAGATACCTGCATTGACGTGCGGAGTGTGAAATGGTCCCTGTTTCTCTTCAAAAGATGCCAGCTTTCCACTTCCATCGAGCTGCACCGATCCGCAATCACCACGGCCGTCGGCGGGCACAACAACTACTGACGCATCGGCCTTTGCCTTGTGGTGATTAGCAACAAGCTCAGCGAGGTCAGCGTCGGTGTAACTGTCCCCGTTCATAATAAGGACGTTTTCCGATCCAACCACGCCCGCGGCGTTCCGCAATGCGCCGCCGGTCCCGAGTGGGCATGACTCCACTGAGTATTCCAGTTGCAAGCCGAATGCTTGCTCGCCAAAGTATGAACGGATAGCTTCCCCGCCGTAGCCGATAGCCAAAATGGCACGTTCGAAACCGTGCCTACGTAGCTGCCGAAGCAATAGTCCCAGGAACGGGCGGCCGTTCACACTCGCCATCCCCTTAGGAGTGTTTCCAATAATACTGCGCAACCGAAGACCGGCACCACCGCACAACAAGACCGCATCAGGCATGTTAGGCATACACCGCGTCTCGCTCACTGACAAGCGACTTGTCGTAGACCTCATCAGGCTCATAGACCACGACGTGACTGCCTCTACTTGAGAAGGAGATCGGAACACACAATAACTTCTTCAACCGCTCCCTTAACGCCTGACGCCGCTCCGGCGATACAAAGAACAACATGAAGCCGCCACCGCCGGCGCCCAGCAATTTGCCTCCCACGGCCCCCGCGCTACGCCCGGCTTCGTAAATCTCATCGATGTTGGCGTTGGAGATCTTTTGCGTTAACGATCGCTTGATTTGCCAGCCGTCATGCAGCAAACGGCCAAACTCGTCCAGCGAGCGACTGGGACTGGCAACAATCGCCTCAGCCTCGTTAACCAGTTGAAGCATGGTAACTAACTCTTGTTTGCGCTGCGGCGTCAATCTGACCTGTTCTTGGGCGATCTCGGAAGCGGTTCGGGCAAAACCCGTGAAGTAGAGGGCCAGGTGCTGCTCGAGTTCCGCTACTCTGCTCGGCGCGGTCAGCACTCGTTTGACCTCGATCGAGCCATCGGCGTGAAAGTCGATACGATTGAAGCCTCCGTAGGCGGCGCTAACCTGATCTTGCGCTCCGACAGTCTCTCCAAGCATGTCCTGCTCAACGTGAATTGCGTCGGCAGCCAGAGTTTGCTTGTCGCGCATTTTGTCGTGGAGGGCGTAGAGACCGAGAAGAAGCCCTACGGTAAATGCCGAACTCGTACCCAAACCGGTCCGTGCAGGCAGGTCAGCCACATGGTGAATCTCGACACCTTCTTCAACTCCCAGAAATTGAAGACAGGCGCGTACTGATGGGTGCTCAATCGCATCGTTACGACGGACATTTTCCACTCTGGTGTAGGAGATGCGGCTGTGATACTCAAAGAACGGCGGTAGCCGTCGGCAAGTAATGTAGCAGGACTTATTAATCGTGGTTGACAGTACAGACCCGCCGTACTCTCGGTACCACACTGGGTAGTCTGTACCACCTCCAAAAAAGGAGATGCGAAGCGGGGTGCTGGTGATCACCATAATATTTTCCCTTCGATAGACGGAAATGAGGGTCTGCGCAGTAGGCTAGGCGAGTTGCCTGGAGAACCACGACTCGCCCCATAACTCTCTAAAGAACATGACCTCCTTCGTACGTGAGGTATAAGTGCCGAGAACTATAAGACAGCTGCGAAACCCAGAGCGACAAAGTTGAGATGGATGTAATAAGAGACTGGGAGCCTTGGGAGGTGATCGTCGCCAACCCACCGCGGACGGACCGGCCTTTCAGGTCCGCTCGCAGATGTTCTGTGCTAACGGCGTCTATCGCTCGTCCTTCTGCGGACATGATCTCTTTGTTATGGGCAATCAGCGATGAGTAATTAGCTATCAGCCAGTGCGGACCTCGGTTTTGTGTCCGCGGCAAAATTCCTGATTGCCAATCGCGGCTAACGGCCCGTCACTGCGCTCCGCGGTGAAGCCTCGTCCCCGGTGAGAGAAGCGCCGCGCACCTCCAAAGCGGAGGTCGTGGTACCGGCTCGCTCTGGGTGGCAAGTTTCGAATTTCTGGTTTCCAGTTTCGGATTCCCAGTCTCGGCCGAGACGCCCTTTACGCAAGCCGGCATAGACGTTCAAGGTCACTTGGCTGACCAAGTTCCAGGAATGGCGGTCGGCCGCGTAATCTCGGATCTGCTGCCGCCGGCAATTCAACTCTGCGTATAAATCACTCGCAAAGTACCTTTCGATGGCCCTCGCCAGGTCAACCGAATCCTCGGGCCTGAATAGAAATCCTGTCTTGCCCTCGACGATCTCATCCTTCAGCGACCCCACGTCCGCAGCGAGAGCCGGCAGGCCAAAGCTGTGTCCCAGGAACAAAACGCCGCTCTGGTATACATGCCGGTACGGGAGCACGAGCACGTCGGCTGCTTTGAAGTAGACTTCCGTCTCCTCATCCGGAACAAAGTCAGCCCTAAGCACAATTCGGCCTTTCTCCACCTCTTCATGGATATCTTCCAGAACCGCTCTCCAGTACTGTTCGCAGTCATACGGTCTGCCCACGATGATCAATCGATAATCGCCGCGCCGGGCCAGGATCTGCCGAAACGCGGCGGTGAGGTATTCGAGTCCCTTGTAAGGCTTGATCCTACCGAAGAAGAGGATCACTCTATCGCCTTCGCGAATGCCCACCCGCAGTCTTGCTTCCTTCGGGGTGAGGGGCGTATTGGGGACAGAATTGTTGATCCCGAACGGAATAACGCTCACCTGCGGCGACCGCACCCCGAATACCTCGATGAGCTCACACTTCATCTGATTTGTATGAACGAAGATGTGGTCGGCAAGCCGATATTGGATTCGCAATGTAAGCCGGTTAAACGCGTTGTCATTACGATCACGCCTGGCTTTATTCACATTGTGCGCTGTGAGGACGACCTGTTTCCTTAGGAGCTTGTAGTAAAACATCAGCAGTGTTCGATCGAAGGATTCGAACTTGTTGTTCCAGAGGATGTGAAAGATTCTGGGCTTGGAGGTGGCGGCATAGTGGATGAGCTTGGCATAATACATCGACACCCGGGAGACCTTGCTTAAGAAGCTGGCCTCCGGCCGCTGATCACCTCGCAGATTGAGATAGTTCACTCCGGGCTTGTTATGGAACTCCGGGAAATCGAGCTCGTCGCTGCCGATCAGGTCAAGCGCTATCCCCTTCGACATCAGTGCCGTTGCCAGGCCGTAGACGTAGGGCCTGTCGCCCCCGCCGGTAAGCAGGACGACTCCGATCTCGTGGGGCTTGCCAGTCGCTGTCAAAGTTAAGTAACCCTCTACCGCCTTGCCAGTGCTCATCAAGATCTCTGCTGATCTTCTATCCTGGCGAGCTACGGAGCAATCGGCTTGCTAGGGAAAGGAAATTTCTTGAGTCGAAAGGGACCGCCTCCGGTCTTCAGCGCATCCGCGCCTTGAGACTACGGAGGACTGCTCGAACTTTCGGCGAACAGTAGTCTTCCTTAATCTGTTCTAGCCAATTTTTCAAGAAGAAATCCAGACGCCAGAGTACACAGCAAAGTTCCGCTCCCAGATAGGCTTCGAACCGCGGTTTTCGAATCTATGGCCGCGTTGATACGGACTCATTGGGTTCCCTCCTATCTGTCTCTGGGTTGTGCGCTACTCTAAGCGCGTAATTTCACAAAACTGGCTAAATCGATCCTCATCACTGAGGGACGGCGGCAGCTTCCAATGCATTGCGGCTCTCATTCTCAAACGGCGCCTCCCCGAGTGAAGTATCTCCAATCTTTGGCGGCTGAAGTTGCGGTTTTGGATCCTGCCGCAAAGCCCACCTCATGATCCGGGTAAGTGACTGCGCCTTCGCATCCCACGTCAAACTTCCCCGGGCGACGTCTGCAGCGCAGACCCTCGCAGGCGGAATTCGCCCAGGAGGTGCCTGAAGGACATCACCTCCTGCCTGATGGGAGGGGCGAGCGCCGCCAGCGCGTAGGCCGACGCAAAACCCAGGCCGGAAACCGCAAGCTGGGAGAATATCGTCTGCGGTGCGACCAGGTGTAAGGCAAGCTCGCCGGCCGCGATGCCTCCGAGACACGTGAGCACCGGGTAGAGAAGCGCCTGCCCGAGTCGCTCAAGAGTAAGAGGAGTGCCGCGGAAGGCGAACTTGAGGACCCAGGGCAGAATGCCAACCAGAACCAGCGAGCCTGACAGTGCCACGCCCTTGATGCCAAAAGGCAGGCCGATGGCAAAGCTGCCGATCATGATCGGCGACACGACCAGCAAAAGCTTGAAAAGTCGCGCCGACTCGCCTCGGCCGATAAGTAGCCAGATGGTCAAATCAAAGACCAGCTGTCCCAATGCAGAAATCGCAAGGATCTGAAAAACCGGCGCCGCTTCGCCCCATTGATGTCCAAGCGCCATCGCGATCACAGGCCCCGCTGCCACAAAAAGAAATCCGAAAACCGGGGTGCTGATCCACGCCATCAGGCTTACGACGCGCAGATAATATCGCGCGAAGCGCTCGGGATCGTGCTGCATCCTGCTGAACGTAGGTACGGCGACGCTGCCGACCGGAAGGCTGAGCTGCCGCACCGGGAGCATAAGAAGATTGTACGCCCTCGAATAGAGACCCAGCGGAGTGGCGCCCCACCACCAGCCAATCAGAACGTTATCGGCGTTGCGCGTCATGTTGGTGAGCAGATAAGATCCGGCAACGTTGCCGCCAAAGGTGACCAGGGAACGAACATTCGCGCCGCGCCGGGGCAGGCCCGGTATCCATCGGGCCGCCAGCCAGGAAAGCGCCATGCGATTGAACTGCGATGCAACGGGGAAGGCCACGATCGCCCAGTAGCCGGCTCCTCTCCAAGCCATGAGGATCGCAGCCGAAACTCCGACAGCAGAGGAAGCCACATCTCGAATAGCTACTGCTCGAAACCGCATCTGGCGCTTCAGCAGAGCGTCATGCTGCACCCTCAGGCCGCCAATCAGGAATAAGGACGACAGGACGAGCGCTATCTCTTTCAGGCGCGGCTCATGATAGAACCAGGCCAGGATGGGAGCCAAGCCTACCGTAATCAGCATGAGCGCCAGCCCGATCGCCACATTGATCCAAAACAAAGCGCTGACCTGGCGGTCGTTAATATCTTCGCGCTGGATCGTCGCCTCGGACAGGCCCAAATCGGCAAACGCTTGTCCCAGTCCCGTGACGGCGACCACCATGGCCACGATTCCGAAGTCAGCCGGGGTAAGCAGCCGCGCCAGAACTACAGTCATGACCGACTGCAGCAGGAACTGAGTGCCTTGCGAAGTGATTGTCGCCAAGCCGCCGCGAACGGACCGGCCTTTCAAGTCTGTTTGCAGATGTTCGATGCTAAGAGCGTCTAGCAACTGTTGCTGGGCAGGCATACTGAATGATCCACAGAGGTGGGCCGCTGGTCAGGATAAAGGGGACTACCGCGCGGTCAGGATTGGCAGCGAAGTCATTGGCGATGGGCACAGTTGCGCCGGGAGCATCGGCTCTCCCTTTCCCTACCTGAAGCGATGCTAACTCGCCGCATGAGTGCCGTAATGAGGGGCGGGCTTAAAAATTCTTCTAAACTCGGGAAGTTCCAAAAGATTCGCAGGATTCCGAAATCACCAATAAGACGATATCTTTAGAAAAATCAACCAGTATCGCCGGATTGCCTGATGCGCCGTCAACCATCTTCCAGGGGCCTTTTCGCCGAATAAGCCGCTCGAACCACGCTCGAATCTGTATTCCACATAGCGTCCCTCGGCAGCCGGATTGGGTGGTTTTTGTCGGCCGATCTGTGTTTGATTGACTATCATGAACCTGGGGTATCCTAGCCTTATCAGGATTTCGAACTCGTGCAAAAGCGCCCTCCACGACCGTTTTTCGCTCTCAATAGATACAACTTGGTCTATCCGGCTGGTCCATGAGGCCTTCTAGGCACAATAAGTCCGCACCTTCGATATAGATTTTCAGGTGGTACGGAACTCCATATTTCATGAGTACTTGGGCGAAGGTGAGCGCTTTTAGCCTAACAAGTTGTGAGGGGTAGCCAAGAGACGCTCTTTCGACAAACTCTGGTCGGATGGTTCCCCACACAGACATAGACTTGTTAACGTAGAAATCGACCTCTCCGGGATTTTCGGCTATAGCAGCCTCGATCACGGAGCGGCTACCGTCAGAGAGCTTCGAGCGGAATCTTTCTCTCAACTTCTCAGTGCAGGATTTGCCTTGATCGCGACAACCGTGAAGCCTTTTTGCAAATAGAAATCCGTATCTTCCCCCAAGTGTGGGCCGACGTCGTAAATCAGTTGTGCATTCGTTTTTGCCTCTTGTCGCTGACGCTCCTGGGCAATCATTTTCTTAGACTCCGGAATTGCCCCCGGCACGATTGAGGGTGTACATCGCGTTTTGCACCAACTCCTAGCGAAACCACACCTGACCTGCGAAAGGGCGATCTGGACCAGGAGCTGATGCGCGAGATTGTCGGCGAGGCACGTTGAGTTCCTAAGATCGCTCGAGGAAAGCGAACGTGTTCCGAAAGACCTGTTTGACGCCGGAACGGGAACCAAGGCAGCCGTAATTAGCATGAGCCAGCCCGATCGCCACATTGATCCAAAACAAAGCGCTGACCTGACGGTCTTAATATCTTCGCGCTGGATCGTCGCCTCAGACAGGCCCAAATCGGCAAACCTTGTCCCAGTCCAGGTCAAGGAGGATTACTGCCAGCCGAGAGTGCGAGCAATTCTCCGTAGTTTGAGGGCGCGGATGCGCAGGCGCCGCCGAATCGCCACGTAATTCGCTGCCCTAAGCGATGCGCAAGGATATTGATATTGATTGATAAGCACCTTGGGCCGGGGCGCCCTAAGGTCTTTCGCATGCGAAAATCTCGCCAAAGGTTTCAGTGCGCCGTAGCCCGCTCTTCTCAAGGTACTCGATCAGTTCCTCACGCGGGATCCACTGAGGGAAGACGAATTCCCTGCTATTGGCCACGAACAGGTTGAAACGTGATCTTTTCGAGAAGCAGCTCTTGGCTAGGCAGGAAGTCGTGGAGGAGATGAACTCGCTTTGGAATTCAAAGCTCAGGAACCGCGGGGCCCTCGTCAGCCCGCTGAGAACTGCCTCCTCCGAGCCCTCAACGTCGATCTTGATAAAGCTCGGCTCACCATATTTGGCGATGAGACGATCGAGGGTCGTCAGACGCACTTGAATCGCCCGGTTCCAGTTATGCCAAGAAAGTCGCGAAGAACTTTGCAGGGCGGAGAACCACTCAGGGGATGTCGTGGAAAGTCCGTGGTCTTCGCAGAGGCGGAGCACTGCCTCGCCTGCTTTGGCGCCAATGGCCACCGCCTCGACTGTAAGGTGGGCGGAGGGCCGTATAGTCTTTAGGATCTTAACGCATTCCGGGTTTGGCTCGACGGCCACCACGCGTGCTCCCAGCTTGAGAAAAGCTTCCGTGTATTCCCCTATGTTTGCCCCAATGTCGAATACAAGATCTCCCTTGGGGACGAACTGCGCGTAGAAAGCAACTCTGTCCTTACGCCGATTCCGCTCCTGCCTATTGAAGAGCCGGAAGTACGAGTCCCTGAGAGGACCGTATAACGTGGTCCCGCGCGTTAATTCCTTGATCCCATCCTTAACATTCACTCGTCAACTCCTTCGCCAGACCCCGGTCCTAATCCGCTCGGGTGCGACTCACAGGCGCCACGATCGCGGTCGCTTCGCGGGGCCTCTAACGTGTACAGTGCCTTGTCCCAACGCCTGAGCCAAGAAGTCTTGATCTGCGGAAGCGCTGACTGGGCATAGTTCGCCATGCTCGACCCCAACAGAGGTCTGATCCAAGCATATTTCCAGCGCAAGCGAGGTATCTCGAGATGACCTTGAAGCTCAGCGGCTAACGCGTTCAACTCGCCTATATGCTCTTTCCGTTCGAAAACGCCGTACCACGTTTGCAGGTAGGCCAAACAGGCCTTCCGAACACGTTCGCTTTCCTCGAGGGATCTGAGGAGCTGAACGTGCCTTTTCAGGGAACGAAGCAGCGACTCTCTTTTCTTGTCGGAGTTTCCAATATAACTCATCTGCCTTGCGTCGATGATCCTATGAAACATCCTGGCTTCGCGTACAAAGCGCGTGCCGATGGAAGCCGCTAGGACACGGGAATAATATTCACCGTCGTTGTCGAAGGTGAGATGCTCATCCCAGGGCCCCGCAGCTTCGGCCAGTTCGCGACTCACCAGCCAGGTGGAGTTTTGCATGGGCAGGTTTTGGCCCATGCTTCTCACGAGCCACTCGACGGGAGTCAGATCTTGCCACAAGCAAGTTTGCGGAAACCAGGCTCGCTTAATTGAATAGTAAAAATAGCCCCGCGGGCAGGAAAGCAGGGTCCTCGGGCCATCGGTCTCCCGCAGTGCGGCAAGTTGCCTCTCGATCTTGTCCGGCGCCAGGATGTCATCGGCATCCAGTTCCTGGATATAGTCACCTTGGGCGAGCCGGTAGGCGGTGTTTATCGCCGCCGACGGACCCCGATTCTCCGTGGATACAACCTTGACGTCTTCCGCGGCGAACCGACTCGCCACTTCACCTGTCCGGTCCGTGGAGCCATCGTCCACGATGATAATTTCCTTGCGCGGCCAAGTCTGCCACACCGCGGACTGGATCGATTCGGCAACCCATTCCTCGGCGTTGTAAGCGGGGATCAGAATTGAAACGAGGGGTACTCTCATGCTCGTCATGCGCTCTCTCCTCGTGAACCTCGAAGCCTGCATTGGTCGAATTGATTCACACCTCCGGCCGGTTCTGGCGCTTGGGATTCGGAGTTTCACTGGTCCAAGACGCTCGCAGACTCCTACCTATTCAGTGCGTGGTGCTGGGCTCTTGCGCTACCCTTCTCAAGATCATCTCGCAGTCTTGAGGTGCAGCATCTTTGGCGGCGGAAGATTTGGCTTAGGACCTCGCCGCAAGGCCCAATGGATAATCGCAGTTATACTCTGCGCTTTCGCATCCCACGCGAAGCTTTCACGCGCATAGGACATGCCTTGCTCCCGCAGGCGTTCAAGGAGGTCCTTATCGTGCGTGAGGCGTTCTAGGATTCCTTCGATCTCTGACACGATATCGCTCTCGTTACTGAGGGTCACCTTAAATCCCACATTTGGATGAACGTTATCGCCCGGCCCGCCGAAGTCCGCTACGACGGGTACAGCACCGGCCGCGAGAGCCTCAACGACTACAGCACCACCGAATTCGTGCAAGGATGGAAATACCAATACGTCCGCGAAACGGAGTCGCTCGATGGTCTCGGCATGGCTGAGAAGACCGTGAAACGATACACGTCCCTCGATCCCAAGAGATCTCGCGAGTTGTTCAAGACGGTTTCGCTCAGGGCCATCGCCAATCACCGTGAAGTGGGCCAGATCACTTCGCAAAAGCGGAGCCGCCGCGCGCAGTGCCAGATCACAAGCCTTATAGGGTACAAGCGAGCCCACAAAAATCAGTTCCAACTTACCGGTGCGGTGCGAACCACGCAGTTCACCCAACACCACCGAGCGGCTAAGCCCGTTCTCCGGAACATAGAAGACTTTGTTCCAGTATTCCCCAAACTCGGCGCAAGTGTGAGAGGAACCTGCGATGATGGCTGCGGAATGAAGACGGGTGGAGCGGGCAAACGGTAGAAACCGGTAAAGGCCCCTTAACCCAGAGATCCATTGCTTCTGATTTTCGGCTTGGCTGAAACCTGGCGGCCAAGGCAAACCGCCGTTGAGGGGCCCAAGCACGAAAGGGATAGGGCCTTTCCGCAGAAAGAATGCGAACGGACTTGGACATACCGTACTTAGCGGCAGCAGGCGCAGCACAACGTCGAACTCTCCGGCCATGATCCGGCTTCGCATTCGCCGCCATGTATGCCATTCAAAGATTAGAGAAATGGGAACACCGAAGGCGGTCAAGACCTGACTACGATAGTTAAATTTGAAGATCCTGCGCAAAGCCCAGGCCTCAATGTGCTCCAGCCATGCCATCCTGATTACCTCGACGGCTCGGAACGGGGCCTTCGCGCGGCGAATCGCATCCTCGCTCGACGGCCGTATAACCAACGTCACGTCGTGCAGTCGGGCGAGCGCTTCGGCCTGGGAGTAGCCCTCAAGAGGAATGGAAATGCTCTCAGGGTTACAGCCCGGTGCCAGGAGCAAAATACGTAATCGAGCTGTAGATTGATCGATTGAATCCATCATCTAGAGACCAATATCCAAGGATCTGCATCCAAGGGTCTGCCAGCTGCTGCATTCTCCACCCGAATCCTTAACCATCGGCCCGCTCGCCACACAACAAAGAAAATGTCGGCTCCCAGATAAAGCGACGAAGTAAAAATGCCGCGAACCGGCTCGCCTTCGTGAGGGGACAACGTGGTTTTGAAGGGCGGCGGCGCGAGCGAATAACCGTGCTCTCGAAATCTCCGTTCGTACTCTTTGGCAACCCGACGGTAATAAGCCTTGAATGGGGACAATTGCAGCATTCGAGTCCAGCGGTCGAAGTATCGCTTGTTGAAGCCATCCGCAACTTGCTCTTCCAAAGAGCTGGAGAATTCGGTCCCAATGAAGTCCGCAATCTCCTCAAGACACTTTCTCGGGTTCTCGATGTAGTCCTCGTAAGAAAGTTCGAATAAGTGATTCAGCTGTTTCTTGTCCTCGTCAAAAATCTTATGGCATTGCAGCCAGTGTTCGAACAGCTCAGG
>Ga0126371_10002430_pt1 | contig 16058 bp, 16 predicted proteins | sample PanSoiMetaPlot_4_FD_110145 | JGI IMG/M metagenome (GOLD analysis project Ga0126371, IMG submission 110145) | Tropical forest soil microbial communities from Panama - MetaG Plot_4 | ecosystem: Environmental > Terrestrial > Soil > Tropical forest > Bulk soil | place: Panama | collected 2016-02-17 | reverse complement strand
ATGACGTCGGTGATCATCGCGACCGCGTGCTTGAACACCTCGCGGCCTTCCATGCGCAGATACCCGACCGTCTGCGTCGAGCTCGGCCCGCCGTCGACATAGAGCTTGTCCTTGTAGCGGCCGTCCGCGCGCAGACGCGAAACGAGAATTCCGCGGTCCTCGCGCGTGCCGGGCAGCTGCTGCGCCTCCAGCACGACGGCACCGGCGCCGTCGCCGAACAGCACGCAGGTGCCGCGATCGTCCCAGTCGAGGATGCGGGAAAAGGTTTCGGCGCCGATCACCAGCGCGCGCTTGAACATCCCCGTCTTGAGCAGGCTGTCCACGGTCGCGATCGCGTAGACGAAACCCGTGCACACCGCCTGCAGATCGAACGCGGCGCCTTGGGTGATGCCGAGCCCGGCCTGCACCGCGACGGCGGTTGCCGGGAAGGTGTTGTCCGGCGTCGCGGTCGCGACCACGACCAGGTCGATCGCCGGCGCCTCGACGTGGGCCACCGCGAGCGCGGCGTGTGCCGCCTTGATGGCGAGCTCGGACGTGGTCTCGCCCGGCGCCGCAATACGACGTTCGCGGATGCCGGTGCGCTGGACGATCCACTCGTCGGAGGTGTCGACCTTCCGGGCGAGCTCCACATTGGTGAGGATGTGCTCCGGCAGGTAGCGGCCAACGCCGAGCACGACCGAACGTGTCACGTTCACGATGCGGCTCCTCCGAACCGAGGAGCGGCGGGCGGCGACGACTGGACCATGCGATTGATCTTGGCGAGCAGCTGATGTTTGGCCATGTCATAGCCGAGATCGACCGCCGCCGCGAACCCCTCCGCGTCGGTGCCGCCGTGGCTCTTGATCACCACGCCGTTGAGCCCGAGAAACACCCCGCCATTCGAGCGCCGCGGATCCATCTTCTCCCTGAGCGCGCGGAACGCCGGGCGGGCGAACAGGTAGCCGATGCGCGACATGAGCGTGCGGCTCATGGCGCTGCGCAGATACTCGGCGAACTGCTTGGCGGTGCCCTCGGCAGTCTTGAGCGCGATGTTGCCCGCAAATCCTTCCGTCACCACCACGTCCGCAGTCCCCTTCCCGATGTCGTCGCCCTCGACGAAGCCGACGTAATCGAGCGTTTCGCGCGGCGTCTCCCGCAGGATGCGGCCGGCCTCGCGCACCTGGTCGAGCCCTTTGACCTCCTCGACGCCGATGTTGAGGAGGCCGATCGTCGGCCGATCGAGATCGAACAGCACCTGAGCCATGGCGCCGCCCATGACGGCGAGGTCGACGAGATGGCGCGCATCCGCGCCGATGGTGGCGCCGAGGTCCAGCACGATCGATTCCCCGCGCAGCGTGGGCCACAGCGCGGCGATCGCCGGCCGCTCGATTCCCGGCATGGTCTTGAGGTGGAACTTGGCCATGGCCATGAGCGCGCCGGTGTTGCCGGCCGACACCGCGACGTCGGCCTCGCCTTTCTTCACCGCGTCGATCGCAAGCCACATGGAGGACTTCCACCGGCCGTGGCGCAGCGCCTGGCTCGGCTTCTCGTCCATCTTCACGGCGACGTCGGTGTGGATCACGCGCGAGGCGGCCGCGAGCTCGGAATGCTGGGCGAGCAGCGGCTCGATCAATGCGCTGTTGCCGAAGAGGAGGAACTCGCTGTCAGGGTGACGCGCAAGCGCCATCGCGGCGCCCGGCACGACCACCGACGCGCCGTGGTCTCCACCCATGGCGTCGAGGGCAATGCGAACCTTGTTCGGCATGGATCGGCGGATCGTCTCTCGATGGAGGCTCGGTCCGACGCGACCGATGGGCCCGGCAAGCGCGGACAATAGCGTCTCGGCGGATTGACACAATGGGGGATTTCGCGCCGTCTCGCCCGAACTTTTTGTCCGCATTGCCATTGGCCTGCACCCGGCCGTTGAGGTGCCCGTGCAAGTGCCGCGCAGCGCCCGCGAGCCGCCAAGGCCACGTGAGGCGCGTTCGCGCAGGATGCTACCTCCTTGACCCTAGGTCATTTTTCATCTCGCCCCTTGTTCAGGGCGGCGAGTGCCGCGAACGGATGCGTTCCCGCATCGTCGCTGGTCGGAGCCTCGAACACGGCACCAGGCTTGCGCGGATAGGGATCGATGCCGAGCAGCAGGAACTCCGTTGCGAGAGCGCCGAGATCGGCGACGCCATCGACCAGCCGCTCCATCTCGTCCGCCGCTCCGGCGTCGATCGCGTCCGCGGCAGCGGTGGCGGCGAGCCCCGGTGCGGTGGCGGGAACGAAGACAAGATCGATTGGGTCGCTCACGTCGGTCGTCAATGGCTCGAGCGTCACCACGCAGGTCTGCCCGACCGTCGCTCGCACCTCGCCCGTGACCCTGAGCCCGCCGCCCTGCCGCGCGACGTCGAAGCTTGCTTCGAGGCGCGGCAGCGCGCGGAGCCCGGCGAGCGCCGCGACCGCCGCACGGGTCGTCTCGTCGGCGACGAGATCGAGGTGAAGGCCTGTCTCGGGCACATCGTCGCGCCGCACCGGCACGCTCCAGGGAATTTTTCCCGTGTGTCTTGCGGTCATGCGTCGGCCTCCTGGGCGTCAGCGGCGACTTTCTCGGGGTCCGTGAAGCTCACCTGTCCGTCGTGCAATTGCGCAATCGGCGCGGCGCCGAGGTCACGCGCGGCAGCGCGCACATAGCCGGCGAGGCGGGGCGCCGCTGCGGACGCGCCGTCAAGCACATTGCGGGCCAGCGCCGTCGCCAAGTCCGCGTCGCCGTCCGCCGCGAGCGCTCGATCATAAGCCTCGAGGCGGCCGTAGAAAGCCTCGCCCAGCTTGCGCATCGTCTTCGGCACGCGCAGGTCGCTCACGCCCATCTCGCGCAGATTATGATCCATGTCGCGGCAGAACATATCGAAAACGCCCTGGCTCAACGACCGTCCCGCCTCGCCCTCGCGACCGAGCCGGCGACACAGCAGCGCAACATGCAGCGCGATCATCTCGAATCGGCCCTCGGCCGTATCGGGAACGCCGAACGCGAGGTAGAAGATCGGCCGGCGGGCCTGCGCCACGATCGCGCCATAGAGCGCGGCAATGGTGCGGGCGCGGGGATCGCGGCGAAACAGCCGAAAAATCATTGATCTCAACGACGTGTTCGGGGTTCGTGGATTGAATTCGCGTTGCCGGCGAGTTAGGTCAACGGTGCATCGGATGCAAGGGACGGGGGACCGCGGGACTTGAAGCGACGTCATGACCATTCATGGGCTGGACGTCCCGCCGCACGCTTGCGCGCGGCCGCGATGGTGCTTGCGCTTGCGGCGCTGCCCCTGGGCGGCTGCATCACCCAGGTCTATCAGCGCGGCTATCTGGTCCCGGAGGGGGCGCTCGAGCAGCTCCCGCTCGGCGCCTCGCAGGAGCAGGTGCTGATCGTGCTCGGCACGCCCTCGACCGTCGCGACCATCTCGGGCGAGGTCTTCTATTACATCTCGCAGCGCACCGAGCAGACGTCGTTCCTGCCGCAGCGGGAGACCGACCGCCGCGTCATCGCGGTCTATTTCGACAAGCAGCGCAAGGTCCAGCGGATCGCCGACTACGGCCTCAAGGACGGCAGGCTGTTCGACTACATCAGCCGCACCACGCCGTCGGGCGGCGAGCAGCAGAGCATCGCCGGCTTCTTCGTCAAGGTCTTCAAGCCCGGCGGCTGACGCTGCGCCGGCGAATGGCGAGCAGCGAAAGGACGCTATTCGCCACTCCCCATTCGCTGCTCGCCCTTAATGGGCGAGGATCGCCAGGAGCAGCAGCGCCACGATGTTGGTGATCTTGATCATCGGGTTGACGGCGGGACCTGCCGTGTCCTTGTAGGGATCGCCGACCGTATCGCCGGTCACCGCGGCCTTGTGCGCCTCGGAGCCCTTGCCGCCGTAGTTGCCGTCCTCGATGTACTTCTTGGCATTGTCCCAGGCGCCGCCCCCGGACGTCATCGAGATCGCGACGAACAGGCCGGTGACGATCACGCCGAGCAGCATGGCGCCGACCGCCGAGAATGCCGCCGACTTGCCCGGCGCGCCGCCGCCCGCGATCACATAGACCGCGAAGAAGACGACGATGGGCGAGAGCACCGGCAGCAGCGACGGGATGATCATCTCCTTGATCGCCGCGCGGGTGAGCATGTCGACGGCACGGCCGTAGTCCGGCTTGTCGGTGCCCTGCATGATGCCCGGCTTCTCGCGGAACTGCCGTCGCACCTCTTCGACGATCGAGGACGCCGCGCGGCCGACCGCCGTCATGCCCATGGCGCCGAACAGGTAGGGAAGCAGCCCGCCGAACAGCAGGCCGACCACGACGTACGGATTGTTGAGCGAGAAGTCTGGATGCACGTCCTTGAAATATGCGTGCTGCCCCGCATTGGCGATGAAGAACTTGAGGTCCTCGTTGTAGGCCGCGAACAGCACCAGCGCGCCGAGGCCGGCCGAGCCGATCGCATAGCCCTTGGTCACCGCCTTGGTGGTGTTGCCGACCGCGTCGAGCGCATCGGTCGACTTGCGCACCTCCTTGGGCAGGCCCGCCATCTCGGCGATGCCGCCCGCATTGTCGGTGACCGGGCCGAAGGCATCGAGCGCGACGACCATGCCGGCCAGCGCCAGCATGGTGGTCACGCCGATCGCGATGCCGAACAGGCCGGCCAGATTGTAGCTGATGAGGATGCCCGCGATGATGACGAGCGCCGGCAATGCGGTCGCCTCGAGCGAGATCGCAAGGCCCTGGATCACGTTGGTGCCGTGGCCGGTCACCGAGGCGAGCGCGATCGACTTCACGGGCCGGAAATTGGTGCCCGTGTAGTATTCGGTGATCCAGATGATCAGCCCGGTGACGCCGAGCCCGACGATGCCGCAGATGAACAGCGACAGGCCGGTGTATTGCGCGCCGCCGGCGGCGGCGAGCGGTCCGAAGCCGACGAGCCAATTGATCACCAGCGCGATGCCGATGAGCGACAGGATGCCGGTGACAATCAGCCCCTTGTAGAGCGCGCCCATGATCGACTGGCTGGCGCCGAGCTTGACGAAGAACGTGCCGACGATCGACGTGATGATGCAGGCGGCGCCGATCGCGAGCGGGAGCGTCATCATCGGAACGAGGAGCGGCGTGTTGGCGAAGAAGATCGCTGCCAGCACCATGGTGGCGACGGTGGTCACCGCATAGGTCTCGAACAGGTCGGCCGCCATGCCGGCGCAGTCGCCGACATTGTCGCCGACGTTGTCGGCGATGGTTGCCGGATTGCGCGGATCGTCCTCCGGGATTCCGGCCTCCACCTTCCCGACCAGATCGCCGCCGACGTCGGCGCCCTTGGTGAAGATGCCGCCGCCGAGACGGGCGAAGATCGAGATCAGCGAGGCGCCGAAGCCGAGCGCCACCATGGCGTCGATGACGGTGCGGTCGTTGGGCGTGTAGTGCAGCGTGCCGGTGAGAAAGCCGAAATAGAGCGTGACGCCGAGCAGCGCGAGGCCGGCTACCAGGAGGCCCGTGATCGCGCCCGACTTGAACGCGAGCTCGAGGCCGCCCGCGAGCGACCCGATCGCCGCCTGGGCGGTGCGGACATTGGCGCGCACCGACACATTCATGCCGATGAAGCCGGCCGTCCCGGACAGCACCGCGCCGATTGCAAAACCGACCGCCACCAGCCAGCCGAGTAAGTAGCCGACCAGAAGGAAGATCACGATACCGACGATGCCGATGGTTGTGTACTGGCGCTTGAGATAGGCCTGCGCGCCCTCGCGCACGGCGGCGGAAATCTCCTGCATCCGCGGGCTGCCGGCGTCGGCGGCGAGCACGGAGCGGATCGCCCAGATCGCATAGAGGATCGAGAGCGCGCCGCAGGCGACGATGAGCCACAAAGCAGTCATGGAAATCCCCGGTTGTCACGGAAAGGCCGGGCTTTGAGGGTCCCCACCCCGGCCGAATGCGGGCGCGGACATTGCCGTCCTGCCTCGATTCCGCGCGGGACATAGCAAGAATCGGCCGCGCCACGCAACGGCCGCAGGCTGCGCCTTTGGATAGCGTGGACGGCCCCGGCCCCTGTCGGTCAGGCCGCTTTGCGGCGCCCCGCGAGGTTGACGGCGACCAGGAGGAAGCCGGCGACGCCGACCGCCGGCAGCACAACCTCTGCGACCATGCTCCAGCCGTAGCTCGCCAGGAGGTGGCCCGACGAGAACGAACCGATCGCCATCGCGCCGAACACCAGGAAGTCGTTCACGGCCTGCACCTTGTTGCGCTCGTTCGGACGATGACATTGCGTCACCAGCGAGGTCGCACCCACGAAGGCGAAATTCCAGCCGACCCCGAGCAGCACCAGCGCGATCCAGAAGTGCCAGACCGTGATGCCCGAGAGCGCGACGAGCGCGCCAGCCGCGATGATGGCGAGCCCGCAGCCCGCGATCCGGTCGGTGCCGAAGCGACTGATCAGCGTGCCGGTGACGAAGCTCGGCGCGAACATGCCGACCACGTGCCATTGCAGGCCAAGGGTGGCGTCATTGATCGAATGGCTGCAGTCGAGCATGGCGACCGGCGCCGAGGTCATGACGAGGTTCATCATCGCGTAGCTCGCGACCCCGCACACCACGGCGACGATGAGGCGCGGCTGACTGAAGATCTCGGCGAGCGGACGTCCGCCCTCCTGTCCGCGGCCGGGCGCCGCCGGGCGCGGAATGCGCGTCGCCAGCAATACGAGGCCGGACAGAACCGCGACGCCCGCCTGCGCGACATAGCTCGCGGCGAACAGGTAGGGCGGCCACAGCTCCTTGGTGAGGATCACCAGCTGAGGGCCGACGAAAGCGGAAAACATCCCGCCCGCCATCACCCAGGAGATCGCCCGCGGCTTGAACTGGTCGCTCGCCGTGTCGGTCGAGGCGAAACGGTAGGACTGGTGCACCGCCGCGTAGAAGCCGCCGAACAACGTCCCGGCGCACAGCAGCGCGAACGAGCCGTAAACCACGGCCGCGCAGCAGACGAGGCCGGCGATCATGCCGCACAAGGCGCCGAGCTCGAAGCTGGCGAGGCGCCCGTATCGCTTGGCGATCGCCCCGACCGGCAAGGTCGCCATCCACAAGCCGAGCACGTAGGTGCTGACCGGCACGGTCGCGAGCGATTTGTCGGCGAGGCTCCCGCCGACGATGCCGGCGGTGCCGACGATGACCACCGAATTGCCGCCCGCGAGCGCCTGCGCGACGGCGAGCACCAGCGCGTTGCGTTTGGCGAGACGGTCGGTGGTGTCGACGATGGGCCCGGCAATAGCCGACATGAACGTTCCGTGAAACCCGAATCCGGAAGAATAGAGGCGGCCTTTCTACCGATCCGGATAGAACGTTGCTACTGCGGAACACGCAGGGCTGATGCGATGAAGCCGCGTGCGAGAAGCCGCGCGCTAGAAGCGCAGCGCACCGGGGTGGCGCGCGACGACCTTGGCCGCCTCGGCCGGCCGCCGTACGCCGATCTGCCCGAGCGCCGCGCGGGTCTCCTGGGACAGGAGATCGATGACGTGGCCGGGCCCTTGGCCGCCAAGCGCGCCGAGCCCCCACAGGAAGGCCTTGCCGGCGAAGGCCGCCTTGGCGCCGAGCGCGAGCGCGCGCACCACGTCCGCGCCGCTGCGGATTCCCGAATCCATCAGCACGGTCGCACGACCCGCCACGTGTGCCGCCACCGCGGGAAGAGCGTCGATCGCGGCCGGCAGTGCTTCGACCTGGCGGCCGCCATGGTTCGACACCACGATGCCGTCGACGCCGAGCGAAAGCGCCCGCTCGGCATCCTCGGGATGGAGAATCCCCTTGACCACCAGCGGCCGCTTCCAGCGCTCGCGATAGCGCGCGACCTCGTCCCACGTGAAGGCGCCCTTGACCTCGCGCCGCGCGAATTCGGCGACCTCGGCAATGCCGGCGTTGTCGCCCACATAGGCGCGAAGATTGGCAAACCGCGGGATGCCGTTGCGCAGCATCGCCAGAAGCCAGCCGGGAGACGTCGCGATATCCAATGCCATCTTGAGACCGGGGCGGAACGGCGTCGTGACGCCCGCCGCCACCTCGCGCGCCCGCGTGGTCCGCACCGGCACATCGAGCGTGAGCATCAGCACGTGCACGCCGGCCGCATCCGCCCGCCGCACCAGGTCGAAGCCGATCGCGTGCTCGTTGCGCGCCAGCCGATAGAGCTGGAACCAGAGCACGTCGGGCGCGATTTTTGCGGCCTTCTCGATCGTCGTGCCGCCGACGGTGCCGAGCACGTAGGGCACGCCGGCCGCCTGCGCGGCGGCGGCGAGATATTCGTCGGCGCCCGGCCACACGATCGACGGACCGCCCATCGGCGCGACACCGATCGGCGCCGCATAGCGCCGGCCGAACAGCGCGATGTCGGTCGGCGGCAGCTCGGTCGTGATGCCATAGCGCGGCACGAGCTCGACCGCATCGAGCGCCGCCCAGTTGCGCCGAATCCCGGCGTCCTCGCCGCCGGCGCCGCCGTCCATATACTCGAAGGCGAAGCGCGGCCCGTGACGCGGCGCATGCCGGCGCAGATGCGCAATGGTCGGGAAACGGCGCATGAGGCCGGTCTTGTTCTCCAGCCCGCTCTTGAATGGCGGGTTCGGCGGCGTCAGCGCCGCAAGCTCGCTCGCCTTGGTGCGGTCGTCCATGGTCGTTCCCTGCCCTGCGCAAGAGCACGTCGGCGCATATCCTTATCGGCGAACCGGCGTCCACTTCGCCGGGATATGCGCAGTCTTATCAGAAATGACTGTAGGACGGTCGCGCGAATTCGAGCACCCTGCCCTGCGCGTCGACGAAGCGCGGGTCCCCGCGCGCGCGCGTGCAGCGGCCGATCTCGCTGATGGTCACGCCGACGCGACGCGCGGCCTGGCGCAGCGCGTCGAGCTTGTCGGCCGAAACGCTCGCCAGGACTTCGAAATCGTCGCCGCCGGTCAGGATCGTCTCGATCAGCGTCGGCTCGGCCGCGAGCGCCGTGCGCGCCGCGCGCGACAGCGGCAGGCGCGCGACCTCGATCGTCGCTCCGACGCCGGATGCGCGGCACAGCTTGGCGAGATCGCCGGCCAGCCCGTCCGATATGTCCATGCCGCCATGGGCGCATGCGCGCAATGCGGCTGCCAGCGCGGTGCGCGGTTCCGGCACCAGATAGCGCTGCAACAGGTGCTCCCGCATTGCGCGGTCGAGGCCCCAGCGTTTGGCTGCCGCCGGATCGCGCCGCAGGATCACCCCCAGCGCGGCATCGCCGATCGTGCCCGTGACGACGATCCGGTCGCCGGAACGCGCGCCCGCGCGCCGCACCATCGCGCCGCGCGGCACCGTGCCCAAGGCCGCAATATTGACCGACACGAGCCCGGAGGTGCGATCGGTGTCGCCGCCGAGCAGCGGGCAGCGAAATTTGCGCACGTCCGCCCGCAGCCCGGCGGTGAACCGCGCGAGCCAGCCGCCTGCGGCCTTGCGGGTCAGCGCCACCGAGAGCAGGAAGCCGAGCGGTTCGGCGCCCTTCCCGGCGAGGTCCGACAGGTTGATGCGCAGCGCCTTCTTGGCCACAAGCTCTGGCGGATCATCGGGAAAGAAATGCACGCCCTCGATGACCCCATCGGTCGTCACGACCAGGTCGCGCCCCGGCGGGACCGCGACCAGCGCCGCGTCGTCGCCGAGGCCGAGGGCGCCCGGATGCGTCGCGAGCGGGCGGAAATATTTCGCGATCAGGCGATCCTCGGCGGAGCCCTCACCCGATCGGCGGCTGGTTTTGCGCGCGGCCATCGCCCGGAAGGATAGGCTTTTCGGACCGCCGGCGTCAGCGGGCCGCCGGCGCGAATTCGCCGGCGCGGAAGCGGCGCGCGAGCGCGTCGAGCACCGCATTGACCATGCCGGTCTCCTCGCGATCGACGAACGCGTTGGCGACGCCGACATATTCCGACACGACGACGCGGGCCGGAACGTCGGGGCGCTTGTCGAGCTCGAAGGCGCCGGCGCGCAGGACAGCGCGCACGATGGCCTCGACGCGCTTGAGCGGCCAGCCGGAGGCGAGCGTCTGGTCGATCAACGGATCGAGCCGGCGCTGCTCGGCCGTGAATCCGCCGACGATCTCGCGGAAGAACGCCGCTTCGGCCGGCAGATACTGCTCGCCTTCGACCTCGCGGCCGAGCCAATGGCTCTCGAACTCGGCGAGGATGTCGTTCAGACCCTTGCCGGCGATATCCATCTGGTAGAGCGCCTGCACAGCGGCGAGCCGCGCGGCGCCGCGCCGGTTGGCCTTTGCCTTGTCCTTGCCGTCGGTCATCGCCCGGTCCGCGGCTTGGCGAACGAGCGCTTGAGCCGCACCAGCGCAAGCGCGGCATTGGCCGCGCCGCCGCCCTTGTCCTGCCCGTCCCGGCTGGCGCGGACACGTGCCTGCCGCTCCCGGTCGACCGTCAGAATGCCGTTGCCGACCGGAACGCCGCGCGCGATCCCGACGTCAATCAAGGCGCGCGCCGACTCGCCGGCGACGATGTCGTAGTGGCTGGTCTCGCCGCGGATGACGCAGCCGAGCGCGATGGCGCCGTCATAGGGCGCCTTGCGCTTCGTGGCCGCATCGAGCGCGAGCGCGATCGCCTGCGGGACCTCGAGCGCGCCCGGAACCGTCACGACGTCGTAGGCGGCCTGCGCGGCGTCGAGCGCGCGCTTTGCTCCGCCAAGGAGCTCGTCGGCGATCTCCTCGTAGTAGCGTCCCTCGACCACCAGGATCCGTACGCGCGCGAGCGCACCGTCGTCCTTGCTTGCGGCTCTCCGTGGCCCGGCCATCAGCTGCTCCTCAACGTGTTCCCATCAACCGCGCCGCGTAGCGCGCCATCTGGTCGACCTCGAGATTGACCCGCGCTCCAGGGCGCAGCGCCCCGAGCGTCGTCACCTGCAAGGTGTGCGGGATGATCAGCACAGAATACGTGTTGCCGTCGACCTCATTGACGGTGAGCGAGACGCCGTCGAGCGCCACCGACCCTTTCTGTGCGATGAAGCGCGCGAGCTCAGCCGGCGCGCGAAAGACGAGCCGCGCCATGTCGGTCAGGTCCTCGCGCGCGACCAGCTCGGCGAGCCCGTCGACATGGCCGGACACGAGATGCCCGCCAAGCTCGTCGCCGATCTTCAGCGCCCGCTCGAGGTTGATCCGGGTTCCGTGCCGCCAGGTGCCGACCGTCGTGAGGCGCAGCGTCTCGGCGGCCGCGTCCACCGCAAACCAGGTGCGTCTGTCCTCCTCGCCGGCGCCGACCACCGTGAGGCAGGCGCCGGAGCAGGCGATCGAAGCGCCGTCCGCGATGCTGGCGCGCGGATACCCGCAGGCGATCTTGAGGCGGTGCAGGTCGTCCGCCCGCGGCTTGACGCTCAGCACTTCGCCGATGTCGGTGACGATACCGGTGAACATGGGCGAGGCTCTATCACGCCCGCGCGAAGAATTCGACGCTGTCGTCGCCGATCGGCGCGCGACCGCGCGACGTGAGGCGCCGCGCGAGCGTTTCGAGCGGCAGGCCCTCCAGCGCGTCGATGCCGCCCGGGCCGATCGTTTTGCCGGAATGGAATAGGATCGCCTCGTCGACGAGGTCGGCGGCGACGAGCGCGGCCGCCACGGTCGGTCCGCCCTCGACCATCAACCGCGTGATGCCGCGCCCGGCGAGCAGCGCGAGCACCGCCGCGAGATCGAGCCGACCGTCCTGCGCCGGCACATGCAGCACCTCGACGCCAAGATTTTGCAGAGCTTGCGCCGCCTCTGGCGATGCATCCGGCGCCGCGACGACCCAAACCCGCGTCGCGCGCGCAGTCGTCACCAATTGACTGCCGGGCCGCAGCCGCAAGTGCGCATCGAGCACGACGCGCACGGGCGAGAAGCGCTCCATCCCGGGCAGCCGGCAGGTCAGCTGCGGATCGTCGGCGAGCGCAGTGCCGATGCCGATCAGGATCGCATCGTTCATGGCCCGCATGCGATGCACGCGGGCGCGCACGGCCTCGCCGGTGATGACCGCGGGGCGGCGCCCCACGAGCCCCGCCTTGCCGTCGGCGGAGAGCGCGAGTTTGAGCGTCACGTGCGGGCGGCCGTCAGTGACGCGCCGGATGTGTCCCGCATGCGCGCGGCGCGCCTCATCGGCGCCGAGGCCGACCTCGACCGCGATCCCGGCCGCGCGCAGCCGCGCATGGCCGGCGCCTGCGACCTCCGGATTGGGATCGTCCATCGCCGAGACGACGCGCGTGATTTCGGCGGCGATGATCGCGTCGGCGCAGGGCGGCGTCCTGCCGTGATGCGAGCACGGCTCGAGGGTCACATACATCGTGGCGCCGCGCGCCGCCGCGCCGGCACGGCGCAGCGCCTCGGTCTCGGCGTGGGGCCGCCCGCCCGGCTGCGTCCAGCCGCGCCCAAGGATCACCGGCGCGCAGCCCTCGCGGCCCACGACCACGGCGCCCACCGCCGGATTGGGCCACGTATTGCCGAGCCCGCGCCGTCCGAGCGCAAGCGCAAGCGACATGAAGTCGGAATCTGCGTCCGGGCCGGTCACTTCCGCGACGACGCGGGCGCGAGCGTCTTGCCGCCCTCCTCCTCGCCCGACAATTCGGCAAGCGCGGCCTCGAAATCCTTGGCCTCGCGGAAATTGCGGTAGACCGAGGCGAAGCGGACATAGGCGACGTCGTCGAGCTCGCGCAGCTGTGCCATCACGGTCTCACCGATGGTCTCGGTGGTGACCTCGTTCTCGCCCAGGCTCTCCAGGTCGCGCACGATCTTCGAGATGGTCTGCTCGACCCGGTCGGGATCGACATTGCGCTTGCGCAGCGCGATCTCGACCGAGCGCGCGAGCTTGTCGCGGTCGAACGGCACGCGACGGCCGTTGCGCTTGATCACGACGAGCTCGCGGAGCTGAACCCGCTCGAACGTCGTGAAGCGAAAGCCGCAGGCGAGACACAGCCGGCGGCGGCGGATCGCGGCGGAATCCTCGGTCGGACGCGAGTCCTTCACCTGCGTGTCGAGACTGCTGCAGCTCGGACAGCGCATGTGCGGCTCCGCTCCCTTCAGCCGCCGTAGATCGGGAAGCGCGCGACCAGTCGCTTCACCTTGTCGCGCACGGCGGCTTCGCTCGCCTCGTCGGCATCGCTGCCGCCGCGCGACAGCGCGTCGAGAACCTCCGCGATCATCTCGCCGACCAGGCGGAATTCGGCGACGCCGAAGCCGCGCGTCGTGCCGGCCGGCGTACCGAGGCGGATGCCGGACGTGACCGTCGGCTTCTCGGGATCGTAGGGGATGCCGTTCTTGTTGCAGGTGATGTGGGCGCGGCCGAGCGCGGCCTCGGCGACCTTGCCGGTCAGTCGCTTCGGTCGCAGGTCGACCAGCATCAGATGGGTATCGGTGCCGCCCGACACGATATCGCAACCCTTCGACTTGAGCGTCTCGGCCAGGACCTTGGCGTTCTCCGCCACCGCCTTGGCGTATTGCTTGAAGGACGGCCGCAACGCCTCGCCGAACGCGACGGCCTTGGCGGCGATCACGTGCATCAGCGGCCCACCCTGGGTGCCCGGAAAGACCGCCGAGTTGATCTTTTTGGCGAGCTCCTCGTCGTTCGTGAGGATCACGCCGCCGCGCGGGCCGCGCAGCGTCTTGTGCGTGGTGGTCGTCACCACATGGGCATGCGGGAACGGACTCGGATGCACGCCGCCGGCGACGAGGCCGGCGAAATGCGCCATGTCGACCATCAGATAGGCGCCGACCTCGTCGGCGATGGCGCGAAAAGCCTTGAAGTCGATGATGCGCGGATAGGCCGAGCCGCCGGCAACGATTACCTTGGGCCGGTGCTCCTGCGCGAGCTTGCGCACCTCGGCGAGGTCGATCGTGTGGGTGTCGCGGGTCACGCCGTAAGGCACGGGCTTGAACCATTTGCCCGACATGTTGACGGGCGAGCCGTGCGTGAGGTGGCCGCCGGCCGCGAGATTGAGGCCCATGAAGGTGTCGCCCGGCGCCATCAGCGCCATGAAGGCGGCGACGTTCGCGGAAGCGCCCGAATGCGGCTGCACGTTCGCGAATCGGCAGCCGAAGAGTTTCGTGACCCGCTGGATCGCCAGCGTTTCCGCGATATCGACGAACTGGCAGCCGCCGTAATAGCGCTTGCCCGGCAGACCTTCGGCGTACTTGTTGGTCAAGACCGAGCCCTGCGCCTCGAGCACCGCCCGGCTCACGATGTTTTCCGAGGCGATCAGCTCGATCTCATCGCGCTGACGGCCAAGCTCGAGCCGGATCGCCTCGGCGACCTCCGGATCGGACGCCGCAAGCGGCGCCGTGAACAGATCGGGCGGGGCGGCAGCCGCCGCCGGCTTGGGATTGGCTGACATTCGGGCTCTCCGGACGATTTTGCCGCGATAGCATATCGGCCCGTGAGCGCCAAGCTCTGGCGGCAGATATCAAATGGAACCGCAAGATATTGGGGCGAATCGCGCGCGGCGCATGGGAGGGCAAGCGCGGCCCGATCACTCCCTCTTCGCTATTCGCCACGCGCGACGCGCCATTTCGCTACTCGCCCGCCTTCGCGAGCCGCGCCTTGAGCTTGGCGAGCGCCAGTTGCTGCAGGTCCGACGGTGCGGCGCTCGCCGGACCGATCACGCTCACCTCGATGCCGGTCGCACCGTCGATCGCCGCGACCTTCACGGTCGCGCCGAGCCGGGTGATCTCGAAATAGACCTCGCGCTCGTGTGGCGCGCTCATCGGACGTCCCCGGCGATGCGGTGGGGTTCGCCGCACAATACGCCATCCGACGCGGAATGCAGCGACGGCCGCGAAGAAAAAGGCCCCGGTCTCGGGGGACCGGGGCCTCATGCGTCCTCGTCTTTCGAGCGATCAGAGCCGATAGAGGATCTGGTCGGTCCAGAACCGCTCGAGCCGGTGCAGCGCCTTGTTGAGCGCCGAGAACTCCTCGCCGCTGATGCCGCCGACCTGCTCGACCGTCCGCACGTGCTTCTGGTAGAGCTGCTCGACGGTGTCGCGCACGTCGACGCCCTTCTCGGTGAGCTTGATGCGGACCGAGCGGCGATCGACGCGCGAGCGCTGATGGTCCAGGAAGCCCATCTCGACGAGCTTCTTGAGGTTGTAGGAGACATTGGAGCCGAGGTAGTAGCCGCGCGTGCGCAGCTCGCCTGCGGTAAGCTCCTTGTCGCCGATATTGTAGAGCAGCAGCGCCTGGACCGAATTGATGTCGGATCGGCCGCGGCGATCGAACTCGTCCTTGATGACATCGAGCAGCCGACGATGCAGCCTCTCGACCAGCGTCAAGGCTTCGAGATAGAGCGGACGGATCTGATCGATGCGCTCAGTGCGCTCGACCGGCTCGACCGCCTTTACAAGAGTCTTCATGGTGACGCCCTTTGGATGCTTTGTTATTGGTCAACGAGGCCTGTTATCCCCCGTCCGATGCGTGAAATTACACGGGTCGATCTAAAATCGGCTTAAATAACAACATGAAGAATAAGTTTATCTTCCAAGGTAAATCATGAATTGATGATAGAATTGCCGCGTTCTTTTTTACCTATTGGTGAGGCGGCGAGCATGCTTCGTTCGCGCCTGTTCGGACTCAACCGGTAAACTGTCCCGGAACGGCGCGCCGATCCGCACAACTTGATTCAAGTCGGTATACGGTGCGTTACACCGCGCCGCGCAACAGCCGGATGATTGCCGAAAAATCCTTACCGGAATTCTCACCCTGCGCGCAGTAACGTTCATAAAGCATTGCGGCTTGCGACCCCATCGGTGTTGTCGCACCGGCGCTGCCGGCCGCGTCCTGCGCGAGCCGCAGGTCCTTGAGCATCATCGCGGCGGTGAAGCCCGCCTGGTAATCGCGATTGGCCGGAGACGCAGGCACCGGTCCCGGCACCGGGCAGTAGCTCGTCATCGACCAGCATTGGCCGGACGACTTCGACGCGATGTCGAACAGCTTCTGCGCCTCGAGCCCGAGCTTCTCGGCGAGCAGGAATGCCTCCGCGACCGCGATCATCGAGACGCCGAGAATCATGTTGTTGCAGATCTTCGCGGCCTGGCCGTTGCCCGCGCCGCCGGCGTGCACGATCGTGCGTCCCATGCCT
>Ga0126371_10002429_pt1 | contig 16060 bp, 15 predicted proteins | sample PanSoiMetaPlot_4_FD_110145 | JGI IMG/M metagenome (GOLD analysis project Ga0126371, IMG submission 110145) | Tropical forest soil microbial communities from Panama - MetaG Plot_4 | ecosystem: Environmental > Terrestrial > Soil > Tropical forest > Bulk soil | place: Panama | collected 2016-02-17 | reverse complement strand
GGCCGAGCGAGGACGGCGAGTCGGCGACCGTGTCGGTGTGCCAGGGCGACGTGCGCAACGGCTCGATCGAGGGGATCGAATTGAAGTGCCCGGTCCTCGTCGAGAACCGGGGGCTGCGCACCGGCTCGGGCGGAGCCGGCAAATTCCGCGGCGGGCTCGGCATCGACATACGGGTGCGCAACCTGGTCGAGGGCAAGTGGAATTTCGAGCACACGCGGCGGCAGAAGTGCCCGCCCTGGGGCCTATGGGGCGGCAAGCCGGGCGAGTTCGGCGACTACCTGATGCGGCTGCCGGGCGAGAACGACTTCAAGTCGATGGCCGGCAGCCACGTGCTGGTGCCGGTGTCGGCGCAAGTGATCGTGCGCACCGGCGGCGGCGGCGGTTTCGGCGATCCGCTCGAGCGCGATCCGGCGGCGGTGCGCAACGACGTGCTGGAGGAGTTCATCGCGCCGGCGTCGGCGCGCGATGACTACGGCGTGGTGCTGCGGGACGATCTGACGCTGGACGAGGCCGCGACTGCCGCGCTGCGACGTGAGATAAAGCGTAGGATGGGATGAGCAAGGCGAAACCCATCAATGGCGGGATCGGCTACACGATGGGTTTCGGCCTTCGGCCTCCACCCATCCTACGAAAACGGGCGTGGGGAGGACGATGCGGATTTTTCTGACCCTGCTGGCGGCCGCACTCCTCGCCGCCACGGCCGCCTCGGCCGACACCCTGCGGGTCGGCAAGGCGGGGCGCGAGGCGTTCTCGTTCGTGCCGGTCGACATCGGCGTGCGCACTGGCATCTTCCGGCGGCAGAACCTCGACATCGAGATCGCCAATTTCGGCGGCGACGCCAAGCTGCAGCAGGCGATGGCAGCGGACGGGATCGACATCGCGCTCGGCTCCGGACCGGGGCTCGCCTTCATCGTCAAGGGCTCGCCCGTGAAGGGCATCGCCGCCATGGCCGGTCCGTCCCTGCTGTTCGCGCTGGCGGTGCGCAACGACGACACGATCAGGACGGTCGACGACCTCAAGGGGCGCAAGGTCGGCGTCTCGACGGTCGGCTCGGTGACGAGCTGGATCATCAGCGAGGTGTCGCGCCAGCGCGGCTGGGGTTTTGACGGCATCACCCAGGTGCCGGTCGGCGAGAACGCGGCGCGCGTCGCCGCGGTGCGCGCGAAGGCGCTTGACGGCTGCATCGTCGATATCGCCTCGGCGCTCAACTATGCGCAGCGCGGCGACGGGCGCATCCTGCTGCGCTTCAACGACCTGGTGAAGGACTTCATCCTGCATGTGATCTTCGCGACCGACAAGGCGATCGCCGAGAAGCCGGAGGCGCTGCGCGGGTTCCTCGCGGGCTGGTTCGAGACGATCGCGTTCATGCGCAGGGACAAGGCGCGGAGCGTCGAGATCGCGACGCCGATCATGGGCACTGACGCGGCGATCGCGGCGAGCATCTACGACGAACTGATGCCGATGTTCTCCGACACCGGACGGTTCGATCCGAAGGCGCTGGCCGTGCTGCGGCGCTCGTTCGTCGAGATGAAGACGCTGGCGGAGGAGCCGGACATGAGCAAGCTGTATACGGAGGCGTTGCTGCCGAAGTTAAGGGAGAGTAGCCCGCATTGAGCGGAGCGAAATGCGGGGAGGCCGGTCCCGGATGTCGCTTCGCTCCATCCGGGCTACGACGAAAAAGGCTGAGGAACGCCATGCGCACAATTCTCGTACTGCTGGCAAGCCTGCTGCTGGTGACCTCTGCGACGGCGGCCGAGAAGCTCAAGGTCGGCAAGGCGGTGCCGGAGGCCTTCTCGTTCGTGCCGCTCGACATCGGCATGAAGAAGGGCTTCTTCCAGAAGCACGGCGTCGAGGCGGAGTCGATCGCGTTCGCGGGCGACGCCAAGATGCAGCAGGCGATGGCGTCGGACTCGATCGACCTCGCGCTCGGCTCCGGGCCCGCGATGGCGTTCATCATGAAGGGCTCGCCGATCAAGGCGATCGCCGCCATGGCGGGGCCGCCGCTCTTGCTCACCCTGGTGGTGCGCAAGGACGACACGACGATCAAGAGTCCGGCCGACCTCAAGGGCAAGCGGGTGAGCGTCTCGACGGTCGGCTCGCTCACCTACTGGCTGGTGAGCGAGACCTCGCGCCAGCAGGGCTGGGGGCCGAATGGCATCAACATCGCCCCGATGGGCGTGGCCCAGCCGCAGATCGCCGCGCTCAAGCGCAAGGAGATCGACGGGATGGTCACCGACATCTCGACCGCGCTCGACCTCGAGCGCATCGGCGACGGGCGCATCCTGATGCGGTTCGGCGACCTGGTGAAGGATTTTCACATCCACGTGATCTTCGCCACCAACAAGGACATCGCAGCGAAGCCCGACGCGCTGCGCAATTTCCTCAAGGGCTGGTTCGAGACGATCCGCTTTATGCGCGCCAACAAGGCCGAGTCGGTCGACATCGCCAAGGATGTGATCGGGAAGGACGCCGACATCACGGCGCGCACCTACGACATGCTGATGCCGATGTTCTCCGACGACGGAAAGTTCAACCCCAAGGCGATGGCGGTGCTGGCCAAGTCGTACGTGGAGCTCAACGTGCTGCCGAGCGAGCCCGACCCGAAGGAACTGGTGAACGAGAGCTTTTTACCGGGTAAGTAACGGAGCCTGCGCTCCCTCTCCCCCTTCTTCAGGGGGAGAGGGTCGGGGTGAGGGGGTCTATCCGCGAGTCCTTCGCTTATGGAGGTACCCCTCACCCCGACCCTCTCCCCGCAAAAGCGGGGAGAGGGAGTGCGGGCGCCGTGCTCGATTGCGGAGGAGTGAATGATGAAGCGAAGCCTTTGGGCGATTGCGTTTGCGGCGCTGGCGCTGGCGACATTTGCGGGCAGTGCCAACGCCGACACCAAGCTGCGCGTCGGCAAGGCGCAGGCCGGGCAGTTCGCCTTCGTGCCGGTGCATGTCGGCGTCGAGACCGGCATCTTCAAGCAGCACGGGCTCGACATCGAGATCGCCAATTTCGGCGGCGACGCAAAGCTGCTGCAGGCGCTGACCGCGGAGGGCATCGACGTCGCGCTCGGCGGCGGGCCGACCATCGCGTTCGTGCAGAAGGGCACGCCGATGCTCGGCATTGCGGCGCTCGCCGACGCGCCCGGCACCATCATGCTGGTCGTGCTCAAGGACGGACCGGTGAAGACCGAGGACGACCTCAAGGGCCGCACCGTCAGCGTCTCGACCGCGGGCTCGCTGACCTATTGGCTCGCCAAGGAGCTGTCGCGCCAGAAGGGCTGGGGCAACGACGGCTTCAAGATCGCGCCGCTCGGCACGCCGGCCGCGCAGATCGCGGCGCTGCGCACCGGCCAGATCGACGGCGTCGTCACCGAGACGAGCTCGATCCTGCGGCTCGAGGAGGAGGGCGTCGGGCGGGTCCTGGTGCGCTTCCGCGACCGCGTCAAGGATTTCCACGTGCATGCGGCGTTCGCCAGCCGCAAGATTATCGACGGCCATCCGGAGGCGATCCGGGCGTTCCTCGCCGGCTGGTTCGAGAGCGTGCGCTGGATGAAGGACCACAAGGAGCAGACGGTCGAAATCGCGGCGCGCGTGGCCGACGTGCCGAAGACGGTGGCGGCGAAGAACTACGACGAGATCATGCCGGTGTTCAGCCTCGACGGGCGGTTCAAGCCGAAGGCGCTCGACGTGCTGGCGGGCTCGTTCGTCGAGCTGGGCCTGCTGCCGGAGAAGCGGGACATGAGCAAGCTCTACACCGAGCAGTTCTTGCCGAAGCAGTGAGCTCAGGCTGCTCGAGCGCCGCATGGACACCGCGATCCGCATCCGCAACGTGTCGCATCGCTTCGGCGAGGAGGGCGAGGCGCGCAACGTCCGGGCGCTGCTCGACACCTCGTTCGACGTCGCGCGCGGCGAGCTGCTCTGCCTGATCGGGCCGTCGGGCTGCGGAAAGAGCACGCTGCTCAACGTCGTCGGCGGGCTGCTGGCGCCGACCGCCGGCAGCGTCGAGGTCAAGGGCAAGAAGGTCGCCGGACCGATGCCGCGCGACATCGCCTTCGTGTTCCAGGAGAACGCGCTGTTTCCCTGGAACACGGTACGCGAGAATGTCGACCTCGGCATGCGCTTCCAGGGCGTGGCGCGGCCTGAGCGGGCCGAGCGGGCGCAGCGCGCCCTCGAGGCGGTGGGGCTGAAGGACTTCGCCGACCATTTTCCGGGGCAGCTCTCCGGCGGCATGCGCCAGCGCGCCGCGCTCGCCCGCGCGCTCAGCCTGCAGACCGACATTCTCCTGATGGACGAGCCGTTCGGCGCGCTCGACGAGCAGACCCGCATGATCCTCGGCGAGGACCTCTCGGTGCTGCTCGCCGCCACTCGCAAGACCATCGTGTTCGTCACCCACAGCCTGGGCGAGGCGGTGTTTCTCGCCGACCGCTTCGCGGTGTTCTCGGCGCGGCCCGGCACCATCAAGCAGGTGATCACGGTCGACGAGCCGCACCCGCGCAAGCCGGAATTCGTCACCTCGGAGAAGTTCACCAAGCTGCGCAACCAGCTCTATGCGCTGCTGCACGACGAGATCCGCAAGACCATGTCGGCCGAGAGCGCGCGGCCCGCCACGCCGGGGGCGCTGTCATGAGGCAGCTCGCGGTCCGCGCCGTGCAGATCGCGGTGCCGGTCGCGCTGGTCGCGCTGTGGTATCTCGCGACGACGCGCTGGGGCGTGAGCCGCATCCTGCTGCCCAATCCGGTCGACGCGGCGCGGGCGCTGGGCCACGTGCTGGCGACGGGCGAGTACGTCGATGACCTGCGCGTCACGCTCACCGAGCTCGCCATCGCGTTTGCGATCTCGGTCGGCGCCGGCATCACGCTCGGCTACCTGTTCAGCCGCTCATCATTCCGCATCCGCGTGTTCGACCCGTTGCTTTCGGCGATCTACTCGGTGCCGCTGATCCTGTTTCTGCCGCTCTACGTGCTGTGGTTCGGCCTCGGCCCGGCCTCGAAGATCGCGCTCGGCGCCACCATCAGCTTCTTTCCGATCGCGCTAAGCACCATCGCAGGCTTCGGCCGGGTCGAGCCGATGATGGTGACGGCGGCGCGGTCGATGGGCGCGTCCGACCTGCAGCTCTTCCGCTTCGTGCTGCTGCCGGCCGCCTTTCCGGTGATCATCGCCGGTGCGCGGCTCGGCTTCACGGTGGCGCTGCTCTCGATCATCGGCAGCGAGACCTTGGCGTCGCTCGCCGGCCTCGGCCACAAGATCGTCGAGCTGTCCGAGGGCATGGAGATGCCGCGTATGTTCGCCTACATCGCGTTCGTGGTGGCGATCGCTGCGATCCTCAACATCGCTGTCTCCAGGCTCGAAGCATGGGGGCGGCGGCACACATGACCTCGCTCGCGGGACGCTTCTTGACCAAGACCGCGATCGCGCGGCTCGCCGTGATCGCGCTCATGCTTGCGGTCTGGGAGATCGCGGCGCGCGGCTTCGTCGATCCGCTGTTTCTCGCGCCGCCGTCGCGGGTGGTGGCGGGTCTCGGCACCGTGTTCGCCACCAACGGCGTCCCGGCGGCGGTCGGCATCACGCTGGTCGAGCTGGTGGTGGCGTTCGCGCTGTCGGTCGCGATCGGACTCAGTGTCGGCCTCGCGCTCGGCCTGTTCGACTTTCCGCGCCGCAGCTTCATGCCGATGGTGCTCCTGGTCTACGGCATGCCGCAGATCACCATCCTGCCGCTGTTCGTGCTCTATTTCGGCATCGGGCCGGCCTCGAAGATCGCCTTCGGGGTGACGCACGGCATGTTCCCGATCATCGTCACCGTGGTGGCGGGCGTGCAAAACGTCAAGCCGATCCTGCTGACGAGCGCGCGTGCCATGGGGGCGAGCTTCTGGCAGCAGTTTCGCTATGTCGTCTTCCCGCACATGATCCCGGTGTTCTTCACCGGCATGCGGCTCGGCATGACCGGCGTGCTGCTCGGCGTACTCTTGGCCGAGCTCTATGTCTCGACCGCCGGGATCGGGTACTTCACGACGCTGTTCACCCAGAACTTCGACCCGACCAAGCTCCTGGGCCTGGTCGGCACGCTCGCCGCCATGGCGATTGTGCTCAATGCGATCATGCGCCGGCTGGAGATGCGCTTCGCGCGCTGGCGCGACTGAGAGGGAAGAATGTCTGGACGATTGAAGCTCACGGTGGCGTGCGGCGACTACGAGATCGTGCGGGCGCTCAAGGAGGGCGCCGTGCAGGCGGCCGGCATCGAGCTTGTCATGCTCACCGACATGGGCTCGAAGGAGCGCCACTGGCGGATGGCGCGCAAGGCCGAATTCGACGCGTGCGAGGTCAATGTCGGCGGCTACTTCATGTCGCGCGACCGCGGCGAGGCGCTGGCCGCGATTCCCGTCTACCTGCACCGCCGCTTCCGCCACGGTTTCGTGTTCGTCAACGCGAGCGCCGGCATCAGGGAGCCGAAGGACCTGACGGGCAAGAAAATCGGCGGCACCAACTTCCAGCCGGCCTCGAACATCTGGATGCGCGGCATCCTGGAGGAGAACTACGGGTTTCCGCACAAGAGCGCGACCTGGGTGGTCGAGCGCGAGGAGGACGTAAAATTCGAGATGCCGAAGGATCTGCGCATCGAGAAGATCGCGCCGGGCAAGCGGCTCGACGTGATGCTGGCAGAGGGCGAGATCCCGGCGATGCTGTCGCCGACCCTGCCGAAACGGTTCATCGAGGGCGACAAGCGCATCGTGCGGCTGTTTCCCGACTACAAGCAGGTCGAGCTCGACTACTACCGCAAGACCGGCATCTTCCCGATCATGCATGTGACCGTGATCAAGCAGGAGATCGTCGACAAGTATCCCTGGGTCGCCGTCAACCTGACCAAGGCGTTCGAGGAGGCGAAGAACCTCGCCTACCGCCGCATGGCCAACCCGCGTGTGGTGCCGCTCGCCTGGATCCGCACCGCCTGGGAGGAGCAGGAGGAGGTGCTCGGGCCCGACCCGTGGGCCTACGGGCTAGGCCCGGCCAACCGCAAGAATCTCGAGGCGATCCTGCGCTACACGCGCCAGCAGGGCCTGATCAAGTCGCCGATGACGATCGACGAGCTGTTTCTCGACACCGACCTGCAGGACGCGGGTGGGCCCGATGAGCCGTTCTAGCTGCCGCCTCTACCGGTCGTCATGCCCCCACGCAAGCGGGGCATCCAGTAATCACCGATGCGTCGGTGTTTTACTGGATCGTCCGCTTGCGCGGACGATGATGGTGTCTCTGGCTGAGACGTGACCTTCGAGGAGCGCATGACAGCACTGGAAAGGCTGGGCTCCTACCTCGCTGACGGGCAGAACCTGCCGCCGCTCGCGCTCGCCAATGCCAGGCTGCACGTCACCGACAGCATCGCGGCGTGGATCGCCGGGATCGGCACGACCGAGGGACGAGCACTGCTGGCGTTCCGCAGCGCCACGGCGGACACTGATCGGGTCTCCGCCGCGCTGATGACCCATTGCGCGCTGGCCCGCCTCTCGGAGATCGACGACATCCATCTCGCCGCCATGACGACGGCGGGCGGCATCGTGGTGCCGGCGGCGGTGACGTTGGCGGCGTCGCTCGAAAAAGGTGAGCCGGCCGCGCTCGCCCGCGCCATCGCGGGCGGCTACGACACGATGATCCGGCTCGGTCTCGCGCTGCGCGGGCCGACCATCCTCTACCGCGGCATCTGGCCGACCTATATCGGCACGGCGTTCGGCGTCGCCGCGGTGGCGGCGCGGCTGATGCGGCTCGACGACAAGCAGGCCGCGCATGCGCTGGCGCTCGCGCTCACCACCGCGGCGCCGGGCGTCGGCCATCATAATGCGCCGACCACGACGCGCTGGCTCGCGGTCGGGCTCGCGGCGCGCAACGGGCTTTTGGCCGCGCGCGCGGCGCGCGCCGGCTTCACCAGCGACCTCAACCTGCTCGACGGAAAGTTCTTCGCCAGCGTGTACGACATCGCGCCCGATACGGCCGAGCTGACGCGGGGGCTCGACCAGCATCTCGCCATGCTCGACGTGTCGTTCAAGGCGTGGTGCGCGGCGCGCCAGACTTTTGCCGCCACCCAGGCGCTCACGGACATCCTCGCGCGCGGCGTCGCGCCGGACACAATCGCCGAGATCGAGGCCGGCGTGCTGCCGCCGCACCACGGGATGCTCGACCATGGCGTCAAGCCAGGCGACCGCGCCTCGTTTCTCACCAGCCTGCCATACCGGCTGGCGCTCGCGGCGCTCGACCCGGACGCGGCGTTCGACGTCGCCCAGTCGCCGGCCGAGGTGGCGCAGCCGGTTGCCGCGCTGATGGCCAAGGTGACGGTGACGCAGAACGAGCGGCTGCTGGCGCGCTATCCGAAGGTGTGGCCCGCGCATGTGCGCGTCGTGACGGTCGACGGCAAGGTGCATGAGCAGGAGGTCGAGTACGTGCCGGGCGACGTGCGCGTCCCGTTCGGCGTCGAGGACGTGAAGCAGAAGTTCCGTCGCTTCGCCGCGCCGGTGCTGGGCGACGAAAGGGCCGAGACGATGCTCGCGCTGGCTGCGGCCGCACTCGAACAGCGCGAGGCCCCGCGGCGGTTGTTCGACGCGATCGAGCAAGTTTGCGCCGATTGCGCCGAGGGTTCCGCGTCGGGCAGCTAGGCCTATGGAGAGACGAGCCGACAGCGAATGGCGCAGCGGACGAGTTGTGCCGTCGAATGGACGTTCAATTTCCGCATCGCCGCCGAGCGGTGGGACTCGACCGTCTTCGTACTGATGTCGAGCAGATGGGCAATGTTCTTGTTGCTCTTGCCTTCGGCGATGAGACACACGACCTCGCGCTCACGCGCCGTGAGGACGGCGAGCTTGCCGTTCGCCTCGCCGCCATTGGCCGGATCGGGCATGGCTGGCGCCAAAGGCGCGGACGTCTCGGCGCTTCCATTGTCGGGCTGCCGGTGGGCGTCGAGTCGCCCCTTGGGCGCGACGTGCGCCACGTCGTCGCGATCGGAATCCACTCGCAGCCTGCGCCGCACCACGGACATCGCGCGAAGAGTGCGAACCATGTCGAATGGCTCCTCGATCGCACCGTACCAGAATAACACCGTTGGTTGAAAGCTTATCACTGCTTGATGGAAGAAACAAATGCGACACATGCGACTCAGCGTCGACGCTACGCAATCGACATGACGGCGTCGTGTGCGGCGCTCGCGCGTGGCGATGCAGGAGCGACGTCGAGCCGTAAAGCGACACCGTCCGAATCCGCGCATGGAACAAGGCATTTCTGACGCTCCCAAGGATACGATCGGCGCGCCGAGATCGGATCGACCGACGACAGATCGTCGCAACGCAGAGTGATCTCGGGGATTCACCCGACTCCATTCCACCAAGGCGCCGTGATACGGTGAAGAAAAAGCGGCGGACGAGCGATGCGCGCTGGCGGGGCGCGCACCTACAAGTTGAAGACCCCATTGTGCGATGGCCAGTGGACACGGGCGTTGCGTGCGCCCGGGCGGCCATCGTTGCGCCCCGAGGATGAAAGCGGATGGATCCGGTCGCGGAGATACCCGATCTTCTGAGTTTGTGGCGCAGCGCCTCGGGCGGCGATCCGTTGGTCCGGATCGCCATCATCGACGGCCCGGTCGACACGGCGCATCCCGCGCTCCAGGGCGCGCGCCTGTCATTCGACCGGGCGACTCTCGACGTCGCGACGGTCCGTTCCGAGCACGGAACGCACGTGACGAGCGTGATCGCGGGACAGCCTGGCAGCCCGGTGCTCGGCGTCGCGCCGAACTGCACGGTAAAGGTCTACTCGATCTACCGCGAAGGACCGGATGGCGAGCTCAAGCCGACCTCGCAGGCCACGCTCGCGCTCGCGATCAATCGCGCGCTGCGCGAAGGGGCCGACATCATCAACATCAGCAGCGGCCAGCAGGTGCCGACCGGACAGGCGGAGCGAATGCTCGCCGACGCGGTGCGCAGCTGCGCGAGAGCCGGGACCCTCATCGTCGCGGCGGCCGGCAACGACGGCTGCCGCTGCCTGCAGGTGCCGGCGGCTTGCGATTCGGTGCTTGCGGTGGGCGCCTGCACGCATGACGGACGGTCGCTTGCGTTCAGCAATTTCGGCGACCTCTACCGCAAGAACGGGATTCTCGCACCCGGCGAGGCGGTGAAGGGCGCCGCACCGCTCGCCCAGGTGGCGCTGCGCTCGGGGACGAGCTTCGCGACGCCGATCGTCAGCGGCGTCGTGGCGCTGCTGTTGTCGCGGTTGCGGCAGAACGGCCGCGATGCCGATCCGTTCGCGGTCCGCGCAGCGCTGTTGGCCAGCGCGTCGCCGTGCCTGGCGGACCAGGATGGCGACGACGCGCGCTGCCTTACTGGGCAACTCGACATCGCGGGCGCCGTGGCCGCCCTGTTCGGCGGCGAGACCGAGCCCGCCGAGGCTTCGACGCCGGGCGCGCATGCAGCCTCGATCAGAATTTCGTCCGATGCGGTCCCGATCGGCGCCTCGCACGCCGTCGGACCGTCAGTCGCAACAGGAGAGGGTCACATGGAAGAGTTAGCGACGAGCGCCGCGCCTGCGCCGCATGTCTCCGCGCAGCACGGCCATGCGCCGGGCGGCATCGCGGCCGCCGTGGTTCCCTGCGAGGCCGCGGGCGGACCTTCGTCGGCGCCGGCGATGCCGGCGGGCGCCGGGAGTGCGGGCGGCCCGAATGCGGCCACCGCCGTTGCGGCGCCGGCGACCATGCCGGCCGTGAGCGCGCCCGGCGTCGCGCCGAGCGCGGCGCAGAACCTCGTTCTGCCGCAGGTCGCCGCGCCGGCCCTGTCGCCACCCGCGATGCCGGCCGCAGCTGCGCCGGCCGTGCAGACGAGCGGTTGCGGCTGCGCGGTGCGGCCGGCGCAGGCTCCGATGTCACAGATGGCCTTCCCGATCGGGCGCCTCTACTACGACTTCGGGACCGAGGCACGCCTCGACTACTTCGTGCAGGCGATCGCGAGCTGGCGCGACGGACTCGGCGGCCGTGGGGATGGCGACGACGGCAAGCAGACCGTTCAGGATTATGGGCCCGACCGCGACCGGTCCGGCGACGTTGCGGCCCCCTACAATCCGGAGGTCATGGTCCGCTATCTGCTCAATCTCGCGCCGGGCGAACGGCAGCGGCCGCCGGACCTCAACAGCAACGCCCAGGATGCCAACGCGGTCATCTGGACGCTGACCATCGATGCAGTGCCGATCTACGCCATCAGGCCGCTCGACGTGTTCGGTCTCGCCTTTTACGCTCAGCTGCTGCTCGCCCTCTTCCTGCAGGAGGTGTCGCAGTTCCCGCCCAACGACCCGCGCTCGTTCAGGCCACTTGTGCGCAAAGGCAAGGCCGCGGAGGAGCCGCAGCCGGCGGTCACGCGCGTGTCGTTCGCCGGCTGGCTCGACGGCGCGACCACGAAACTGCTGAACGGCACGGTCGTGCCCACGCTCACCACCGACTGGCGCGGCTTCTACCAGTGGAACCTGAACCAGCTGCTGGGCGATCCCCGGCCGCCGGACGTCGATGACTTCCTCGAGCGCATCTACAACGAGTTCCGCAACGTCGGCGTGTCGCCGCAGGACCGCGCGCTCAACTATTCGGCCATGAACGCGCACAACACCAGAATGATCTTCCGCGAGATGGCCGGTGGGGGAAAGCGTCTGGACACCGTCGATGTCGATCGCAGCGTCATCTGCCGGCCCGACTCCGACTGCTGGGACGTGACCTACCGTTTCTTCGACCCGACAAACGTGCTGACGCAGGCGCGTCAGGTCTTCCAGTACACGATCGACGTGAGCGACACGGTTCCGGTCGCAGTCGGCCCGCTGCGGCGCTGGAAAGTCTACTGATTCGATTTCTCCTCGCCGACGAGGAGGCATGAACGTGGCGAAACTCTGCGCCACGCGGTTCTGGGATGCAATCCCGGGACCGATGTCGCCGGCAACCGGGCCGGATCTGGCGCAGCGCCAGGGGTGCGGTTGTCGTTACCAAACGAAAGGAGATGGACATGAAACTGGAATTCGACTCCTTTGAAGCGGTCGGTTCCGTCCGCCGCCCAATCCAGTGCGAGGGCATCAAGCGCGGCCCCGAGCGGATGACGGCGGTCGGCGTCAGCGGCTCAGTCAACCCGCAATTCAGCTTTGGCGACCTCGGCGGTATCCTGAAGACGGTCGCTCCGACCTTGCTGAGCCTTCTGTGATCCAGGCGGTCGGGGCCCGCACGCGGGTCCCGACTCCCACCGGGAGGACGGATCATGAAACCGTATGCGGACGACAGGCAGACCCGCCCCGCGCGGGCTGGCGATGCGCGCGGCGCGACCGATAAGCTGGTCATCGACGGCGTCGTGACGCACGAGCGGCTCGTACAGATGATCAAGGAGCGCAATCCGATCATTGCGCGCCGCGATGACCGATCCGAACGCGCGACGAGGAGCTGAGTGATGGCGAAGGATGTCCGTGTACCCATGGCCCGGCTCACGGCGGCTGCGCCCGAGCAACCAGCGGACGCACCGCCGGCGACGCTGATTCCGCCGCAAGGCGAGGGGGCGCCGCGCCGGCCGTTCAGCACCGGTTCCCCGGCGGCGACCGAGCGACTCAACGTGGCGGTCAGGGTCCTGCAGGATCCGGTCGCGCGCATGTCCGCCAGCCGACCGTATTCGGGCCAGGCGCGCAGCTGGCGACGATGATGCGGCGAAGCGCGCCCGGTTGGCGCGCCCGCGGGATCAGTCACGCGCCGCGCACCTTGGCCATGTCGATGAACTGCCACGGATCGGCCAGCTCACCGACCGGTACCTCGATCAGCGCCGGCTCGTTCTTCGCGAGCGCGGTTGCGAGGGCTTGGCGCAAGGCCGAGGGCTCCTTCGCGCGAAAACCGCCGATGCCGAAGCTGCCGGCGAGGCGCATGAAATCCGGATTGGCGAGGTCGGTGCCGATCACCCGGTTGCCGTGCTCGTGGACCTGCGCGTTGCGCACGTTGCCGTAGGCGCCGTCGTTGAACAGGATCACCACGATCGGGATGCGGTGGCGCACCGCGGTCGAGAATTCCTGCACGTTGAACATGAAGCCGCCGTCGCCGGTGATCGCGACCACCGGCGGCGGCCCGAGCGCGTGCTTTGCCCCGAGCGCGGTCGCGATGCCCCAGCCGAGGGTGCCCTGGTAGCCGGACGAGATGTAGGTGCGCGGGCCGCGCGCTTCGTAGGCGGTGCGCCCGGCGTAGCCGACCTGGGTCAATTCGTCGATCAGCACGCCGTCGTCGGGCAGCACGTCGCGGATTGCCGAAAGATAGTCGCGGATGACGCCGAGCTTGTCGAACTCCGCCGCGACCTTCTCCTTGACGGCGCAGATCGCCGCGACGCGCGCCTTGTCCATCGGCGCGCGCTTCGCGAGATGTTGGTCGAGCCGGCGCAGGATCGCGGCGGCGTCGCCGGCGAGCCCGGTCGCCGGCACGCGCATTCGGCCGAACTCGGTTGGATCGATGTCGATGCGGATGATCTTGAGCCTGTCGTCGGTGCCCCAGGCGGAGAGCGGCAGGAACATGCGGGTGCCGACGGCGAGCACCACGTCGGCCTTGGCCCACAGCGCGTATCCGCCCGGCAGGGGCAGGCTCAGCGCATGGCAATTGTCGAGTACGCCCTTGCCGCGGCGAAAGCCGATCACCGGCGCGGCGAGCCGCTCGGCGAGCGCGCGCACCTCGGCCGACGCATCGAGCGCGCCGCCGCCGACGAAGATCAGCGGACATTCGGCCGCGGCCAGAATCTGCGCGGCCTGGGCGATTGCGTCCCCGTCGAGGGGGACAGGGGGCTCGGGCGCGAGCGGGGCGGCGAGCGTCACCTCGGCCTTGGCGGCGAGCATGTCGGGCGGCACCTCGAGCCCGACCGGGCGCGGGCGGCCGCTGTGCAGCTCACGGAACGCGTGTGCCACCAGGCCGGGCGCCGCTTGCGGGCTCTCGGCGCGGTCGGCCCACTTGGTCAGCGTGCGCAGGATGCCGAGCTGATCGGGGATCTCGTGCAGAAACCCAAGGCGCTTGCCGATCGAGCGGCTCGGGATCTGGCCGATCAGGGCGAACACTTTTGCGCCGGTCGAGTACGCGGTCGCGAGCGCGGCGGTCGAGTTGAGGAAGCCCGGGCCGGGCACCACCGAGTAGGCGGCGGGCCGGCCGGTCGCGAGCGCGGCGCCGAGCGCCATGTAGGCAGCGCCCTGCTCGTGGCGCGTATGCACCACGCGGATGCCGTCGCCGGCGTCGAACAGCGCGTTGAACAGGTGGTCGCTCTGCACGCCGGGCAGGCAGTAGAGGTTTTGGATGCCGTGCGCGATGAGCGACCGCACGACAGCATCGCCTCCGCTCATCAGCGGCATCAGAATCAATCCGGCTTGATCCGGAACGGCCGCTTGAGCGGCGCGAACCAGGTGTCGAAGATCTTCGCCGCCTGGCCGGAGGCTTCGAGGTCGAGCAGGGTGCGGTTGACGAACTCGGCGAAGCGCGGCTCGTTCTTCTTCAGGCCGAAGCCGGCGGTGCGCGGCAGGTCGTAGCCCGCGATCAGGGCAAAATCCTGCGGGGCCTGGCTCTGCGCGGCGAAGCGGAGCAGCAGGAGCTCGTCGGCCAGGAAGCTGTCGACGCGCTTCTCCTTGAGCGCCGTGAAGCAGGCCTGGTAGTCGTCGAAGAACACGATCTTCAGCGTCGGCACCGCGTCCTTGAGATCCTTGTCGACGCTCGCGGAGCGCACCAGCGCCAGCGCGCGGCCGGCGAGTTGCGTGACGTTGGTGATCCCGCTGTCGCGACGCACCAGGATCTTATGCGGCGACACCAGGGTAGCGACGCTGAAGTCGATGTCCTTGGCGCGGGTCGGCGTGCGGGTCATGCCCATGGCGACGATGTCGACCTTGCCGTCGCGCAACGACGGAATGCGCTCGGCGTTGATGATGACGACCTTGGCGAGCGACACACCGAGCCGTTGCGCCACCTGGGCCGAGAGGTCGACGTCGTAGCCGACGATGCCGCGCTTCTCCTCGCGGAAGCTGAACGGCGGCGAGGCCTCGGCGACGCCGATGATCAGCTGGCCGCGCGCCTTCACGTCTTCGAGCTTGTCGGCCATGGCGGGGAGGGTGAGGCACAAAAAGAGGAGCGTAGGGTGGGCAAAGGCGCGAAGCGCCGTGCCCATGCGGCATCGATTCTGGGTCATTGCTTCGCCTTCGGCAGATACTCTTCCGTCACCAGCGACTTCATGTCGGGCTCCTGCGGCAGCATGCCCATCTCGACGAAGGAGCGCGACAGCACGGTGAGGGCTTTCGGATCGAACCGGCCGGTCGGGTTGAACATGCCCGACAGCTCGTCGTAGTCGCGCGCCGCGAGCGCCGCCGACACGTTGGCCGACTTCTGCACGGTCGCGATGGTCTCGGCGCGGTGCCCCTTCATGTAATCGATGGTCTCGAACCAGCCGGCGAGAAAACCGCGCACCGCGTCCGGCCGCTCGGCCGCGAACCCTTTGCGGGCGTAGATCACGTAGATGTGGAACGTCTTGATCAGGTCGCCGAACTGCACCACCACGCGGCCGGTGCCGTCCTCCTCCATGCGGTAGCCCGCATTGGCCTCCACGATCATGCCGTCGATCTGGTTGGTCTTCAGCGCCGCCATCTGCGCGGCGGTCGAGCCGAGCGGCGCGGTCTTGAAGCCGTCCGGTCCCCAGCCCTGCAAGCGCGAGAGCTCGCGCGCCAGCCAGTCGGTCAACGAGCCCTTGCTCGAGATGCTGATGGTCCGGCCCTTGAGGTCGGCGGCCGTCCTGATCGGGCTGTCCTTCAGGGTCGCGAGGACCACCGAATAGGGCGCGTCTGCGAACGCCGCGACCGCGATCTCCGGCGCGCCCTTGGCGGCGAGCGCGAGCTCCGGCCCCGAGCCGATGCCGATGTCGATCGAGTCGGCGGCGATCGCCTGCTGCACGCGCGGGCCGCCGGAAAAGCTCGACACCTCGACGTCGATGCCGTGCTTGCGGAAGATGCCGGTCTCGATGCCGACCTGCAGCGGCACGAACTGGAAGGTGCCGGCCTGCGGCTGGCCGACCCGCACCTTGGTCTGAGCCTGCGCG
>Ga0126371_10002428_pt1 | contig 16060 bp, 13 predicted proteins | sample PanSoiMetaPlot_4_FD_110145 | JGI IMG/M metagenome (GOLD analysis project Ga0126371, IMG submission 110145) | Tropical forest soil microbial communities from Panama - MetaG Plot_4 | ecosystem: Environmental > Terrestrial > Soil > Tropical forest > Bulk soil | place: Panama | collected 2016-02-17 | reverse complement strand
GGCACTCCAGTCTCAACCCAAAAGGGACAGATGTGGAAGGGAGCCTATCACGAGGCCAGAGCGCTAATGAACGTAAATGAACGCCTCCAGCACCTTGCTGCTGGCTCTGCTCCGAATTAGGAAACTAAGCTTTATCGCGACTTTCTCTTCTCAAGAATCGAATTGAATTCAGCGCGAGACATTTTCAGTTTTTCAGGGTGAGCATCGACCCACTTTGCCAGCGCGTCGTATTTTTGAGGCGTCCATCCACCTTCAAACTCACCTCCATTTTTGCCGGAGCGATTCAGTTCGAAATTAAAGTCATCCTGCAGGTTCGTGAATTCGGCCGAACTGATCGCGTCTTCGGCCAGAATCGCAGGGATGAAGATCACTCCGTCGGTTTTGGCTAGCACCAGGTCTCCGGGCAGCACAATTGCGCGCCCAATCCGCACCGGAGCATTGATTGCCGTCAATATCATGTCGGCCCACGCTGATGGGTCATATCCCCGATAAAAGCCATTCAAGTTGGGAATTTCCCGGTTCTCTTCCTGGTCGCGGATTCCGGCATCAAAAATAAATCCGGCATGTGTGTGGGCCGCAATTCCACTGCCCAGATTAGAGCCGATCAACGTACCTTCGATGATTTTTCCAAAACCATCGGCAACATAAACGTCTCCTTCCTGAAGTTCATTGATTGGCCAACTGTTGGTCCAGCTTACCCGCCCTTCTGCCTTGCCCTCAGCTTTGATAGCCTCGGCCATGTCGGGTCGTAGCGGCATATATTGCGCGGTCAGGGCGCGGCCAGCGAAAGGCTTGTCAATGTGCAAAGCCTGCCAGCCGCCCTCGAATTGGCATCTATAACCCTTTTCGCGCAGATAGTCCCAGACATCCTCGATGGAAACGTCCAGTGCACGCTTCAGCAAATCGTCTGGAAGTTTCGGTCTGCCATCAGGGAACCGCTCCCCTTTCCAATCTGATGTGTAGAACAACATCTGCTCTTTCGTCATCTTCACCTGAGAAAAAGCAGGCGCCACAGCTGTTGCGAAGACAAGCAGGACGGTCGATAGAACTCTTTTCATGAATTCTCCCCTCAGCATCAGAACCTCTATTCGTTTGCGGAAGCCGTCATCAACTGAACGTCGCGTCATCCCACGATTGCTTTTCGTCCCACATGGGCGTCGGCTCAAAATATCCGGTGCCGGGTTTCAGGTGACGCTTCATTTCATCATCGTTCAAAGTAATTCCCAGGCCGGGTGTATCTGGAACCTTGATGAAGCCTTTGTTGATGATGGGCTTGTCGATCCCCGTGACCAGGTCCTGCCAGAATGGAACGTCGAGCGAGTGGTTCTCAAGCGCAAGGAAATTGCGGGTTGCCGCAGCGCAATGGACGTTCGCCATACAACCGACAGGCGTACCGGCAAAGTGCATGGCCATGGGAACGCCATAGCGAAACGCCATGTCCCCGACTTTGTGCGTGCGCAGGATGCCGCCCGATGTTTCGAGATCAGGATGAATTTTGGTGACGGCATGGTTTTTGCACAGCGTCTCAAAATCGGTGAACTCGTAAATGTCTTCCCCTGTAAGCGTCGGGGTAGGGCTGGCCTCGGTGATCTGTTTCAAAAGATCGGTGTAGTACCAGGGAATAACATCTTCCATCCACTCGAGATTGAATTTCTCGTATGCCTTACCCAACCGGATCGCCGACTTAACTCCGACATGCCCCAGATGGTCCATCGAGAGCGGCATGTCATAGCCGATATTTTCCCTCACCGCAGCGACATATTCGCATAAACGGTCAATGCCTTTGTCCGTGACTTCAGTTGCTATAAAGGGATGCGGTTGAGCATGTTCTTCCCACTGGCTTAAGCCTGCCGGTTGCATTACGGTGCCAGGTATCCCCTTCAGGACATCAATGCCCAGGTCCATCTTCATCCATGTGAGACCCATCTCCTTGCGCTCTTTCGCGCGGCGGCCATATTCCTGCGGGTCTTGTGATTCCGTCGTGTCCGCGTAAATGCGGATGGAGTCGCGCCACTTGCCCCCAAGCATCTGATAGACGGGGCAGTTGTAGACCTTGCCCGCGATGTCCCACAGCGCCATTTCAACCGCGCTGACACCGCCTCCCTGCCTAGCGCCTCCTCCGAACTGAGCGATCTTCTCGAAGAGGTAATCGATGTTCAGCGGATTTTCACCGACGATGCGGCTCTTCAGCACCATAGCGTATTGATAGTTGGCAATGTCGCGCACTTCACCCAGACCATACACATCCTGGTTCGTATCGATGCGAATAACGACACAAGGGCTCGGGCCGGGCTTCACGATCACGGCATAACGCATATCCGTAATTTTGAGGGTCGACGGGCTGGAGTTTACATTCACGTTCTTAAGGGCGCTTTCCGCCTCTGCTTTCTTGAGTGGTTGACCGATAAGTCCGCCGGCCAGGAGCATCGCTGAAGATTTCAGCATGTCGCGGCGATTGTGCCTTAGTCCATTACGATTGAACATTCCCTTCCCCTTTCAGAATTCAACATCAGGACACATTCTCTGCATCCGGAAACATTCTGCCGCCTGTTTGCTTTGAGGCAACCATGCGATCAGAGATGGAAGAAATGAAGAAAATTCAGAGATGTTTTGGAGCCTTATCCGAATTCTTCAATAACTTACGCGCATCGTATGTCGATTTCAATGAATGCAAACATGTTTACTGGAGGGACAACATGAAACGTTTGGAGACATGCGAGAACCAGTCTCAGAATCTACCCGGCGCGGAAAGCATCCAACTGGAGTGGCAATTCCGCGTACGATAAGTAAAGGGCCTGCCGCCATCGCGGGCAGTGGCAGAATGCTTCTATGAATCCAGTCGCGACACGTCTGGCGTCGAGGGTTTCCTTTGAGAAGACGCTGGCCAGCGCCAAGCGCACCATGCTCCTGAGTGAAATCGTGCGGCTGGCGGTGGACAGCTTCCGCACGAGCAAAGTCCGCTTCATGCTCACGGCGCTGGGCATGGTGATTGGCTCCGCATCGCTGATTCTTGTCGTCACCATCGGGCTTACCGGCAAACAGTACATTCTGAACCTGCTGCAGAGCATCGGCACCAACATGGTGTACATCGAGTACTCGGGTGGCGGCACCGGCACGATCAATAACTTCCAGAATGATTACCTGACGCGCGAGGATGAACGTGCCGTGGATGAGCAAGTCCCCGCGATCATGTATTCCTCGCCAATGCTGGAAATGCACGACCGCATCAGCATCAATGGGCAGGAAAAACAACTGCTGGTGCTTGGCGTGAGTCCGCAATACCGGCAGGTGCGAAACCTGAAAGTATTGTCTGGGCGCTTCTTCGACGATCAGGACGAGATCACCCATGAAAAAGTGGCTGTCGTTACTCAGGTTTTTGCCCAGGAAATGTTCGGCAGCCAGGACGCCGCCATCAACCAGAGTTTCAGCCTCAGCGGCATTCCTTTCACTATTGTCGGAACGTTCAAGGAGAGCGTGGATACTTTTGGGCAGTCTGAGATAGCCGACCAGACGATTCTTATTCCCTATTCTGTTGCCCGCTACTTCACAGGCACGGACAACGTGAAACAAATCTTCTTCACGATTCGCGATAAGACGGATGTGGAAGAGGCTGCGAAACAGATTGTCCAGGTAGTAAGCAGCCGGCACCAGAAGAATTCTGTTTATAAAGCCAGTACGCTTACGGCGCTGCTGACAACGGCCGCCTCGATTGCGAATGCGCTCACCGTCGTGCTTTCTCTTATCACCGCTGTCACGCTTGCAGTCGGAGGCGTGGGCATCATGAACATCATGCTGGCGACCGTTCGCTCGCGCATCCGCGAGATCGGCATTCGCAAAGCGCTCGGGGCAACGGCGCGCGAGATTAAGCTGCAATTTCTTATTGAAGCGGTTTTCATATCGCTTGCCGGGGGCGTGGTGGGCACAATTCTGGGACTTGCGTTTCCCATCTCGGCGCGTCTTTTCACCGACTACCGCATTCCCATTTCGATCTGGTCAGTGATTATTGCTCTTGCCACTTCAACTCTGGTGGGCATCGTCTTCGGAACGCTACCGGCGAACCGCGCAGCGCAACTTGATCCGGTCGAATCCCTTAAATACGAGTAGTTCGAAGCGCTACTGGACCTGAGTGCCCGGCGGAATGACGGCAATCGCAAGTTGCATCTCAGTGCCGCCGTCCAGATGAACGTTCTTCTTCCTCGCGGTAAATACACCAGAATTCGACTCATGGATATCGCTGTGAAGTTGAATGTCAGGGATACTCTGCTGTGTTTGCTGTGACTGGCCGGAGCTGGACGGCAGGCTGGGAACTGGGGCTGGGGTAGGAGAAGACGGAGAAGAGCGCATACCTCCACCGGAACTCCCTCCCGGATTTCCTGCTGAACTTCCACTTGTACTTCCGGCAGTGGGTGGCATGGTCTGGCCGGACATAGGCGAAGAGTTGACGACATTGTCCTGATTTCTCGCCAGGCTTGGCGGCGGCTCAATGCGCATGATGGTCGCCTTGATGGCCATCTGCTGTCCATTTTTCAACTGCGCTTTATCGAAGGTAAGCTGCACGGAAGAATCGCTTTTGTTTTCCGAAGGCTGCACCTGGTCAATATGCCCAAGCAGGACCGTGTTCTTCGGCAATTCCACAGATCCCGGAATCTTCACAGCTTCGTCCAACCTGGCGGTAACCGCATCGCCCTGCTTTGCCTTTTTCGCATCGATGCCTTTGCTCAGAGATGCACGCGCGGCGACCATCTGAATGGATTTTTCAGTATCGCTGTCTTGCGCACGCGCGCATATCAGACCTGTCACAAAGACCAGTACCGATGTGAGGATCCACGCTTTTTTGCTTAACTTCATTGGCAACTCCTTTCGACCGGTCTTATTCAGTGGGAACACTTCAGTCAGCCCTGCGTTGCTTGCCGAATATGGCCTTTACATATCTCGCTGGGCACTATCCATGTGCACCTTTTATTTGATCTCCGAGCCTGCTGGAACGACAAGAACGGCCATTTGCATTTCAGTTCCACTACCCAGATAAACATTCCTTCCCTTTGACGTAAACGTCCCTGAAGCACTCTCATGAACATCACTTTTGAGAACCACTCCATTTACATCCTCGCTCGTCCGCCCTCCTTGAGTCGTAGGACTGCCTGGCGGCGGGGCTGCAGAACCGGGATTTCTCGCGGCGGCTGCCCCAGTGGGAGTTGGCGCAAGCTGGTCTGGTGGCAACGAGCCGCCGCCTGGGATCCCGTTACCCGGAGGTGGATATATCTGCATAATTGTCACTTTGATGGGAAGCTGCTGACCATCTTTCATCTGTGCCTTATCGAAGGTTACCTGAATTGCGGAGTCGCCCTTGTTCATTGATGGCTGCACCGTGTCGATATGGCCTAGCAGGATGGTGTTTTTCGGGAGTTCGCTGGAGTTCGGGATCTTTACATCATCCAGCAACTTTACTGTAACCGCATCACCTTGTCTGGCTTTCTTGGCATCCAGGCTTTTGTTCAACCAAACGCGCGCACTGGCCATTTGAAGAGTTCCGCTTCCTGCGGTTGCAGGCTCCTGTGCGACTATAAACGCCGGATTTATAACGAGTAGGACAATGGCCGCAGTTAACATCAGCGATCTTCTGTTTAATTGATTATGTGTTTTATTCATCACGGGAATCCACATTTTATTTTCAGTTCACACAAGCGATGACAAAAATCATCACGAGGCAGGGTTGATACTCGGCCCGATTCCAGGTTCCATTCAATCGCTGCTGGTAAACTATGTAAAGGAAATAAGTTCCTGCTGCCCTACCTTATCCAGCCAGGCAGCCACCCACAAAATTACCTACACTGGTCTAGGAAGAGAAGAGGACACTTGCGCCCATGAGCACTGCCATTCGCAACATCGCCATCATCGCCCACGTCGACCATGGCAAAACCACGCTTGTGGATGCCATGTTGCGTCAAGCCGGCACCTTCCGCGCCAATGAAGCCGTTGCCGAGCGCGTGATGGACTCGAACGACCTGGAGCGCGAGCGCGGCATCACGATTCTCGCCAAGAATACTGCGATTTATTACAAAGACTCGAAGATCAACATTGTCGATACGCCGGGCCACGCCGATTTCGGCGGCGAAGTGGAGCGCGCGCTGAAGATGGTTGACGGTGTGATCCTGCTGGTCGACGCCTCGGAAGGCCCGCTGCCGCAAACCCGCTACGTTCTATCAAAGGCGCTTGAGGCGAGACTGCAGCCGATCCTTGTCATCAATAAAATCGACCGCCCGGACGCGCGTCCGCAGGAAGTGCTGAACGAGGTCTATGATCTGTTCATCGATCTGGACGCAACAGAAGACCAGCTTGACTTCCCCGTGCTCTATACGAACGGCAAGCTTGGCCTTGCAAGCGCGGAGGCCGCCACTCCGGGAACAGATCTGCAGCCACTCTTTGACACCATCCTGAACGCGATTCCACCCGCAGGCGGCGATGCCGAAGGTGCGCTGCAGATTCTGGTCACGAACCTCGACTACTCTGACTATTTGGGGCGTCTCGCCATTGCCCGCGTCTTTAACGGCACGCTACGTACTGGCGACGAGGTTAATATCTCCAAGCGCGATGGTTCGCTACAGAAGACGCGCATTACCAAGCTCTTCAGTTTTGCTGGATTGAAACGCGTTGACATCGAAGCTACCGAGCTTGGCGATATCGTGGCTATCGCAGGGGTAGAAGGCATCACCATCGGCGAAACCATTACCGGCATTGAGAACCCCGCCCCGCTGCCGGCGATTGTAATTGACGAGCCGACTATCGCCATTCAGTTCTCGGTCAACAACTCACCTTTTGCCGGGCGCGAAGGCCAGTTTGTGACCTCGCGCAATCTGCGCGAACGTCTTGAAAAAGAGCTGCTCACGAACGTCTCGATCCGTGTGGAAGAGACAGGCAGCCCGGACAGCTTCAAAGTTATGGGCCGCGGCGAATTGCAGCTTGCCATCCTGATCGAGATGATGCGCCGCGAGGGCTATGAGGTGATGGTTGGCCGGCCCGAGATCGTAACCCGCACCATCGATGGCAAAGTAATGGAGCCGGTCGAACATCTCACCATCGACATTCCCGAAAGCTTTGTTGGCGTCGTTATCGAACGCCTTGGGCCACGCAAGGGTGAGATGACCAAGATGCACAACCACGGCTCGGGCCGTGTGCGGCTTGAGTTCCGCGTGCCCAGCCGCGGGCTGATCGGGCTGCGCAGCGAAATGCTCACTGAGACGCGCGGCACTATCGTGATGAATTCGCTCTTCGACGGCTATATTCCATACCAAGGCGAGATTCCGCAGCGTCTCACCGGCGCGCTCATAGCCGATCGCGCCGGTACGATCACCGCTTACGCTCTTGATGGACTCCAGGACCGCGGTGTGCTCTTTGTGCAACCCGGCGTCGAAGCCTATGAAGGCATGGTGGTCGGCGAGCACTCGCGCGACAACGATCTCGACGTGAATGCTGTTCGCGAAAAGAAACTGACCAACATGCGCGCCTCCAGTGCGGATGACGCGATCCGACTTGCACCGCCTCGCCTGCTGAACCTTGAGCAGTCAATTGAATTTATTGCCGACGACGAACTGGTCGAGGTTACACCGAAGTCTTTACGCCTTCGTAAGAAGATTCTCCAAGCGAACCGCCGACCGAAGCGCCATGCTGTGCCGGTAGCGTAGAACAGGGCACAGCACTCAGGGCGCAAGGGCACCATCTCTTCCTGCTGAGCGTTGAGCTCTGTACCCTGAGACCTGCACCCTCCACCCAGTCCATGTGTTACTGTTTTGGAAAGAGCAGTTTGGGCACGCCTGCCTTTCGCTGCCCACTCAAAACGCATGTCGCATCAGCCGAACCTGTTTTCGTCCAACGCACCACACGGCTCGACCGAACCCGCTCCGAAACCTGGGCCACAGCTAATTGAAAATCAACACCGCACGCCGGTCTGGCTGAGGCGGATCGATCTTTTTCTCCGTGTCATTGTGCGGCTGTATCTGGGCCTGCTGGTTGTGGCGTTGCCGTGGACGCATCTGTGGGACGAAAACCATCTCTTCAGCCTCGTTCCGCAGATCGCCTGGCTTACCGCGAACGGCGCAGTTCGGGGCATTGTCTCCGGGCTGGGGCTGCTGAATATCTGGATTGCGGTCAGCGACGCGATCGAATACCGTGAGCCTTAATGTCCGATAAGAACCTTTCTCCTCTGGCGAGCGCAGCGCTTGCTTACGAAAATCCGACATTTCTCAACGGCCCGGAAGGGCGCGTCATCCGCATTCTTTCGGAATATTCTGAGCCGCTGGCGCGGTTTCGCCGCGAGCACATCCAGGACACGGTTGTTTTCTTCGGCTCGGCCCGTTTTCGCGCGCTTGACGTAGCCAGCCACGAACTTGAGCTGCTGGAAAATACTGGTTCACAGCAGCCCGCTCCGCCGGAGGAGCAGCCTGCGAGAAGGCCCAAGCCTGATGGCGCAAGCAGTGAACTGCAACTGCGCCGCGCCGAGGCTGCCGTCGAAATGGCTAGGTACTACGAAGACGCGCGACGGCTTGCCTTTATGCTGACGGAGTGGACGAAAACTCTGCGCTCGCGGCGCGATCGCTTCGTCGTGACCTCTGGCGGTGGACCAGGCATTATGGAGGCCGCCAACCGCGGCGCCTATGAGGCCGGAGGCAAGACCATCGGTCTAAATATCAAGTTGCCCTTCGAGCAGGAGCCGAATCCGTACATCACTCCCGCGCTTAATTTCGAGTTTCACTACTTTTTCATGCGCAAGTACTGGTTCGCCTACCTGGCGAAGGCGCTGGTTGTCTTTCCCGGCGGCTTCGGCACGCTCGACGAGATGTTTGAGTTGCTGACACTGGCGCAAACGCAGAAGCTGGCCAAGAAGATCACCGTAGTTGTTTATGGGTCGTCCTATTGGAAAAGTGTCGTGAACCTCGATGTGCTTGTGGACAGGGGCACCATATCCCCGCGCGATCGCGAACTCTTCCAGTTCGCCGATACGCCCGAGGAAGCTTTCGCGATTCTCAAGGATGGCCTGACGAAAAACCATCTAACGACTGAAGCTCAACCCTCGGATTCCGACGATAGCGCGCTACGTCCGGAAATTGCACGCACGCGCCCTTAAGGAGGCGACCTCGTCCTCTGCGTTTGCCATAAGTCATTCTAAACAAAGTGAATATGCGAATCAAACTTGGGGCCGGCAGCAACCAATACCTTCCTCTTTTATTTGTCAGTTAGATTCCCTCCTGCAATTTGACCTTCCTTTGTTGCACACGTAATGCCGCATTCATGGTGCATCCCCAATACTGGGATCAGGAGCGGAGAACCGGAAACCGTGCCACATGAACATGTTGCGCGGGGCAGGGGGATGAAATGACTGATCTGCGGCGCATCTCGTATCTGTGGAAAGAAACACGCATTAACCGGGAGTACTCGACGGGCGTTTCCCTGCACAGCCACACGAACCAATCGAAGGAGACGCTGGATTTCCTGGCAAATCTGGGCACACAGTACCGGCTATTGCGCCCCATCTTCCGTGAGGCGGAGCGTCGGTCGCGCGAGCGTTACAACATTCCCGTTAACTATGCAGCCGCATATTGGACGCCGCCTTTGACGCCGCGTCTGGCATTCGATCTTGAGAGCGGGCAAATCCTGAGCAAACTTGGGCTGCGGCCACTGGTTTCGATTACCGACCACGACAACATCAACGCACCGATGCTGCTGAGGACCGTGGCTTCAGCGCGGCACATACCGGTATCCGTTGAGTGGAGCGCACCTTTCGGAGGGGATCAGGCCTTTCATCTCGGCATCCACAACCTGCCCAGCGAAAGTGGCGCGGCATGGATGAAGGCTTTTGAGGAATATACGGCCAATCCCAATGATGAAAGCCTGACTGAGATTCTGGCTGCGCTGCACGCGTTGCCGAACGTGCTGATCGTCTTCAACCACCCGATGTGGGACCTCTACCTGATCGGCGATGCCAAACACCAGCAGCGGGTACAGAACTTTATGGAGGCCAATCACAGATTCATCCATGCGCTGGAGTTGAACGGGCTGCGCCACTGGGAGGAAAATCGCGCGGTGAAAAGACTGGCGAAGCAATGGGGAAAGCTGCTCATCTCGGGCGGCGACCGCCATGGGATCGAGCCGAACGCGAATGTGAACCTGTCGAACGCAGCCACGTTTACGGAATTTGTGCACGAGATTCGTTACGAGGGCCGCAGCCATGTCCTATTCATGCCGCAGTACGCGGGGCCGTGGAAGCACCGCATTCTGGAATCGACGCTCGACGCCATCCGTGATTACCCGGAGTTTCCGCAGGGTTCTCGCTACTGGGACGAGCGCGTCTTCCACCCGGATCATAACGGGGTGGTTCGACCGCTGCGGGAATTGTGGCCCAGCCAGGAAGCGCCTTCATACCTGGCTCTCGCCATCAAAGCGGTGCGTCTGATGGGCAGCAGGCCTGTGGCCGACGGCCTGCGCATGGCATGGAGCGAGTCGCGGGAACTGCGGTTCACGCTGGGCGAAGAGGCGGTTTAGACGTTCACCACAGAGAAGGAAAACGCTATTGTTGCAGCGTCTCAACTGCCTGCGCTACGCGAAGGACCATGGCTTCGTCAAAGTGCTTGCCTAGAATCTGCAGGCCAATGGGCAGGCCCTCCCGCGACTTTCCGCACGGAACTGAGAGGCCGCATATTCCGGCGAGGCTAGCGGTGACGGTGTAGATATCGGCAAGATACATCGAGACCGGATCATCGGCTTTTTCGCCGAGCCTGAATGCCGGTGTCGGTGCAGTCGGCGTGAGGATGGCATCGACTTCGGCGAATGCTTTCAGGAAGTCTTCGGCGAGGAGACGTCGTACCTGCTGAGCCTTCTTGTAATACGCATCATAATACCCCGCGCTCAGCGCGTAGGTGCCGAGCATGATGCGGCGCTTGACTTCTGGGCCGAATCCGCCATCGCGCGAGCGGCGATACATGGCCGACAGTGTGTCGGAATCCTTTGCGCGGAAACCGTAGCGCACACCGTCAAAACGAGCGAGGTTGGCGCTAGCTTCGGCAGTGGCAATGATGTAATACGTCGGAATAGCATAGTGCGTATGTGGCAGCGAGATTGGCTTGATGACAGCGCCGGCGGCACGAAGTTGATCGATGCTGCGTTCCACTGCGGCGCGAACTTTCGGGTCGAGACCCTCGGCGAAGTATTCAGAGGGAACACCGAGGCGCAGTCCGGCAACGCCTTTGTCCATTTCGGCGGTGTAGTCAGGCACAAGCTGAGACGATGAAGTTGCGTCGAGCGGGTCATGACCGGCGATGACGCCGAGAACGGTGGCAGCGTCGCGCACATTTGCTGTGAATGGGCCGATCCGGTCGAGCGATGAGGCAAAAGCAATCAGGCCGTAACGGGAGACGCGCCCGTAGGTAGGCAGAATGCCGACGACGCCGCAGAAGGACGCGGGCTGGCGGATGGAGCCTCCAGTATCGGTGCCCAGGGTAGCGACGGCCATGCCTGCGGCCACGGCTGCGGCGGAGCCTCCGCTGGATCCACCAGGAACCCTGTCCAGCGCATGGGGGTTGCGCACAGGGCCATATGCCGAGTTTTCATTTGAGGATCCCATCGCGAACTCGTCGCAGTTGAGTTTGCCCAGAATGATTGCTCCGGCTGCTTCAAGTTTTTTCACTGCCGTTGCTGTGTAGGGCGCCCGGTAGCCTTCGAGGATTCTAGAGCCGGCGGTGGCCTGCAGGCCCTCGACCATCAGGACGTCTTTAATGCCTATGGGCACGCCTGCAAGCACAGGCAGCACTTCGCCTTTCTTAGCAAGTCCATCCATACTCATGGCCTGTTCAAGCGCTCGCTCGCGGTTGATTGAAAGATAGGCGTGAATCTGCGCATCGCGAGCGTCGATTTGACAAAAGCATGCTTCGGCGAAGGAGCTTGAGCTGCGTGCGCCCGACGCAATTGAATCGCGAATGTTGCTGATGGAAAGCGGCTTGGTTGCTGCTGTTTCGACTGTCATTAGCGCTCGATAACTTTAGGAACCTTGAAGAATGCACCGTTTGTTTCGGGTGCGCCGGCCATGACGCGGTCGCGGTCGAGTGAGGGCCGCGTTTCATCGGAGCGAAGCACCTCCTGCAATTGGCTGTTCCCTATTACCTCGCTGACCTGTGCCATGGGTAGCACCTCCGCGGTATCGAGCTCGTTCAACTGAGACACGTGCCCAAGGATCGCGTTCAGATCGCGTAACATGCGGACTTCCTCGTCAGCAGTCAACTCAAGATTGGCCAGCCCGGCTACTCGCCGGACATCTTCGACAGATACAGTTGGGGAATCACTCATACCAATGCGCTTCCTCATGCAAGGGAATTGCTTCGCCTTACTTAAAGTATAGTGGCAAAGGCCGGTCCTGTTTTGCGTCTGGAGTTATACCTGCCCGGGAAACTCAATCACCGGCGAAGGCACGCTGCGGGAGGAGAGGCACGCCGTCAGCGTGCACCAGAGCAGGCCAAGATCAGACCACCAGGTAGCGCGCTGCATGTATTCCCAGTCCAGCTTCGCCTTGAGGGGCTTAATCGTGCGAGCATAATACAGATCAAGGTCCTGCGTCGGGACATGGCGCAGGAGTTCTTCTTCGCAGCGGAAGGCAAGCGTGGCCGCGCCTGTAATGCCAGGGCGGAATGGCATGTGCAGACTTTCATGGTGTGGAAGCTTTGGTCTCGGCCCGATGAAGCTCATGTCTCCTTTGATTACGTTGACGAATTGTGGGAGCTCATCAAGCTTGAATTTGCGCAGAAGGACACCTACAGGAGTGATCCGGCAGTCGCCCTGCACGGTAATACAGGGGCCATTTTCGGCCTCAGCGATCATGGTTCTGAATTTATAGATCGTGAACAGCGAACCCAGCCGACCCGTTCTTTTCTGTCGGAAGAAAACGGGGCCGGGTGAGGTGGCGGCAACCACCAAGCCAATGACTACCATGAAAGGGAAAAAGACGACGAAGCCGACGCTGGCACAGACTAGATCAAAGAGCCGCTTGCCGTCCGAGAGGCTCCATGCCTGGGCTTCCAGCGGTTGATAGGCAGAGGCACGACTATAAACCGTCCCTGAAAAGGCATGCAACTTTGTTGCGTCGATCGAGGCATCGGAACGCCCCTCTATGCTGCTTGCAGGGCGAGAGTGCAAAGGAACGGAGGATGGGTTCATTTGGTCGGTCCTGGTACAGCAAGGTACAGTGTATACAAGTCTTGCGCCGATTCAAGCCATTTTGAAGCAATCCGCCAATAACTTCATTGGGTTGTTAGGTTACTGAACTCATTGGGGAACAAATCTACCTGGCCGTTCAATTTAGCCGTAAAATGCCGGGCGCCAAACGCCCATCAAAAGAGATATCGCAACAACCATATAGCAAAGGTACAGTCCCATGGCCGATGGGAAAACTGGAATAATTGACAGTTGTCTAAAAGGAGTGGCTACCCGAACGTCGCCTTCTGACTTGGACCATTTCCTCTTTCCAAAAGTTGCCTTCCCACCCCCGAAGAACATATGTCGCCATCGAGCGAAGCTACTCAAATTTCATCAGATTACACTGACTGCCGCGACTCCAAGAGCCAGTTGAGAGAAGAGTTGTGACCAGTCAAGCAGGCCACGAAGTGCCGTCGGCCTGAACGTCTTCTCCGGTACTACGACAGTGTCACCAGGATTCATGCGCGCTGCTTCAAAAGTATTTCCCCATAATCCATTCGCTGTCGTCTTGCTGATCACAGAGCCATCAGCACGAATAATGAACATATGCTTTTTATCGGCATCTCGTCCCGGCCCGCCAGCGGTTTTGAGGTAGTCACCCACACGATGGTTGGGTAGATACATGAAGGAATTCTGGTCATAGACTGCCCCGACCACGTTCACCGTGGCGGGGGCAGGGGGCACCATAAAGACATCGCCATCTTCGAGAGATAAATCTGGCAGGCTGTCCACGCCGACGCTGTCCGGATTGAGGTGCAGCACGATGCGTCCGGTAGCCCGCAACTGATGCAGCCTGTTTAGCAGTTCACGCGAACCCGTCGCAGCTGCATTGGCGGCCGCAACGTCCTGAGCGTTGACTGAAGAAGCGACACCTGCGATCGCCCCTCGCTGGATCTCCAATTCCAGATTCTGCACGTATTCGTCGATGCGCTGCTGCTGCAGCACGCGCGTTGATTCGCGGTTGAATTCGGATCCGTAAAGATATGCGCCTGGAGTCAGGCCGCCAGCGCGCACGATGAGCTGGCGCAGAGTCTCGCCCGGAAGCACGCTGTAAATCCCTGAGTTGACGAACTCGCCTTCCAGGCGCACGAATTTTGTCTGCTGCGCAACGGGAACACGAATATCGGCTTGGGAAAATATCGTCACCACGTCGCCAGGATCAAGAGTGAGATTCTGCGAGGGATCGTGCTCTAGGACCAGTTTCCCTAAATTAAACGGAATCAATGAAGTCTTGAGAGTAACTGGGTCGGTGCGGTCTATGACAGCATAATTCCAGTCGATCTCGGGCGCCGACAACTTCACATCATTCTTTCGAAACGCCGATTCCGTATTTTGGGTAATGATCTGAGTCTGTCGTCCGGCCAAGCTGCCACTGCTGGCCATCTGTGAAGGATTGAGTATGGCAGGACCAGAGGGAACCTGGCCGGGGGATTGTTGTTGTTGCTGCTGCGGCTGCTGCGCAGTTGTTCCAGACGCTGATGTTCCACCCAAGTCTGTCGCTTGTTGTTGACCAGTCGATGGCAGAAGAATGCTGTACTGCGGTTCCCCTTGCAAATAGACATTTCCCTGCGCATACGGGTACTGGTTCACGGGAGAATTTTGCTGATTGGGTACCGTCTGGCCGGGCTGTCCTTGAGTTCCCTGCGGATTTACAAAAACATACTGGCCGTTTGGCAGGCGTTGCATTCGATTCTGTAACTGCCACTGCTGATATGCCTGCCGCGATTGGAGATCAATCGAACTCGAAGGTTGATACTCTACAGGGCCGGAAACGTAGGGCTGAAATTCCGGCGTGGGCAGGCCCAGTTGCGCGCGACGCCAATAGTAGTCTCGCGTCACCAGCGAGTCTCGGTCTGGGATTAAATCGCTGAGTTTCATGCCCTCATGCCAGGCGAAGTGGCCGGGGTTGGCCGTATTGCCGCGAAGGGTCACTGTCTTTTGGTAACGTGGCACGATAGAAAGCACTCGCAGCACATCTCCATCGCGCAATGTTGTCGCCAGACCTGTCGCATCGAAGGAAACCTCCATGGCTTCGCGAGCACTGTGATTCTGAATGCGCTCGATCGAAATGCGCGAATCGGATGCTGTAGTTGAGGCGCCACCGGCGTCGGCAAGTAACTGCTGCAGCGTGGTGCTATCGTCATGCAATTCGTAAATGGCAGGATGGCGGACGCTGCCGGTCAGGGCAACCTGTGGGCCGGCCGGTGGGATGAAGATAACGTCGCCGGGCAACAGCTGGGCATCCTTCGACTTGTCGCCGTTGATCAGCAGATCATAAAGATCGAAATCGGTGATGGTCTTGCCCTGGCGTTTGAGCAGAATGTGACGGAGCGATCCTTGCGTTGATGGGCCGCCGGAGGCGAATAGCGCATTGACCAGGCTGCTAAGCGAGCTGACAGTATAAGATCCTGGTCGACGCGCCTGACCCACCACAAATACCTGAATCGAGCGAAGCTGACCGGCATCGACAGTGAGATCGAAATTGCGAAATACGCGGCCAATCTCGGAGCGGAGATGCTGTCCGAGCGCGGAGAAAGGCAGCCCGGCAACGTGAATCGCGCCAATCTGCGGCAGATAGACCGAGCCAGAGCGATCGACGCGCACATCGGCGTTGAAATTTACCTGTCCCCAGACGCGTATACGCAGTTCGTCATCGGGCCCGATGATGTAGTCAGGCGTTACCGGAATCTGCTCAACCGGTGCAAAAGTCGAGGGTACGTTGCGAAAGAGGCTCGCGCCGAAAATGGGCAGCACTTCACCTGTAGTACCAGCAACGAACTTCTGGAATTCGGTCAGAGGTTCCGGAGGACCGGGGACAGTCGTT
>Ga0126371_10002427_pt1 | contig 16067 bp, 15 predicted proteins | sample PanSoiMetaPlot_4_FD_110145 | JGI IMG/M metagenome (GOLD analysis project Ga0126371, IMG submission 110145) | Tropical forest soil microbial communities from Panama - MetaG Plot_4 | ecosystem: Environmental > Terrestrial > Soil > Tropical forest > Bulk soil | place: Panama | collected 2016-02-17 | reverse complement strand
GTTTTGCATGCTCGACGGCGAGCGCGACGGGCGCAGCCCGATCGTAATTGCAATCAGGCCGGTTGCAAACGATTGGGCGGGCACCGGGACGGCGGCGTGATCCCTCGGCGTAGCCGGATGAGCGGTAGCGAAATCCGGGATCCGGCACCTGCGCGAAGGATCAATGCCGCGTATCGCTACAGCTCATGCGGGCTGCATTCGAATCATATCAGCTTCAGCCCCCGCAGGCTCGCATGCCCGTCCTTGCCGACGATGATGTGGTCGTGCACCGCGATGCCGAGCGGCTTGGCGATATCGATGATCGTCTGCGTCATCTGGATGTCCGCGCGGCTCGGAGTCGGGTCTCCGCTCGGATGGTTGTGCACCAGCACGACGGCGGTGGCGGAGAGCTCGAGCGCGCGCTTGACCACCTCGCGCGGATAGACCGGCGTGTGGTCGACGGTGCCTTTCTGCTGCACCTCGTCGGCGATGAGCTGGTTGCGCTTGTCGAGAAAGAGGATGCGGAACTGCTCGACGTCGGCGAAGGCCTGCGCGGTGCGGCAATAATCGAGCACGGCCGACCAGGAGGAGAGCGGCGCGCGGCGCTTGACCTCGCCGCGGGCAAAGCGGTTGGCGGCCGCATGCGCGACCTTGAGCGCCGCGACCACCGCATCGCTCACGCCGTCGACCTCCTTGAGCCGCGCCGGCGGCGCCGCGATCACCTCGCCGAAGGAGCCGAACTTGGCCAGCAGGGTTTTTGCGAGCGGCTTGGTGTCACGCCGCGGCGAGGCGGCGTAGAGCACCATCTCGAGAAGCTCGTAGTCGGCAAGCGCGTCGGCGCCCGCATCGAGCAGGCGCCGACGCAGCCGCTCGCGATGCCCGACATAATGCGGCTGCTCGGGCGGCTCGGTTTCGCCGATGCGCCAGCCCGGCCGCGGTGCCTCGCCAAAGGTCTGCGCGCCCATGTCCTCGATTTGAGAACAAAGAGAGAACGCAAGTCAAGTGGGAAGGCGCTCAGGGTGCCGGATACGGCGGCTTGTCGAGCCCCTTGGGCGACAGCGTGAAGATCTCGACGCCCGTCGGGGTCACGCCGACGGTGTGCTCGAACTGCGCGGAGAGCGAGCGATCGCGCGTCACCGCGGTCCAGCCATCGGAGAGCACCTTCACGTGCGGGCGGCCGAGATTGATCATCGGCTCGACCGTGAACAGCATGCCGGGCTTGAGCACCACGCCCTCGGCGGGCCGGCCGACATGGACGATGTTGGGCTCGTCGTGGAAAAGCCGTCCGAGGCCGTGGCCGCAGAAGTCGCGCACCACGCTCATGTGCTGGGCCTCGACATAGGTCTGGATGGCGTTGCCGATGTCACCCGTGGTCGCGCCCGGCTTGATCACCGCGATGCCGCGCATCATCGCCTCGTAGGTCACCTCGATCAGCCGCTCGGCGCGGCGTGGAACCTCGCCGACCGTGTACATGCGGCTCGAGTCCCCGTGCCAGCCGCCGAGGATCAGGGTGACGTCGACATTGACGATGTCGCCGTCCCGCAGCGGCTTGTCGTTGGGGATGCCATGGCAGACCACGTGATTGATCGACGTGCAGGTCGACTTGGTGTAGCCGCGGTACATCAGGGTCGCAGGCCGGGCGCCGTGATCCATGGCGAACTCGAACACCAGACGGTCGACGTGATCGGTGGTCGACCCCGGCTTGATCTCGCGCGCGAGCAGATCGAGGCACTCGGCGACCAGGCGCCCCGCCTTGCGCATGCCCGCAAAGGCCTCGGCGCCGTGCAGCTTGATCTGCCCGGTCTTGCGCAGCGGCGCGCTTTGCGCGTCGACGTAGTTCATCATGGCTGTGCTCGGTCCTCGCTCGCCACTCCCTTAGGTAGTCCGGAAGGCGAAGATTCTCAACTGCGGTCGCGCGGCGCCGTGCCTGCATGCAGCGCATGCCGCGCGCGCACCCAGTGCCGGCGCAGGGTGCGCCGGCGCCATTTGGTCCAGCGGTGCCGCGCCACGTTGTAGAGGCGGCTGTGCTTGCGGCGCGAGGCATCGAGCACCGAATCGAACAGGCCGATGACGCTCCCCTGCTCGACCAGCGGCTCCGGCGGCCAGAACTGCGCGATCCCCTCGGCGCGGTCGATATGGGTGATGAGCTGGTCGGCCGGAAGACCGATCTTGTTCGCCTCCGTCCAGGCGAGCCGCCGGCGGCAGGCCTCGAGATCGGTCACGTAGCCCTCGGCCGTCGTGCTCGCGAGCGGCACCAGCGCGCCGGGATGGAGGAAGAAATCATCAGGCACCTTGGCGTCGGCGCCGCCGAGGAAGATGTGCCAGCCGGGCGGGAGCGCATCGGCGGCGCGCATGGCGGCGGCAAGGCGCGCATGGAACTGCGGCAACAGAACCACGTCGTCCTCGAACACCATGACGCGGCGGGCGCCGCGCGCGCAGGCGAGGCGGCACGCCTGCAGGTGTTTGAGCGTCAGCGACGCCTGCCGCTTCATCGGCGGCGCATCGCCTGCGACGAAATGCCGACGGATGGTGTCGTCGTCGAGCTCGGCCGCGTCATGGTCGAAGACGAATTCGAACGGGATGCCGGCGCGGCCGAGCTCGTGCTTTATGTGAGCGATGCGGTCCGCGAATGTCTTGACCGACAGCACGAAAACGGCGTCGATCGCAAGATCGCCGAGCGCAGCTTGCGCGGCCATCATCTGCCTCGCGCCGCCGCGCGCAAACGCGGCCGCGATGCCGCGGCCGCAACGAGGCTCTCGTCGATCGGCACGGGCGCGGCGCAGGCGATCCCGTCGGCCGTGATGGCGCAGCGCCAGGCGATCGCCTCGACGCCGGCGGCGCGCGCCCGCGCGAAGGCCGCCGCATAGGTCGGGTCGATGTCGGCGGCGAGCGCGAAGCGCTCGGCCGAGCCGATCTGGATGAGAAACAGCATCACGGCGCGGTTGCCCGCCGCCACCATGGCGGCGAGCTCGTCGAGGTGCTTGGCGCCGCGCGCCGTCACGGCATCGGGAAATTCGGCGAGGCCGCGCCGACGCATCAGGTGGACGTTCTTGATCTCGACGTAGCAGGGCGGACGCGTCGGATCCTCGAGCAGCACGTCGACGCGCGAATTCCGGCCATAGCGCACCTCGCGTCGCGCGCTCGCATAGCCGGAAAGCTCCGGGATCAGTCCGGCCGCGAGCGCCTCGGCGACGAGCCCGTTCGGATGCCCCGTATTGACCCCGACCAGCTCGCCACCGCCGCCGAAATCGACCTCGACCAGCTCCCACGACCACGGCAGCTTGCGCTTGGGGTTGTCGGATTTCGACAGCCAGACGCGCGCGCCCGCCGCCGCGAGCCCCGTCATGGCGCCCGGATTGGCGACATGGGCCGTGACCTCCTCGCCGCCCGGCAGCAGCACGTCGGCGAGGAAGCGCTTGTAGCGGCGCACGAGGGTAGCGGGAACGAGAGGCGTCGCAAAGCGCATCAGGCCGCGACCTTTCCGTCGAGCTCGTCGGCGATGTGCGTCTTGATGATCTCGTCGAACGAGGTTTCGGCCTTGAACCCGAGCGCGGCGGCTCGCTTCGCCTCGAGGCGCTGCGGCCAGCCCGCGACGATGCGCATGATCAGCTCGTCGGGCGCGTGCTTGATGCGCGCGACGACCTTGTCGCCGGCGACGCGGCGCAGCGCCTCGATCTGCTCCGCGACCGTACAGCTCACCCCCGGCATCGCGAGATTGATGCGGGGTCCGAGCTGCCCACGCGTCAGGCTCGCCGCATGGACCAGGAAGGAGACCGCGGCGCGCGGGCTCGCATGGGTGTGGCGCACCGTGTCGGCGACCGGCAGCACGGCCTCCTGCCCGGCGAGCGGCTCGCGGATGATGCCGGAGAAGAAGCCCGACGCGGCCTTGTTGGGCTTGCCGGGCCGCACGCAGATGGTCGGCAGGCGGATGCCGACGCCGTCGAGCATGCCACGGCGGTGATGATCGGCGAGCAGGAGCTCGCACATCGCCTTCTGCGCGCCATATGAGGTGAGCGGCGTGAGATGGAAGTCGTCGGGGATCGCGTCGGGAAACGGCGCGCCATAGACCGCGATCGACGACGTGAAGATGAGCTTGGGATGATAGCTCTCGCCCGCCGCGCGGATCGCGGCGAGCAGGGCCTGCATGCCCTCGAGGTTGACGCGGTAACCCTTGGCGAAGTCGAGCTCGGCCTCGCCGGAGACGACGCCGGCAAGGTGATAGATCACGTCGGGCCGTGCCGCGACGAGCTTGTCCGCCTCGCCCGGCGCCGCGAGGTCGCTCGCGACCGTCGTCGCGGCCGGCTTGCCGCCCGCGGGCAGCGCCTCGGCGGGAAACGGCACCACGTCCTGCAACGTGAAGCGCTCGATCGCGCGGCCGTCGAGCTTGCCGTCGGCCAGCAGGCGCGCCGTGAGCTTGCGGCCGATCATGCCGGCGGCGCCGGTGATGAGGATGTGCAAGGGCAGTCTCCCGCGATTTCTCCGCCTCATGGTGGGGAGCGCGGCCAAGCCACGCATCTCGAACCATGGAGCGGCCGCTGTTGCCGTGGCCGCCCTCGTCCTTCGAGACACACTCGCTTCGCGAGTGTTCCTCAGGATGAGGGCCGAGTGGGGCAAGTCATATGGCTAGCAGTCGCGTAGGACAAGCATGCGGCTCAGCCCACTCCGTTGAGCTCCCGCAGGCTCCGCTTCTGCCGCCCATCGGCATCGAAATTCGCCGGATCGAGCCAGCGCTCGAAGGCGGCCTTGCGCGCCGGCCAATCCTCCTCCGTCATCGCGAACCAGGCGGTGTCGCGGCTGCGGCCCTTGATGATCATGTGATTGCGGAAGATGCCCTCGAACGTGAAGCCGAAGCGTAGGGCCGCGTTGCGCGAGGGCGCATTGAGCGAATAGCATTTCCATTCATAGCGGCGATAGCGCAGGGTCTCGATCGCGTAGCGGGCGAGCAGATACTGCGTCTCGGTCGCGAGCGGCGAGCGCTGCAGCGAGGGCCCGAGCACGATGTTGCCGACCTCGATGACGCGCATCTCGGGCCGGATCGACATCAGCGTCTCCACCCCGACCGCGCGCCCGTCGCGATCGACGACGGCGTAGTAATAGGGATCGGCCAGCGCCTCGCGCGCCGTGAGCCAGGCCAGGAACGCGGCGCGATCCGCGAACGGGCCGTCCGACATGTAGGTCCACAGCCGGTCGTGGCCCGCGAACGCCTGCCACAGCGCCTCGCCGTGGCGCGAGGCATCGAGCCGCACCACCGACCCGAAGCGACCCGCGAGCGCGACCGGCGCCGGGCGCGCGGCCGGCCGTGCGTCGACCTTCGGCCCGACCGGCGCCGGCGCGCCACCGTCCACGTCGGTCATGAGCGCTTCTTCGCGTCGGCGCGGAAGAAGGCGTTGAGCTCCGCGTGCGGCGCGCCCTCCGCCAGGGCATCGAACCGCCCCTCCTCGGCGACCTGCTTCGCGGCGCGCATGAAGCCGCCCCATGCGGTGCGCGCAAAGGCGCTGCCGACGCTGATGCGCCGCGTGCCGAGCGCGGCCAGCTCGGCGACCGTGATGCCGAGCGGGCTCGACATGATGATATTGACAGGCTTGGGCGCGACCGCGGTGATCACCGCGCCGATCAGCTCGCGGGTGCGCAGGCCCGGCGCGTAGAGGCAGTCGGCGCCGGCCGCCGAGAAGGCCTTGAGCCGGCGAATCGTCTCGTCGAGGTCGGGGCGGCCGACTAGGAATCCCTCGCTGCGCGCCGTGAGGATCACCTCGCCGCCCGCCTTGTCGATCGCAGCGCGCGCGGCGCGGATGCGGGCGACCGACAAGTCGAAATCATAGAGCGGGTTCGCCTTGTCGCCGGTCGAATCCTCGATCGAGAGGCCGGCGACGCCCGTCGCCACCGCCAGCGTCACGCTTTCGCCGACGCCCTCGGGCGCATCCGCGAACCCGCCCTCGAAGTCGGCATTGACCGGAACGTCGGTCACGGCGACGAGCTCGCGCAGATGGGCCAGCGCCATGTCGCGCGTGATCGCATTGTCGGCATAGCCCTCGGCAAACGCAAAGCCGGCGCTGGTCGAGGCGAGCGCCTTGAAGCCGAGAGACTGCAGGTAGCGGGCGCTGCCGACGTCCCACGGGTTGGGAATGACGAAGCAGCCCTGTTGATGCAGCGTGCGGAAGGTGCGGCGTTTGTCGGCGACGGTCGGCATGGATCGCATGGCTCCTCTTCGCCGGCGCGGGGACGGGCGGCGGCAGATACGCCGATTTTACGCGCGTTGACGCGCGGCGCGGCGCGCGCTGCACGCGCGGCCGCCATGATTTTTGCTGATAAATCCGCCACTTCGAGGATATCGGTCGGGGTTGATTTTGCATTGCAGCAATATGGGCGTTTCGACGAATCGGACTGGCCCGTAAAAATCACATTAAGATACTGATATTGCTCAACTTTATGTGAGAAACATGGTTCCCGGAACACCTTGTGCAACGCAGAATCACGAGTAATTTCATGGCTACTCAACCAGTGGCATGAGGAGCTTTGCAATGACTTCGAAGACCCTGTTCACCGCGCTGGCGCTCGCCGCGCTCGTCGCGACGCCGGCGTTGGCCGCCAAGAAGCCGGTCCATCATCACACCACCGCGGCCGGCCCGTACGCGCGCGCGACCGCCGGGGAGATCAACACCGCCGTCGGCACCGACCCGGATCCGCGGATTCGCTTCGAGTTGCTGCGCGACTCCGATACGGCGGAAGGCCTCAACTAACGATCCTCCACTGACTTTCGTCGGGCCCCGGACAAGTTCCGGGGCTCTTTTTATGTGGCAATCCCGCATTTGATTTTCCGCCTGTGATGGGCTCAAGTGCCGCCCCTGAAGGAAAAAGAGCCGGGGAGAGGCACATGCTCCAGACCATCGCGGCGTTCGACCGCATCGGCGAAGAGAACGCATTCGCGGTGCTCGCCCGCGCCACCGCGCTCGCGGCGAAAGGGCGCGACATCATCAATCTCGGCATCGGCCAGCCCGACTTCCGCACCCCGGACCACATCGTCGAGGCCGCCGTGAAGGCCCTGCGCGACGGCCATCACGGCTACACGCCGGCGGTCGGCATCCTGCCGCTGCGCGAGGCGGTCGCGGCCGACCTCGGCAAGCGCTTCGGCGTCAAGGTCTCGCCGGACGAGATCATGATCATGCCGGGCGGCAAGCCGACCATGTACATGTCGATCCTGATGTTCGGCGAGCTGGGCGCCGACATTCTCTATCCGGATCCGGGCTTCCCGATCTATCGCTCGATGATCGAGTACACGGGCGCGCGGCCGGTGCCGGTGCCGATTCGCGAGGAGAACGGGTTCGCGTTCTCGGCGGAGGAGACGCTGAGCCTGATCACGCCGCGCACGCGCCTCCTGATCCTCAACTCGCCCGCCAACCCGACCGGTGGCGTCACGGGAAAGCGCGAGGTCGACAGGCTAGTGGCGGGGCTCGAGAAATTTCCCGACGTCGCCGTGATGTCGGACGAGATTTACGACCACATGGTCTATGACGGCGAGACGCATGTGTGTCTGCTCTCCTATCCGTCGATCCGCGACCGGCTGATCCTGCTCAACGGCTGGTCGAAGACCTACGCGATGACCGGCTGGCGGCTCGGCTACGCGGTGTGGCCGGCCAAGCTCTACGAGATGGCGCGCAAGCTCGCGGTCAATCTCTACTCCTGCGTCAACGCGCCGACGCAATATGCCGGCCTCGCGGCGCTCACCGGCCCGCAGGACGCCGTGCACCAGATGGTCGCCGAGTTCGACCGGCGGCGCAAAGTCGTGGTCGAGGGGCTCAATCGCCTGCCCGGCATCTCGTGCGCGACCCCGAAGGGCGCCTTCTACGCGTTTCCCAACGTCAAGCGCACCGGCTGGAAATCCAAGGCGCTCGCCTCGGCCCTGCTCGAGGATGCCGGCGTCGCGACGATCGGCGGCCCGGACTTCGGCGTCCTCGGCGAAGGCTATATGCGGCTCTCCTACGCCAACTCGACCGAGAACATCCTCAAGGCGCTCGACCGCATGGGCGAGTTCCTGCGGAGCCGCAAGGCGGCGTGATTTTTTGACGTCATGGCCGGGCTTGTCGCGGCCGTCCACGTCTTCCATGCTGACACGCCCTTAAGACGTGGATGCCCGGCGCATAGGCGAGCGAAGCGACGCCGTTCTTCGAACGGCTATGGCCGGGCATGCCGAAACGCGAGGCCTCGTCCATGCACGGCAACCTCTCCGAAGAGCAGACGCTGATGCGGCAATCGTGCCGCGCCTTCGTCGACGACGTCGTGCTCCCGTTCATCCGCCACAACTGGCAGCGCGAATGGGTGATGACGCCGGAGGAGCGGCTGCCGAAGGAGATCCTCGAAGGGGCCGAAAAGGTCGGCATCCGCACACTCGGGGTGCCGGAGGAATTCGGCGGCCTCGAGCTCGACAAGGCGAGCGAGGTGGCGACCTTCGCGATCATCGCGGAGGAGATCGCGCGCGGCGATTCGGGCCTCGCCGACAAGCTGGTGCAGAACTGGAAGGTCGCGGTGCTGCTGCGCAACCTCGCGCCGCGCCACCTGCAGGAAACATGGTTCAAGCGGCTGGTCGACGATCCGCAGTTCCTGCTGGCCCATTGCCTCACCGAGCCGCGCGGCGCCTCCGACCGCTGGCTGCCCTACAACGTGCCGGAAGCCGCGATGCAGACGCGCGCGATGCGGGACGGCGACGCATGGGTGATCAACGGGCGCAAGCAGTTCATCTCCAACGGCTACGACGCCGGCCTGTTCGTGGTCTATGCCAACACCAACCCGAAGGTCGGCATGCTGCAGGGCACGTCGAGCTTTTTGGTGCCGCGCGGCACGCCCGGGCTCACCATCGCGCGCTGCAACGAGACGCTCGGCTGCCGTTTCATGAACAACGGCGAGCTCGTATTCGAGGACATGCGGGTGCCGGCGGATCACCTGCTGGTCGAGGGCGACGCCCTCGGCAAGGCCGGCGTCTATTTCCGCCCGGGCAAGATCATCCAGGCCGCGAAGAACCTCGGCGTCGGCACGCGCGCCTTCGAGGTCACGTCCGACTACGTGCAAAGCTACGTGCAGGGTGGCCGGATTCTGATCAAGCACCAGGCGGTGGCGCTGCGCCTCGCCGACATGGCGACGCGCATCGAGGCGGTGCGCGCGTTGCTCGCGCGCGCCGCCGGCGCGGTCGACGAGAACACGGCCGACGCCGACACGCTGTGCAACATGGTCAAGCTGTTCACCTCGGAAGAGATCATGAAGGTCGCGCAGCACGCCGTCGAGCTGCATGGCGGCAACGGCATGATGCTCGATTTCGGGGTCGAGAAGCTGTTTCGCGACGCCGCGATCTTCCTGCACATGGATGCGACCACGGACATCTCGCGCCTGAAGATCGTCAAGTCGATGTTCCCGCAGACGGCGGGGAAATACGCGGGGCCGGAATCGTAGGGTGGGCAAAGACGGCCGAGGCGGTTCACGTGGGCACGCCGCTTGAACCGCCATACCCACGCGGTGAAGCCTGTCCGCGTGGGCACGGCGGAGCCGCCACACCGCAACAGCGCTGACACCATCGGCCGCCTTTGCCCACCCCACGGCCTCGCTGCGCGTCGCAGATCACTCCCGCTGCGTCATGCGGAAGCCGATCAGCACGACAACGAGGCCGGCAAGCTGGACCAGCGTCGGCATCTCGCCAAGAAAGATGGCGCCGATCAACAGCGTGAAGGGCGGCACGAGCGCGGTGAACACGGCGGCGCGCGCCGCGCCGAGCAGGAAGACCGCGCGCGCGAACAGCCAGATCGCGCCTGCGCCCGCAAGCAGCCCCTGCGCAAGCGCCTGCACCAGGTTCTCGGCGAAGCCGAGCGCGATCAGGCGATCAAAGCCGAACAGCGCCCAGTGGATCGGAATATCTGCGAGCGAGACCACGCTGACGATGATGGTCGCGCGCGCCGGCGGGACGTGCCAGAGTTTGACCATCATCGCGAAGGTCGCAAAGCAGAAGCCGGCGGCGACGAAGGCGAAGTCGCCGAGCAGACCCGCGTGCCCGATCGTCGAGAGCGCCTCGACGCCGAGGACGCACAACCCGAGCACCATCACGGCGGCGCCAGCGATGCGCGCGCGCGGCAGGCGCTCGCGCAGCACGACGCCGGCATAGAGCAGGCCGAACAGCGCCGCGCTCGACGGCTGGATCACGCCGCCATGACCGAGCGGCATGAGGATGAAGCCCGAATAGCTGATGATCGCCAGCGGCGGACCACCGGCCAGCGTCAGAAGCACGGCCCGCCACCAGCCGACGCCGGCAAAAACCTCGCCGCGCCCGCGCAGCACCAGCGGCAGCAGAAAGAGGCCAGCCCAGGCGAAGCGATGCAGCGCAAGGTCGGCGGGCGAAAGGCCGATCGCGATACCGTGACGCGCCGCGACGAACCCGGCCGCCCAGCAGAACGCCGCACCGGCGCCGCACGCGACGCCGAGCACGGTCGACGACCGCCGCACGGCGGAGAGGCGCGCCCATGCGCTCACGCGGCGATCCTGCCGCTTACCCGCGGATGTGGCGGAATTGCCAAGCCTTGAATTGCAAAGGATCGCGCCGCGGTCCATTGTCGCCCCGCATGGCAAACGAGCAGGCCGAACGATCTGACGAGCCGCAGCCGCGCGAGCGCACCCGCGTGGTCTGCATCGGCGACGTCATGGTCGAACTCGCGCGCGGGGGCGACGCGCGCTTCGGCATGGGCTGCAGCGGCGATGCGTTCAACACCGCGATCTACCTCGCGCGCGCCGGGGTAGAGGTCGCCTTCGCCACCGCGCTCGGCGACGACAGCTATTCGGACGGCATTCTGGCGCTCGCCGCGGCCGAGAACGTCGGGCGCGACCTCATCCTGCGCGTGCGCGGCCGCATGCCGGGCCTCTGTCTCGTCGACAATGACGCGAGCGGCGCGCGGCGGCTTCATCAGTGGGGCGATACCGCGCCGGCGCGCGACCTGTTCGAGCTCAGCGAGTGGCCGCACGTCGCCGCCGGCCTGATCGGCGCGCGTCTCGTCTACTTCACCGGCATCACGCTCTCGCTTTATTCCAATGTGGGGCTCGGTCGTTTCCTCGCGGCCTTGGAGATGGCGCGCAAGGCCGGCGCCCGCGTCGCCCTCGACGGCAATTTCCGGCCGCATGGCTGGAAGGGCGACGTCGGCCGCGCCCGCACCGTTTTCGTCGAGGCGCTCAAGCGGGTCGATCTCGCGCTGCCGACGTTCGATGACGAGGCAATCCTGTGGGGCGACCCGAGCCCGGAAGCGACCGTCGAGCGCCTGCAGGCTTTCGGCATCCCCGAAGTAGTGGTGAAGAACGGACCGAACAGCGCCCTCGTCGCGGCGAACGGCAAGCGCGAGCACGTGCCGGTCCCCGAGGTGGTCGAGGTCGTCGACGCCATGGCGGCGGGCGACGGCTTCAATGCCGGCTACCTCGCGGCGCGTCTGCAAGGCGCAGCGCCGCTCGATGCCGCGGCGGCCGCGCATAAGCTCGCCGGGCAGGTGATCCGCCACCCCGGCGCGATCATGCCGCGAACGGGGGCGGCGGTGCATTGAACTTGTCACGGGCGGCCGATCAGCATCGCACCCCACGCCGCGAGGAACGGCACCGGGATCGAGCAGACGACGCGCAGCCACACGATCTTCGCGGGCATCGCCACGACCTCGTAGCTCGCGACGCGCTGGATGGCGAACAGCGCCCAGGCGGTCGTGTAGGCGATCACCTGCGGCGGCGCGGCGCCGCTCTTGAGAGCAGCGACACCGACCGAGAATCCGACCACCGGCCCGCCCGGGGTGAGTGCGCCGGCAAGCGCCGCGATCGCGGTGCCGAACAGGCCGGATTTCGGCCCGAGCAGCCCGCCGAGCACCTCCGGCGGCAGCACCGCCGCGACATAGCCGGACCCGACGACGCCGATCGCGACGCGCGGCGTAAGCCGCAGGAAATCGAGAAAGCCTTCCCACAATCCGGTCCTGACGAGGCCGCCGCCGCGCAGCGCCGCGACCGCGACGAGCACCACGACGATCGCCCAGAGCAGCGCGCCGACGACGAGCGCCATCATATCTTGACCCCGCGCGCCGCAACGGCCTTGGCGACGTAGCGGCCGAGCAGGCCGACGATGATGGGAAAGGCGGGCGCGACCGCCATGCGCCAGAGCACGAAGTTGGTGCCGAAGAACGGCAGCTCCCAGACCAGCACGCGGGCATAGCCGAGCAGCGTCCAGCTGGTCACGAAGGCGAGCGCGGCGCCGACGTCGGCGCCGGCGACGAGAAACGCGCCGGCCACGGGATAGACGGTCATCGGACCGCCCGGCATGATGACGCCCGCGAAGGTCGCGATGACGAGGCCCCGAAAGCCCGACTCGGCGCCGACCAGCCGTGCCACCATCTCGCGCGGAATGAGGAGGGTCGAGAACACACCGATGAGGCAGCCCGCGCCCATCTTGGGCAGGATGTCGACGAAGATGTGCACGTCGCCGAGAAAGACCGCCGCGAAGCGGTCCCAGCCGTCGCGCACATAGACCACGGCCGCGGCGGTGAGCATGCAGGCCGTGATCAGCGCGGTCGACCAGTCGAAAGGTTTGCGGCGAGGGCGGCGCATGAAGCGGCGGCGATCGGGTCCGGTGGACGAAGAGTCCGCCTCCTTATCAACGCCGCCGCAGTGCCGTTCAAGGCACTTTTTATTGGCGCATATCCTTATCGGCGAACCGGTGCCCACTTCGCCGACATATGCGCGCCTGCATGGAAGCGATGCGAATTTCCGGAATCAAAAACGGGGACGGCCGTGGCCGTCCCCGTCAGGGCTGCGTCGTGCAACCGGGATCAGCTGAGCGGGATCGCCACGAAATGCGGCGCCGCGTCAGCCGTCTTCACCTGCATCAGGACGTCCTTCCGGCCGGCCTTGTGCGCCGCGATCAGTGCATCTCGCACCTCCTCCGGGCGCGACACCTCTTTGCCGCTGACCGAGAGGATCACGTCGCCGGTGCGCAGGCCATGCTCGGCCGCAGGCCCGGACGGCTCGACGCCCATCACGACGACGCCCTTGTCGCCGGCGCCGTCGACATCGCCCGCCGGAGCGAGCTGCACGCCGATATGGGGCGTGCCCGGCTGCGGCGCCGCGTGCTGCCCGGTATCGGCCTTCGCTTGCCTCTCGCCCGGCATCTGCCCCAGCGTCACCGACACGTTCTGGTTCTGCCCGTCGCGCACGACGTCGAACTTCGCCGATGTGCCCGGCGCCATCGCGCCGATGCGGCGCGCGAGGTCGCGCGAGTCCTTCACCGGCTTGCCGTCGATCGCCGTGATCACGTCGCCCGCCTTGATGCCCGCCTTGGCGGCCGGGCTGTTGGGCTGCGGCGCATCGACGATCGCGCCTTGCGCCTGCTTGAGGCCGAGGCTGTCGGCGATCTCGGCCGTCACCGGCTGCACCTGCACGCCCAGCCAGCCGCGCGTCACCTGGCCATGCTCCTTGAGCTGGGAGATGACGAGCTTCGCGGTCTCGGCCGGAATGTCGAAGCCGATGCCCACCGATCCGCCGGACGGCGAGAAGATCGCGGTGTTGACGCCGATCACGTTGCCTTGGGTATCGAAGGCCGGGCCGCCCGAGTTGCCCTTGTTGATGGGCGCGTCGATCTGGATGTAATCGTCATAGCCGCCTGCGCCGATGTCGCGCCCGCGCGCCGAGACGATGCCGGCCGTAACGGTGCCGCCGAGGCCGAACGGATTGCCGACCGCGACCACCCAGTCGCCGACGCGCGGCGGCTGATCGGCGAACTTCACGTAGGGAAACTGCCCGTCGCCGTCGACCTTGATCAGCGCGAGGTCGGTCTTCGGATCGGTTCCGATCACCTTGGCGGTGTGGGTCTTGCCGTCATCGGTCGTGACCTGCACGGAGCTCGCATGGTCGACCACGTGGTTGTTGGTCACCGCATAGCCGTCGGCCGAGATGAAGAAGCCGGACCCTTCGCCGGTGATGACCTGGCGCGGCCGCATGCCGTTCGGAATGTTGGAGCGGCCGAACTGCTGGAAGAACTTGTCGAGCGGTGCGCCGCGCTGGAACGGAATCTCGTTGCCGCCGCCCGAGCCGTTCGTCGCATCCTGGTCCGGGGTGATCTTGACGCGCACCGAGATGACGGCGGGCTTCACCTTGCTGACGAGGTCGGCGAAACCGGCGGGCGCGCCGGAATTGGGCGCCGTTACCTGCTCGGCGGCCTGCGCCGGCGAGGCGAAACCGGTCATGCGGTCGAAGCCGCCCGGCCCGGTGAGCAGCACGGTCGCGCCGATCGCGGCGACCGATGCCATCAGGGCGAAGCGACGCGCCGTCAGGCGCGTCGGCGGACGGGTAACGTGATTGTCGTTCGGGTTCATGCGTGTCTCCGTAGGCGAGGAAAAGTGTTCCTGCGCCATGCGGCGCAGCTCTCATGTGATCAACGCATTAATTGGACAAGCGGCCTTACGGATTCCCGTCCGTGGAATTAATTCGCGGAAAGGAACAGGCTGCATTAACTCGCGGAAAGGTCCGGGCCGCGGCAAATCGCCGGGGCGGGAACGAAATGGGGGGAATGCGTCGGAAATGCCGGCGGACGCGGAACGCGCACGACACGAGTGAGCGATGTCAGGTGAGCAGGACGCATGCGCTCCCTCTCGCCGCGTGCGGGGAAGGTCGCGGTGAGGGGCCGTCGCCGCGCGTCGCGACGCCTGAGTTCGCGGGAGCGCCCCCGACCTTCTCCCCCGAAAGGGGAGAAGGAGCGCAGGCGCTGTGCTCACACCACGCGCGCTCACGTCCCGCTTCAGAATGCCCGCGGTTCAGTCGACGACAGCTCCCTCCGCGGCAGACGACACGTGCCGCGAATACTCGGCGAGCACGCCGTCGCGGTAGCGTGCCTTCGGCGCCTTCCATTTCTTCCGGCGGGCGGCGAGCTCCTTGGCGGAGACGTTGACCTCGATCAGGTTCTTGTCGCGGTCGAGGGTAATCGAGTCGCCGTTCTTCACCAGCGCGATGGTGCCTCCGACGAACGCTTCCGGCGCGACATGGCCGACGAGCCAGCCCCACGAGCCGCCGGAGAAGCGGCCGTCGGTGATCAGGGCGACCTGATCGAGCAGCCCCTGCCCGACCAGCGCGGCGGTGGGCGAGAGCATCTCGGGCATGCCCGGCCCGCCCTTCGGGCCCTCGTAGCGGATGACGATCACGTCGCCCGGCTTGATCTTCTTGGCGAGGATCGCCTTGAGGCAGGCGGGCTCGGAATCGAACACGCGCGCCGGGCCGGTGAACACCGGCTGCTTGATGCCTGAGGTCTTGGCGACGCAGCCCTCAGTCGAGAGGTTTCCCTTGAGGATCGAGAGGTGTCCGCGGGGGTAGAGCGCCTTGCCCCACGGCACGATCACCTCCTGGTCGCCGCGCGGCTCGGACGGCACGTGCTCGAGCTCCTGCGCGATGGTGCGGCCCGTGACCGTCATGCAGTCGCCGTCGAGCCGGTCGTGGTCGAGCAGCATCTTCATCACCTGCGCGATGCCGCCCGCCTGGTGGAAATCGACCGCGACATATTTACCCGAAGGCTTGAGGTCGCAGATCACCGGCGTACGTTTCGCCACCTTCTCGAAATCGTCGATGTCCCAACGCACGCCCGCCGCCTTGGCGATGGCGAGGAAGTGCAGCACCGCATTGGTCGAGCCGCCGGTGGCCATCACGATCGCTATGGCGTTCGCGAGCGACTTGCGGGTGATGATGTCGCGTGGCTTGAGGTCGAGCTCGATCGCCTTGATCAGCACCTTGCCGGCGCGCTCGAGGGAGTCGAGCTTCTCGTCATCCTCGGCCGCCATCAGCGGCGTGTCGATGAGGCCCAGGCCCAGCGCGGCCGCGGCCGTCGCCATGGTGTTCGCGGTGTACTGGGCGCCACACACGCCGAAGCCAGGGCAGGCATGGCGCTCGATGCCTTCGAAATCCTCGCGCGACATCTTGCCGGCGCTGTAGGCGCCGACCGCCTCGAAGGCGGAGACGACGGTCAGGTCCTGGCCCTTCCACTTGCCCGGCTTGATGGTGCCGGCGTCGACGTAGAGCGACGGCACGTTGCAATAGGCGAGCCCCATGAGGGC
>Ga0126371_10002426_pt1 | contig 16070 bp, 11 predicted proteins | sample PanSoiMetaPlot_4_FD_110145 | JGI IMG/M metagenome (GOLD analysis project Ga0126371, IMG submission 110145) | Tropical forest soil microbial communities from Panama - MetaG Plot_4 | ecosystem: Environmental > Terrestrial > Soil > Tropical forest > Bulk soil | place: Panama | collected 2016-02-17 | reverse complement strand
TGGCCGCAAGCGCCTTGTCGCTGAGAGCATTGAACGACATGCCGGGCGGCAGCATCAGTCCTTTCTGCGCGCCGCCGACGGTGACATCGACGCCCCATTCGTCGTGGCGATAATCGGTCGAGGCGAGGGAGGAAATCGTGTCGACCATGAGCAGCGCCGGATGGCCGGCGGCGTCGATCGCCTTGCGGATCGGCTCGATCGGCGACAGGCAGCCGGTCGCCGTCTCGTTGTGCAGCACGCACACCGCCTTGATCTCGCGGCCCTTGTCCTTGCGCAAATGGTCTTCGATCTTGCCGGCGTCGGCGCCGGTGCGCCAATCGCCGGCGATGAATTCCGGCTTGAGCCCGAGCCGGGCCGCCATGTCCTTCCACTGCGTGGCGAACTGGCCGGTTTCGACCATCAGCACGCGGTCACCGGGCGACAGCGTGTTCACCAGGGCTGCTTCCCAGGCCCCGGTGCCGGTCGCGGTGTAGATGACCACCGGCTTGGTGGTCTTGAAGATGGTCTTGATGCCGTCGAGGCAGCGCTTGGCGAGCTTGGCGAATTCCGGGCCGCGATGATCGATGATCGGCGTGTCCATGGCGCGGAGCACGCGATCGGGCAGCGGCGTCGGCCCCGGAATCTGCAAAAAATGGCGCCCGGCGGCGCGCGAGGCATTCTGCGGCATTAACAATCTCCTTCGGAGGAATTTTCGTCGCGACGGCGCCTATCGGGGGCGCGAACGGCTGCGGCTTGTGGGGTTGAATAGCGGATGCGAGATTGCGGTCAAGTATTCTTCCTCATTGTCGCAGGCAACGAGGTAAAAATCCGATTTGGAGAGGCGCATTGCCCGCACGGCTGTACCCAGGCCTGGAACGCCGCCTCAAGGCTGAGCGCGTCGGCGACGTGCATTTCGACGCCTTTACGCGTGGTCGTTACGCCACCGACGCTTCGCACTACCAGATCGTGCCGGTGGGGGTGGTCATTCCGCGCACCATGGAGGAAGCCGAACGGGCGATGGCGATTTGCCGGGCCGAGGGCGTACCGGTGACGCCACGCGGCGGCGGAACTTCGCAGGCCGGCCAAACCGTCAATCAATCGGTCGTGATCGATTGCTCGCGACATCTCACCCGCGTCATTGAGGCCGATGCCGCCGGCAGCCGCTGTGTGGTCGAGCCCGGTATCGTGCTCGACGAACTCAACCGCGCGCTCAAGCCGCTCGGGCTGTGGTTTCCGGTGGATATCTCGACGGCATCGCGCGCCACCATCGGCGGCATGGCGGCCAACAATTCGTGCGGCGCACGCTCGCTGCGCTACGGCAACACGCGCGAGAACGTGCTGGCGATCGAGGCCGTGCTGGCCGATGGCACGCACGCGCATTTCGGCCGCTTGGGCGACGCCAAGACCGACGTGCCGGCGGCGCTGCAGCATGATCTTCTCGCTATCGCGGCGCGCGAGGCCGGTGAGATCGAGCGCCGCTTTCCAAAGGTGCAGCGCCGCGTCGGCGGCTACAATCTCGATGCACTCACGCCCGGCCGCAACGACATTAATCTCGCGCACATTCTGGTCGGCTCCGAAGGCACGCTGGCGTTCTCCACCGCTGTCGAGCTGAAGCTTGCGCCGCTGCTCGGCCGCCGCACGCTCGGCGCCTGCCATTTCGGCAGCTTTCACGAGGCGATGGCCGCGGCGCAGCACATCGTGCGGCTCAAGCCGATCGCGGTCGAGCTGATCGACCGCACCATGCTGGGACTGGCGCGCGACATCGCCATGTACCGGCCGATCGTCGATGCGTTCCTGCGCGGCGATCCAGAAGCGATCCTGTTCGTCGAATTCGCCGAAGACGATTGGGACGAAAACCTGCGCCGGCTCAAACAGCTTTCGGAATTGCTCGGCGATCTCGGCCTGGCCTGGAGCAACAGCGGCGCGAAATGGGGCGGCGTGGTCGAGGTGCTCGATGCCAAGCTGCAGGCCGGCATCGGCGAGGTGCGCACCGCCGGGCTGAATATCATGATGTCGATGAAGGATGCGGGCAAACCGGTGTCCTTCGTCGAAGACTGCGCGGTGCCGCTCGAGCATCTCGCCGATTACACGGCGCGGCTATCGGCGGTGTTCGAAAAGCACGGTACGCGCGGCACCTGGTACGCCCACGCCGCTGTCGGTTGCCTGCACGTGCGGCCGGTGCTGAACCTGCGGCTCGAGAAGGACGTGCGCGCCATGCGCGCCATCGCCGAAGAGGCGTTCGCGTTGGTGCGCGAATACAAGGGCTCGCATTCCGGCGAGCACGGCGACGGCATCGTGCGCTCGGAATTTCACGAACCGATGTTCGGCGCCGAACTAGTGCATGCATTCGAAGAAGTGAAAGACCGCTTCGATCCGCACGGCTTGTTCAATCCCGGCAAGATCGTGCGCGCGCCGAAATTCGACGACCGTAATCTGTTCCGCTACGGCCCGGACTACCGCGCCGCCGCGATGACGACGGCGCTCGACTGGTCGGCCTATCCGGGCGCCGGCGGCGGTTTTCAGGGCGCGGTCGAGATGTGCAACAACAACGGCGCCTGCCGCGCGCTCGCCGGCGGCGTCATGTGCCCAAGCTACCGCGTCACGCGCGAAGAACGCGATTCTACGCGCGGCCGGGCGAATTCATTGCGGCTTGCCATGACCGGCCAGCTCGGCCCGGATGCGCTGATTTCCGACGAGATGGCGGAGACCCTGAAACTCTGCGTCTCCTGCAAGGCCTGCCGGCGCGAATGCCCGACCGGCGTCGACATGGCGCGCATGAAGATCGAGTTTCTGGCGGCGCGCGCGGCACGACGCGGCCTGTCACTGCACGACCGGCTGGTCGGTTATCTGCCGCATTACGCACCGTACGCGGCGCGCGCGCCTTGGCTCTTCAATCTGCGCGACCGGCTACCCGGCGCAGCGACGCTGTCGGAATGGTTCACCGGTTTCAGCGCGCGCCGCGCGCTGCCGAAGTGGCGCACGGATTGGTTCGATGCAACCAAAGACCTGGATGCGCGCGAGGCCGAAGGAGCGCGCGAGGTCGTGTTCTTCGCCGACACCTTCAACCGCTATTTCGAGCGCGAGAACCTTGACGCAGCACTAAAGGTGCTCACCGCCGGCGGCTACCGTGTCCATTTGCCGGCGCCGGCCGACGGCGCGCGGCCGCTATGCTGCGGGCGCACCTTCCTTGCCGTCGGCAAAGTCGACGAGGCGCGCCGCGAGGCCGAGCGCACGCTCAAGGCGCTTGTACCCTTTGCGAAGCGTGGCGTGCCGGTGATCGGCCTCGAGCCGAGTTGCCTTTTCACCTTCCGCGACGAAATTCCCGCGCTGTTGCGCAACGACGCGGCCAAGCGCGTTGCCGAGCATGCCTCTTTGTTCGAGGAGTTTGTGGCGGACGAGCATAAGGCTGGCCGGCTTGCGCTCGATCTGCCGCCTTTGAACAAGCGTGTGCTGCTCCACGGCCACTGCCATCAAAAATCGTTCGGCGCCATGGGCGCGGTCGAAACCGTATTGCGCCTGGTCCCCGGGCTCGAGGTCACGCCGGTCGAATCGAGCTGCTGCGGCATGGCCGGCGCGTTCGGTTACGACAAGGACACCTTCGACGTGTCGCTCGCCATGGCCGAGCTGTCGTTGCTGCCGGCCGTGCGCAAGGCGGCCACCGACACGCTCATCGTCGCCGACGGCACCTCGTGCCGCCAGCAAATCCGCGACGGCAGCGGCCGCGCGCCACTCCATGTCGCTTGTGTCCTGGCGATGAGCCTGAATAACGCTGCCTAACTGAGCTTCACCTTGCGCTCATAAAACGCCCATAGCAGCGGAAACAGCCGCGGATTGAACGTGCCGTCGGCGCAGTCGCGCGCTTCGTCCGCGCTGAGCGGAATGGCGCCGCCCATGATTTCCGCCTGCAGCTGGATCTGCGCGTTCTCCTCGAGAAATGTGCAGGCGAAGAACGCCTCTTCGGCGCTGGCGCCGACCACGACGCTGCCGTGGCCGCGCATCTGGGCGCAGCGGTGCTGGCCGAGCGCGCGCGACAGGTCGGCGGCCTGCGCGTCGTTGACCACCAGGCGCGGATTATTCCAGGTCGGCACGCCAGTGCACAGAAACGAGCCGTGCAGAAAGACCGGCACGAGCGGCTTGCCGGCGACGCCGAGCGCGCGCGCATGCGGCGCGTGCAGGTGGCAGATGCACATGGCGTCGGGACGATCGCGATGGATCTGCGTGTGGATGCGCCATTCCAGCGGGATCAGCCCGCCGGGATGCTCGATGATGGTGCCGTCGATGTTGTAGACGAACATCTGCTCCGGCCGCACCACGGTCTTGTCGGTGCTGGCGCCCGGACTGATGCAACACCTGTCGGTGCCCGGTACGCGCACGGAAACGTGGCCGAACATTCCGATGGTGCCTTGCAGGTTCAGCATGCGCGTGAGGGTCGCCGCCTTTTCGCGCAGTGCTGCTTCGTCGCTCATGTCACGGCACCTTTCGTTGCGATGTGAAGGAGGATGTCAGAGAGTTTGGGCGAGGCCGGCCCGTTCGATCAGGTCGCCCCAGCGGTCGATCTCGGCGGCGAGGAATTTCTGCAACTCACGCGGCGGCGGGCTGTCGACTGGGATATTGCCGAGTTTTTGGATGAACGAACGCACATCCGGTGTCTTCGCTGCAGCCGCAAGCTCGGTGCCGAGCCTTTCGATGATCGGCGCGGGAGTGGCCGCCGGTGCCAACACCATGGTCCAGCCGACGGCCTCGAAGCCTGGCACGCCCGCTTCGGCGACGGTCGGAACGTTCGGCAGCGCCGCGACGCGCGCGGCCGTGCTGACGGCCAGCACCCGCACTTTTCCTGCCTGGATCTGACCCATCACGCTGCCGGCGTCGGCGAACATCACTGCGACCCGGCCCGCCATGACGTCATTGAGCGCGAGCGGCGCACCGCGATATGCCACGCCGACCATTTTGGTGCCGGTCATGGTCTGCAGCAATTCTGCGGCGAGATGGATCGCCGAACCCGGCCCGCCATGAGCAAAGTTGATCTCGCCCGGCTTCCGCTTGAGCAGCGCGATCAATTCCTTGACCGACGTCACAGGCAAATCCGGATTGGCCACGAGCGCAAGCGGCGTGCGGAAGACCAGCGAGACCGCCTGCAAATCCTTGAGCGTATCGAACGGCAGCGACTTGAACAGTTTTGGATTGGCTGCGATCGAGCTCGCCGCCGCGAGCAAGGTGAGCCCGTCCGGCGCCGCGCGGGAGACCAGGCCGGTCGCGATCACACCGCCGGCGCCGGCGCGGTTTTCGATCACCACCGGCTTGCCCAGCCGCTCCTGCAGCTTGGGCGCGACCGCGCGCATGACCACATCAGTGCTGCCGCCGGCCGGAAACGACACGATGAAACTCACCGGACCGGACGGATAGTTTTCCGCATCCGCCGCTCTGCCTAAGGAGAGCAAAGCACCTGCGGCCGCCGGTGCCGCGAGCATGTGGCGTCGGCTCAACATATTTTCCTCCCTGTCGAGGCTGCACCGTACCTGTCGTGACAGCGTGCGTACACGGCGCTTGTCGCCGCAACGGGGCCTGCGCGCTGGCTAGCGTGACGGCCAAGTCCAGGCTGGCTGCTCGTCAGCCTCGATCAGCGTCTCGCCCAATCGCTTGTCGAGCCCGATCCGCCTGACGTTCGCTGCGGCTTCAAGACCGGACAGCAGAGCGCCGGCGTGAGAAACGACGAGAACTTGCGAACGTTCCGCGGCTTGGGCGATGAGCCGGGCCAGCGGCGGCAACAGATCGGGATGCAGACTCGTCTCCGGCTCGTTGAGGATCATCAGTTCGGGCGGCCGCGGCGACAGCAGCGCCGCGACCAGCAACAGGTAGCGCAGCGTGCCGTCGGACAGTTCAGCCGCTTTCAACGGCCGCAGCAACCCGCGCTGCGCCATCTGCAATTCGAAATAACCATCACTCACGGCGATCTCGATTCGGCAATCGGGAAAGGCATCGCCGATCGCCGTGTCGAGCGCCGCCGGATCGCCGATTTCGAAAATCGTCTGCATGGCGGCGGCGAGATCGGCGCCGTCGCTGCCAAGAACAGGCGTATGGGTGCCGATCTGCGGCCGCCGCGCCGGCGCATCGCGGCCTGTGTCGAAATGATCATAGAAACGCCAATCGCGCATGCGCTCGCGCAGAAACAGCAGCTCGGGAGCATCGCGCGGGTCGCTGCAGTGCGTCATCATGCTGTCGAACGGCGCCAGATGTTGCATCACCTGCCGCCACGCGCCGGATGATTCGTCGCGGATGCGAACGCTCGGCCCGTGGCGGGTCGCAAACACATTCGAGCGGCTCAATGTTTCGCCGAGCCACTGATTTTCAAGCTTGATGACCGGATCGCGCGAGAATTGTGATCGCGACGGCAGTGGCAGACCGAGATCGATGGCATAGCCGTAATTTTCGCTGGCAAAGCCGAGCTTCAGACTGATCGAAGCCTTGCGCACGGTGCCCTGGACCGGCTGCTCGCCGGTCTTCATCGCGCGCGAGAACGATTCGGGTCCGGCCCACAACGTCGACAGCAATCCGCCTTCGGCAGCAAGCGAGGAAATGATGCGTCCTTGGGCAATATCCGCCAGCAGACGCACGGCGCGATAAAGGCTGGACTTGCCGCTGCCGTTCGGCCCGGTCACCAGATTGAGCGCGCCGAGGCTCAATCTGACGTCGCGCAACGAGCGGTAACCGGCGATGGCGATCTTTTTGATCATCGGTCTGCGCCGGACGCCGTCTCGATCACCGCTCACCCTGCAGCGCGCTTTCGTGCCAGCGCCGCAGCGTCAGATGGTTGATCAGCGCCAACAGATAGAAGATCACGATGCCGGCGATCGAGAGCAGCAGCAGCGCCCCGAACATCCGCGGGATGTTGAGGCGGTATCCGGATTCGGTGATGCGGAAGGCGAGCCCGGAGCCGGCGCCGGCGGCGCCCGCGGCGATCTCGGCCGCCACCGCGCCGACCAGCGACAGCCCGCCGGCGATGCGCAGGCCGGCCAGGATGTAGGGCAGCGCCGACGGCAGTTTCAGGTTCCACAGCACGTCGAGCCGCGAGGCGCCGTAGAGCGCGAACAGGTCGGTGAGATTGCGATCGACAGAGTTGAGGCCCAGCGTGGTGTTGGCCAGCACCGGGAAGAACGCCACGATCCAGGCGCACACCAGTACTGCGGTCGACTGCTGCAAGTAAATCAGGAGCAGCGGTGCGATGGCGATCACCGGCGTGACCTGCAGGATGACGGCGTACGGATAGAGCGAATATTCGAGCACGCGGAACTGGTTGAACAGCACAGCAAGCCCGACGCCGCCAGCCGCAGCCCACAAAAAGCCTTCGACCGTGGTGGTCAGCGTCACCAGCAGCGATTGCCCCAACAAGGCCCAATCGCTCACCAGCGTTTGCCACACCAGCACCGGCCCGGGCAGCACGTAGGGCGGAATGTGCACGGACCGCACCGCCGCTTCCCAGATCGCAAGCACGATCGCCAGCACGACGACCGGCAGCACGACGCGCAGCACACGGTCGCGCCGCTCGCGAGGCGAAGACGCCGCACTCATTGGCTGCCTCCCGCCATGGCGCGCGCCAATGCGTCGGAGGCGCGCCGGCACAGCGCTGCATACTCGGCCGAGGTGCGAAAATCGCCGCCGCGAGGATACGGTGCGTCGACGGCAAGTTCGGTCACGACGCGGCCCGGCCGCGGCGACATCACCGCGATGCGGCTCGACAGATAAACCGATTCGAACACCGAATGGGTGACGAACACGATGGTGGTGCGCAGCGTTTGCCACATGCGCAATAAGTCGTCGTTGAGCGCAAAACGGGTGATCTCATCGAGCGCGGCGAACGGCTCGTCCATCAAGAGGAGTTCCGGCTCGGTGACGAGCGCGCGCGCGATCGACACGCGCATGCGCATGCCGCCCGACAGTTCGCGCGGATAGGCCTGCGCGAATTGCTGCAGGCCGACGCGCTGCAGTGCCGCCTCGACGCGCGCGGCGGCTTCACGGAACGGCGCGCCGGCGAGCTTGAGCGGTAGCCAAGCGTTGTCGAACACAGTCGCCCACGGCATCAAGGTCGGCTCCTGAAACACGAAGCCGATACGGCCGCGGCGCTCGGCTTTTTCGGACGGTCCGCTCCACTCGACCGCACCGGCCGTCGGCCCGCTCAAGCCGGCGACGATGCGCAACGCCGTCGATTTGCCGCAGCCGGACGGGCCGAGCAGCGATAAGAATTCGCCCTGCCGCACGTCGAGATCGAGCCCGGCGAGCGCCTGCGTGCCGTTTGGAAACGTCTTCGCCACGCCGCGCAGCGCGACCAGCGCGGACGAGGAATGGAGCGCGGGGGCGGATAATGGCGGCATGACTTCTTGTCGATCAGACAAAGCCGTACTGCGATGAGGCCTGGATTGCGTAGTAAGTCATTTCACTTCGGCCTTCGCAACCGCGGCGCGGACATAGATCTTCCATCGCCCCGCGCGCATTTCGGCGAGGCGGTAATCGAGGCTTGCGGCAAACGGATCGTCGGCCCAGGCGCCGTCCTGCGGCACCAGGACGACGACGTCGCAGCGGTATAGTCCGGCGAGATCGCGGATATCGTCCGGCTCGCCGCGTCCAGCAAAAACCCGAACGAATTGTTGGTTGATCGCTTCGCGGCGCGCGGCCGACAATGATGCTAACGCCAGCGCCAGTTCGCGGCCGGCAAAGCACGACGCGCGGTCGGCCAGCAGTGCCCATGAGATATTGGCGGGCCACGGCGTCAGGTTTTGCAGATACAGCGGATCGTTGGCGACCCGCGCGGTCGGTCCGGCATAGCGGCGTACCGCTGCCCACAACTCCGGCGCCTGCGCAAATGCTTGACCGTCCGGTACGGCATGGCCGGCAATATTGGAACGGATCATTTTGGCGGTGTCGGGCAAGCTGAGAACGAGGCCGCCGAGCGCTATGGCGGCAATCCAAAAACGGCGCGGCAGCGCCACGATGCCGACGGAGGTAGCGACGATCAGCACCATCGCGGCCGGCAGCACGGCGCGCAACGCCAGATCGTTGTTGGCGCCGACCGTGCTGGCGAGGAGCCATGAAGCGACAAGTCCGGCGCCGGCGAGGCAGATCAGGCCGACAAGGAGTATTTTGGTTTGCCGCTCCGGCGTGCCGCGCCACAGCAGCCACAGCGCAAGCATGCCTGACACGTACGTGGCCGGAAATTCGACCGGCAGTTCGATCAGCCAGTAGGCCGGCAAGTCGAGAATGCGCCGTAGCGGTTCGGGAAACAGATCGCCCAAAACCGCAAACGGCCGGATCACGATCGGCGTCAGATCGTGGCGCGCCGCAGTCATCGCTATTTCATCGATGACGAAAGGTGCCGCGAGAGCGGCTGCCAGCAGTGCAGCCAAAGCCATCAGCGCGACAAAGCGCAGCCGGTGCCCGGGTTCCACCTTCAACAAGAACACTGGTGTTGCCGCCAAAACCGCAAACGCGAACGTCACGCCGCCCACAAAGGTCGAGCTTTCGAAGCCCGCCGCTGCCGTCAGCACCAAAGTCGCGACCAGCAGCAAGCGCGGCTCAGCGGCGCAGCGCACGATCAGCAGAATCGAGACGATCACGCACGACGCCGCCATCAGGTGCTGCGGCGCCCAGGCGGCTTGAAACAGCCACCCGGCAAAGCCGGTCGGATAGGCGAGGAACGGCATCAGCTCGTAGGAGCCGAACAACCAGCCGAGGCTGGCGCGCAGCGAGGTCGCGGCGGCAAGCGCAACCACCCAAAGCGCGGCGGCGGGTCTGCGGCTCAGCCACACCGCCAGCGCCATCATCAAACACAGCGACGCGATCGCCGTGAACCAAGTCAGCCCGATATCGGCTTCCCAGCCGCTCACCTGGAGCGGCAGCGCCAATTGCGCGGCGCTGAAATACCAGAGGTAATAATAAACCAGCCGGCTTGAAACGCCTGGCCCGGCGAACGTTAGATTGATCGGCGGCACGCCCTGCCGCATCATCGTATCGATCATCGCGATCTTCGAATGATCGAAGATCGGATCGGCTAGATAGACGGCGTCGCCGGAAAATTTCGGCACGATGGCGACGGCCGGCGCAAGCGCCAGCACGGCCGCGGCCGCGTATGCCCACGCCGGCACCGTCGGTGCGTCGCTTGCATCGTGCTTGATCGGAAGCCAGACGAGCGAGCCGCCGCTTGCGGCAACGCATATGAGCGCGATCGTCGCGACTGCAGCCGGCGAAAAACCGATCAGAAAAAAGATCGGCAAGGTCGCGGCGCTGTGCACTGCCCAGCCGAGCACCGGCGCGGCGCCGAGCGCGAGCGCGCGCGGCAGCACGTGCCGGGCCAGCGCGTAACCGAGCAGCGACCAGAATGCGGTCGCCACCACGGCGCACAGAATGGCGTTAATGAGCGATGCCATGGGACCGGTGACGTGGCTTGCGGGGCAAGCCGGTCCACCCGCGTAGCCGCCGCAACGGCCGGGATCAATGCAATTCTGGCGCGCCGCAGACGACGCGACGCTCCACGACAGCGATTTTCAGACTGACGAGGCGGTTAGCCGGCTTCCGCTTTGACGCCGTCGGATTTGGCGACGACGGTGGTCCAATACTCGACCGCTTGCCGCGCCTGACGGACCGCTTCGGCGAACGCATCCTCTTTGTAGTGCAGTCGCCAACGGCCGCTGTTATAGAGTTCGACCAGATGGCTCAGCGTCCGGCGCGCGCCGAATAGCTGGCGCTCGGCATGCTTGCGCTGAATGTCGCTGGTCAAGGCCTTGGTCATGACCGGACGGTTTGCCCGAAACTGGTAAACATAAGATCAAAAGCAAACGACAGGGCGACGGCATGCCGCTGGCGCCGCATAGTTAACTCTTTGTTGCTCCGTTCAATACGCCTGCTCGCCATAGATCGGATCGACCGAGCCGTTCCAGGGCCCATGAAATTCGTCCAACAAATCCTCGGCGGGCGTTTTGCGCCGGGCGAGGCGCTCATCGAGCACGTCGAGATAACGGCTCTCATCGCGGCCGGTCCCATCGAGCCGATTGCGGCGGACGAGCCCGCCGCGGGAGAGTTTGAGAACATCGGCGGCCAGCACGCCGACGCTACGGCCGCGGATTGCGGCGGTAAGGCCGAGCCTTGGCACGTCGTCGCGCAATTGCTGACGCTCCGCAGCGCTCCAGTCCTTGACCATGTCCCAGGCGGCGTCGAGCACGGCGTCGTCATAAAGAATGCCGACCCAGAGGGCCGGCAACGCCAAAAGGTTCGGCAGCGGCCCAGCATCGGCACCGCGCATTTCCAGATAGCGCTTGAGCCGTACCTCCGGAAAAATCGAGCTCAAGTGATTGGCCCAGTCGGAAATGGTGGCGCGAGCGCCGGGCATGCCGGGCAGCTTTCCAATCAACAAATCGCGGAACGATTGGCCGGCGACATCGACATACTCGTCGTCGTGCTTGACGAAATACATCGGCACGTCGAGCGCGTAGTCGACCCAGCGCTCGAACCCCATGCCGGGCTCGAACGCCCACGGCAGCATGCCGGCGCGGTCGTTGTCGGTGTCGCGCCAGATTTCCGAGCGGAACGACAAAAAGCCATTCGGCTTGCCGTCGGTGAATGGCGAGTTGGCGAACAGCGCAGTGGCGATCGGCTGCAGCGCCAGCGACACGCGCAGCTTCTTGACCATGTCGGCTTCGGACGAGAAATCGAGATTGGTCTGCACCGTGCAGGTGCGGTACATCATGTCGAGGCCGAGCGTGCCGACCTTCGGCATGTACGCCGTCATGATCTTGTAGCGGCCTTTCGGCATCACCGGCATGTCGGCGCGCCGCCAATCTGGCGTCATGCCGATGCCGAGAAAGCCGAGACCTAGAGGCTTTGCCACCGCGCGCACCTGATCGAGATGCGCGGTGAGCTCGCTCGCCGTTTGATGCACGCTGTCGACCTGGGCGCCGGACAATTCGAACTGGCCGCCCGGTTCCAGCGTGATGGCGCCGCCGCCGGCCGCGTCGAACAGCCCGATGAGATGCGGCCCCTCCATGATCGGCTGCCAGCGCGACAGCCGCTGCATGCCCTCGAGCATGGCACGGATGCCGCGCGGGCCGTCGTACGGCACCGGGCGATGATCTTCGCGCATGAAGGCGAACTTTTCGTGCTCGGTGCCGATGCGGAAGTTCGCCTTCGGCCGCACGCCTTGCGCCAGCCAAGCGACGAGCTCATCCCGCCGCTCGATCGGCGTCAGGTCGACTTGATCACGCGCCATGCAGGGGTCTCGGAAAAACGGGGCGCGACATTACACGGCGGGCATCACAAACGCCATCGCACCCAACGCACGGCTCAGGGGGCCGCCTTCGGCGCTTGTGGCGGAAATCGAACATAGAAAGTGTCGCCCTTTTTCGCCATGTCGATCAGGAGCTTGCAGGGCGTAAAGCGGGCACCGTGGCGCTTCGCAAAATCGCGGCACAGCGCCACGAAGGCTTTCGTGCCCATGCCGTCGATGTAGGAGATGGTGCCTCCGGTAAACGGCGCAAAGCCGAAACCAAGGATCGAGCCGAGATCGGCCTCGCGCACATCGGTGAGCACGCCCTCTTCCACGCAGCGCGCGGTTTCCAGCGCTTGGATGGCAAGGAGCCGCTGCTTCAGCTCCGTCACGTCGAGCCGGTCAGGGTCGAGCTTGGTCGGCTGCAGATCGGCCAGGCCGGGCCACAGCCGCTTCGGACCGTTCGCCGGATAATCGTAAAAGCCCTTGCCGTTCTTGCGGCCGAAGCGGCCGCGCTTTTCCACCATGTCCTGCAGCAGCACCCTCTGCCGCGGCTCGACCGCGTCGGAGCCCTCGTCGGCTTCGGCGGCAAGCAGGATCTTCCAGGCGAGATCGACGGCGACTTCGTCGTTGAGCGCCAGCGGCCCGACCGGCATGCCGGCCATGCGGCCGACATTCTCGATCATCGCCGCCGGTACGCCGTCGCTGAGCATCATGTGCCCCTCACGCAGATAAGTACCGACCACGCGCGACGTATAGAAGCCGCGTGAATCGTTGACCACGATCGGTGTCTTGCGGATGGCGCGCACGTAGTCGAGCGCAACCGCGAGCGCCGCGTCGCCGGTGTCGCGGCCGAGAATGATCTCGACCAGCATCATGCGGTCGACCGGCGAGAAGAAATGAATGCCGATAAAGCGCCTGCGGTCCTTCAACGCGGCGGCAAGCGAACTGATCGGCAAGGTCGACGTGTTGGAGCCGAAGATGGTGTGCTCGCCGATGACGTTCTGCGCCCGGCCGATCGCCTCCTCCTTGACCTTGCGGTCCTCGAACACCGCTTCGATGACGAGATCGCAATCCTTCAGCGCGACGTAATCGGCGGTCGGAGCGACGCGCGCCAACAGCGCGTCGCGGTCCGCGGCGCTGGCGCGGCCCCGCTCGACCTGGGCGTTGATCAGCCGCTCCGCCTGCGCTTTGCCGCGCGCGGCGATTTCCGGATCGCGGTCGAGCAGCACCACGTCGAGACCGGCCTGTGCGCTCACATAGGCGATTCCGGCGCCCATGAAACCGGCGCCCAGTATTCCGATCTTGCGCAGCGCGCGCTTCGGCACGCTCGCCGGCCGGCGCGCGCCCTTGTTGATCTCCTGCAGCGACAGAAACAGCGTACGGATCATCGCTGCCGCCTGCGGCGACCGCAAAATTTTCGCGAAGTACCGCGACTCGACGCGCAGTGCCTGATCGATCGGCAGCTGCAGCCCCTCATAGACGACCTGCATGATGGCGCGTGCCGCCGGATAATTGTCGTAGGTCTCGCGGCGATAGAGCGCGTTGGCAGGCGTGAACACCATCATGCCGGCTTTGGAATGCACCGGGCCGCCGGGCAACTTGAATCCTTCGGTGTCCCATGGCGCGGTGGCGCTGCCGCCGTTTGTAACCCATTCTTTGGCGGCTTTGATCAGCTCGGGCGCCGGCACGACGGCGTCGACTAGCTTCATCGCCTTGGCGCGCGCAACGTCGATCTGATCGCCCTTGAGCAAAAACTGCAGTGCTTCGGCGGGCGGTATCATGCGCGCGACGCGCTGCGTGCCGCCGGCGCCGGGAAACAGCCCGACCTTGATTTCAGGCAGGCCGAACCGCGTCTTGGCGTTGTCGGCGGCGATGCGGCGGTGGCAGGCCAGCGCCAGCTCGAAACCGCCACCGACCGCAGTGCCGTTGAGCGCCGCGACCCACGGCTTGCCGCACGTCTCGACACGCCGGCACAGCTGCGAAAATTTGCGGCTCTCGGCAAACAACAGCGCGTTCGCCGCGTCTTCGCCTTGCACAGCCATGGTCTCGACGTACAGCCGGTTCATGGTCTGCAGGATCGCCAGGTCGGCGCCGGCGCAAAAACTGTCCTTGCCGGAGGTGATGACGACGCCCTTCACCGCCGCATCGGCGGCAATCTGCTCGACGATCGCCGACAGTTCAGTTGTCGTCGTGGCGTCGATCAGGTTCATCGAACGCCCCGGCATATTCCAGGCGACGAGCGCGATGCCGTCGCCGCCGACCTCGAGCGTGAAGCGCGTAAAGCTCATTTGTACGGCTCGCCGTTCTTGTGCGTGTAACGCGCGCCGGCCGCGTCCCGCACCATCACCAGATCGACATCCGGATAATGTGCAAGCTCGTCTCGCGACCGCGTGCCGATTTCCAAATACAAGGCATCATGCGCGGAGCGATTGACGAGCTGATGACCGCTGGCGACGTTGGCCTTGAAGCCGGCGGCGTCGCCCGGCTTGAGCACGGTTTCACCACCGTCCTCGACCAGAACCACTTCACCTTGCAGCACGTAGATCAGCTCGTCTTCTTTCTCATGCCAATGGCGCAGCGCCGAGGCGGCGCCGGGTTTCAGTGTCGTCAGGTTGACGCCGAACTGGTCGAGCCCGACCGCGTTGCCGAGCCGCTTGCGGATGCGGCCCTCGACGCCGCGATTGAGCGGCGGCGGATAGCCGGTGCGCGTGTCGGTCGGCAGATTGGCAATATCGATTTTCGGCATGTGCGTCTCTCTGCATTGTCATCGTCCGCGCCAGCGGACGATCCGGTAATCACTGCGCCTTGTGTAATGCCCCTATACCCGCTCGATGATCGTCGCGGTCCCCATGCCGGCGCCGATGCAGAGCGTGATCAACGCGGTGGCGGCGTTGCGCCGCTCCAGTTCGTCGAGCGCGGTGCCCAGGATCATCGCGCCGGTAGCGCCGAGCGGATGCCCCATGGCGATGGCGCCGCCGTTGACGTTGACCTTGTCGATGTCGAGATCGAACGCCTGCAGATAGCGCAACACCACGGACGCGAACGCCTCGTTGACCTCGATCAGGTCGATGTCGGCGAGATTCATACGTGCCTTCTTCAAGACCTTTTCGGTGACGTCGACCGGACCGGTCAGCATCAGCGCCGGCTCCGAGCCGATATTGGCGAACGCCTTTATCTTTGCGCGCGGTTTCAGGCCCGCACGCTTGCCGGCACGACCATTCCCGATCAAGACTGCCGCGGCACCGTCGACAATGCCGGACGAATTGCCGGCGTGATGGACGTGGTTGATCGCCTCGACCTCGGGATGCGCCTGCACGGCCACGGCGTCGAAGCCGCCCTTGTCGCCGAGCTCGACGAACGACGGTTTCAGCGAGGCCAACGACTGCATGGTCGTGCCCGGCCGCATGTGCTCGTCTTTGTCGAGAATAGTCAGCCCATTGACGTCCTTCACCGCCATGACGGAGCGGGCAAAGCGGCCTTCCTCCCACGCCGTGGCGGCGCGTTTCTGGCTCTCGACCGCATAGGCATCGACGTCATCGCGCGAAAAGCCGTATTTGGTGGCGATCAGGTCGGCGGAGATGCCCTGCGGCAGAAAATAGTGCGCCACCGCGATCGACGGATCGACCGACCAGGCGCCGCCGGCGGCGCCGATGCCGACGCGGCTCATCGATTCGACGCCGCCGCCGATCGCCATGTCCTGCTGCCCGGCCATGATCTGCGCCGCGGCGAAATTCACCGCGTCGAGACCGGAAGCGCAGAAGCGGTTGATCTGCACGCCGGCGACGCCGTTGCCGTAGCCCGCCACCAGCGCCGCGGTGCGAGCGATGTCGGCGCCGGCTTC
>Ga0126371_10002425_pt1 | contig 16072 bp, 14 predicted proteins | sample PanSoiMetaPlot_4_FD_110145 | JGI IMG/M metagenome (GOLD analysis project Ga0126371, IMG submission 110145) | Tropical forest soil microbial communities from Panama - MetaG Plot_4 | ecosystem: Environmental > Terrestrial > Soil > Tropical forest > Bulk soil | place: Panama | collected 2016-02-17 | reverse complement strand
TAAATTCCTGGTTTCACGTCAAAGAGAACGTTTATCTTATCCATGCGATCCAACCTTGCTTCGCTCTTTGCTTTTGCGCGGCGCTCTTTTTTTGGTGGAAACAACGGTTGTTCAACGAAGGACAGAAACGAGTAATCCGTCAATGACTGCTGAGCGAACAGTCCTGGCACCCACCTTTGGGCTCTCGATAACCGGAGGCGATTTTCCGACGGCGGAGGCGAAGACAACAGCGGAATTGTTTGGCGGTTTTCTCAACATCTGGTGGGCATGCTAATGCATGGTTTTCGACGGTTTCAGTTCGCCGCGCTTGGAATCGTTGTCCTCACGGTTGTCACCCGGCTTCCGTCACTGTTGATCCCAAGCCCAATCACAGATGAAGCGATATATTCCGTCGTGGCGAACGAGATCGTCGACGGGGGGCGGCCGTACGTGGACGCGATGGATCGCAAGCCGCCGCTCCTGTTTTGGACTTACGCCGCCGTGTTCAGGATCGCTGGAAAGTTTAATTGGAGGGCGCTGCATGCAGTCGCCGTTGCCTGGACACTGTGCACGATGGTCGGCTTGTATGTCATCGGCAAACGGTTATTCGATCGCCAAACCGGACTGATCGCGGCGCTACTCTACAGTGTCTTCCAACCCTGGGCGATCTCGAACAACGACAACTTGGCGTTCAACGGCGAGTTGCTAATGAATCTTCCAATCGTCTGGGCGTGGGCGATCGCGTTCGGAAGGGGATCGTCTCGAGCACGTCCCGAACTCATCGCAGCGGGCGCGCTCCTGTGCGCGGGATTTCTGCTTAAACAGCCGGCGGCGGTTGCAGCGGTGCCGCTCGGAATTTATCTCCTCCTTCCGAGTTACCGGGCGAGCCGCAGTTTGACGCGAACGGCGTCGGTTACTCATGCCGCTGTGCTGACTGGGGGCTTTTTTGGAGCGCTAGGTCTGATAGCGATCGTGCTCTGGGAACAAGGCATTCTTCGCGAGGCATTCTACTGGACGCTTATCTTCCATTCGGCCTCACATGACGTGTTCTGGGGTCAGGGAGTAGTGCGCACGCTGCAGTTCGCCGGCATTTGCTGGCCGTTGATGCTCGGTGCGGGGATGGCATATAGGGATAGGGGTGACTGCGGTGTTTGGGCGGGCAAGAGCTCGGAGCGAACAGCGCTTCTCGGACTTCTCGTTGCGTCGGCTATCGGCGTTGCTGCGGGCGGGCGTTTTTATCATCACTATTACATCCAGCTGATCCCACCACTCGCGCTGCTCGCAGCACCGTACTACGCACAGCTCTGGTCGGCGAGGACCCAATCACGTAACTGGCTGCTGCGGCCTTCGGTCACCTGCGCTTGGTTGGCACTCGCCGCTGCCTGGTTCTCAATCGCACACTGGCGAGGGCTGGCTTCGGGATACGAGCCATGCGAGACGGCACGATATCTATCTGAGCATTCAGCTCCTGAGGATCGGATTTTCGTCTGGGGCAATAGGGCAACAATTTATCTTCAAGCCCGACGGCGCCCCGCTTGCCGCTTCATCCATACGGTTGGGCTCACCCGTCATGTGTTCGGCGAACGGCTCTTCCACATCGATCGGATCCTGCCGGGCGCGTGGGAAACGCTCGAACAAGATTTTGCAAAGCATCCGCCTGCATACATTGTCGACCTCCGGTATACCGACAGCCGGCAGCATCCCGTGCATGACTTCCCAATTCTAGCCAGACTGCTGGCGGAACGGTACCAGCTAATGGCGCGGACCGCTGAAGGCGTGGTTTATCGCAAGCTCTAGATCACGTCACTCATTCTCTGCGACGATAAAAAAGGCGGGCTGATAGAATTGATGTTTCAATCTGTGTTTCATCCATGTTAATCCGTGACCAGGTGTTCTGTCTTAAGATGGCCGGTGGAAAATTGAGCAGAACGGCATCTCGAAAGCGCCTCGCGTACGGAGCCTTGCTAACGATTTTGCTGGCAGGCTTAGCAGCCAAAGCCATCCGCGTCCACGTTTCGGCTGATACATGGGATTTTGACTATTTTTATCGTGCCGCTCAAGCAATGTGGCGCGGGCGAGACATCTATGCGGCTAGCGGTGGACACTATATCTATCCTCCGTTTCTTGCTTTCATCTTTCAGCCGTTCGTTGTCTTCTCTGAGCGAACGGCCGCTCTCACCTGGACCGTGATTATTGCGCTGGTTACCTTCGCCGCAGCCCTCATCGCTTCAAAAGAAATCGCTGCGTGCTGGATTGGCGTTGACAATGACGCCGATCCTTCGCTTCCGTGGGCAATTGCAGCGATCGGATGCTTGTTCGTCGCCGACAAAATTGAGGCCACTTTTCTCCTTGGACAGACCGATTGTCTCATACTTCTTGGCTTTGCCTGCGCTCTGCGCTGGATGGACTGCAGACCGTTTCTGGCGGGAACCGCAATCGGCGCCGCAGCGAGCATCAAATATCTAGGTCTGATCTTTGTACCCTATCTTGTCATCAAGAAAAATTTTCGTGGTGCCATCGCCTCGCTGTTAGCATTCGCTTTTTTTATGGCACTGCCGCTAATGGAAATTGGGTTAAATCGAGGCGCAGAGTACGCGACAGCTGAGTGGCGCGGGTTGGGCCGAATGCTCGGCCTAATCGCAGCTGATAAGCAAGTTAAGATTCTCAGAGTAACAATGGATCGTTCTGTTTCCATTACGTCGGCGGTATTCCGATTGACCCGCTCCCATGATCTGCCGGACTCGTTGGCAGAGCTCCTCCTGTTTTTAATCTTCATAGCTGTGGTTGGCGTGATCGTTTTGGTGTGTCGTCATCATGGCGTATCGATCTTCAGGCAGGAGAAAGGCAGCCTGCAACGCGCGCGCGCGGTGACAAGTCTCGAATGGGTAGCGCTCATTTTCCTTGCGATGGCGTTTAGCCCGCAAACAACCGCTCGCCACATGGTGCTCTTTCTACTCGTGTTTGAAACCGCGATCGGACTCTTTTTCGCGACAAAGGCAAAAGGATCCAAGGCATTGCTCGTTTTCGCGGTGGCCTTGATGATAATTGGCTTATCGTCTCCTCCACTCGCGATACATACCTGGCGGGTGTTCAGCGGTGCAAGCTGGTGTGCCCTTGTCCTAATTCTTACAATCGTGTGGGTGGGCAGCCGCATTGCCTCCGAGATGCCTGGCAAGTAATCGTCAGGGAAACATGATCCCGCCGAGCATTCTCTACTTACGTTCACAGCGCAGAAATGCATTGTCAGAAGCGACAGTGGTTCACTGAAAAGGGGAATCTGGCAGTGCGAATCACGGATCGGAGGTCACGGTTAAGTTTTGATATCGCGCGGTGCTGATTAACAAATAGGCCAATTAAATGTTACCGGCGCTAAGTGTTCTCGCCCTCTCTGCTCGCTCAAACCGAGAGGATTCTTTTTGAGGTCGTGACTTGGAGAGAGATTGACAGGCCATGAAATTGGAATTGGTTAGCATGCTAACCAATTCCATCACATCATGCCCGACGACGAAACATTTGGCCATCTCCTCCATGGCACTGCCCGAGTTTGGAGGCTGAAGCTGGACGAGCGCCTCAAGCCGATGGGATTGAGCCAGGCAAAGTGGCGCACGCTGCTGCATTTGTCGCTCGCCGGAGACGCGCTCACCCAGGCTGAGATTGCTGCGCGCTTGGGCGTGGAAGAGCCGACCATGGTCGCGTTGTTACATCGCCTCGAGCGGGCGGGTTGGGTTACTCGCACAACTTCAATGCACGACCGTCGTTGCAAAATGGTGCTGCTCGGTCGACGCGCGCAGCGCGTGATTTCCCAAATTAATGCAGCAGCCAAAGAACTTCGTCACGAATTACTGGAAAATGTTTCGCCCGCGGACTTGCGTACTTGCGTGCGTGTGTTCGCGCAGATTTGCGAAAAAGCGGAAAGGAAAAATGGAAATGGCGGACTGGCGAAATTCCGGTTCGGTGCAGCAACCATCATAAGAAATGGACATCGTACAAGAGGAAGAGCGTCGCGTCGTGCGTGACGCGCCGAAACAAACGAGAACTCGGCGGCCGAGGGCGCAATCCATTCCGCGCTGGGCCTACATGCTTTTTGCCGTATTGGCTGTTTTGGTTCTGCTGCGCAGCTTTCAGCGAGGGGTCGGCACACTAAAAACGGCGCAAGCGCCAGTGCGTCCGGTGACCGTATCCAAAGCCATCACAAAAGATGTACCGCTTTACCTCGATGAAATCGGCACCTGCGCGGCGTACGAAACTGTGCAGGTGCAGGCGCAGGTGAGTGGGAAAATCATGGCGCGCCATTTTCAGGATGGCTCCGATGTGAAAAAGGGTGATTTGCTTTTCACGATCGATCCGCGCCCGTATCAGGCCGCACTCGACCAGGCGAAAGCGCAAGCCGAATTGGACCAGATCACGCTGAAGCGGCAGGTGGACTTGCTCGCCAGGAAGGTCGTAGCGCAGCAGGACTACGACACGGCTAAAGCTAACGCAGACAAGTCCCAGGCGGCGGCCGAGGCTGCGCAGGTAAACCTCGATTATTGCTATATCAAATCGCCGATTAACGGAAGAATAGGGCTGCGTAACTTTGACGTTGGCAACCTGGTTGGTCCCTCGACTTCGCCGCTCGTCACCATTCAGGGCCTTGACCCGATTTATACGGATTTCACCGTCGCCGAGAACGATCTGCCGCTGGTGCGAAAATATCTCGGTGGGCCAAACGTGAAAGTGCAAACCTACTTGGCTAACGGTTCGATCGCGCCGCGCACCGGCGATCTTTATTTCATAGACAACGCAGTGCAACCCGGCTCCGGGACCGTGAAAGTCCGAGGTGTCACGCCAAATCCCGATCGCGCCTTGTGGCCGTCGGAGTTTGTGCGAGTCCGTTTCATTCTGGACATGCTCAAAACCGCCACTCTTGTGCCGTCGCAGGCTGTCCAGGTTAGCCAGAGTGGGCCGTTCGTTTTCGTAGTGAAAGCCGACAACACTGTTGATCTTCGCTCCGTGAAGCCGGGCCAACGCCAAGAGGGCGACCTCACCGTCATCGAGAGCGGCGGCGTGAAACCCGGCGAGACGGTTGTTGTCACCGGCCAGCTTGCGCTTGCGCCTGGAGCGCAAGTAGCGCCTCAACCGTACGTCGCTCAAAACCCCGGCAATCCTCAGCAGTCGGCCGCTTCAAAGAGCGCGATGTGATATGAACGACGCGGAGCAACATGACGGCGAACGTGAAGTAAGAAGTAAGGATCGTCTTAGATCGACCTCCTTCGGCGAAGAACTGCCGGAGGCGACGGCAAAGTTAGTCCAAGTCGAAGGCTCAGGTCTCTCCGGGCCCTTTATTCGGCGGCCGGTGATGACCGTGCTGCTGACGTTGTCCGTCATCGTCGCGGGTCTCGCCACTTACGGAAAGCTCGCCGTTAACGATCTGCCCGCAGTCGATTATCCTGTCATTCAGGTCACCTGCTCCTATCCCGGCGCGGATCCGACGACGATGGCTAACAATATCGCCACGCCGCTGGAGAAACAGTTTTTGCAGATTCCGGGACTCGACATCATCACCAGCAATAGCACGCAGAGCAACACGTCGCTGACATTGCAGTTCGTACTCAGCAAAAGCATCACCGACGCCGCAACCGACGTGCAGGCTGCCATCCAGCGCGCGACGGGCAAATTGCCAATCGATCTGCCGAGTCCGCCTACATTCACCAAAACAAATCCGAACGATCAGGCTGTTTACTTGTTAGGCTTGTTGTCAGATACGCTGACTGACTGGGACCTGTATAAATATGCGTCCACGGTTGTCGCGCAGCGCATCAACATACTGCCAGGTGTTTCGCAGGTGAGCATTTACGGCGTGCAGGGCGCGATTCGAATCAAGGCCGACCCCTCGGCACTGGCAGTGCGGGGACTGACGATGGATGACCTCGCCAGCGGGATCAAGGCCGGCACGGTCTATTCCGGCGCGGGACAGTTTGACGGCACCCATCGCACGTTTGTGCTGCAACCGAACGGTCAGATCGACGAAGCCGAGGGCTATCGCGAGTTGATCGTTGCCCGCAACCAAGATGGTTCGCCAGTTTACCTGCACGATGTCGCCGACGTCAAGCAAAGTGTCCAGGACGAGCGTCTCTCGCGCTTTTTCTGGATGCGTGGCTTCAATCCGCCTGGCTCGGTAGTTGTGCTTGCCGTTTCGAGGCAGGCCGGCGCGAACGCTGTGGAAGTCGCCAATTCTGTGAAGGCGCTCTTTCCAGAGCTACGCGCGAGCTTGCCGGGCTCAATTCAATTCACGCCGATATTCGATCGATCGCAAACCATCGTCAATTCCGCCGATGAAGTGAAGTGGACGCTGATGATCGCGTTCGTGTTGGTAGTGATAGTCATTTACGTGTTTCTCGGCCGCGCTACAGACACGCTAATTCCGGCTGTGGCACTGCCAATGTCGTTGCTGCTCACCGTGGCCGTGATGTACATGCTCAATTTTTCCATTAACAACCTCACACTGATGGCGCTGACCCTGGCCATCGGGTTTCTTGTCGATGATGCTATCGTGTTTTTGGAAAACGTGGTGCGCCGTGCCGAGCACGGTGAGTCGATCCTGAAAGCTACGTTCAACAGCGCAGGCGAAATTTCCTTTACGATCCTGTCGATGACGCTTTCGCTCGCCGCCGTATTCATTCCGCTGGTTGCCATTCCCGGACTGCTCGGTCGCATCTTTCGCGAATTCTCCGTCACCATTATCGTGGCCATTCTCGCTTCAGGCCTTGTGTCTCTCACGCTCACGCCACTGATGTGCGCGCGCATTCTCGGTGAGCGCAAGGCGGGCCACAAGCGCGCCTGGATGGAACGGCACACCCATAATTTCATCACCCGCGTCATCGCTGCTTACGGCCGCTGGCTCGACTGGTTTCTCGATCGCGCATGGCTCACTATGCCGGTCCTGATCGCTTGTATTCTTGGACTTTGGTTTTTCTTCAGCCATCTGCCGTTCACACTGCTGCCGCCGGGCGACAGCGGGTTCATTCGTGGCGTGTTCATCGCTCAGGAAGGTTCGTCGCCGGCGCAGATGCGCGCGTATCAAGCGCAGGTCAACGAGAAACTCCAGGCAGACCCAGCCGTCGGTCAATTTTTTACGCTCGCTGGTTATGCCTCGCGCGGCGCATTGTCCCAGGGCCTTCTATTTCTTTTTCTTAAGCCGCGCAGCGAGCGTCCGCCGATCGACCAGATCATTTTGCGGTTGCAAAAATCGATCGGCTCGATTCCGGGCATCGCAGCTGTCCTAACGCCCAGTCCCGTGCTGCAAATCAGCGTTGGCGCCACAAGCCAGACCCAGGGTCAGTATGCCTACACGATTAGCGGTATCGTGCCGGAGGATGTTTATACTGTTGCCGACGAATTGCTGAAAAAACTTAAGCAGTTTAAAGGCTTCGCCAGCGTTCGCTCCGATTACTACCACGATACGCCAAATCTTCAGATCGACATCAACCGGGATCGCGCTGCCACCTTCGGCGTTTCGACTTCCGCAATCCAAAGCCTGATGCGCAACGCCTATTCGCAAAACTACGTCTATCTTATCAAGAAACCGGACGATCAATACCAGGTGATCCTCGAAGTCAAAGACAAGCAGCGCGCGCATCCGGACGACCTGGACGATCTTTACGTCCGTACTAACACCGGCGGCAATTTCAGCGCGGGCAGTGGAGGCGGCGGAACCATAGCCACGACTACAGGGAACATGGCAAATCTGGTGCCGCTGCGTGTTGTAACATCAACAAAGAAAGTTATCGGCCCGCAAGCTGTGAATCATCTAAATCAGTTCACCAGCGTGACGTTCAACTTTAACCTGCTGCCAAATGTCGCCATCGGCGATGCCACCAAATTCATCGAGGACGCCTTCGAGCGAATCCATTCGCATTATCCAACCGTGCAGGGCATCTTCCAAGGGGAAACTCTCGTGTTCCAGCAACTGTTTCGCTCGCTGCCTCTACTGTTGCTCGCTGCCATCTTTGTCATGTACGTGATTCTGGGAATTCTTTATGAGAGCTATGTGCACCCTTTCACGGTTTTGTTTCCCGCAATTGTCCCCGCGGTAGTTGGCGGCCTGGCTACATTGTATCTCTTTCACTCAGTGCTCTCGCTTTACAGCGTGATCGGACTTTTCCTCTTGTTAGGCATCGTGAAGAAAAATGGGATCATGGTCGTCGATTTTGCGCTGCAGCGAATCGACGAGGGCTGGGATCTGCGTTCGGCCATTCACGAAGCTAGCATGGAGCGTTTTCGCCCCATCATGATGACTACTCTCGCCGCTCTTATGGGCGCAGTGCCCATTGCACTCGGATTCGGCCAGGACGCCGCATCGCGCCGTCCACTCGGTCTGGTGATCGTGGGCGGTCTGATTTTTTCTCAATTGATTACGCTGTTTGTCACACCAGTAATCTATATCTGGCTCGAATGGTTCCAGGAGCACGTGCTCGACAAGGTGCCTTTCCTTCGCAGCGCGCACTTTCACGAGCACGAAGGTGAACCCGCACGAGAACAGATGCGACCCGAGCCGGCGGGCGTCCACTGATCCGCGATTTAACTGGTAAAGTCTTTCAACGCTTAACGCTTTAAAGTGGCGAAGCCCATGCGCGCGATGGTTCTCGACAATCCAGCGCGCCCACTTCAACTCCGCGATGTGCCAAAGCCAAAGCCGGGCAGGGGACAACTGCTGGTGCGCGTGAGCACATGCGCTGTTTGTCGCACTGACCTTCACGTGGTTGATGGGGAACTGCCGAACCCGAAACTGCCACTGATTCTAGGACACCAGATTGTCGGACGCGTGGAAGAAATCGGCGAGGAAGCAAATTCGAAATTCGCGATCGGAGATCGCGTCGGCATTCCATGGCTTGGCTGGACGGATGGTGAATGCGTTTATTGTCGATCCAACCGCGAAAATCTTTGTGAGCGGGCGCGTTTCACTGGTTACACGATCGATGGCGGATACGCAGAGTTCGCCGTCGCTGATTCACGATTTTGTTTTCACCTGCCCGACAACTACAACGACACCGATGTTGCGCCGTTACTGTGCGCAGGATTGATCGGATACCGGTCATATCGCAAAACTGGCGATGCGCACCGGGTCGGCATTTATGGCTTCGGCAACGCCGCGCATTTGATTTCGCAAGTTGCGCTTTACCAGGGCCGCGAACTCTTCGTGTTTACACGGCCTGGAGACAAAGCAGGACAGGAAGCAGCGAAAAAATCGGGCGCCAAGTGGGCTGGCGGTTCTGATGAGATGCCACCGGAGAAACTCGATGCCGCAATTATTTTCGCATCAGTTGGTCCGCTAGTTCCCGCGGCGCTTCGTGCCCTTGCAAAAGGAGGCATTATCGTTTGCGGCGGGATTCACATGAGCGATATCCCGTCATTTCCGTATGATGATTTATGGGGTGAGCGCGCGATTACCTCCGTAGCGAATCTCACGCGTCGTGATGGGGAGGAATTCCTCCAGATTGTCCCGCGAATCCCGGTGCGTACCGAAGTCGAAACCTTTCCGCTCGAAGAGGCCAATACGGCGTTAAACCGATTTCGCTCGGGCGAGCTGCACCGAACCGCGGTGCTGGTAGTGTCATCGGCGTAACGCCGCGATCCGTAGTCGGTCGTTTGTGAGAAAAGAAAACGAACAGGAGCGATGGAATCAACCTGCCGAGCCAGTCAGCGCAGGTTTTTACCTACCGCACTACGGTTTTCGCCGCACGAGCGCTAGTCAGCTTTACAAAATTGCCGGGGAGTCGTTTCTCGTCGTCCGGGGCAGCGCCAGCTGCGTAGCTGAGAGCTTCTTCCTCCGCGGATAGAAATGGTTTGAACCGATTTTTATCGATCGCTTTCATAAAGGCTTCATGCGGGGAGACGATGCCTTTTTCGAGCAAAGACCAAATAACATCGTCCATAAATTGCATACCCTGCGCCTTTCCAGAAACGATCACGTCCTGGAGTTTCTGTGTTGCGGCTTCGCGGATGATCGCTGCGACGGCCGCATTCGCAATCAGGATTTCGTTTACCGCGATTCGCCCCGGGCGGTCCACTCTCTTCAAAAGAAGCTGTGCGATCACGCCCCGAAGCGAGTTCGCCAGCATGGTACGCGCTTGCGGCTGCCGCTCGGCTGGAAAAGCGTCCACCATACGGTCAACGGTCTTGCGTGCATTGTTCGTATGCAGTGTGCCGATCACCAAAAGGCCGGTCTCGGCTGCAGTTAGCGCGAGCGAGATCGTCTCCAGGTCGCGCATCTCTCCAATTAGCACGATATCCGTATCCTCGCGCAGCGCGGCTTTAAGCGCTGCGGGAAACGAAGTCGAATCGCTGGGTACTTCGCGTTGCGTAATCGTGCTTCGTTTATTGTCATGTACGAACTCGATCGGCTCCTCGATCGTTACGACGTGCTTCGCAAAGTTTTGATTGATGAAATCAATCAGCGCGGCCTGTGTGGTGGTTTTGCCGGATCCGGTTGGACCGGTGACAAGGAGGAGGCCGCCGCGCAAGTAGGCGAATTCTTTTACGACAGCGGGGATCCCGAGCTCCTCCAAGGTGGCAATCCTTGTGGGAATCAGACGAAAAACGGCGCCGTAACCGTTTGACTCCTTGAAGTAATTAGTGCGGAAGCGAGAATCGTCGTCCATCTCATATGCGAAGTCGAGATCGCCATGTTGCTCAAAAATTTCCCAGTTATGCGGGCCGCAAATCTCACTCATCATCTGTTTCGCTTCTTCGTGAGTTATCGGCTCGGCGCGGATCGGCATGATATCGCCATGCACGCGCATCTTCGGCGGTTCTCCTTCACCAATGTGAAGGTCGGATCCCCCCTGCTTGACAATGACGCTGAGAAATTGGTCGAGATAATGCATTACCAGCTGACGAAGTCCAAATGAGGAAGCACGGTCGGAAGGAACGAAGAACGACAAATCTCAAACACCGCAGTGCTGACCAAGCGTAAGTGACAAGTGTCTGTCTTGCTGCCGCTGGCCTTACCTAGAGCTTCCTTTTGCTGATCTATTTTGGTATTCGTCATTTTCCGATATGCTGGCGCACCATCTGTTTTTGCTCGGCGCGGGCGTAGGCTTCTTCTTCGCTGATTAGCCCGCGTTCGTAAAGATCGACTAGTGTATCATCCATCAAACGCATGCCTTGCTTCTTGCCGGTCTGAATAATGCCAGGCAGCATATATGTTTTTGCTTCGCGAATCACATTCGCTACCGCCGGTGTGTTGGTAAGAATCTCGAGGGCCAGCACGCGACCGGTACCATCCTTCTTTGGTATTAGCTGATGGCAGATGACACCCCGCAAGGATTCGGCCACCATCACGCGGATTTGTTCCTGTTGGTCATGCGGAAATACGTCTAGTAACCGATCAAGAGTGCGCGATGCGTTGCTCGTGTGCAGAGTTGCCAAAACAAGGTGCCCGGTTTCAGACGCGGTAATGGCGAGTGAAATCGTTTCCAAGTCACGCATTTCGCCGACCATGATGACGTCGGGATCTTCGCGCAATGCTGCTCGCAACGCCGTCGCAAACGACTCGGTATGCGTGAAGACCTCGCGTTGCGAAACATGGCAGTTTTTCGATGTGATGATGTATTCGATTGGGTCTTCAAGTGTGATGATATGATCCCGGCGCTCCATGTTTATCTGTTGAACCATCGCTGCGAGAGTCGTCGATTTGCCAGTGCCGACAGAACCGGTCGCCAAAATCAGTCCATTTTGATAACGGGTGAGTAACTTGAGGTTCTCGGGCAATTCGAGTTCATCCATCGTGCGCACATGTGTGTTGATCACGCGAAAAACAATCTCGATCCCAAGGCGCTGGCGCACGACACTAGTGCGGTAGCGAGCGAACTGGTTCGAATACGCGAAGTCGGAATCCCCGCGGGAACTCAGTTCCTTTTTATACACGTCAGGAACAAAGCTTTCGGCTAGGGTCGCGGTTTGCTCGCTAGTTAGCCGCGGCGCATCAGGCCAGATCGGCTTCAAGGTTCCGTGCACACGCCATATTGGCTGTGCGTTCACAGCCAGGTGAACGTCCGATGCGCCCGCTTTTTGGCCGATCTCGAGGTATTCATCCACATGCGCCAGCGGATGCGATTTGACTGGAATGTCCGGAACCGTTGCGATCATGGCACGCTTTTCCGAATGTTTATGCGATACCCGAGCACTGGTAAATGCTAAACTGGCTCACGCTTTCTTGGTGGGCTTGCTCGGCCAGCGACATCAAACAGCCGGTTTTTGACAAACTCGACAATCACCGGCCGGGCTAGGCCCGCGGCGATTTTGAGCGCGCCCAGAAGGAAGCCCGTTTCGAGAAGTTTGTTTCCCGCCTTGGAACCGCTCTTTTTATCGACATAGATTTTTTTCCTTCGGAGGGGAAGCAGGATTATCAACGCACCAACAGCGGCTGCGGCCGTGATCCAGGAAACCGTTTGCTCTCGAAACGATCTCCGTAGCTTTGCTGGAATATCCAGTTCGTAATGCAGGCCACGCAAATTGCGTCCTACTCGATCGCGCGAATCGGCGATTTCCGCTATCAGCTCGTCGATTGCCCTGTTTCCTCTAGATTTTTCAGCCATTCGCGATCTTTCTTTAATTCAGACGCCGTGGCGCGAAACAGCGGCTTGGACATCTGATTACGTGCGATCAGAAGCAAAATCAGAGCAATGACGAAATGCAGAACGGCAGCCCCTAGAGCGATCCATAACCACGAAACCCGGACAATCTGCGCCAGGCCAGCCAGGGCGCTCGCGACAAGAAAGCCGTAGCCAAACACGAAGAGAATCAACGCCAAAATTAAACAACCCGCGAGCACCATCAATTGCACGAGCGCCGCTTTGGATTCCTGGGCTACCAGCGCAAAGCGGCTTTCGAAAAACTCTGCCAGCGCACTCGCGAGCGCGAACAGGTTCTCGAGCAAACCAGCATGTCCCGCAGGATTGCGGGACCGAGAGGCCTCGCTGATCATTCGGTCGTTATGCAATTAACGTCGGAAGATCAAGCCAAGTACGAACCCGATTCCGAGCGCTGTTAGCACCGCCTTGGTGGGGTTTTCGCGCACATATTGCTCCGCATCTTCTTGAAACGTGCGGACGCGGTCGCTCGCCTCATCCCAGGCATGTTCCGCTTTCCCACGCGCTTCGTTCCAGGCGTGTTCGGCTTTGTCGCGGTACTCGCCCGCGATAGCGCCGGCCGCCGACCTCAAATCCTCGGCCGCTTTTCGTGCATGTTGTTTACTGCTTTCTAATTTGCCGTGTGCATCCGCCGTGGCGGACGTTTTCTGCTCTGCTTTATTTTCTTCAGCCATTTGTAATCTCCGGTTGATTTTCGGCGTAAGTATCCGCGTGCTTAACAGATTCGGCAAACGCCGAGTTATCATCGAAGCGCGCTAGGGTTCACTGTTCGCGAAAGACGATTCGCGCCTTGGTCAGATCATAAGGAGAAAGTTCAAGGGAGACTTTGTCTCCCGGGACAATTCGGATGAAATGCTTGCGCATTTTGCCCGAGATATGGGCAAGCACGTTGCGCTGACCCGGAAGATCAACACGAAACATTGTGCCCGGCAAAACTTGAGTCACCGTGCCTTCCGTTACGATCTGTCCCTCCTTTGACATCGCGCCGAATATATTCGTGAACCTAAATGTCTCAACTGGCCCAAGTTGAATTGCCGCTTTTATCGGATCTTCTCAAGCGAATACGTCTGCAAGTATTCACCGAGTTCTTGCCGTTTCCACCACGCACCAGTTTGCCGGTGTTCATCAATGGTGGTGAAACGATAACGATAAAAACTTGCCCGAATGTACCGTGGTGGCTCGCCCGGAAATGGGTTGTGCGAAAGCAATCGGCTTACGTCCTGGGATCCCTCCAAAAGCCTAATAACGAGCCCTCCAAACCAGGAATTTTCTTCCGGCGCTCCCAGCGCGGCGAACCACATTTGCCAGTCGAGCCGCGGCTGGTGCGGCGCACACCAGCCGGGAGCGCGCATCACGTTCCCCGGCTTCCATTTGAACTCGTAAGGGAGCCAATCAATCCCATCGGCGCTGCCTTCCAGCACAATCTCTCGCCGGTCCTTTGTCATTACGCGGAAGAGTCCGTAGCCGTTCACTATTCGAAAAGGTTCGAGACGGCTGTAAACCGCGGCGAGCGTGCGCGGCCAGGGTGAGTCAGGCCTGAACGCAGTGAAGATAAGCCACGCGTTGATCGGCAATGTAATAACGATCGCAGCGATCGCAGCGTAGCTGTTGTAGCCACGGCGCTGTGTCGCCGCGGTTGGAACGTGATGCCCGAGGGTGCCTTGACGCAGCGAGGCGAGCGCAGAATCATCAACCAACAGCAAACACAACGCGATCGTCAGCAGATTGAAAAAGCAATAATTGCCAGTAATGGCAATCACGATCTGTAAAAAGACTATAAGGCCACCCGCGGCAAGGCGGAGACGGCGCGGCGTCCAAATAAAAATTGGGACAATGATTTCTACAAACAGACAAAATGCGACCGAGAAATGCTTGAACCATTCCGGGCTTTTATCTGCCCACCAAGCGAAAACAGTCGGCAGCGGTTGAGACCAATAATGATAGTCGAGTGCTGTGAGCGCGCTCCAGTGAAATGAGTGATCAACCCAGCCCCACGAATCGTCGCCGCTGGTCAACTTTACGATGCCGGACATGAGCATCAGTTTGAAAAGCAGCAGCTTAAGCAAGAAGAGCGCGGCGCGTGGAACTGGTGGTTCGCGTCCGTGTTTTGGCCAGAGCTGCCACGGCGCGAGGAAGATCGACAAAAACCCGGTCTCCAGCAGCAAAATATCCCATTGAAAACTGAGAAAAGTTTGCCCGGCGAGAGTAAGAGACAGGTAAAAAACGAACAGCGCGATGAGCGATATCGCCGGTGCGATTCCGACGATTAAAACTAGCGACAAGAAAACGCCACCGCTGCAGAGGAAATGAAGAAAGCCGTTGCTTGAGTTAAACCAGCAGAGGGTAGGCAAGAACGAATAGCCCTGCTGGCCGAATTGTTCGTGAACTGCGCGTAGAAATTTATTTACGGGCGATATTCCGTTGCTGCCGACGAGTCCGTCCACCTGCACCCAAAGTGAAACGAAGGCGATCGAATAAATCAGGCCGAGCACGCGAAGGAACCAGCGCCTAGCCCAAAAATAAGTAGGCGGACGTACATCGCTTCCCCAGAGTAATCGGGTGACGACCGAGGCGAGACCGCGATGACGAGCAACGAGCTTATAGGCGAGCTCGGAAATCGCTGCGAAACCCGGAACGCGATCATAACTCCATGCCATCCATTTTCTTGAGGGTCGATACCGTAACGAACGATAAACTGCCTCAGCAGCGAAAAACCCTTCCCCCTGTGGGTCAATCAAAGCGACCGCGCGCTGGAATTGTTCGACCGGAATCTCCGGAAATCTGTCCGCAGCCTCCTGATAAGTGACATAATCGACTTCGCCTGCGGTAATTTCGCGCCAGCGTTCGATCCAGCGCTTGCAAAAATGACATTCGCCATCCCAAATCATCAGTGGCTTGCGCGGGGGATTGGCGACGCGGAGATGCATTAGCGGTGCTGGGTCTGATTAGTAGAACCTGTGATTGGAGATGTGAGAAGTGAGAAGTTGTTTAGAGAGCCGATCTGTTTCTCACTACCTTTCACTAAATCTCAAACTCGGCCCAGACAGGTGCATGATCGGAGGCTTCTTTCCCTTTGCGCATTTCGCGATCGATTCCTGCCGCGGTACAAGTTTTGGCAAGATGTTTGCTGGCCAGGATTGCGTCGATGCGTAGTCCGCGATCTTTTGGAAACGCCAGCATGCGATAGTCCCACCAGCTAAACAGACCACCCTCTTTATGGTGTAACCTGAGCGTGTCCCGGAAACCGGCTTCACAGAGTTGGCGAAACGCCAACCTTTCCCCGTCTGAGCACATGATTGCGCCGCGCCACAAGCCGGGATCGTGAACATCCACGTCTTCGGGCGCGACGTTGAAATCGCCGCAAACAACGAGTGCGGTAGTTTGTTCCTTCGATAAGTAATTTCGCAGCCGCTGATACCAGAGAAGCTTGTAATTGTAGGCTGGTGATCCGATCGCTTGCC
>Ga0126371_10002424_pt1 | contig 16073 bp, 12 predicted proteins | sample PanSoiMetaPlot_4_FD_110145 | JGI IMG/M metagenome (GOLD analysis project Ga0126371, IMG submission 110145) | Tropical forest soil microbial communities from Panama - MetaG Plot_4 | ecosystem: Environmental > Terrestrial > Soil > Tropical forest > Bulk soil | place: Panama | collected 2016-02-17 | reverse complement strand
TGCCTGGGGCCGGACGAAGGCGGCGACCAGGTTAGCCACGCCGAGCGCCACTGCGGCTGAGAGAAATCCGGTGAGCGCGCCGGCCAGCAGCCCGCGACTGGGTCGCCGATCGTCATTCCCGTCGTCAGGGGCCGCGAAGAAGGGACCGGACGTGCGCCGCGGCAGCCCTCGCTCGGTCTGCCCCGGGGTGTCCCACGTCGTTTCCTGCCCGGAGTCAGCCAACAGGGACCGCTGGGCGCCCGTGTTCCGCGAGGACCGATGGGCGCCCGTACTCCGCAGGGACCGCTGCCCATCCGTGTTCCGTGACGACCGGGAGGCGCCGCTGCCAGGCACGGCCTGCTGCGCCCCGCTGTCCCAGAGGGTCGGCCCCGCTCCGGTATCCTCAACGGCCTGCTGGGCTCCGGTGTCCCACAGGCTCCGCTGTCGCGGATCATCCCAGGGCGGTCGCTGCCGCGGGGCGCCCGCCAGTCCCGCGAAACCTTGGTATCCGCTCCCGCCGCTCTGGTCAGCGCTGGTGTCCTGATAGGAGGGATAGCCGTCCTCGTACTGCGCGAGCGCCGGGTAGCGCGGCGGGCGCCGGCGGCGCAGCGGGTCCTGGAAGCTCATAACCCTATTGACGGTCGTCGCGGGGCGTCGCGTTCGGCTATCTCGCCGCCGGTAAGCACGTGGTAAGAAACGCGATTCAGCGGCGCGCGCCAGTTCGCGATCGCGCGGTGCGGTCTCCGGAGGCCGGATCGGCCGACTCGGCACCGTCGAAGGACGGCGCGCCGTCCGCGCCGATGGTGACCTTTACCTTGGGCGGAGTGAACACCAGGGTTGGTTCGATGACGGGCTCGAGCGCGGCATCTCTCGCCGCCGCAACCTCGGTCGTCGCCGTCAGGTCACCGTCGGCCGGCTCGCTGATGGCGCTCGCGTCGGCCGCCGCGATGGCCTGGGCTGCCACTGGGATAGCCCCGGGGTCCTGCCCGGCCGTGCCGTCCTCGGCGCGATGGCTGCGCTTGTACCGGACAACGGCACAGGCGCAGGCGACGACGGCGCCGAGGCCGTACCCAACGCCCCTGGGGTCGTGCAGCGTGATCCCGTCGATGCGCAGGTGCGGGTTGTTCGCCAGGTAGCCACCGGCGGCGATCGCCAGCCATTCCGGGCGGCCGTCGAGCGCGACAAGCATCACAAGCAGGATGGCGTACCACTGGAAGTGGGGCGTGCACACCGTCAGCGCGGCAGCCGTCATCAGCACGCCGCCGCGCCATGGCTGATCGGGGTCGCAGTACCGGAAAACGGCCAGCGCGACGAGGCCGATCAGCACGACGGCCACGACGGTCGCCAGCTTGCCCTGGACGAAGAGCCCGATGATGCCGAAGCCAGTGCCCGTGGAATAGCCCTCCTGCTTCAGGTACCCGGGAAAGAATCCGATGATCTTCTGGCCGACCGCCAGCACGTGCGGCGCGTACACCAGCGAGATCGCGGTGACCGCGGCAGCGCTGATCAGCCACCAGCCCCGGCGGAGCACCGCGGGCAGCACGAGGACCGGTGTCACCTTCGTCGCGATCGCCAGGCCGAGCAGCGCTCCGCCGAGTATCACCCGGCCTTCGGTCTTCGCCCTGGCGAGCAGCAACAGCGCGACCGCGGTGAGCGCGACGGCGACGACATCGACATGCGCGTTCTGCCCGGCCTCAAGGGCGACCGTCGGGCACCACGCCCACAGCGCCGCGAGCCGCAGGTCCTTGCCTAGCTTGCGCAGCGCGAACAGCAGGATAAGCGTTATCGCCACGGCGAACATCGCCGCTACTGCCTGGATCGGGGTACTGGAGTCGTCCGCGGGCGCCGCGAGTTGCACGGCGAAGAAGTAGGCCTCGGCCACCGGGGGGTAGACGGTGGGCACCCTGGGCCGGTTGATCTTGGTGCAGCCCGCCACCAGGCTGTCCGCGGGGTCGGTGGTGCTCTGCGGCCTTTTGACGCAGCTCGAGTAGTGTCTGGCTCCCGTGCCTGACCACAGGAATTCGTTGCGAAGCCCGGCGACCCCGGCGTCCGCCGGAGCGTACAGGTACGGATCGATGCCGGCGGCCTGCACCCTGCCGTCCCAGATGTACCGGTAAAGGTCGCTGCTGCTCTGCGGCGGGCCGGACAGCGCGACCAGCTGGACCGCGATTCCGCCGGCGACGATGAGCCCTATCGCCAGCCGGAGCGTGACCTTGCGCAGCAGCCACGCGGCGCACCCGAACGCGATCCACGCCGCCCCGATCAGCACGATCGGCTTGATCCGTGCCGGGTCGAGTCCCGGCTGGGCCAGCAGCAGGATGAAGGCGGCCAGGACGGCCAAAGACAAGCAGATCCCGGCTACCCGCAGTTTTGGGCTCATGCGCAGAGGGTGCCATCAGTTTCCGCCGCCAGGCCCGGGCCGGCCAGGACCGTAATCAATCTTTAAGCGCGCTAGGCACCGCGCAGCGAGGCGAACCACCGGCCGTCGGTCGCCCAAGTGTCGGCTGCCCTCAGGCCAGCGCCGCGGGCTACCTCTGCTACATCGTCAACACCCACGTAGGACCACGGGAACCACGCGCTAGCCTGCCCGCCGTGCCGGAGCCTGACCTGCTCACTGCGCATGGCGCTGCCAGGTGGCTGCACCTCGACGAGCGCCTGGCCGCGCGGCGTCAGCAGTTCGCTCACCCGGCGCAGCAAGGCGACCGGGTCGCCGCCGATGCCGATATTCCCGTCGGCCAGCAGCACGGTCATCCACCGGCCAGTTCCCGGTACCCGGCCGAAGACGTCACGCAGCAGGGTGAGCGCGCCGGCCGCCCGGGCGAGGTGCACGGCGTACGGGGTGACATCGATGCCCAGGACGGGAATCCCGCGCTCGGCGAGCGCGACGGTCAGCCTGCCCGGCCCCGAGCCCACGTCCAGGGTCGGACCGGTGCAACGATCGACGATCGAGGAGTCTCCGGGGCGCACGCATAGCCAGTTGTCCACCTGCAGCGGCGTCCTGCTGCCGTCACGGTGCTCGATCTCCGGCCTTGCGCGCCCGGCGAGGGCTTCCTCGTAGAGTTCGCCGATCACGCGGTTCTCCTCCCCAAGTAGGCTGCCAGACGCAGACCAGTGTTAACCCGGCCGACGCCTGGTCAGGCGTGACCGAGCGCGTCCTTACTGAATCGTCACGGACCTTACGGAGTGGTGACGGATTTGTCCCGTTCACTGGTCGCACGGTCGCGCTCCGAATTAACGTGTAACCGTGAGTTCCAGCCAATGTGGCGTGCCCGCATCCCTGCCGGGGGCGTCATGGTTAACAACCCTGACCCGCCCGGGCGGATAGTCGTCGTCGACGACGATCCCACGGTCGCTGACGTCGTCGGGCGGTATCTGGTCCGCGACGGGCACACCGTGGAGTGCGTGCACGACGGATACGAGGCGCTGCGCCGCGTCGCCGAGCAGCCGCCTGACCTCGTGGTACTCGACCTCATGCTGCCGGGCATCGACGGCCTCGAGGTCTGCAGGCGGCTGCGGGAACGGTGGCCGATTCCAGTGGTGATGCTGACCGCGCTCGGTGACGAGTCCGACCGGCTCGTCGGCTTCGAGACCGGCGCAGACGACTACGTCACCAAGCCGTTCAGCCCGCGCGAGCTGGCGATGCGGGTGCGCTCCGTGCTGCGCCGCGCCAGGGGTACCGGCCTGCCGGACAAGCCGGACCAGGGTGTCATCGCCGACCGCGAGCTAACCGTCGACCTGGCGGCGCACGAGGTCCGCGCGGGCGGCAAACTCATTCAGCTGACGTCCCGCGAGTACGACCTGCTGGTCTTCCTGATGCGCAATCCTCGCAAGGCGTTCACCAGGGAACAGCTGCTCAACGAGGTCTGGAGCTGGACGTTCGGCGACACGTCGACCGTCACCGTGCATGTGCGGCGGCTCAGGGAGAAGCTGGAGGCCGACCCCACGATGCCCAAGCGCATCGTCACGGTGTGGGGCGTCGGCTACCGGTACGAGCCGGAGTCCCCATGACGGGTGACCTGGCCGACGTCATGCCGTATGTTGCCTCGTCCGACCTGCTGCACGTCACGGAATCCGTCGCGGTCGCGGCGGTGGTGACCACGATTCTGGGCGCCGTCGCCTTGCGGCTGCTCGCGCGCCGGTCTATCAGCGTTCAGATAACGCTGGTCGCGCTGGTGACCGTGGTTACCGCGCTAATCGCGGTTGGTGAGATCGCGATCTTGATGTTCCCGGTCGGCGACCGCGAGGTAATGCTCGAGCTGATGGGCATCGCCGGCCTGGCCGGACTGGTCGTCGCGCTGATCATCGGCCGGTCTTTGACCAAGGCCAGCAAGCGGCTGCTCGGCGCCGTCCGGGAAGTCGGCACGAGCGGCATCTATACCCCGCCCGATGACCGGCTGCCCGCCGAACTGGCTGGGCTGTCGGACGGGCTGCGTGAGGCGCATGACCGCCTCGGCGAGGCGCGGGCGCGTGAGCAGGCCCTCGAAGCGAGCCGCCGTGAGCTGGTCGCCTGGGTGAGCCACGATCTGCGGACGCCGCTCGCCGGGCTGCGGGCGATGGCCGAGGCCCTGGAAGACCAGGTAGTGATCGACCCGCGTGAGGTCAGCCACTACCACTCCCAGATCCGGCGGGAGACCGACCGCCTCGCGGCGATGATCGACGACCTCTTTGAACTCTCCCGCATCCACGCGGGCACGCTGCGGCTGTCACCCCGGCTGGTCGGCCTCGAAGACCTGGTCGCCGAGGTGGTCGCGAGCGCCGAGCCGGTCGCGCGGGCCAAGGGAATCCGGCTTGCCGGGTCAACGATCCGCGGCATGCCGGTCTTCATCGACACGGCGGAAATGGGCCGCGCGGTCAGGAACCTGGTGACGAACGCCATCAGGCACACGCCGCTGGACGGCACGATCGAGGTGCTCGGCGAGATCCACGCGGGGCTCGCCTGCGTGAGCGTGGCCGACGAATGTGGCGGCATCCCGCCCGGTGACCTGCCACGAGTGTTCGACGTGGCATTCCGCGGCGAGAGCGCCCGCACGCCCGATCCGTCCGGCGGCGCCGGACTCGGGCTGTCTATCGCCCGCGGCATCGTCGAGGCGCACCAAGGCCAGATCAGCGTCCGTAACACGGGCCCCGGATGTCAGTTTGTCATCAAGCTGCCGCTCGCCCGCCCGGCAGCGCCGGCCGTCTCCCGCCCCGCGCCGACCTCCCGCGCCATCCACGCCGGCCGCTGACCCCCGCCCACCCCCGCCGACCGCCGTCGGCCGCTGACCGCCGCCTACCCCCGCTAACCGCCGTCGGCCCGCCGCGCGCCGCTTGCCTCCGCTGACCGCCGCCGGCCCGCCGCGCGCCAAAGGCCCAGCACACCCGCAACGGCATCGTCGCCGCGACGCCAAGGCGGATACCTAGGCTGTCTTTGTATGGAAGAGCTGCCCATACCAGGACAAAACGGCGCTGAAAGTGGTCAGCGTGCGTCCCAGCCGCCGAGGGCCCGGAAGGGGCCGAGGGCCAGGAACGGACAGTGCTCAGGGCGCGGGGTGGGTCAGGGCGGCGGCGGCGCGTAGCGGGGCGTGCGCGAACTCGGCTATGCCTTCCGCGAAGCCGACCTTGGCCTGGAAGCCGAGGTCACGACGCGCGGCGGCCGGCGAGGCCACGATGTGGCGCACGTCACCGAGCCGGTAATCGCCTGTGATCTTCGGCTCGACCTGGCCGCCGAACTCAACCGCGAGTTCCGACGCCATCTCGTGGACCGTGTGCGGCGTGCCGCTCGCCACGTTATAGGAGCGCAGCGTCGCGGCATGGTCGGCGACAAAGGTTCCGGCGAGTGCCAGCAGGTTGCACCATGCCACGTCGCGGACATGCACGAAGTCGCGGCACTGGCCGCCGTCTTCGAATACCAGCGGCGGGACGCCGTTCTCCAGGCAGGAGCGGAATATCGCCGCCACACCCGAATAGGGCGTGTCCCTTGGCATCCGCGGGCCGTACACGTTGTGGTATCGCAACGCGACGGCGGTACCGCCGGTCAGCCTGGCCCAGTTCGCCGCCAGGTGCTCCTGGGCGACCTTGCTCGTGGCATAGGCGTTCCGCGGATCCAGGGCCGCGTCCTCCCGGACCACCGACCAGGAAAGTGCCGAATCGCAGCGGGGACAGCGCGGATCGAAGACGCCCGCGTCGAGATCGGCGGCGGACCGGGGCAGCGGCCGCACGCTGCCGTCGAGCGGGCATTCGTAGGCACCTTCGCCGTACACAACCATGGAGGAGGACAGCACCAGGCGGGATACGCCGCGCCGGCCCATGGCGTCAAGGAGCACCGCGGTGCCGGTCACGTTGACGTCGGCGTACAGCGGAAGGTCCGCGAGCGAGACACCGAGCCCGACCATGGCTGCCAGGTGGCATACCGCGTCCACACCCTCGAGCGCGTCGTCCACCGCGGCGAAGTCGCGGACGTCCGCGACGCGCAGATCGGTTCCGTCCGGGATGTATGAGGGTCTTCCGTCGTGCACGGCGGGGCTAAGCGAGTCAAGGCCGCGGACCTCGTGCCCGGCCGCCGTCAGCGTCTCAAGCACGTGAGATCCGATGAACCCCGCCGCCCCGGTCACCAGTACTCGCATGCTGCGAGCCAAGCATGCGGCAAGCAGCCGAAGTGCCGCGCGCCGTCAGCCGTCATAGTTCCGTAAGGGCCGTTCAGCGGCCAAAGCTGCGAGGCGCCGCTAGCGTCTGCGCCATGGAAACCGCCTCGGACACCGCCGCGAACGCGGTCGCACATACCGCCGGAAGTCCGCTCATCGACGTCGTGCTGCCATGCCTGAACGAAGCCGGCGCGCTGCCCTGGCTGCTCACCAGGATGCCCGTGCGGTACCGGCCGATTGTGGCCGACAACGGTTCCACGGACGGCTCGGCGCGGATCGCCGCCGCGTACGGCGCTACCGTCGTGCATGTTCCGCAGCGCGGCTTCGGCGCCGCCTGCCACGCTGGGCTGCTCGCGGCGACCAGCGACATCGTGTGCATCATGGACGCGGACGGCTCGTTCGATCCGGCGGACCTGCGGATCGTCACCGAGCCGGTGGCGGACGGGGTCGCGGACCTGATGCTCGGCCGCCGCCTGCCGGCGGCGCTGGGCGCGTGGCCCGCGCACGCGCGGCTTGGCAACATGCTGCTCGCCGCCGAGCTGCGGCGCCGCGCGGGAGTGCCGCTGCACGACCTGGGGCCGATGCGGGCGGCGCGCCGGGAGGCGCTACTCGCGCTCGACTTGCAGGACCGCAGGTTCGGCTACCCGCTGGAGATGGTGATGCGCGCCGCGGCCGCGGGCTGGCGGATCTACGAGGCGCCCGTGCGGTACTACGCGCGGACTGGCAAGTCCAAGGTGACCGGAACGGTCGGCGGCACGGTCAAGGCGGTCCGCGACATGCGCCGCGTCCTGGCCACGTTCGCCGCATGAGCGGGGCGCAGGGCATGAGCGGGAGCGCGCAAATCCTCGTCATCGCCAAGGAGCCGGTTCCCGGGCGCGTGAAGACGCGGTTGACGCCGCCGTTCACGCCTGCCGAGGCCGCGCTGCTCGCCGAGGCGGCGCTGACCGACACCCTCGCGACGGTTGCGGCCACGCCGGTCGCCCGCCGCGTGCTCGCGCTTGACGGTGCGGCGGGGGACTGGCTGCCGGCCGGCTTCGACATGGTCGGGCAACGTGGCGGCGGCCTGGACGAGCGCCTGGCCGCCGCATTCGCCGACGTGTACGCGACTGAGCCGCTGCCGATGGTGCTGATCGGCATGGACACGCCGCAAGTCACGCAGGAACTGCTGACGGAAGCCGCGGGGACACTCACTGAGGGGGAGGCGGACGCCGTTTTCGGGCCAGCCTCGGACGGCGGGTTCTGGCTGCTCGGCCTGCGCAGACCCGACCGGTCGCTGCTGGCCGGCGTCCCCATGTCCCGGCCGGACACCGGCCGCCGGCAGCTCGACAGGCTCACCGAAGCTGGGCTGCGCGTGGCATTGATGCCCGAGCTAACCGATGTGGACACCGCGCGGGAAGCCGAACTGGTCGCTGACGCGATCCCCGGCTCGGCGTTCGCTGCCGTATACGGCCTCGCGGTGACGAGCCGGATGGCGCACGCAGTCGCCTAGGAGGCGCCGAAGTCTCGGGCTAGGCCTCCGGGCCGATGACGGTGACCAGGGTGCCGTAGGTCATATACGGCCAGACCTTCTTCGCCGCGTCCCAGGGAGCCTCGACGCAGCCGAGGCTCTGGTAGTAGCCGTAGCCGGCGCGCGCGAAGTAGTGCACGGCGTCGCCGCCGTTGAAGTAGGAGATCCAGTACACCGGATCGTGGTACTTGGTCCCGTCCGGGTTGGTGCCGTCCATGTAGTTGAACTGATACCGCAGGTAGACGGGGAACGTGCCATCTTGGGTACTGCGCCCGGCGATGCCCGTGTTCACCGGCGTGTGCTCGATCACCGTGCCGTTGTGCCAGACGGTCAGCGATTCCGGGTACTTCTGGTTTGCCAGCGCGTAGGTATACCCGTTGGGGTTGGTCCTGTCCTTGGCGGCCGCCTTCAGCAGATCGGCCCAGACCTGCGGGCCCGCGATGCCGTCCATCGTCAGGCCCTCGACGGATTGGAACGCCCTGATCGCGCCCTGGTCGAGCATGTTGTCCGAGCCGGCCTTCCACTGGCCGGTCAGCTCGCTCGGGTAGCCGGGCTGAAACTCGAACCTGCCGGCCGGCGGAGCGTACGCCGCGGACAGCTGGTCGTTCAGGTTGCCGTACGTCATCGGCACGGGGTTCGCCACCGAGGCGGGCGTCCAGGTGAGCGGCAGGTAGCCGAGCTGGGCGAGCACCTGCTGCAGCCGGAGCGTGGAGAACGTGCCGGTGGTGAACTTGACCGTGGCTGGCTGCGCGAGCACGCCTGCGGAATCGGCCAGGCCCTGCATGCCCGCGGGTCCGCCGGGGATCTTCAGAGTGACCGTGGTGCCAGGCAGGTAACCGTAGGACGGAGTGAAGGTCGCCGTCTTGCCGGAAACGGCCCAGCTTCCCGCGATCTTCGGTGACAGCGTGGGCAGCGGCGTCAGCGGCGCCAGCGCGGAGGAGAACGTCACCGTGATGGCAGCGGCGCCGTTGACGCCCTTCGCGCCGCGGTCCGGGGTGACCGAGGCGAGCTGGAGCGGTCCGACGACGGGGGTCGGCTTCGGCTTGCTGGGCGTGACGGGTTTGCTGGTAGCGGCGGGGGCGAGCGTCTGCGAGCTCGCACGGGAAGAGACGGCGACCAGGGTTCCCCCCGAGGCAAGGACGATGACAGCCGCGCCGCCGATCGCCATGATCCCAGGGTGCCGGAACAGCGCTCCAGGCCGCCGGCCCATCCTTCCCAAGAGCGACACTGTGCGATCTCCTCGACGGTTCGTCACTGCGCTGGTCCGGGGCCTGAACCAGTTTTACGCACGCAAACCACAACTGATGCATACGTAAGGTGGCTGATCCGAAGTGTACGGCGATGTTCTATCAAATCAGGAAAGTTCGGATCACAGCTCTCCTACGAAGTACAGACGTTGCTGACGTGCGAAAGGTTGCCCTGAGCGCCGGCCGAGAAGCAGCTGAAGACCCGCTGGGAACCCCGCCGCGCCCGCGTTACGACTCCGAAACATTGCGGTGACGTACCGCCACCCAGCGGCACGCTGGGTGACAAATTCTTACGTCATGGCCGGCGCCCGGGGCCCGCGGGAACCTATAACAGCAATATCTCGGCGGTTTTCCTCAGGTTAAACAGGCACGTTAGAAGTTGGAAATAATTCTCTCAGGAAATGTCCCGGAGCCGGCCCCGGACAAATCTTTCTCATTTCCCCATGAAGCGTGTCTCACCTGGTCTAACGTGATCCACCGGGAGCCCTCAAAGCGACACGGAGGTGGATTGAATGCTCACCGGGCATCGGCCCGCAATGCGACGGCGCACGCGCCGAAGTCGCGCGGCGCGTATTGCGGTCCCCCTCGCCATTCCAGTGGCGTTGGGCCTGACTCTCGGGATCGTCATCGCGGTTTCGGGGGGCTCGCACAACACGTCGATCAATCAATCGGCGTTCGGCGCTTCGGCTAGCGCCAGCCCCAGCACGTCGGCATCAGCGAGCGGAGCGGCGACTGCGGGCGCCTCGGCCAGCGCGAACGCGAGCGGGTCCACGACCGCGGTCGCGCCCGCGAACTCGTTCGCTAACGGACCGGTCGCCTTCTTCCAGCTCGGCGATGTGGCGACGACGCCGGTCGACGGCACGGGTGCAGCCATCAACATGAACCAGACGCCCGATCAGGCCGCCGCGTCCCTGAACTGCTCGCTCGCAGTGCCGGCGAACCCGCTCAGCGCGCAGGGCCTGGCTACGCCGTGGCAACTCGGCGACGGCTGCTCGATGGCTAACGCCGGAACCGAAGGCGCGTTCGTCGAAGCGACGATCCTGGCGCCGAACGGCACGCTGCAGGTCTACAACCCGCTGGTGGTCACCGCGGGCACTCAGCCCGCCGTGACGCCGACACCGCCGACAATCGCGGCCGGCTCTGCCGTGATCATCGACGTCGGCTTTAACGGCACGAACCTGGTGCTCACCGGGGCTGGCGCCAGGCGGGGCGGCTGCGTCGACGCGTCGGGCCAGTCGGTCATCGGCCAGGTCTCCGCGTGCAACGCGGTCAACTTCTACCGGACCGCGAACGCCGAGATCGCCCGCGGCACCCTGAAGGTCCCCGCCACTGGCACCGCCACCGACGGGCAGCCCTGCCTGACCGTGCGCGACTTCGGCGTGATCGACCAGGATCAGAGCGACAACGTGGTCAGCAAGTACCTCGTCGACGCCAACGGTCAGACGGCGCAGGCGACCGCGGCGAACGTCGCGGCGCTTGGCGGCGACACGATGATTTCCAACGGCAGTGACGATGCGCTGCTCGCCGCGTTCGTGGATCCCGCGAACGGCTGCACACCGTTCACCGCGACTGACAGCACCAACCCGAACGGTGTCGCCCCGTCGCAGGCGCTGAACGAGTTGAGCGCAAGGGTGAACCAGACGGGCACGATCGCGCTCGTCCCGCCGAACGACGAGATGACGCTGGTCGGCGGCACCATGAGCATCGCCAAGACCAACGTCTACCGGTCGCTGGTGGACCAGCCGATGCTCTCGCGGGCCACCAGCCCGGCGACGGTCGCGGCGAGCTACTGCCAGAACATGGTTAACCTCGGCCCGGCCAGGAACAACCTGGACATGACGGCGGACGCCGCGTTCGGCAGCCCCGTCCCGGCGGTGGGCAACAACCTCGCCACGTTCCTCGGCAACCGGCTGGCGATGTCGTTCACCAACCTGAACTGCGGCGACTTCGGCCTGCAGAACCCGGCGAATCCGACACTCGACGGGAATGGTGTCGCGACCGCGATCGCCTACAGCCTGACTCAGCAGCAGGCGACCGGCACGGCAGCGACTCAGGTGAACCCGACGGCCGGCCAGACCACCGGAACGCAGGCGCGCGGCCCGCGGCGGTTCCGCGTGCAGGCTCCGTCAGGCGTCTGACTCAGCAGAACAATCACCACACCACGGCGGCGGTCCCGGAACATCCGGGGCCGTCGCCGGTTGTCCTATCGTGGTTGACATGAGCGCCGTGTTCGTCGTGGATGCCTGCCGTACGCCGATCGGCAAGGTGAAGGGGTCGCTGGCCGAGGTGCGCCCCGACCACTTGGCCGCCGATGTCCTCAAGGCGCTGGCCGCCAGGAATCCCTGGCTAGACGTGGCCGCCATCGATGACGTCTACTGGGGCGCGGCCAATCAGGCCGGCGAAGACAACCGGAACGTCGCCCGGATGGCAGTGCTGCTCGCCGGGCTTCCCGTGGAGATACCGGGTGCTACGGTGAACCGGCTGTGCGGGTCTGGCATGGAGGCGGTCAGTGATGCGGCGCGCGCGATCGCCGCGGGTGACGCCGACATCTGCGTCGCGGGCGGAAGCGAGTCGATGACCCGGGCGCCGTTCGTGATCGCGCGGACCGCAGACCCCTATCCGAGGGCGCTGGACCTGGCCGACACCCGGCTGGGCTGGCGGCTGGTATCGCCCCTGATGCAGGACATGTACCCGCCGGTCACTCTCGGCGAGACCGCGGAGAAAGTGGCGGACAGGTACGGCGTGACCCGCGAGCGCCAGGACGCCTGGGCGCTGCGCAGCCACCGGCTGGCCGACGCGGCCTGCGACGCCGGCCGGTTCGGCGCCGAGATCGTCCCTGTGGCCACCAGTAGGGGCGAGGTGACAGCCGACGAGGGCATCAGGCCCGACATCACGATGGCGGAGCTTGCCGCGAAGAAGCCAGCGTTCCGCAAGGACGGCACTGTGACCGGCGGGAACTCCTCGCCGCTGAACGACGGCGCGGCCGCCTTGCTGCTGATGTCGGAAGACGCGGTCCGGCGCGCCGGGGTGACCCCGCTCGCGCGATACGCCGGCGCCTCGGCGGCCGGTGTCCACCCGGACTACATGGGCATCGGCCCGGTGCCGGCGATGAACCGGGCGCTGGCCAGGGCTGGATGGCGGATCGAGGACCTGGACCTCGTCGAAGTCAACGAGGCCTTCGCCGCCCAGTCGGTCGCGGTGCTCGACGAGCTCAAACTCGACCAGGAGCGGGTTAACGTGAACGGCGGCGCGATCGCGATCGGCCACCCGCTCGGCTGCTCAGGGGCGAGGATCGTCACCGCGCTGTTGCACGAGATGCGCCGCCGCGGCGCCGCCAGGGGAGCGGCGACGATGTGCATCGGCGTCGGCCAGGGTATCGCCACGTTGTGGGAAGCGCCCTGACGCGCCGTTCAGCGCGCTGTGACCGATTTTCCGCCAATTTTCGCTAACTGCTAGATAACAGCTTGGTATCGGGGTTAGCCTGGCCATCCGAAGGTAGCCGGAGACAGACGGTGCGGAGGTGGCCAGCGCGATGCTGATCGAGGGGGGCTACGGGGACCGGGCTGGCGCGCGACGTCGGGCACGGCGCCGCCGCACCGCTAGGGCCGCCGCGCCGCTGCTGATCCCGCTGGCGCTGGCGCTGACTCTTGGCGTGATCCTCGCGGTCTCCTCTGGCGCGCCGACCACGCACGTCAAGCAGCAGACATCGGGTACCACAAGCTCCACGAGCGCGCGTCCGTAACACCGCGGCACGGACCGGGGCCGGGAACAGCCGCCCCGCTCCGTTCGGAGCACTCTGATTTTTATCCCGAACGGAGCGCTGGTTCCCGTCAGGCGGTGAAGTAATTGCCCGCCACCGAGGTGCCAACCGGCGCGGTGGCCGTGTCCTTGGGCAGCGACGAAGGGCTGACGAGCCTGCTGCCGTCCGGCCCGGCCTCGACGGCCATGTGCGTCGCGCTGCCCTGCAGGTACTGAGACCAGCTGTAGAACCACTCGGTCCAGCCGTCATCCCATTTGCCCGCCTTCGGGCTGTTCGTGATCGTGATCGGGTCGCCGGGGACGGCCATCTGGTAGTAGATCTTCGCGTCCTCGGGCGGCAGGTTCACGCAGCCGTGGCTCACGTTGGTCGTGCCCTGGTCGACCACCGACCACGGGGCCGAATGGTAGTAGTCGCCGCTGTAGGTGAACCGGACCGCCCAGTTGACCAGTTCGTTGTAGTAGCCGGGGCTGCCTTTCTTGCCGCCGCCGATCATGCGGACCGGGTTGCCCTTCTGCACGGTCAGGTAGGTGCCGTTCGGTGTCGGCATGGTCGTCCGGCCCGTGCTGATGGGCCAGTGGTACTTCAGGTTGCCGTCGATGTAGATGAGCGTGTAGTGCGCGCTGGTGCTCGCGACGGCGATCACCGACTGACCGATGTTGAACGACTGGGTGAGGGTGTGGGTGCCGAACATCCCCTTGGCGGCCTCGACGCCGTTCAGGTGGCCGACGAAGCTGACCGTCGTGTTGGCGGGCCAGTAGTCGCGGGGCCGGAAGTTGAGCTGCTGGTCGCCGTCCCAGTACCACGCGCCGATCACCGGCTTGGAGGTGGTGAGCTGCAGCGACCGCTCGACCGCCGCCTTGTTTGTGATCGGCTGGTCGAAGCTCAGCATGATCGGCATGCCCACGCCGTAGGTGGCGCCCTGACCTTCGAAGATCGTGGTGTGGAAGGTGCTCGGCGGGGTCAGCGTACGGAACGTGCTGATGGCCGTGACCGGATGACCCTTGGTGTCCGTGCCCGTCGCGGTCACCGTGTAGGACTCGGCGGTGTCGAGCGCCCAGGTGCTGTGCCAGCTCTTGCCGTCGCTGCTTAGCGCGCCTGACACCGCGTCGCCTTTGGTACGCACGGTGACGTGGGTGAGCTTGCCGCCAGCAAGCGCGCGGACCGCGATACCGTCCGAGGGGTTTGCATCCTTGGTGCCGGGCGCGGGGGTGATCTTCAGGTACTTGGCAACCGCCTGCGCGTTCTTGCCGGCCACCGCATGTGCGTTCAGCCGGTTCGCTTGCGGGGCGCTGCCCGCGCAGGCGGAGACGAGCAGGCCGGCCACTGCCGCGAGCGCGACGGCGGCGAGTCGTCGGGGGCGCCGGGTCCGGCGGATTGGCTGGCCCGACGGTGCGCGGTGGCAGCCGTACACGGTGGATCCTTTCCGTGGGGGCTGCCCAAGTTTACCGGCCTGGCGCGCTCCCGGCCGGGCTCTTGGCGGATCGGGGTGTGCGCAGCCAATGCGGCCGCCGCAGCCAGTGCGGGCGTCGCGGGCCGATGGCGCGCGCCGCGGCGAAGCCGAGCGCGAGCACGGTCAGCGCGACGATCACGTACTCCGGCCAGGAGCCCACCCGGTCCGCGACGGTGGTGTAGGTGATCAGCGGCACCCGCGCCTCGAGCTCCGCCTGCTGCCAGGTGCCGCTGCTTGTCATGATCCGGCCGTCCGGCGCGACGATCGCGCTGTAGCCGCTGGTGCTGGCGACGACGACCGCGCGGTCATGCTCGACGGCGCGGATCTGAGCCATCGCGAGCTGCTGGCCGGTCTCGCCGGTCTGGCCGTCCCGCTCGTACGTCGCGTCGTTGGTCTGCATGGCCAGCAGGTTGGCGCCGTCGGCGATGTCGGACCGGACCAGCCCGTCGAATCCGATCTCGTAGCAGATGACGTCGCCGAGCCTGATCTGGCCGACGGGGAACACGTAGTTGGTGTGGCCGGGAGTGAAGTCCACCGGCTGCAGGCTGGTCAGCGAGGTGATCTTCTGCAGCAGCGAGCGGAACGGGATTACCTCGCCGAATGGCACGAGCTGCCGCTTGACGTACATCGCCACAGGTCCCTTGCCTGGCAGCCAGAGCAGGCCGGCGTTGCGCAGCGGGTCCTGCAGCACCGCGCCGACCAGGATGGGGCGGTCGATCGCGGCGGCCGCACTGGCGATCTGCTGGTAAACGGGCGGGTACTTGGTCGGGTCGATGTCGGTGGAGTTCTCGGGCCAGATCACCAGATCCGGAGCGGGCCGCGTGCCGTTCGCCACCTGCCGGGCCAGCTTTTCTGTGGCGACCGCGTGATTCTGAGTGACCATGTAGTCGTTGAGCTGCGCGGCGAGGGTCCGGGCGCGGGGTACGTTGCCCTGGATGGCGGCCACCTCCGCCGTGGGGGTGCCCTGGGGTACCGGGTCCAGCGGCAAGACGGCGGCGATGACCGCCAGCCCGGCGGCCGCGGCGAACGCCACCGCGGCGATCGCGGTATGGCGGCGATCGCCGGCTTGAGTGTGGACGCCGGCCGGTGGCCGGCGGAGGGCGAGCAGGGTGAGCGCCAGCCAGGCGAGCGTCCCGCCGGCCAGCGCGACGACGAACGTCAGCAGCGGAGCACCGCCGATCGCGGCCCACCCCTGGGTCGGCGCTCCCGCCTGGGACATCGCCAGCCTGCCCCACGGGAAACCGCCCCACGGCCAGCGGTCCCGCAGCGCCTCGGCGGCGACCCACCAGCCTGCCACCGCGAGCGGCCAGCCCGGTAGCCGCAGCAGCAGGCGCTGTCCGACGGCCAGCACCGCGAAGATGATCGCCGAAGCAGCGGCCAGCGCTACCCACGGGTACCAGGCCAGGTTGATCACCCAGGCGAGCAGCGGGAAGAAGAAGGCAATACCGAAGACCAGGCCGGTGCAGAATGAGGCGCGCAGCGACCTGCCGTGCAGCGCGATCGCGAGCAG
>Ga0126371_10002423_pt1 | contig 16076 bp, 14 predicted proteins | sample PanSoiMetaPlot_4_FD_110145 | JGI IMG/M metagenome (GOLD analysis project Ga0126371, IMG submission 110145) | Tropical forest soil microbial communities from Panama - MetaG Plot_4 | ecosystem: Environmental > Terrestrial > Soil > Tropical forest > Bulk soil | place: Panama | collected 2016-02-17 | reverse complement strand
CTCAAGCTGGTGAACGCCGCGCCGACGCTCGATCTGCAGGTAAAGGTAAAAGCCGGGCCGCATGCGCTCGGTGTGGCGTTTGTGAAGCGCAGCGCGATTGGCGCGGACGACTTGTGGCAAATCTATGCCAATAATTCCGGCATTCAGAACGTGGCGATCACAGGGCCGCTGAATCCAACCGGGCCGGGCGATCCGCCAAGCCGGCGAAGGGTTTTCGTGTGCCATCCGGAACCGGGAGGGGACGAAACTCCGTGTGCGCGGCAAATCCTCTCAACACTGGCGCGGCGCGCGTATCGGCAGCCGATGGCGGGTGGGGACCTCGAAACGCTAATGGGCTTCTTTGAGGCAGGCCACAAACGCGGTGGCTTTGACGCGGGAATCCAGGAAGCTCTGGCGCGGATCCTGGTGGGACCGCGGTTTGTGTTTCGCTTCGAATCGGATCCGGAAGGCGCTCCACAGAGCGCACCGCACCGCATCGGCGACCTGGAACTCGCATCGCGCTTGTCCTTTTTCTTGTGGAGCAGCATTCCCGACGATGAGTTGCTGGCAGCGGCCAGTCAAAACAAGCTACACGAGCCGGCGATATTGGAACGGCAGACGCGAAGGATGCTGGCCGACCCCCGTTCGGAAGCGCTGGCCACCAATTTCGGCGGGCAGTGGCTGTATTTGCGAGAGTTGAAGAACCAGCGCCCGGAATCGAAAGAGTTCGACGAAAATCTGCGCGACGCCTTCAAGCGCGAGACGGAACTTTTCTTCGAGAGCATCATCCGGGAAGACCACAATGTGCTGGACCTGTTGAACGCCGATTACAGCTTCGTGGATGAGCGCCTTGCGAAGCACTATGGGATTCCCAATGTACACGGCAGCCAGTTCCGGCGCGTGACGCTGCCGGAGAATCGCCGCGGTCTGCTGGGGCAAGGCAGTATTTTGCTGGTGACGTCGGTGGCGAACCGCACCTCTCCGGTGGCGCGGGGGAAATGGATTCTCGAGAACCTAATGGGTTCGCCGCCGCCGCTACCGCCGCCCAACGTGCCGCCGCTCAAGGAGAGCACGACGCAGGCGTCCGCGGGTACGGTCCGGCAGCGGATGGAGCAGCACCGCAATATGCCGACCTGCGCGGCGTGCCACAAGATCATGGATCCGATCGGGTTTTCGCTCGAGAATTACGACTTGGTCGGGAAGTGGCGGACCACCGACGAAGGAGTGACCATCGAGGCAACAGGAGAACTGGTGGACGGCACGAAAATAGACGGCGCATCCGGTTTGCGGCAGGCGCTGCTCAGCCGCCCGGATGTGTTCGTGTCGACACTGGCGGAGAAGCTGTTGACGTACGCGATCGGGCGGGGAATCCGGTACTACGATATGCCGGCGGTGCGCGCTATCACGCGTGAGGCTGCGGGCAACGACTACCGGTTCTCGAGCATCATTTCGGGTATTGTGAGAAGTACGCCGTTTCAGATGCGCATGAAAGCGGCGCCGGCGGTTGTGACGTCGGCGAGCGTGAGGGAGGAGCGGTAGGAGGCAAACCGATGACGTTCATCACCAGGAAGCATTTGCCGCGGCGCACGTTTTTGCGCGGCGCCGGAGTCTCTTTGGGGTTGCCGCTGCTGGATTCGATGCTACCGGCGCAGACGCCGCTAAGCAAAACAGCGGCCGCCGCGAAGAGCCGCCTCGGCTGCATCTACGTTCCCCACGGCGCCACCATGTACAAGTGGACGCCGGAGAAAGACGGCACCGATTTCGAGCTGCCCGAAATTCTGACCCCATTAGAAAAGGTGCGCGACCGGGTGACGATCGTTTCGAACCTGGCGCATCCCGCCGCGGGCGGTGTCGGCTCCGACGCCGGCGCCGATCATGCGCGTTCCGCCGCGGTCTTCCTCAGCGGCGTTCATCCGGAAAAAGAATCGGTGCATGTGGGCACTACTATCGATCAACTGGTGGCGCAGAAGATCGGCCAGGAGACGCCGCTGCCGTCGCTGGAGCTTTCGATTGAAGATGTGGCGTTGAGCTGCGGCTCGGGCTACGCGTGCGCATACTCGAACACGATCTCGTGGAAGACGGCGACCGTCCCGCTGCCGATGGAGAACAATCCACAGGTGATCTTCGAAAAACTGTTCGGCGACGGCAGCAACAACGCCGAGCGCCTGGCACGCAAGCAGGAAAGCCGAAGCCTGCTGGATTCGGTGACGCAGGAAGTGGCCTCGCTCCAGAAACAGCTGCCCCCGGCGGACCGGGCGAGGCTCGGCGAATACCTGGACGATGTCCGCGAGATCGAGCGGCGCATTCAGCGCGCCGAGCAGCAGGTGCCCGCTGACCTGAAAGTGCCCGAAGCGCCAGTTGGCATCCCGGAAGCGTTCGACGAGCACTTCAAGATCATGTTCGACCTACAGGTGCTGGCTTTCAAGGCGGACATCACGCGTGTGACCTCCATGATGTATGCGCGCGACACCAGCGGCGCGGTGTACCCCCAGAGTGGCGTGCGCGACGGGTTCCACGTCGCGTCGCACCACTCGAATGTGCGCGCCAGCATGGACAAGTACGCGCTGATCAACAAGTATCATGTGCAGCTGCTGGCGTATTTCCTCGAGAAGTTGCGCGCCACGCCGGATGGCGATGGCAGCCTGCTGGATCATTCGCTGATCCTGTACGGGAGCAGCATGAGTAACGGGAACCAGCACGATCACGATCCGCTGCCCGTCCTGCTGGCGGGCGGGGCGGCCGGGCAGATGAAAGGCGGGCGGCACATCACCTACGCGCCGCATACGCCGATGTCGAATCTGCTGCTGGCGGTGCTCGACAAGATGGGAGTCCAGGCGGAGCGCCAGGGCGACAGCACGGGAAAGCTGGAAGTCTAATGACGGCACGGATTCTTCTCGCCGGGATCGCTCTGACTGTCGCCGCGAGCGCGCAGCCGAAATTTCAAATCAAAGTGCACACCGGACGCGGAGTGAACGGCTACGATGTCAACTCGACCATGATTTCCGGCGAGCGGGATATGCTGGTCATCGATCCGCAGTTCAGCCTCAGCGAAGCGCACCGGCTCGCCGCGGAGATCCTCGAGTCCCGGAAGAACCTGGCTACCATCTACGTCACGCACCCGCACCCGGATCACCTGTTTGGGCTGGCGGTGCTGAAGCAGGCGTTCCCGTCGGCGCGGATCGTAGCGCTGCCGGCCACCGTTAACGCCGCCAAAACCGGCTGGCCGGCACGGCAGAAGTTCTGGTTTCCAACTTATGGAAATAACATTCCGGGTCCAGACCCGGTTCTGCCCGAGGAACTCTCCACGCCCGCGCTCACACTGGAAGGGGAACAATTCCCGATTACCGGCGGCGTGCAAGGAGACGGTCCGGGCAACAGTTTTGTCTTCATTCCTTCGCTGCAGGCCGTGGTGGCGGGCGACACCGTGTTCGATCAAGTGTACTTCGGGGTCCCGAAAGACAAGGCGCGCGCGGACTGGATGAAGACGCTGGATCAGATTTCGGCTCTCAAACCCGCGATTCTCATCCCCGGCCATGAGGGTCCGGGCGCGAAGCATGACCTCTCCTCGATCGCGTTCATGAAGAAGTACATCGCCGACTGGGACCAAAACGTTTCGGCGTCGCAAGACGCGGCCGGCATGCGAACCAAGGTCCTGAGCCAATATCCGCACCTGGGCATGGAATTCACGCTCGGCGACCGGATCGCCGCGTTCTTTCCCGCCTCGGCCGGCAAGTAATCGCTCAGTTCCAGTAATTGCGGTCGAGGCTGGGATACTAGACGGCTTTGGACACATGTTCGGCGGCGACGGTTTCGGGGCCGGCGCGGCCGGACCTTGTGCTAGACTGGCCCCGAACGCGTATCGCGAAGGAGAGGAACCCAGTAGTGGAAACTGTGCTGGCGGCCGTTCGGGTCGCCCCAAGCAAGACCGAGATCCGCGAGTTTCCCATGCCGGAAATCCCGAAGGATGGGGCTCTGCTAAAGATGGAGGTCGCCGGGATCTGCGGAACCGACGTGCGCTTGTATCGCGAGCCGCCTTCTGCCGCTCCCGTGATCATGGGCCATGAGAACATCGGGTACATCGCCAAGGCCGGCAGCGAGTTCACCAAACGCCACGGTTTTCAAGAGGGCGACCTGCTGTTCCTGGAGCACTATGTCACGTGCGGGCGATGCGAGTGGTGCCATCAAGGGCAATACCGGCACTGCGAAAACACCGACTGGCGCTACAACCCGAGCGCCATCCGCTATGGATATACCGCGGCCGACGTCGCGCCGCATCTGTGGGGCGGTTTCGCCCAGTACGTGTACCTTCCGTGGAACGCCGTTCTGCATCGTGTGCCGAAAGGCGTGACACCGGAACTGGCGGGATTAGCCACTCCGATGTCCAACGGCATCGAATGGTCGCTGTTCGACGGTGGCGTCGGCTATGGCTCCGCTGTCCTCATTCAAGGCCCCGGCCAGCAGGGCCTGTCCCAAACGGTGATCTGCAAGCAGGCCGGCGCGTCTTTGATCATCGTCACTGGCACCTCGCGCGACGGCGCGCGCCTGGAAGTCGCCAAGGCTCTGGGCGCCGACTATGTGGTTGACGTACAGAAAGAAGATCCGCTCGCGCGCATCAAAGCGATCACCGGCAGCAAAGGCGTCGATGTCGTGCTCGACTGCACCGCCGGAGCCGGCACCGTCCCGATCCTGCTCGGCGTGGATGCCCTCAAGCGCCGCGGCGGGACGATGGTGGTGCAGGGCGAGATGGCCGAGTTCCCCAATTTTCCCATCGGTCGCATCACCGCGAAAGCCATCACCATCAGGAGCGCGCGCGGCCACAGTTATCAGGCATGCGAGCTGGCCCTCCAACAAATCGCGTCCCAGCGCTTTCCGCTCGACAAAGTCACCACCCACCGGTTCGGACTGAAGGATGTCGACCTCGCCATCCGGTCCGTCGGCGGCCAAGGCACGCCGGGTGTGATCCACGCGTCGCTTATGCCTTGGCAGTGATCGTCACCGAACGCATCGATGCCTGAACTCAAGCTGAAGATCGTCACTCGCACGCAGGGAAACAATCAGGCGCTCAAAAGTGGTGCAGTAAGGCCGCGCACCTGTGAACTCGAGTTTATCGAGGTGGACCCGCTGATCGACGCGTTCCGCCGCATGGTGCGGGGTCTCGAATTCGATGTTTCTGAGTTGGCCCTGACCACGTACGTCACGGCGCGCGCACACGGTAAGCGATTCCTCGCTTTACCGGTATTCCTGGTGCGCGCTTTCCATCATGGCGCCGTCGTGTACAACATCAAATCCGGAATCCGGAACCCCAAGGATCTGGAAGGCCGGAAGGTCGGCATCAATCGCGGCTATACCGTGACTACAGGCGTGTGGGCGCGCGGAATTCTGCAGCACCAGTACGGCGTCGATCTCAACACTATCACTTGGGTGCTTTCGGGCGACGAGCACGTGGCTGAGTTTCGCCCGCCTGCCAACGTCGTGCCGATCGAAGGGGGGAAAAAGATGGCGGATCTGGTCGCGTCCGGAGAACTGCCGGCGGCGATCGGCGTCGAGGTCGCTTCACCGGACGTGAAGCCGCTGATCCCTGGCGCTGCCGAGGCCGGTTTCGAGGCGCTGCGCGGCCGCGGCCATTACCCGATCAACCACCTGATCGTCGTCAAGGAAGAGATCCTCGACGCGCACCCAGGTCTCGCGCCCGATCTTTTCCACGTCTTCGCCGAATCCAAGCGCGAGTATCTCCAGCGCTTGACGAGCGGCCAGATCGGCAACCCGTCGCGCGTCGACGAGATGCACCGCCGCGTCCTCGAGGTCACCGGTCGCGACCCGCTGCCTTACGGCATCGCGCCCAACCGGCAGGCGCTCGCGGAACTCATCGGGTATGCGGTGGAGCAGGGAATCCTCCCGCGGCCGGTGACCGTGGAAGAATTGTTTCCGCCCAACACCCGCGGCCTCGTAGGTTGATTGCCGGTTTCTGCGCCCGGAAGCATGCTACGCTCATCGAGGAGTGTCGATGCCGTCCTCCGAATTCCCAGTGAGCATTCCGGCCTTGCACCAGATGAAGCGGGCCAGGCAAAAGATTGTTGGAGTGGTGGCCTGGGATTTTCAGGTAGCTCAGATCGTAGACCGCGCCGGCGTGGAAATCGTTTCGGTGGGAGACTCGGTGGGCACCAATTTGTGGGGTCACTCGAATCCGCTGGCCGTCACAATGGACGAGATGATCGTCGTTTGCCGGGCGGTGCGCCGCGGTGTCCGGCGCGCGATCGTAAGCTGCGACATTCCGTTCGGCCCGCTCCAGCAGGGTATCGACAGCGCGCTGCGGGCCGCCATCCAGCTTGTCAAGGAAGCCGGCGCGGACATGATCAAGCTCGACGGCGCGGCCGGCTCTCCCGAAGCTGTGCGCGCGATTGCCCGCGCGGGGATTCCCGTTTTCGCGCAGTTCGGAATCACGCCGCAAACGGCCATGCAAACCGGCGTCTCCTACAGCGATATGTTGAAACCCGGTGCGCAGGTGCCGGCCGCGATGACGGCCAGACTCGTGGAGGACGCCAAGCGACTCGAAGACGCGGGCGCCTCGCTTCTCGACTTCTCGCTCTCCGGGCCCATCGCAGGCCCCGCGGTCGTTGGGGCCGTTTCGATCCCGGTGATTGGGGGGCTTGGCGGCGGTCCCTGGCTTGACGGGCGGATGCGCATGGCGCATGCGGCCATCGGGTACGCAGCGAGTGCCCTCGATGCGAAGACGGACACTTACGCCAATGTCGCCCGCATAACCCTTGATGCCATCACCGCGTACGCCGACGATGTGCGCGCCGGCCGCCAGATCAAAGGCGGCATTCCCGTCACACCGGCTCCTTAGCTGGATCGGATCGCACGTGCCTACTGCAGAAATCGATGGCATCACGACCCGGTACGAAGTGGTCGGCTCAGGCCCGCCCGTGTTGATGTTCGCGCCGGGCGGCTTTGACGCGAGCCTGCAACAGTGGACCACCCTCGGCGTCTACGCCCGCATTAAATTGCTCGACCGATTGTCCGAAAGGTACGCGTGCATCATCTTCGACCGCCGCGAGTGCGGTGAGTCAGGAGGCCGCGTTGAGCGCGTAAGCTGGTCCCATTTTGCGGCACAGGGCAAAGGGTTGCTCGATCACCTGCACATCGAGCGGGCGCACCTGCTGGGCGGTTGCATGGGATGCGCCCCGGCCTTGGCCTTTGCCGTGGCCTACCCGAAGGCCGCGCAGAGCATGGTTCTCTATTGGCCCGTCGGCGGGGCCAAATACCGCATCAGTAGCCACCAGCGTTTTGCGGATCATCTGGCATACGTGCAGCAGCACGGCCTGGAGCAAGTTGTTCGGTTGGTCAGTGAAGAAGGCAAGCCGTTCAACAAAGACCCCCGAGGCGGGCCCTGGGCGTCAGTCATCCACCGTGACCGCGCCTTCGCCGATTCCTTTGCCAGACAAAACCTGGACGACTACAAACTCGTCGTGGCCGGCATGGCTCGCACTCTGTTTGACCGGGACACGGCACCTGGTGCTGAGCCCGAAGACCTGCTTCGGCTAGACAGCCGCGCTTTGATTGTTCCAGGCAGCGACGCCTCGCACGCGACCTCGGCTGCGAGGTATCTGGAAGAATGTCTGCCGCGCTCAGAGTACTGGGACGTCCCCGTTGCCGCGCAGACCGAGGACAGTGCCCCCAGCCGGCTCCTGCAATTCCTCGATACGGCTGTCTCGCGATAACCCATCCGCGACCCCTTCTCTGTGGCTGGAATCACCGCGGGATAGGCAGCCAGCAGCTTGTCCGCTTCAGTTCCAATAATTCCGGTCGAGGCTGCGGTACTGGACGGCTTCGGCCACGTGCTTGGCGGCGACGGTTTCGGAGCCGGCGAGGTCGGCGATCGTGCGGGCTACCTTGAGGATGCGGTCGTGCGCGCGGGCGGAAAGGCCCATGCGGCGCACCGCCATTTCCAGTGTCCGTTCGCCGGAATCGTCGAGCGCGCATTGCTTGCGGATCATGCGCACCGGCATGCGGGCATTGTAGTAGCCGCGCGCCTGTTGGACGGCGCGAGTTCGCTCGATGCGGGTGCGGATCTCGGCCGAGGTCTCGCTGGCCGTGTTGCCGCGCAGTTCCTGGTAGGAACCGCGGGCACTTCGACATGGATGTCGATGCGGTCCAGCAACGGGCCGCTGATTTTCCCAAGGTATCGCTGAATCAGAGCCGGCGTACAGCGGCATTCGCGCGTAGCGTCGCCGTAAAAGCCGCACGCGCAGGCGTGCATGTAACAAACGCGACTTTGAGCCTGAACCGCGAGTGCCGTCCTAATTCGATTTCATCCACCCTAATAATTGAGGAGCCGGATGAACTAGGACCGGCACCGATTAGCGATCTTACACTTGAATGCCCCACTCTGGACAGCGACGAGGGTCTGATGGCCATACTACAACACGCTGATATCGGAAGACCTCCGACGCCAACCACTGGCCCTGAAGGTAAACGCGATCCCCGGTGACCGGGGGCCGCTCAGCACACACTAAAATCCGGGTGGCACCACTGAGTGGTGCTGGAACTTCGCCAACTACAGGGGCCGCCGCTGAGCGTGTCTGTGCCGTTGCCTCCCCAGAGTTCAAATAGAGCCGACAGCCGCAAAGCGAACATCAGGACGAGGGGCTCCCTCTAAAGCGCTGCACGGCGAATCCCTTTTTAGACATCACACCCCGGCAGGGCCGAAATAGGGCAGGTCCAAGAAAACATTTGGATTTTTATGGCGCACAGGAGCCAGGCGATCATACAGGCTAAGACGCCTCGGAGATGGTGGCCGTGCTCAATCGCAAAGCGACGATGGTGGACGCAAACCTGTCGGCGGCGATGGCGAGGCCGAATCCTGTATGCAGGTCGATCCAATGCACGGCGCGCCCTTCAAAGTCAAACTACAACGCGCCTCATGGAATCTAAGACGCCAACGGCCTCCGGTCCTTGCCCTCCTCAGTTTAGCACCAGAATTGGTGATCTGACATACAGGCATCGGCTCAGAACCCTATTTGAATTCCGAAAAGACTATGTTATGCAGAGAGACACCTGGTGTCACACGGCAGAAGAAAGGGTACGGAGTGACAGTTGCGGGTAAATACCTTGCGGTAAACGGACATGCGAGAGAGCGCACTTTCGAGCTCCTAGAACTGGTTCACCTCAGTCGGCTCATGGACCGAACCGGCGGCAGGCCCGAAATTGCCATCGGTCTGATTGACGGGCCGGTCTTCATCAGCCATCCCGATCTCTCGAATGACCGCATGGTTGCGGTTTCCAGCAACTCTGCGGCCTGCCGCCTTGAGCGGAGTTCCGCTTGTGAACACGGAACGTTAGTGGCCGGCATCCTCGCCGGTAGACGGGGATCGGGCGCCCCGGGGATTGCTCCGAACTGCACTTTGCTCGTTCGGCCTGTCTACCAAGAACTGACTGGGCGCGGCGGCGACCTGCCGGTTGCTGCTGCGCGCGAGTTAGCGGCTGCGATCACGGAAACTGTTGATGCTGGAGCCCGCGTCCTCAATATCAGTTCGGCAATGGGGCGCTGCGAGGCTACTGGCGAACGGGAGCTGGGGCAGGCGCTGAGCTACGCGGCCCGTCGCGGAGTCATCACAGTCGCGGCGGCGGGCAATCAAGGAACTGTAGCTGGCTCGACGATCGTGTCACATCCGGCGGTGATTCCGGCGGCCGCCTGCGACCGGCGCGGCCGTCCGGCGCCTGCCTCGAACCTGGGCTATTCAATCGGAATCCATGGCCTGCTCGCGCCCGGTGATGGGGTACTTAGCCTTGGGGTCGGCGACCAGGCTCACTCGGTCATATACGGCACAAGCGCCTCGACCCCGTTCATCACTGGGGCGATCGCGCTCCTCTGGTCGGAATTCCCAGCCGCGACGGCGACCCGAGTGCGGCATGCGCTTACCTACGGGCGGAGACTTAGAGCCGTGGTCCCGCCGCTGCTGAATGCCTGGGCGGCGCGCCACGAACTGATGGTTACTCAAACATGAAGGAACATCGCAGCGCGGATTTCGCCCCGGAGTCTAGACCGGTTGCTCGTACTGTGCGGTTGCCGCGTTTTGTGAGCGATGAGGCTGTGGGCCTTGGAGACGCTATTAAGCGCTTCACTTACGCGGTAGGAATCAAACCTTGCGGCGCTTGCGAGAAGCGGGCGGCCGTCCTGAATCGATGGCTTAGATTTTCCAAGTAGATTTCGCGGAGGACTCATGGAACCAGAAACGAACACAACCACGCAGGCGGCCGGGGGATCCGGTTCTAGCGAAGCATTGACGAATTTGCAGCCTGCCGCGTGCGCAGTCTGCGATACTGCCGCCGTGGATCCTGTCGTCTCCGGTGGGGAGTACGTTTACGCATTGGGCAGAGTCGAACCGCGCTTCGGTCAGTTGTCTTTGGAAAAAGAATTCGCTCAAGCCACGGGGCGAAGCAAAACGGCTGGTTTGACCGACCGCCAAGCCTTGCATTCGGTGCTGTCCAAACGTGAGAACCGCTACCTGGCCCGCCAACTCTGCTACGTCTTCACGATCGAGGGTCTGGACACCTACATACTCCGTCCACGTGACCCGGGCGACTTGGACCTGCTCATTGAGGCGGTTCGGCCCGCCCCTCGTGCCACAGACGTTGATGTGGTGATCGGCGTACGCGGCCCGATCGCGCCGCCGGATGCCTGCAACGGCCTATCACTTCCGGTCGTGACGCTTGACCAGCTCTATTCATTTGACGTGGATTCGCTCATCAAAGAGATTCCGCGACCGAAGGCAATTGCGGCCGATCGGTTCGGGTCGGCAGCAGAGGAGCTCTTCCAGCGCATTATCCAACTGGCGGACAACGCGGGTGCAACGGATGAGGACCGGGCTCTTAACTACCTGGCAATACGCTATCCCGGCATCTATGCCCACACCGCCGAACAGTTCGGAAATAACGCTTCCTTTACGGCTGTGTCAGTCCGCGGGTCTGCGTTAAGCGGGGTGCGGAAGCTGATGGACGTCATTTTTTCGTACACTAATCGCAACACCGACGTAGTAGAGAAGTTCTTCGTCCGCGTCGACGTGACGGAAGAGTTCCCATTCCTCACCAGCAAGCTGGCGCCGTACTACGACCGTGAATGAGACCAATACACATCGTCATAAACCGAAAGGAGAATGAATCATGCAAATTCCCGGATTTACAGCCGAGCATTCGCTTGGTCCGGGGCAACAGGGGATGCAAGGAATATGGGCCCAACCGGCGGCGCCGAATGGCGTCAGTCCGGCTCGGGTCTGCAATCCCACTTGCTTGGATAACTGCGAGATGGACTGTAGCGATTGCGACGATCTGCCGACACCACAGTCGCGCGCACGCTGTCGCGTCTACTGCTTCCGCCATAACCTCCAATGCCTGAGGCAGTGCTGCCATTGATCGTTAATTAGTCCAAGCCGTTTCGAGACGTGACACGGCTCCGGTCAACCGTTGCGGTTCCGGGTCAGCTGGAAAGATTGCCGCGCCCGCCACGGCGCAGCCCGACAACTGTGCCAGCACCGCCAGGGGCCTTTCCACCGGGAATCTCGCCATGCGCTTCCGTGGCAATGTCCTTGGCGCGGTATACCTCGCCCATCCCGCCCGCGCCAATCGGGGCCAGGATCTCGTAGGGGCCGAGTCGGGTGCCCGCTGCCAAGGCCATATTTCAGATGATCTTATCGCATCTGAGGACGCAGAGCCTCATCCGCCTATCTCGCAGATCGAGTACCTTTAAAGCGTGAGCCTGAATGAACCGCCACAGCTCGAATCCCTTCCTCTCCTTTCGCGAACGCCGCCGGCATGGGGGGAGGCTGTCTTGGCGGATCCGATCAGTCTGCTTATAGATCACGCCTTCCTTGAAAAGAAAGCGGCTACGAACGCACTCGAATTGCTCACCAGATGGCCCAATGACTGGCTCGATGGCTGGGTTGAGGCGATGACGGCAGTGGCTAGAGACGAAGTGGCCCATCTGGCCCAAGTGACTCGCTTGCTCTCGAGGAAGGGGGGCCGTCTCGACCGTTTTCACAAGAACCCATACGCCAATTCCCTTCGGCAACTTGTGAGAAAGGGAGAACCGACAGAACTTTTAGACCGCCTCCTGGTCGCTGCCCTGATCGAGGTTCGTTCGTGCGAACGGTTCTCGGTACTTGCAGCAGTGTCCGATGATGACGAGCTTCGGAGTTTTTACCATGCTCTATTCTTGTCAGAAGCGGGACACTATCGCGCTTTCCTTGAACTCGCTGCGAAATTCTCGGTTCCGACGGAGCTGAGTAGCCGGTGGCAGGAGATGCTCGCGAGCGAGGAGAGAATCATTGCGCAACAGCATCCAGGTCCTCGGATTCACTCCGGCGTGCCTTCTCGGTGAGAGCTTGTCCGATTCGGGAACGGGATCGCGGAGGCATCCGTCAATATGAAACACTGCTGTGTGAAGCCGGGGCGATTGGTCTGGTGGGAGTACACTCGACTGTGCCAGCTATGCAAGTCTCTCGACGCCGCCTTATCCGATTGGGAAGTGCGGGTGCATCCGCCCGACCTCTTTCGGTTGCCGTAACGGTCATGGATCAGTTCCGATTTAACGTGCAGTGGACGTGAAGCACCTTGGAAGTCATGACCGGGAGGCGGTCCCCAATTAGAAACATCAAACGCCTGCCCGTCTCGATCAGGCCTTCGTCGAGATGACCTTCCCGGTCTAGCGAGCCTCCCAGGTGTGCTGCGACAGGACTTGGGCAGTATGTCGGGTGGCCCGAGATGCGCACCGAACTGCCGCCAAGGCATTCGATTTGGTAATGCCTGCTCTTGGTTTCCACATCCACTACCGAGCCAGCCTCCAGCTGGTTGAAGTCCAAGAGCTCAACTGATGGCAGCATAGAACCTCCGACAACCACTTAATGCAATCCCACGACCAGCAGGATTGTTCTTTAGAATCAACAGGCCATTAGCTCCTGCGCCTCCTGAATGGTGATTTTATTCCCCCAAGGTGAATTACTATCGAGCACTTTCGCCCACCGCCAGGCAAATGAAAATCCGACAAATCCCGATCGACGGAGGTGACAGCGAATGTTGACAGGCTGATTTCCGCAACTGCTATTCGGGGGCGAGATGACCACATCCGCCTCGTTCCAGATTCAAACCTGGCCCATCGACAAGCTGGTCTTCTACGCCCGAAATCCCCGGAAGAACGACGCGGCCGTTGATCGCATGTGCGCTAGCATCCGAGAGTTCGGGTTCAAGATCCGTGTGCTGGCCCGTAGCACCGGCGAAGTCTTCGATGGCCACCCTCGCCTGAAAGCCGCCCGCAAGTTGGGATGGTGGCCCCTCGGCGACATCACCGCAATACCGGAGATCCTGTGCGACGGCATGGACGCCGCAGCAGGTGAAGGCATTCCGGCTGGTGGTGAATCGCTCGGTCAATTGGGCCGATTGGGACGAAGGACGGATTTCAGAGGAAGCCGATCGCCTCGTTGCGGCTTCTGAGAGGCCGGATCAGCCGTGAGAACGATCGACCGACGCCTCCGCCGGCTTGAGGATCGATTCGGCCCTCCTGTTGAGACCGAGTATACGCGGGAGTTGCGTCGGCAGCTGGCCGCCGGCGGGTGGCAGCAGCAAGGGGCGAACCTTACACGGCTTTGGGGACGGAGTACCTCGATAGCAGGGCTGACTCTGGCGGAAGCAATAGTGCGCAGACTTGAACGCGCCCGACGGGCGTTCGGTTAGAGGATCGATTCGCGCCGCGCGAGAGCGAATACAAAATCTGGCTGTGCGAACGCCTTGGGGCTGCTAATCAGCGCATCGAGGAAGCGCGCGGCACTCGGTCCAGGATTTCTTTGGCAAGGGCCAGTTCAAGCATTTCTCCGGATGCACACTGGTCGTGATTGCTTCCATTTTTTCCTTGCAGTGAATGCATTTTGCCCGAGCCGCCGCACCTTCGTTGTAGAACTCGAAATTCTGATTGAATAACGGCTCGTCCATGTAGATGACTACCGCCTGCGGATTATTTGTGCTCTTTACGATTTTGCCGGGGTATCTGGCAGCGACGCCCCTTACCTGGGCTTCGGTATCGCCTTTTTCGGGTGTGATTACAATTTCACGTTTCCCTCTACGTGGAGTCTTGGTTGGAGTAATCGTCATGTCTTGGAGAATATCCAGGACGCGATCTGCGGCAATGGTTGTCTTTGGACAATTACCGGATGGTACCTTCCGAGATTCAAGAATCTCGTTGTGCCGCGAGTGGCGGAGGCCGTCTTGCGGGGGCGTGAACGCGCCCGCCGGGCCTTCGGGTAACCTAACGATATTTGTACTTGACGCCCGCTATTCAGCTCTGAAATGCCGGATTGCCCAACAGCAAGGCTAGGATGTGGCAACGGGAAAAACGGCTCCACCCCCCCGTCTTCGGGTGCTCGCCAGGGGATCGCCGGTCGGTTCACGCCTGGATTTCCTGCTTCGTGGCGCTGGTGCTCCACCAGCAGGGCGATGCGCTGTCGGGACAGGCAGTCTTCATCGGATTCAGTGTATCAAGCCCGATTGGGTTGTTTGGCTGGCGGCGTGCCTCGTGAGCGCTCGACCGCCAGCCACATGAGTCTGACTATTTCCGGTGATTACGCGAAGTTCAACGACCGATTCGCTTTCGTCTGCTAGCGCACCCTGCTAAACTCTCGCTTACCTTCCCCTCCGGCGGTGCGGCGTGATCAATAAACCCCAGAATGGTGATGTCCTCAGTCAACGAGAACGGGAAGTGCTGGTTCTCATCGCGTCCGGGAAATCCAGTAGACAGATCGCAGAAGAATTAGGCATCGCGTTCAAGACCGCAGTTGTTCATCGGCACAACCTGCATACCAAGCTGAAGGTTCATAAGGCTACGGATCTTACGCGCGCAGCGATTCGGATGGGGTTGATTGACCCGTAAGCGCATGGGCTGGCAGGTGGTAGCCTGATCCACTCGGGCGAAAACTCGTTGGGGCTCCGATGTGCTGCCAGCCCACGGTTCGAAACCTAATCTACTCGCAATCTAAAGGCAATCAGATCTTTATACTACCCGAGTCAGCCCGCGATCATGGGAGGAGCGAGCAAGGGGCGTACCCCTGCGCCCGGAGTTTTCTACCACTACCGGCGCGGAGGGACCTGAAAATCAGAACGCTATGCGCTGCGATGCGCCAGTCGCAAAGGTCGCGTCTTTATCCCATGGGCCTATGTGGTCGGGATCTTGTGGCACAGCGATATTCTTGGCGCCGAACAACAGCTTGGCTTCGCATCAACTCAGAAATAGGACCGCTCGCAGGATGGGAGAGAGGCACGGCTCGTGCCCTCCGGATGGCCGGCTGACCTTGACAACTTCCTCCAAGGTATCGGGCAACACAATCGAACAGCAGCGTTAACGTTTTTCCGCATTGCCTCAACCGGGAAGGCGAGACTATTATGCGAGACAACCCTTATCCTTGGGGACTTGAATGGTCAATCGGGGCGAGTTGGGACCTGGTTCTCGTTGCTCGCCCCCGCTCTCTAACGAGCCGCAAAGGGGGATCCGATTAGGCGGACCAGTTTGTGCCTAATGAACAAGCAAGCTCGGCAAGCATCCGAAACCGCGGCAACTCTCAAAAAGGCACGTCCGGTAGAGTGGCGACATGGCGACATGACAGACCTTCAGCGACGGCTTCTCGACACTGGATTGCGACTGATCCAGAGGGGCACTTTGCCACCAACGGAGGCCGGTGAGGGCGTGCTCCCGATCATCCTAAAGTTCTATCCCGGTTCCCCACTCAACGACACCCTTGGCAGAACGATTGTGATCGATGCGATCGCGCGTACCGGTTACTTTCAGGGATCTTACGGATGAAACGCGATGCTCACCGCGCGTCTTATCATCTACGGCCCACGTGCCCGACTAAAGTCGCGCTGAAATTCGCAAGCTCGTGCCAGTTCGGTGAATTGGTTCACAGCAGAGTCAACAAGAAGGGTGAGTTTTCTCGCACCACTGCACTTCTAATCGGTGGCCCCAGTCGGCCCACAGCGGCCCCCAGTCGGCCCACACAGGAGAGTAGTTTCTGAACATGCAATGGAAGAGATGCTTCAAGAATACAGTGTGCAGCCTG
>Ga0126371_10002421_pt1 | contig 16078 bp, 13 predicted proteins | sample PanSoiMetaPlot_4_FD_110145 | JGI IMG/M metagenome (GOLD analysis project Ga0126371, IMG submission 110145) | Tropical forest soil microbial communities from Panama - MetaG Plot_4 | ecosystem: Environmental > Terrestrial > Soil > Tropical forest > Bulk soil | place: Panama | collected 2016-02-17 | reverse complement strand
TCGCCGCGCTGCTTGCGGTCGGTGCCGATTTCGAGTCGGCGATGCGCGCCGCCAACGCGGCGGCCTCGGTGGTGGTCGGCAAGCGCGGCACCGCGACCGTCTCGGCCATGGAGCTGCGCGGGCGCATCCTGCCCTCCGCCGCGCTCGCCGCCGAGGAGAAGATCGCCTTCGACTGGGCGGTCGCCGACGAGCGAGTGCGCGCCTGGTGCGCCCAGGGCCTGCGCGTCGGCTTCACCAACGGCTGCTTCGATATTCTTCATCCAGGCCACGTCACGGTGCTCACCAAGGCGCGTGCCGAATGCGACCGTCTCGTGGTCGGGCTCAACGGCGACGCCTCGGTTCACCGGCTCAAGGGCGAGGGGCGTCCGATCCAGGACGCGCATGCCCGCGCCAATGTGCTCGCCGCCCTCGAGGCGGTCGATCTCGTGGTGCTGTTCGACGAGGATACGCCGCTCGAGCTGATCCGGCGCCTGCAGCCGTCCGTGCTGGTCAAAGGCGGCGATTACCGCAAGGAGGACGTGGTCGGCCGCGACGTGGTCGAGGCGGCGGGCGGAGAGGTGATCCTGGTCGATCTCGTTCCCGGCCATTCCACCACCGGCATCGTCCGCCGTTCGGCGAAGCCCGGTCCCAAGGTAAAGGCCTGAAATCCGTGCCGGCGGGAGAGTGTCGCTGACGCGCCTGAGCGCCATCATCATCACGAAGAACGAGGAGGCGAACATCGCGGCCTGCCTCGACGCTCTCGCGTTCTGCGACGAGCGCATCGTGGTGGACGCGGGCAGCACGGACCGCACGGCCGAGATCGCGGCCCGGAAGGGCGCGCACGTGGTCGCGCATGACTGGCGGGGGTTTGGCCCGCAGAAGAATTTTGCCCTGTCGCTCGCGCAGGGCGATTGGGTGCTGTCGATCGACGCCGACGAACGCGTGTCGCCCGCGCTGGCCCGCGAGATCGCACACGCGGTCATGGATGGTCGGGCGGACGGCTACGAGATCCCCCGCCTGTCGAGCTTCGCGGGCCGCGAGATGCGTCACTCGGGCTGGTTCCCGGACTATGTGCTGCGCCTCTTTCGGCGCGGTAAGGCGCGTTTCTCCGACGACCTCGTGCATGAGCGGGTGATCTGCGGCGGACCGGTCGCGCGGCTCAATGAGCGGCTCGCGCACCGCTCGGTGACGCGGCTCGAAGAGGCGATCTCGCGCATCGACCGCTATTCGACGGCGGGCGCCGAGATGCTCATCGCCTCGGGCCGGCGCGTCTCCTTCGCGCGCGGCATCACCCACGGACTGTGGACCTTCTTCCGGGTCTATGTGCTGCGCCTCGGCTTTCTCGACGGGCGCGAGGGATTTCTGCTGGCGGTGGCCAATGCGGAAGGCACTTATTATCGCTACATGAAGGCGTGGCTTGCGGGACGACGCCATGGCTGAGCTGATCTCGCTCATCGTCGCGACCTATAACCGCGAAGACGCCCTCGCCGCGGTGCTGCGCTCGCTGTCGCGTCAGACCGATCGCGATTTCGAGCTCTTGATCGCCGACGACGGTTCCGGCACTGCGACCGCGCGCGTCATCACCGAATGGGCGGAGCGCCTGCCGGTGCCGCTCAAGCATGTCTGGCATTCCGACCGCGGCTTCCGCCTCGCCGAGATCCGCAACCGCGCGATCCGCGCCAGCGAGGGCCAGTACTGCGTCTTTCTCGATGGCGACTGCATCGCGCGCCCCGATTTCGTCGCCGCGCATCGGCGCCTCGCGGAGCCGGGCTGGTTCGTCACCGGCAACCGCATTCTGCTGTCGCGCGAATTGACCGAGCGCATCCTGCGCGACGGGCTTGCGCCCGAGCAGTGGGGTTTTGCCAACTGGATCACCCAGCGCGCGCAGCGCAACGTCAATCGCTTCGCGCCGCTGCTCGATCTCCATCTCGGAGCGTTGCGCAAGCTGCACCCGCGGCAATGGCGCGGCGCGCGCGGCAGCAACATGGGATTCTGGCGCGCCGATCTCGACAAGGTCGACGGCTTCGACGCCGCCTTCAGCGGCTGGGGCCGCGAAGACTCCGATATCTTCATCCGCCTCATCCGCGCCGGCGTGCGGCGCAAGGACGGCCGCTTCGCGACCGGCGTGCTGCACTTGTGGCATCCGGAGGCCGATCGCGCCCGGCTCGCCGAGAACGAGCGCCGGCTGTCCGAGGTGGTGGACGGCATTCGCGTACGGGCGAAGCACGGCCTATCGCGGGTGATCGAGGAGACGGTCGTCTCGACCGCGGACCAATGACCGCACTTGCGCTCCCCGCACGGCCGCGCATCCTGGTCGTGGCGCTGCGCCGCCTCGGCGACGTCCTGCTCGCGACGCCGCTCATCCGCAGCATCCGCCGCGCCTGGCCCGACGCCGTGCTCGACGTACTCGTGTTCGCCGACACCGCCGGCATCCTCGAGGGCAACCCGGACGTCGATCATGTCATCACGATGCCGGCGCGACCGAGCGTCGTGCAGAGTCTCGCCCTCGCGGCGCGCCTGATCAAGCGCTACGACCTCGCGGTCTCGACCCAGAGCGGCGATCGGCCGACGCTCTTTGCGCTGCTCGCCGGGCGCCAGCACGCAGGGCCGGTTTGGCCGGGCAATAACGTCAAACGGCGCCTGCTTCGCCGCCCTGTCGCGGCGGAGGCCGGCGTGCACCGGGTCGAGGAGATGCTGCGCATCGCCGATGCGCTCGGCATCGCGCGCATGGCCGAGGTCGTTGCCCCTGCCGGCAGCGCGGCACCCGAGGATGCGGCTGCCGGCGCCTACGCGGTGATCCACGCGGCCCCGAAATTCCGCTACAAGCAGTGGACGCAGGCCGGATGGCGCGCGCTCGCCGATGCGCTGCGCGCGCGGGGGCTCGCCGTGTTCGCGACGGGAGGACCCGGCGACCGCGTATTCCTCGACGAGCTGTGGAGAGACGTGCCCGAGGTCCGCCGACTCGACGGACGCCTGCGCTGGCCGGAACTTGCGACGCTTCTCGCCCATGCGCGCCTCTATGTCGGACCCGACACGTCGGTCACCCATCTGGCCGCCGCCACGGGATGCCCGACCGTCGCACTGTTCGGGCCGACCGATCCGCGCCTTTGGGGGCCCTGGCCGGCGCAGGGCCTGCGGGCGCCATGGGTTGCGGCCGGAACCGTCCAGCAGCGTGGCAATGTTTGGCTGGTGCAAAATCCATTGCCCTGTCTGCCGTGCCAGCAGGAGGGCTGCGACCGCCGCCTCGACAGCCGGGCGCAGTGCCTCGACGAGCTTTCGCCCGCGCAGGTGCTGATCGCGGTCGATCGGGCGCTCGCCGCTCCGGCGCTCGGGGAGGTGGCGCCGTGACCCAAAGGCCGGTAAGGATGACGCCGCGGCGGCGCCGCAGCACCCGAGCACGAGGATGATCCGGTTCACCACCTTCACGCCGCGGATGGGGCTGATCCTGGCGCACGATCTGATCGCCACGGCGGTCGCGATCGTGGCGAGCTTCTACATCCGGTTCGAAGGCGCGGGGCTCGCCGTGCGCTGGCCGGTGCTGATCGTCATGCTGCCGGCCTTCGTCGCCTATGCGGGTCTCGTCTTCGCAGTCTTGGGCCTGTTCAAGGCGAAATGGCGTTTCACCTCGCTGCCCGACTTCATGAACATCGTGCGCGCCGCGACGGTGCTCGCGATCACGCTGCTCGTGATCGACTACGTCGTGGTCGCCCCCAACGTGCTCGGCGGCTTCTTCTTCGGGAAGATCACGATCGCGCTGTACTGGTTCCTGCAGACCGCGTTCCTGGTCGGTCCCCGCGTCGCCTATCGCTATTTCCGCTACACCCGCACGCTGCATCGCGCCAAGTCCGCCGATACTCTGCCGACGCTGGTGCTCGGCCGCGCGGCCGACGCCGAGGTGCTGCTGCGCGGGATCGAGAGCGGCGCCGTGAGCCGCATCCAGCCGGTCGGCGTCCTCTCGCCCTCGCGCGCCGACCGGGGGCAGGCGATCCGCGGCGTCCCGGTGCTGGGCGACCTCGAGGATCTCGAGCACACCATCGGCGAGCTTGCCGATCGCGGCACGAAAGTCCTGCGCCTGGTGATGACGCCAAGCGCGCTCGCGCCCGACGCGAAGCCCGAGTCCATTCTGATGCGCGCGCGCCGGCTCGGCATCGCGACCAGCCGGCTGCCGACGCTCGAGGAGGGCGGCGAGGCGCTGCGCCTTGCGCCGGTCAATGTCGAGGACCTGCTGCTGCGGCCGAGCGCGAAGATCGATTACGGCCGCCTCGAATCCCTGATCCGGGGCGCCGCCGTGGCGGTCACCGGCGGTGGCGGCTCGATCGGCGCGGAAATCTGCGATCGGCTGGTGACCTTCGGTGTCGCGCGCCTTCTGGTCATCGAAAACTCCGAGCCGGCGTTGCACACGGTGCTCGAGGCGCTTGGCGCCAAGAAACGCGAGGCCGCGATCGACGGCCGTGTTGCCGATATCCGCGACCGGGCGCGCATCATGCGGCTCATCAGGGACTTCAAGCCCGACATCGTGTTTCACGCCGCCGCGCTCAAGCACGTGCCCATCCTCGAGCGGGACTGGGACGAGGGCGTGAAGACCAATGTGTTCGGCTCGGTCAACGTCGCCGACGCCGCCGTCGCGGCTGGCGCGCGCGCCATGGTGATGATCTCGACCGACAAGGCGATCGAGCCGATCTCCGTGCTCGGCGCGACCAAGCGTTTCGCCGAGATGTATTGCCAGGCGCTGGACGCCGATCTCACGCGGCGCGCCGATGGTGCGCAAGGCGCAAAGCCGCCGATGCGGCTGATCGCGGTGCGCTTCGGCAACGTGCTTGCCTCGAACGGCTCGGTGGTGCCGAAGTTCAAGGCGCAGATCGAGGCGGGCGGGCCCGTCACGGTCACCCATCCCGACATGGTGCGCTACTTCATGACCATCCGCGAGGCGTGCGACCTCGTGGTTACGGCGGCGAGCCATGCGCTCGGGCCGGAGCGCTCCGATGTCGCCGTCTACGTGCTCAACATGGGCCAGCCCGTGAAGATCGTCGAGCTCGCCGAGCGGATCATCCGCCTCTCGGGGCTGGAGCCCGGCCGCGACATCGAGATCGTCTTCACCGGCATCCGGGCGGGCGAGCGGCTGCACGAGATCCTGTTCGCGCGTGAAGAGCCGGTCTCCGAAATCGGAGTGTCGGGCGTCGTCGCCGCGCGCCCCATCAGCCCATCGCTGGAAACGATGCGTGCCTGGCTGGGCGAGCTCGAGCAGGCGCTGCGTCGCGAGGAGCGCGGCTCGATCTACCGCGTCCTGCGCGAGGCAGTTCCGGATTTCCGCAAAGAGGCAGTCTGAGGCGAGGACGTTTAGTGCGGCGATATCATGCAATGCATGAAACGCGCGCTTTGCGCTTGGCGACTGCGCCGCGGACGGTATCGGCAACCCTTCGGCGCCGCAGTGACGTCTGTTCCGGCATGGTGAGCCGCAGAAACTTGCGATCGTTCAGCAGGACCGCCAGCGCATCTGCAACATCGCCGACCTGAAGATTGCGCGCGACTGGAATGCAGCGGTCGTATTCCTCGAGCTCTTCATGCAGGCATTGCAGTACAAAACGCGCTGTCGTGAGGTTCTGGACGGTCATTGGGTATTTCCCCCTGGTACGCATGGACCACCAACCCACGATCCGTGACAATTGTTGCAAACTTCTGAAGCAAAGAAAGATTGTATAACTCCGGGGATATCTCTCGGCGCGCCATTCTTTCTACAGAATCCAGGCGCCTACGCCAACCCCGAAGGGCATCTGCGGTATTATCGACCGGCTATACGGTATTATTCGGCGGCACCGTGACGATTTCATGAATACCGTTTTGCGTTCCTTCGGTACTCGCGGAGTACGAGAGTATGAAGGACATCCAAAAAAATATGGCGAGCGCGGTCACCCGTTGAAGCGTTTTGCCAGGGCATCCGCGCCGCGCGCCAGCAGGCCGAGATCGGCGCCGACCGCCACGAAGGTATAACCCCATTGGATGAAGCGCTTCGCCTCCTCCTCGTTGGGCGTAAGGATCCCGGCCGGCTTGCCGATCTTCTTCAGCCGCCGCACCGCGTCCTCGAGCGCAGCCTGCACGTCCGGGTGTGCCCAATTTCCGATATGGCCGAATGAGGCGGAGAGATCGTTCGGGCCGATGAACACACCATCGATGCCGTCGACGCTTGCAATCTCCTCGATGCGATCGAGCGCGCTCTTGGTCTCGACCTGCACCAGCAGGCAGATCTCCTGGCTTGCGTTCTTCAAGTAGTTCGTCACCCGTCCGTAGCGGCTGGCGCGCCCGCTGCCGGTGATGCCGCGAATGCCGCCGGGCGGATAACGCGTCGCCTCGACGGCGCGTCGGGCCTCATCGGCGCTCTGCACGAACGGAACGAGCAGCGTCTGCGCCCCGATGTCGAGGAAGCGCTTGATCAGCACGATGTCGTTCCATGCCGGTCGCACGATCGCCGATGCGGTGCCGGCCTGCACGGCCTGGAGCTGGGCGAGCACGTCGGGCACCTCGTTGGGCGAATGCTCGGTGTCGAGCAGCAGCCAGTCGAAGCCAGAATGGGACACGATCTCGGCGACGATCGGGCTGCACAGGCTGCACCACAGGCCGATTTGCAGCTCGCCCTTGGCAATCGCGTGCTTGAACGAATTGTGCGGCATGTCCATTGGGATCAACTCCTGTGGAAACGCGAATGGCGATTGGTGAGCAGCGAATGAGTGCTTTCCATTCGCAAATTCGCAGTTCGCTTTCGCCATTCGCCTGCTAGACGAATTGCACCGCGATGCCGCCGAGCGGACCGAAATCGGCGTGCAGCGTGTCGCCCTTGGCGGCGAACACCACGCGGGTGAACGACCCCGCGAGGATCAGGTGGCCGGGCTCGAGCGTCACGCCGTGCGAGCCGAGCTTGTTGGCCAGCCAGGCGACGCCGAGCGCCGGGTGGCCGAGCACGCCGGCCGCGACGCCGGTCTCCTCGATCTCCGAGTTCTTGTACATGATGCCGCCGACCCAGCGCAGGTCGACCTCGAGCGGCCCGACCGGCCGGCCGCCGATCACGATGCCGGCGGCAGCGCCGTTGTCCGCCACGGTGTCGAAGATTTTTCGCGGGTCCTGGATGCGCGCGTCGACGATCTCGATGGCGGGTACCACGTACTCGGTCGCACGCAGCACGTCGGGCAGGCCGACACCCGGCCCTTTGAGCGGCTTGCCGAGGATGAAGGCGAGCTCGATCTCGACCCGCGGCCGGCAGAAGTCGGCATGCGCAATCTTCGCGCCGTCCGGGATCATCATGTCGTCGAGCAGGTGGCCGTAGTCGGGCTCGTCGATCATCGAGGAGCGCTGCATCGCCTTCGAGGTGAGGCCGACCTTGTGTCCGATCAGCTTGGCGCCGGCCGCGATCTTGCGGTTCGCCACCTCGGTCGAGATCGCGTAGGAATCCTCGATCTGGATGTCCGGCCACGTAGTGGAGAGCTGCACCGCCTGTTTGCGCGTCTTTTCCGCGTTCATCAGGATGTCGGCGGCTTTCTTGCGGTCGGCATCGGAGAGCATTTTTCGGTCCTTCCCGGCTAGTCTGAGCCGGAACCATAGCCGGGATCGCGCGTGACGACGAGATCGTTGCGCGACCGCCGAAAATGACGCAGATAGCGAGCGTGGGGACCGTGGGCATGTCGGAACAGCGGCAATCCGCGCACGTGATCGTCGGCGGGAAGATCGGCGTGCTGGCGCTCGCCGTCGTGGCGATCGGCTTGCCGATCAATGATCTCTTCGACTACGCGCTCCTGGTCGCGGCGTCCGTGATCGTCTTCGTCGGCAAGGTCGAGCGGCTTCCGTCGCGCTGGCTCGCCGCGGTGCTGCTCGCCGCTGCGGTGGCGGTCGGGCACGTGCTGTTCCCGGCGCCGCAAATCGACGAGGGCCACAACGTCTTTCTGCCCGGCCCGGACGCGGCGCGGACATCGGGCCTTCCGGCATCCGTCTTCCAATATCTCGATCGCCAGTTCGCCGAGCAGTATCCGCCGGAGAAGCGCTGCAACGACCCGAGTCGCGGCTGTTGGCGGCCCGACCGCACCGGTGCGCAGGATGGCTTTGCGCTGTCGAGCGACGGCCTTTTTCAGCGCGGCGCCCCGTCGCGGCGCGTCACCGGCATCAGCTTCTCCGACCCGGTGCGTGCGCGCCTCGGCGTCGTGAACGACCTGATCTACAACTGGTCTCCCAACTCGAGCGACATCCAGCGCTTCGACCGCGATCGCCACTCGCTCAACCTGTTCGACCGCTTTCATATGACGTTTCCGCTCTACATCATGTACCGTTTTCCGGCTGCCGTCGCGGGCAGCACGCTGTGCTGGCGCGGTGACGTGCTGTGGGAAGGCGCCGACGAAACCTTCGACGTGCTCAGCCACTCCGATATGGCCTGCCGGCAAATCGAGCCGGCCGACACGGGCCGTCGGATCGTCGCGGCCGCGATCAGGCTCGATCGTCCGCTCGCCATCACGCTCAAGCCCAGCTGGACGGTCTGGCTGCGCGGTCTCTTCGCGCGTGGGCTGACGCTGGCGGGCGTGATCGGCATCCTCGGGTTGCTGGCACGGGTCGCCCCGCGCCGGCTCGTTTGGCCCGCGGTCCTGATCGGCTTGAGCCTCCTCGTGATCGTGATCGACGATGTCAACTTCATCGGCGGCCTGCGTCCACTCGATGCCGGCGACGACGGCATGACCTACGAGGGTTATGCCCGCAACATGATCCGCGCCCTGCTCGCCGGCGACGTCGCGGGCGTGTTGCGCGGCGACGAGCCGGTCTACTACTTCACGCCGGGATTCCGCTACGTCAGCATGCTCGGGCATCTGATCTTCGGTGAGACGTATCTCGGCTATCTGTCGCTCGTGCTCGCGCTGCCGTTCCTGGTGTTTGCGCTGTTTCGCCGCTTCGTGTCCGAGAGCTGGGCGCGGGTGGTCGTGCTCGGCTTCGTCGCCACGCCGTTCGGCGCGCTGTTCGGCTCGGCCTATCTCTACTATGTGAAATGGGCGGCGCGCGGTTTCGCCGACTCGTGCGGCTATATCCTGCTACTCGCCGGCATGGTCGCGCTGATCCCGCGTACCGAAGAGGCGGAAGATCCGCCGGTCGCGGCCGCGTTCGCCGGGGCGCTGCTCATAGCGCTCGGCACGTTCGTCCGGCCGAATGTGGCGCTGGCCGCCGGCGTGATGATCGTGGGGGCGCTGCTGCTCGCGCTGTGGCAGCGCAAGATTTCACGGGCCGGCGCGATCGTGGCCGGCTTCGCGACGTTGTCCGTCTCGCCGCTGCACAATTGGGTGTTCGGCCATTCGACCGTGCTGTTCAGCGACAATGTCAGCCAGCCGCAGACCCTGGTGATGCCGCCGTCGGAGTATTTCAAGGCGGCGCGCGACCTGGTGCATCTCGATGTCGCGAGCGATCACGTGATCGCCGCGATCAAGAAGCTCGCCTGGTGGCTGTCCGGTCCGGCCAATTTTTATCCGATGATTCCGCTCAATCTTGCCGCCGTCGTGATCCTCGTCCGCGTCGGGTTCTTCGGCGCGCGCTTCGATCCGTGGCTGCGGCTTGTCGCGCTCGCGACGCTGCTCGAGCATGGCACCGGCATCTGCTACGCAGACTGGGACCGCTATCACCTGGTGACGTGGCTCTTGACCGCGCTGGTCGCGACCGCATGGCTGCGGACCGAGGGCCTGCCCTGGTTCGACAGGGTTTTTCCGGGCTTGCGTGGGCGCCTCGCGGCGCACGCGGCGCTGAAACGTCCAGCGGCCGCACTTGCACGATTGTCATGATTTGTGCGTCGGCTTGCCGCGCGCGAAGCGCGCGAGAAGCAAGCTGACGGCGCCCATGCCGAGCGCGAGCGCCACGATCTGGGTCCAGCACGATGGCGCGACGACCGCCGCGGCCGCGAGGGCGACGAGCTCGAGATTGAGGACGAAGACGCGCACCACCACGCCGTTGACCGAGAAGCCGTGATCGGTCGCACGCTGATAGAAATGCGTGCGGTGTGCCCGCAGCACGTTTTCTCGCCGCGCCAGCCGCCGCAACAGGGTCATGGTCGCGTCGCCGAGATAGTAGAGCGGCAGCAACAGCGCCGCGACGGCATGCCCGTCCGCCGCGAGGCGCAGCAGCAGCCAGAACATGAGGAGCCCGATCGGCAGACTGCCGACGTCGCCGAGAAACATGCGGGCGACCGGTCGGTTGAAGGGCGCGAAGCCGATGATCGCGCCGAGCAGGGCAACGGCGACCGCGGTGTCCTGCGGCGCCAGCGCGGCGAGCATCGAGAGCAGCCATAGTCCCCCGGTCACCGGCGCGACCTCGGCGACCATCATCCAGTCGAGGCCGTCCATGAAGTTCACGACGTTGACCGCATAGACTCCGGCGATCAGGAGCGCGGCGCGCTCGAGCCACCAGGGCAGCAGCGGCACGAGGCGTGCGTCCGGCGGCAAGGTCGCCAGCACGATGCCGACCGCGAGGAATTGCACGATGAAACGCGGGACGACCGAAAGGTGCACGATGTCGTCGCAAGCGCCGACGGCCGCGAGCAGCAGGACGGCGACGAAAAGCGTCCAGAGGCCGATGATCGCGTCCGACGCGATGCCCAAGACGGCGGCGACGAGCACCGCGACGATGGTTGCCGCGACCACCGCGATGCCGCCGCCCTGTGGGGTCGGGGTAAGATGGGAGGAGCGGACATTCGGATGCGCGACCGCATAGCGCTCGAGCAGCGGCCGCAATGCCAGGATCAGCCCGGCGCTCAGCGCGGCGGCGATCACGAGAATCAAGATGAAGCTGAAGGGTGAGGCCACCCGCGCCACCAGCCGGCTGTGAGGAATCCCAAGGGTTCTAAGCTAACCGGGCACCTGCACAAGCCGCAAGTAAAGCGCCGTGACGGCGCGGCCGATCGCGTCGTCTGCGAAGCGCTCTTCGGCAAGCTTGCGCGCAGCGGCACCGAGCCGGGCCCGCAGGTCGGGTGCTTGCGCCAGGGTCTCGATCGCGGCAGCGAGCGCCGCCGGATCGTCGGGCGGGACCAGAATGCCGGTCTCGCCCGGAATCGCGACCTCGCGGCATCCGGGCACGTCGGTCGCGACCATCGGGCGGCCGCAGGCGGCGGCTTCGAGCAGACTCTTCGGCAGGCCCTCGCGGCGCGACGGCAGCACGGCGATGTGCGCGCGCGTCCAGACGGTCGCGATGTCGTCGACGTGGCCGAGCCATGTAATGCCGGGCTCGCGGCCCCAGGCCTCAGCCTCGCTGTGCGACACCGAGGCCGGATTGGCGGGATCGGGCTTGCCGGCGATCAGCAGCGCCACCTTCGCGCCGCGTGCGCGCAGCAGCCGGTGGGCGGCGACCATCGTGCGGATGCCCTTGTCGTCGAGCAGCCGTCCGACGAAGCCGAGCGTCACCGGACCGTCCGGCTCGGGGCTGGGGCGGAGCCGTTCGACATCGACGCCCGAGCCCGGAATGAGGACGGTGCGGTCTTGTGCAATGCCGAGTCCCGCGAGCAGGGCGCGATCGTCGGGATTCTGCACCAGCGCGACGCTGCGCGGGCGGTCCACCAGGAAGCGCAGAAGCCGACCGATCACGCCGCGTATGACGCGTGCCTTGGCGGAGTCCGAGATGAACGCGAAGCCGAGCCCGGTGATCGCGTTAACGCGGGCGACCGGCCGGCCGAGCGCGGCGAGCGAGCCGAGAATCGTCGCCTGCAGTGCGACGTGGTGGACGAGGTCGGGCGCAATGGCGCGATGCAGGCTCCGCAGCGCCCGGATGGTCGCAAGCGTTGCGAACAGCGACAGGCGGCCGCGCGCGAAACGCACCGGGTGGAGGACAAAACCCTCGCGCGCGATCGCGGCCGCACCATCGGCCACGTTGGTCGCGACATGAACCTCGAAGCCGGCGGCCTGTGCGGCGCGCGCCATCGGCAGGCGGTGGGAAAGGAAGAACCAGTCCTCGGTGACGACGTAGAGCAGGCGCGGCTGGCGTCCGGCGGTCCGCGGAGCCGCGGCGCGGATCGGTTGGGCGTCATCCGGCATCAGGCGGCGCCCGCGAGATGGCGGCCGATCCGGTCGGCATTGGCCATGATGGTCAGGGTTGTGAACTTCGCCGGGACGCTTGGCAGCACGGAGCCGTCGACCAGATGCAGACCGGGAGCCGCGTTGAGCTCGCCGAAGCGGCTCGTGCCGTAAGGCTGCGGCGCGCCCATGGGAAAGAGCCCGCCCAAATGCGCGTCGGTGCCGGCGGTTGCGAGCGCTGCGCCGGGCAGCGCATGAGCGCCGAGCCGGCGCCAGATCTTCTTGAGCCGCTGGCGCACGCTGTCGGCAATTTGCGGGAACTGATCCGTGACGCCGCCCCGGATATGGATCCGCGGGCCAGCGCCGGACTGCCGTATGGTGACCTGGTTCGCGCTGTAATGGCCCGGAAAATACACGGTCGCCACGGTGAGCGCAGGTGCGAGTGCGCGAAAGATATCGGTCGCGGCGCGGCGCCCGAACGGCAGCCGCGCCGCAAACGAGGACGGCGGCAGGCCCGAGACCGCGTAAAGGCCGCCGGTAACGTAGTCGCCACGCGCTTGCGAGCAGATGAGCCGGAAACCAAGCTGCGCCAGCGCATAGCCTTGCGCCGGCGGCTCGCTACCGAGTCGCCGCAGAACCAGCAGCGGCATTGCCATCACGGGACTGTTGAGCAGGCGCAGCGGGGGCAGGGGATCGAGCAGCGGCGCGATGAGGCGCAGCGAGCCGAGCGTTCCGGCCGCGATCACGAGGCGGGGCGCGCGCAGGCTGCGCTCACCCGATGCCGTCGCGACCTCCCAGCCCTTGGCGGTGCGGGTCAGACGCACCGCGGTCGTCCGATCGCGCAGCGCGAAAGATTCCATATGCCGCCGCAGTCGTGCGATATCCTGGCGCGCATCGTAGATCGCGCCCTGCTCGCAGCCCCACAGGCAGCCGAAGGCGAGCTCGCAGGCTTGGCGCTGCTCGCGTGCGATCGTGAGGAGGGCGTTGCGCGCGAGCCCGAGCGCGAAGCCCGCTTCCGGCTTGCGCCCGGCGTAGTGCCCAAGGATCGAGGCGGCAGTCGGGTCGAGCGGCGGCGGCGGGAGCAGAGGCCCGCAGCGCCCGTAGAAATCGGCCATGTGGTCATCGCTCGACCCGCTGACGCCGATGCGCTCGACGACGGCCCGATAGGACGGCTTGAGCTCCGCTGCGGTCAGCGGCCAGCCCGACATGTCGTCGTCGTCGAATTCGCTGACGAAGGCCCCCCAAATGCGCGAGAGCCCTCCGCGCGCCAAGGATCCGGTCGTGACAAAATCCTCTTCCTTGTCCTGTCCTTGTCGCTTGAAAGCGCCGATCGTCCGACGCGCCTCGGGCGTGCGCAGCTTGGGTGAGAGGCCGTCATCGGGCGTCAGCGACTCGAGATGCGCTCCCAGCTTGCGCTGCCAGGGTCCGCCGAGCGCCTCCGTATCGCTTGCAGCGTCAATCATCAGCACCCGTCGTCCGGCCTCCACCAAGGGAAGCGCGGCCGATACGCCCGCCGGGCCGCTGCCGATGACGATCACCTCGGCATCGAAGTCGCTCATGCGCCGAGGCCGCTCAGCAGGAGACGGAAGGGCAGTGCGAGAGCTTCAAGCGCGACCTGGGCGACGATCGTCCCCAGTCGAGGCTGGCGAAGCGGGGGCTCGAGCGTCTCGGCGACCATGGCGGCAAGGTGCAGCCGGCGCGCAAGACCGTGGTGCATGGCGGGTCGGACCGGCTCTATGAAGCGCAGCAGCGCCGGCCAGCGTACGGTGGGCCACGGCAGCGCGTGCCGAAAGGCCGGATCATGGCGCACGATGCGCGCGAGGCGGATGATCGCGCCGGGCGAGCGCACCGGCGCCCCCGCGGCGTAGCGCAGCAAGGCGGCGCATTCGGCAATCAGGCGGCGCCGCGCCGGACGACAATTGGTCAGAGCGCGCGCGGGATCGCGCAGCACGAGCCCGAGCGCCGCAAGGTCGGCCGCGCTGTCCATGGGTGCGGTGCCCGCGAGGCCGAGCACGCGTTCACGCTCGATCGTTGGCACGAACGGAATGACGCTGCTCAAGCGGCATGCCGCCAGCGCGAGGCCGGTCGGCATGGGTAGCAGCGCAAGATGCCGGCCATGACGGCTGCGTCGGAGCATGCGCAACCATGCGCCGAAGCTGAGCGGGTGGGATCCGGCGAGGACGACTGTCCGGCGCGCGGCGGGAGGATCGAGCGCGAGCGTCAGCAGGCCATCGCAGACCTCGTCGAGATGGATCGGCTGCACCTCGCGGTCGATGCCGATCATCGGCAGCAGCGGCAGGCTCGCGAGCCGCGCCAGAAGTCGGTATTGCCCGCGCTCCGGCCCGCCGTAGACGAGGCCGACGCGGGCGCACAGGATGTGGTCTTCGCCGCCCGCCAGCGCCCGCAAGCGCTCCTCGGTCGCGTGCTTGATGCGGCCATAGGCGTTGAGCGCCTGCGGCCGCGCCGACGTCGTCGAGGCGAACACGAAGCGCGGGACGCCGGCCTCCCGCGCCGTACGCGCGAGCACCTCGGTCCCGACCAGGTTGGCGTTGCCGGGCCCGGTGCCGTCGCGGCGGTCGCTGCCCCAGTCGTGGGCAAGGTGAAGGACTGCGGTCGCGCCCACCAAGGCGGTGATCGTCGGTGTCTCGCCGAGCCGCCACGGAACGGCTGAAAGCGCGGGCGCGAATTCGCCGGTCGCACCCGCCGATCCGAGCGCCACGACCTCGCAGCCGCGCTGCTGCGCGCGTGCGATGAGGCGCGATCCGATATAACCCGATGCACCCGTCAGGACGAGACGCGGCGCCATCGCTCCATCCCTCATTGCGCAAAGGCGATGCGCGCCCCGCCCCAGTCGAGCCGAAAATCGAGCGGCTGAAGGTCGACGAGCGCTTGGCGCACGGCAGCCTGCGCGGGTTTCGGGCAGTAGAGCAGCAGGAAGCCGCCGCCGCCTGCGCCCGCGATCTTGCCGCCGACGGCGCCAGCGGCGCGCGCGCGCTCGTACAGCCGGTCGATCGCCGTGTTGGAGATCATCGTCGAGACATGGCGCTTCATCTGCCAGCCGCGGTCGAGCGCGGCGCCGAAGGCGTCGAGATCGCCCGCGATCAGAAGATCCCGCATCTCGTAGGCGATGTCGACCATCTGTCCGATTCGGTCGAAGGTCGCCGCGTCCTGCTCCACGGCCTTGACCTGATGGGCGAGCACGCTCTTCGCGTCGCGCTGGTTGCCGGTGAAGAAGAGCATGAGGTTGCCTTCGAGCTCCGCCGCGACGGCGCTCGGCAGCACCAGCGGCTGCACCGTGACGACGCCGTTCGGCTCGAACTCGATGAAGTTAATACCGCCGAACGCCGCCGCATACTGATCCTGCTTGCCGATCGGCTCGCCGAGCCGCTCGATCTCGAGCAGGCAGGCCTCGCGCGCGAGTTGCTCCTTCGGCGCGAAGATGCGCTGGTGGGCGTAGAGCGCGTTCAGCAGCGCGACCGAGAACGAGCTCGACGAGCCGAGACCGGTGCCGGACGGGATGTCGGCGATCGATACCACCTCAATGCCGGGCGGGATCTTCATCATGCGCAACGCCTCGCGCAGCAGCGGGTGCTCGACCTGATCGATCGTGTCGGCGAGCTCGGTGCGGGCATATTTGAGGTGATACTTGGCGGCATTGAAATACGGGTGCACCACCACGAAGGCATATTTGGCGATCGCGCAGGAGAGCACCGCGCCGCGTTGACGGCGATAGAACTGGGCGACGTCCGAGCCGCCGCCCGCAAAGCTGACGCGAAAGGGTGCGCAGGAGACGATCATGGCGCGCTCGCGTCCTGCTTGACGATCACGTTGCAGTGCTCCCGCTGCGCATCGACGGCCGCCCACTCGTCGGCCATCCGGGCGTGCCACAGCTCTTCCATAGCGGCATCGTCAAAGCCCTTCCAGCGATAATGGGTCGCGAAACGCCGGCGTTGAACAGTTTCGGGCGTGTCGACGAAGGCCGCCACGTCGACCAGCGCGCGGATCGAGCGGTGTGCGGCGAAGACGCCGTCGAGCACGATGCACGAGCGGTCGGCCGGATCGTAGATCACGGGTGGCCCTTGCGTCCG
>Ga0126371_10002418_pt1 | contig 16082 bp, 21 predicted proteins | sample PanSoiMetaPlot_4_FD_110145 | JGI IMG/M metagenome (GOLD analysis project Ga0126371, IMG submission 110145) | Tropical forest soil microbial communities from Panama - MetaG Plot_4 | ecosystem: Environmental > Terrestrial > Soil > Tropical forest > Bulk soil | place: Panama | collected 2016-02-17 | reverse complement strand
GATGGGTGTTAGCGCAACCAACTCGAACCGCCGTGTACGGACCCGTACGCACGGTGGTGTGGCAGGGGTCGGCGGGTGACCGCCGCCCCTATGCCGATCAAACAGGCTTGTGGGAAGTTGAAGACAGCAGTTCTGACCCGGCTGGAGAAATTTCTAGAGGGACTGCCTTGGTGCGCTAGTTGTGTGCAGAATTTGCCCGCGATCTCCGCGATTTGCATAGAACGATTGGCTCTCGGTGAGACCCTTACGGTCTGGGATTTAGATAGCAGGCGCCGAGCTAGTCGTGTAGGTGAGTTGCCCCCCTGTCCGGCCGGCAGCTGCCACGCGCGGTGTCACCAGCCCTGCACTACGTTCCGTCCGGTCTGCCTCGTGACTTGGCGTTTAGAACGAGGATATTTAGACTGCAAGGGAGAGCAGCGATGTCTTCGTCACCACTCAGAAAACATGCGAACACTGGCGCGACGAGTGACCAGCCCACGGTCCCAGAGCCTTCGTTTGCGGAGCGTACGCGCACCTTGGTGTACCTAGGCCGCATCGGCAGCCTTTCGACCCTTTCGCGTAAACAACCGGGGTTTCCGTTCGGATCCGTGATGCCCTACGGGCTGGACGATCGCGGGCGTCCCATCTTCCTTATAAGCACCATGGCTATGCATACCCACAACCTCCAGGCGGATTCGCGTGCCAGCTTGCTTGTGACCCAGCAGGACATCGGCGGCGATCCGCTGGGCGCGGCGAGAGTGACGGTAGTGGGAAATGTTCTGGCGATTCCGGAAGCGTAGGTGCCGGAGGCACGAAACCTCTACTTGTCGCGTTACGCCAATAGCAAGTATTGGGTGGACTTTGAAGATTTCTTCTTTTACTGGATGGATGTTGTGGACGTTTACTACGTGGGCGGCTTTGGAGTAATGGGATGGGTGTCTGCCGCTGAATACGAACGCGCACAACCCGATCCACTGGCTTATGCCGCAGCCGACATCATGCGACACATGAATACCGACCACGCGGATGCCCTCACTTTGCTTGCTCGGGCATTTGCTGGGATTGAGTCGCAGGAAGCAACGATGACAGCAGTCGACCGCCTCGGCTTTCACCTGCGGTTGAAAACCCCGGATGGAGTGCGTGGTGCTCGGATTGCATTCTTGCGGGAAGTAAGTAATGCCGCAGACACCAGAAAGGTTCTGGTGGAGATGGTGCAGCGGGCGCGTTCTCAGGGGTGATGGTAGGACAAGGCGGCCGGCCGCACAAACGCCGCGGTCGCTGCGCGCTGGCGGAATCGGCGCTCTTGGCTGTAGAAGGTGATACGTAGCCCGAACTCCAGCTGCCGGGGTGCACCGAGCGAATAAACGCCCGTGCCAACCCCCGACTCTTGGCAGACCACTGTTACGAATTCCGAACAACAAGAAACCTGACATCGTTCGTCCTCCAGCGCTGTTCTATGGTCTTTATTGTTAGTGCAACCCCTGTGCAGTCTGAAGTCTGATCCGAAGGCTGTTCGCGTGAAGAATGACGGAGCACTATCCTGACAGCACAGGTGGTTCGGACAAGATCGAGCCTAGGCACGAGTTCGAGGCGAGAACTCAAATACGTCTTGAACGAAACCGAAGCAAATTAAGCCTGCAGGGTTGGGTGCGGGACCTCAGCGAGAGTGGTCTGCGTGCATTCGTTGCTGAGCCTCTTTTGCTGGGCGAGTTGGTGGTTCTGGAATTTCCATTATTGAATGGCGGCAAACAGGTAATCCCCGCAAAAGTTGTTCGCGTCCTGGGAACCGAGTACGGATTCCAGTTCACCGCCTTGAGCGGGGAGCAACGAACTCAGATTCGAGCCACGCTTGAAGGACGCCCCGCGATTTTTCGAAGCCATTCCGCAACGCAGACTCCGACTTAGTGCAGTTGTTGCCGTGGCCTGTTGGCAATGTCGCCGATCTGAAGTCGAGTTATGCCCCTTCAAGCGAGTTCTCTTTTCTTGTTGCCGTCCATCACCTTCCGTGTCATTTCCTCGGCGGTCACTATAATTAGGAGTCTATGAGCAGAGCCCTCTTGCACGGGGTCCTAGTTTCAGTTGCGCTCGCCTCCCCTGTTTCCTCGGCGGTATCCGACCCTGGAATCGAGCTTGACCATGTTTGGATTATGGTTTCGCCAGGCGCACCAGAACGGTCTGCGCTCGAACGGGCGGGCTTCCAGATATCGAAAGACGTCAACCACCACCAAGGGACTGGGACTTCGTCGATCACGGTAGAGTTCGAGAACACATACCTCGAACTGGTGTGGCCCGATCCCAAAGTTCCGGTATCACCGGGCATGGAGCGGGCGGCAGAGAAGTCTCACCAGCGCCAACTCTGGCGAACCAGCGGCTGGTGCCCCATCGGTGTCGGTTTTCGGCACACCACGTCGTCGAGCGAAGCTTTGCCGCTCCCTATCTGGAGGTGGACTGCCGACTGGATGCCGAAGGGCTCGGTAATGGAGATGCTGACTCCGCGTGACGACACACGAAGCCCAGCCCTGTTCATCGAACCTCTCGCTCTGAGCGACACCGGGGAGCAAGCGGCGCGTGCCAAACTCTATCTCCATCCCATCGGGGTCCACCGGATCACCGCGACGCAACTCATCTCGCCCAAGACGTACCAGCCCATCGCCGCACTCACATACATGCAGAAGCAGCATCTTCTCAGCATCAAGCCGGGCGATGAGTGGATAGTGGAGTTGACTTTCGACGAAGGGAAGCGAGAAAAATCGAAGGATCTGAGGCCCGATCTACCACTAGTCATTCGATACTAGAAAACGGCCCAGGGCGCTATTCTCGTTGGCCGGTTTTGGGTGATCGCTGAGGTCATTTCGGTCGTGACTCGTTCTTCCAGTTCGGCGTGGGCATCCGGTGGTTACGCACAACCAAGCCGCGACACTGACTCCGAATTTGAATGCCAGATGCGTGCGCTCAGGCTGACCAGAGACACATGCCTTGCTTCGTGGGAGTTGCTTAGGTGGTGCGAAGTCAACCGAAACCGGCACTACACCCTGAGTGGCTGTTGGAGTATTGGGAATTCCCGTCGATCCTGATTACTCGTGATTCATCAGCTACTGGGTGATGTGTTGTTTGATCTCCGCAATTTTCGCTTCGGTTTCCTCGATCACGATTGCGAGCATATAAGAGCCGACTTCAGTTCCCACGTAGCTACGCAATTCCTTCAGACCGAGGACCGTTGCCTCCATTTGTGTCAGACAGGCATTCACGATCTCTAAAGAATCGACCGAGTTGTGTCGGGCGGCGTTTGCGATGGGCGCGTGAGCATCGCTTTGCGCAAGCTTGAGCAATGGCTGTTCAACATGCCGCTGCTCGTGCGTCTGAGGAAGACCGGTCATATCCGTTGCAAGTTAGAACGAACCTCCCCGCTGATCTTGCAGCATTCTTTCCTGATTTTCGCATGCCGGGTTACGATTGAAGGCCGGGCCGACATTTCACTATTCGATTTCCTCGTATGCCATTCAGTTATCTCATCGACACGAAACGACGGTTGGTCATTAGCACCGCCTGGGGTTGCGTCACATTTGAGGAAGTAAAGGCTTACCAGAATGGACTGCTGAGCGATCCTGACTTCACTCCAGAGTTCGATCAGTTCTTGGACGCCACGTGTCTAACTACTCTGGACCTATCGATCGTTGAAGCGAAGACCATTGCTCGCCGTCCGCTCTTTTCACGTACTTCGTGGCGGGCCTAGGTCTCTACCAACCCTGCCATCTACGGCATGGGAAGATTGATTGCGGCTTACAACGAGCTGTCAAACGCCGCCTCGCAGATAGTTGTTTTCTACGATGTGCCGAGTGCCTTGAAATGGCTTGGGCTGGATGGTTCAGATCTGTGAAAGAACAATGTCCTTCAGACTTTTGGCCGTGAGGATCGATAGCTAAGGGGTGGGCTGGGCGAATACTAGGCGGTGTCCATTTAGATCGATCACATCGAATTCGGTCATCCCGTAGTCCTGTGCGCACAGCGGACGGGATATGTTTACACTCGGTAACGCAGAGTATTCCTCGTACAGCGCTTTCACGTTGTCCGTAACGATGTAGACGTTCCACGCCTCGCGCTCATCCCGCCCAGGATCGTTGGGTGCAACGTAGTTCGGTTGTTGTTGCAGGAATATCTCGACCTCATCGCGGCGCAGGATTGCGAAACCTGGTGGATAGTATCGAGGCTCAAATCCGAGGTGCCGGTACCATGCTATCGTCGATTCGATGTTGCCGACCAGAAACACAGTTGTCGAAGTACGCAGCTTCGCATGATTCACTGCCGAGGCGATGATTTCTGCTTCCGACATCGGAGCAGCATACCACGGTAAGGTTCAGGATTTTGTGCGCGCGTCTACTCCGACAGAGCATACAGGACTCCGTCAGAGCAAATCGTTGGTACACCAGGAGGAGCAACGTTCGGCTACAACCCTGTCATCTGACGTAAACGACGTCTGGCACACGACAGTACACGTCTCGACCGAAAAAACCTGAAGAGGCCCAGACTTGTCATGCTCCCGGCTAGTGCGGGAGTTACGGGACTTCTTATCAATTCTTGGAGTTCCGACAGGTTAGACGAGCGCAAATGGCACATGGTCGTGCCTGCTTTATGCAGCCGCTGCGTTCGGACTAATCAATTCGGTCGGTCAAACTGGTGCATCCTTCGGCCCTTCCATCGTGGGATACCTGAACGACACTACGCATTCTATTCAAGCCAGTCTGATTTTCGTCGCTTGCAGCATGTTTATGTCTGCGCTCATTTTTTTCCTATCTTCCGTCCACTGCCCCGATGCGCTATGCAAGAATTGAAGCCCAAACGAGCGAAGTCGCAGTAGAAAGTTCGCAAGCTAACTAACGTAGGTTTTGCGATTGCAGTTACGGTCGCCCTTCCTCGGACTTCAATCGCGCGCGCAAACCTGATACACCTTCTCCATGATCAGCCGCGCCCACTGCACCGACGCAGCGATCAGCTTGTCTGCCCTGGGACTTCCCGGCGGACCACCAAAGAGATCGTCGGCGTTACGCATGTGTAACGTGGCCAGAATGGCCGCCATGATTCCAATGACCCTCTTGCGACCTTCATCCACCGGACCGTCGTACCACCTTCGCTGTTTATTCGCCATTATGCATGCCCCCTGTACACAGGCCGATCTCCAGATGCCTTGCCTCTGGCCTGAACCTTGGGGGCACTCCTGAGTTTTTGCCAGTAGCGGCAGTCTCTGTGACAACTTAGCGTTGGGCAGAAGGAGTAATGCCATGACGCAACGCATAATCAGAATGCCTGCACGGCGAGAGTTCCAACCAGTTCAGCCCGTCGATGGACTCAACGAGCAAGTCCGTCGTCGAGCCTATGAACTATACGAAGCGCGGGGAGGGGAAGATGGGCATGACGTAGACGATTGGCTGCGCGCGGAGTCGGAAATAGCTCAGCAGCAGTCCAAGGCATTAGCCGCCTAAGAGGTCTAGCACGTGCCGCGATTTCGACGCTGAAACTTCATTCGTCCTTCTTGCCAAAGAGCCGGTGATCGGTCTGACTTACGAGCCCGCTAACGTCGTAAAACGCCTTGCTCGTAGGGCCAGTGAGTGTTGTCTCCCTGATTGCAACACTCGTCCTTTGCTGTTTCAGGAGTCTGTATGAATAATGTAGTGCGGTGCCAAAGCGAAAAATCATCGTCAATATTGCTACCAGCGCGGACGGCTATGTTGCTCGGACGGATGGCAATCTTGATTGGCTGACGAGACGACCAGCTGCAAAGGGCTTCTATGGCCTACCGAGGTTTTCGCGCTCCATCGATGCCAAGATTCTTGGTCGCAAGACCTTTGACCGAAGTATGAAGATGGGCGCGAGCTTCAGAGCAGATGACGTGCATTATGTATTCTCGCGTCGTCCTCCCCCTGCATCCGCGCCGATCGGCGTGGAGTTTGTCACGCAGTCGATCAGGGTCTTTGCCGAGCGCCTTCGCAAGCAACTGGCAAGAACATCTGGATGATGGGTGGAGGCGAGATCATCGGCTCCTTCCTCGATGAGGGCGCGATTGAGGAGTTCATCATCACTGTCGTGCCGATATTCATCGGCGAAGGCATTCCCCTTATTGCGCCGAGGCATCGTGACGTGCCGCTCCGGCTGCGGTCTTGGCAGCGATTTACAGACAGCGTCGTTCAACTTCATTACGAAGTGCAACGACCGTGAGTCTGAGGCGAGCCAAACGCGGATGTTCACGCCTTGCAGATAGGGCTTAAGCGGGCTGCGCAAGGCATCCTGGCAGCAGCAATTCTCACTCTAGCGTCGTTCGCCTGCCATTCAGTTGAAACTAGGCCGTGCTAAAGTGAAGTCCAAATCCATATGCACGCAGAAAGTTCGTTGCCCGATACGCAATCTCGTTTAGTCTCCCTGACCGCGAAAACCGTAGTGAGTCACACACTCACCTACTTCGTCATGGGCGCTTTTGGCCTACAACTTTTTCCACTGCGGCGATCATCAACCAGCCCGGTTCGGGTATGCGCCCAACCACCGACCCGATTATTTTCTTCGGTCCGGCGTTGCAGATCTTTCGTGGAATCCTCTTCGCGACGGTCTTCTATCCCTTTCGCGATAAGCTTTTCGGACGGAAACACGGCTGGCTTTTGATGGCTTGGATGCTCTTTGGCCTTGGCATCCTCGGGACATTCGCGGCACCCGCGGGGTCATTGGCAGGATTCATCTATACCACCACGCCGATTCTTATCCAGGTCCGCAGCTATGTCGAGATCGGCACTCAGGCAATACTCCTGTCCGCGCTGCTCTGCTGCTAGGTTAATCACCCGAAGCGCCGGCTTTCATGGCTGCTTGGTGTCAGCTATGTAATATGCATTGGCCTGCCCGTGCTCGCCTCGCAGCACGACATGCAGCCAAACATTAGTCTTTCGGAAGATCGTTCGTCAGGGGATCGAACAGCTTCCGCTTTGCATCTCTGCCGCGTCCTGAGAAGATAAAGTCATCGGCTCCGCACGGTTCGGTTCGGTGGGTCTTACAAAACCCGTATGGCGAAGAAGACGTTTATCATCGTTCAGCCTTGTCCCATCTGCAGGTTGCAATCACGGACATCAAAGACTCCTGCTTCCAGATTGAATCCGGCAGGCGAGTTCACTTGGAGTGCCATCAACGAGATGCCATGGCCAAGGAGCAAGCGAGGTTGAGAAAGTCGGGCCTCGGAAAGACAGAGTGCCGTGACTGAGATGCTTGATTCCAGAGCATAGTAACGAAAAGCCTTCACGATGAACGCCTCGCGTACTTCCATTCCAGGAAAAATGCGAGGCCTATACCAAGGATAACGAACGGCCATACAGCGCGAGGGTTGATGTGAATGAGCCGTGCGTCGGAAAGCAGAAACAGAGCCCCGGCAATAAGGAAGAGTGGCGCGGTAATACCGCAGTGGAGTGTTCGATTCTTTACCCAGTTGGCAATACATCCGACAGAAGCCGCCAGCAATATTGTGCTCGCTGAGTACGCGCGCAGTAGACCCCAATAGATTCCCGCGAGGGAAAGAACACCCCAGGCCAATATCGACGCCACGAACCAAAAACGAATCGAGGACGGTGAACTGCAGCACGCTTCCTTGGTCTGCTTCATAAGCGATGGTGCCTCGTAGGGGCTCGGACGATTGACCAGGCTCAGGGGACAATTCAAGCTCGGCATCTTGACCATCTCTACATCACGGGGTATTTTTCGGCTAGAACCTCCTGTTCCGTTTATCAAGCCGGGGTGCAACATGAGAATACGTTTTTTTGATTTGCTTGCCCCGTTGTTTTTTGCCCCTCTTCTGTTGGCCCAAGATACCCAGCCGACCACCTCACTGGATTCCAAATTCATTTGGGAGTTTGACACAGGCGGATGAGTTTTCTCCACTCCCACGGTCGTGGGTGATCTGCTCGTGGTGAGTTCCTGCAACGGAATGATTCGAGCACTCGATAGGAAGACCGGCCTGGTCAAATGGGAGTACGACATCCGAAAGGATGGAGAACAGAGCCAATTCCACGGGGACCCTTTGGTTACTGACAGACTTGTCATCATAGGAACCGATGGGAAGATTGGCCACCTTTATGCCTTTGCGCGAGCGACTGGAGCCGTCGTCTGGAAATACAAAGTCAATGATCGCGGTGTGGCTTCGGACGTTATTCGTGTAGGCGAGGGCGGTTACTTCGTAACCCTTGGAAACGAACTGGTCTGCGTTGACTTGGAGACCGGCAAGCCCAAGTGGTCTTTCCGTAGCAGCTATTCGGGCACCGATGATTGCCTGACTTGTTCCTCGCCTGCGGCATCCGAAGGCCGCGTGTTCTTTGGAGGACTCGACGGGTTCGCCTATGCCCTTGATGCCCAGAACGGAAAACTGTTATGGAAACGAGACCTAAGCGGGAAGGTAACGACCTCCGCAGCAGTCAAGGCGAATAGTGTTTACCTTGGCACGGACAAGCGTCACCTATATCGGCTAAGCGCTAATTCCGGAGAAATCCTCGTTGATGTGACGACTGACGCTACACCCTACGGGCATCTGATTGCAGCGGAGGACTCGCTCTTTGCCTTTCTCGGGGACGAGGTTGTTGCTAGCTTCAATCTGGACTTGAAGAAACTCCAATGGTCTGCGGAAGCCTCGAAGGAGTGGACTTCCGCCAGCCCGTATCTGTGGCGCGACCTCGTCCTTGCTGGCGATCGTCATGAACTCGTCGCTCTGCGCTCGGCTGATGGCAGCCGGGCTTGGTCATTGCAATTCCCTGAAACCGTTCGAGGCATAGGGACGTCTCCTGACGTCCTTTACGTAGGTACGGTGAAAGGACCTATCTTTGCTTATTCTCCGAACCCGCGGTAGGAGGGATGAACATGGATGTAAGAACACATTGGGAAAAAATCTACACGACGAAGGCACCCGATCAGGTCAGCTGGTACCGTCCTCACTTGGAGACTTCCCTGGCTCTCATCAAGCGTTCTGCACCTGATCGCACCGCATCCATCATTGACGTAGGCGGAGGTGAGTCCACCCTTGTTGATGACCTGCGCGAACAAGGATTCGAGAATATTACGGTGCTGGATGTGTCGCAGGCCGCGATCAACGCGAGCAGAGAACGCTTGGGAGAACGAGCGGCAGGAGTCCATTGGATCGCCGCTGATATTACACAGGTTGAGTTGGAGCGGCTGGCCTATGACGTTTGGCACGATCGAGCAGTCTTTCATTTTCTGACCGCGCACGAACAGCGCGCTGCGTACGTTCGCCAGGTCGCACGCTCCGTGAAATCGGGCGGGCATGTCATTGTGAGCACCTTTGGACCGGAAGGCCCCACAACGTGTAGTGGCCTGGATGTTGTCCGTTACGATGCCGATGCTCTGCATGATGAATTTGGCGCGCGCTTCCGCTTGATTGAGAGTTCGAAAGAAATGCATCAGACGCCCTTCGGCACGGCGCAACAGTTCTTGTACTGCTACTGTCGATTGGAATAGTTGAGTTGGCGTGATCCGTAGTTGTTTCATGCTCCTGCGAAATGAGGTACATCAAAGACGTGGGAATCTATGCGAAATATGCTCTGCCGCGCATCATCGAGGTTTCGATGAGGAACAGGGAAACCACGCGGGTACGCCAGAACTGGGTTCCGCAGGCTCATGGAGATGTGCTTGAGATCGGGATCGGCTCCGGGCTCAATTTGCCGTTTTACTCCGAAGAAGTCCGCCGCATTTACGGCGTAGAACCATCCCCTGAGCTACAGAAGTTGGCCCGAAACAGGTCGGTTGACAAAGGCATGGACGTAGAGTTTCTTACGCAATCGGCGGAGGACCCTCTACCTCTTCCAGACCAGAGCATCGACACCATCGTAATGACGTGGACACTCTGCTCGATCGCAGATGCACCGAGAGCGCTTCGCCAGATGAAGAGAGTTCTCAGGCCAAGCGGACGTCTAATCTTTGTTGAGCACGGACGCGCTCCCGATTCCAGTGTTGCCGCGTGGCAGGATTGGCTCACTCCCGTGTGGAAGCACATCGGCGGTGGCTGTCACCTGAATCGCAAAATTGACGCGCTCCTGACGGAGGCGGGGTTTGCGATTGACGAGTTGTGGACTACCTACCTTCCCGGACCCCGTCCTATGACTTACACCTATCAAGGATTTGCTCACCTGTGACAAGAAAGATGAAAGGGCGTTCACTATTTCCTCCGAACTGGATCGAGGACGATACTCTGCGCTAGGCGAGCCATTGAATGAAGGCTCAGGCATCGTTTCCGTTAAGAAGCCCGGATGTCTCCTCTAGCGATGGCTGGATTAACGCCGCGATCGCGATAGTGTCCGCCATGTTTGCCTTCGGCCTGACAATTTCCGCAGTGTTTGCACCCGAGTGGCGAGTCTTGCATGTCTTCCAGGTACTCATCTATGTCGCCGTAGTCGCGTTAACGAGACGAAAGACTGCGGGAGGATTCGGCGCTGGTTTGTCGGTCGCACTCTCTTGGAATGCTCTGAGCGTCGTCGCGGGGGCTGCTCGCGATGGCATACAAGAACTCGCGACGCTAGTGCGAACAGGGCATACTCAGCATCCGGATGTGCTACTCAGCTTCTTCGCCGGTTGCGGGCACGTGCTGATTATCATCGGGTGCATCGTCGGATTCATTCGAATACGGCCTTCGGCGCGCCAATGGACACAATTGCTGATTGGTGGCGGCGTCGCCCTCAGCTATTTGATTGCGATTGTGTTCATCTTCGCTCCTCCGCAAGCGGTGGAATTGATGAAACATGCGTTTGGCGTGAAAACCTAAGGCGGACAGATTAATTCTTAAACGTTTCCAGGCGACACACTCATCCTAGCCAGCCCAGCAGCTGTTAACTACGGTAGTGAGCATGTTCGACCACATTGGCGAAAGCCGTGAGCAAACGATCAGACGAGTGAAGTCCGAAGGCCGCCGCACAGGTTTGCCCTCGCTGTGATAAGCAGCATGTCATACCGATCTTCTACGGACCCTTCAGGCCGGACGGGTTGGAGGAAATGCGGACCAACTATGGCCGGGATGGTTTTGTCCCCGGTGGCTGCTCCTGGGGCAATGAGCGATGGCGATGTCGTTCGTGTGGGCATCGGTTTGGTTCGGTGTTTTCTTAATACCAACAGCCCGTAGTTCAAATTAAGGGGCCGCGCGCGTTCACGCTGGCGGTGGACACAAGACGGACAAAAAAAGTGCGAATCTCCAGAATCTGGAGAATCTACCGAATCATGTTTTCAGCAACTAATAGAAAACACGCGGTGGAAAATGGTTCAACTCCGTCCCTGGCCACCACATTCTAAAAGACTTGCCCCTCTCTCCTGCCTTCGGTTTGGGTCCAATTGGGTTCATCGCACTAACTTGCTCAGCTTCTCGACTACACGTTGCTGCGACTCAGGAACGAACTGCTGATAAATATCCAGAGTGGTACTAGCCCTTGAGTGCCGCATCTGCTCGCCATTTTCGAGAAGTGATTGCAGGGTCATCGGAGAGAGTTGGCGCAACGGCATATCTCCGAAAGTGGGAATAAGGTAGTTGTCTAGTACTCCCATCGAACGGCTTTGCGTGCTCTTGGCCATTAGCGGCATCACAAGCGGAATGTAGTGTTTCTCTACGTAGTGTTGAAAGTTTACCGCTACCCCAATCGTTTCTAAGCCTTGGTTCATCGGTCGTAGATGCTCCCCTGCCTGTCTATGAGCGTCCTTCTTGGAAGTGTTCTCGACCAGGGCTAGGCGTACTTTCTTCCTGACCCTGGTCCGCTTTCTGTTGAAGTGGCATACATCCTGAATGGCTGCTCGCACAGCTGGCCTGCCGGAATTGTCTTTGCTCCTGGCTCGGTATCTGGTACGGCGGTTGGAATTGATGGGACGTGCGCCTCTGGTTTCTGTTCATCCGCCAAGATTACCTTGACTGGGCTTGCTTCATCTGTAGCCAAGACGGCCACTCTTAAAGCAGATCAGAACGGGAACCTTACTTCGACTACCATTTCTGCATGCGGATCGCAGGCAACGATTACGGGCACTGGAGCCTGTGCGACTACTTCCACTCAATCAGGCGGAAGCTGGGCAGGGAACGTCAAATGCACAGGAGTATCAGGAGCCTCTAATCGGACGATCACTCCTGGCACGACTGCGCCTAACGGTTGCAGTTGTTTCGGATCGGATAATACTTCTGGGCACGAACTGGCAGGAGCGCAGACAGGCGGGAGCGCTACAAGTTGCACACTGGAGTTCACCAGCATCACGCAAAACGATTTTATTAACTTCGGGGCGATTGCATTCTGAATGGCGGGAACTGCAAATCTAGAGGCACGGTGACCAGTGCGTCAGTCGTTGTCGGGATCCGTATCAACGATCCGCTCGTGCATAAAAAAGGACGCGCTAAAGGGTGCGTTGATGGTCTGGAACGTGAGTGGCTTTTGTCGAAAACTGAAACAGTCGGATAGGTCATCGGCATAGGCGTCCGCATAGCCCAATGAAGGGAGATTGAAGGTCTCTTCTATGAAGTGCAGGATACTTCCAAAATCGTGATTGACATGAGAGATATAAGCAGGTCGCGCATATGGTGAAATTACGATCAGCGGCACCCGGAAGCCGTACACGTATCCGGATCCCCAGCTTTTTCCGTCATTTACGATCTTGAATGGGGGAACGTGGTCGTACCAACCACCCCAATCATCCCACGTAACAATAATCGCCGTATTTTGCCAGTAAGAACTATTTCCAATCGCATTCACGACGGAAGCGACCCACGATGGGCCTTGGGTCGTTCGCAAATTGCCAGCATGATCGGATGTTCTCCCCGAAGGAATTACCCAACTGACTTGTGGCAGTTGATGGTTGGCAATGTCCGCGAGTACTGGCGCCGGATCCTTGGTGCCCGCATAGATTACGACGTGATTTTTCCAGTCTGCGCTTGTACATGCGGTTGCATTGGGCAGCGGAGCATTTGGCCCACACATATGCTTGATTGCATTCGGACCTGTCCATACTGAACCCGCTGTAGGTGTGTAGTAACGCCAACTGATACCCCGGGCATCGAGTTCGTCCGTTAGCGCTGGGTGCTCCGTGCACGGATAAACAAACTTTGTTTCTTTACCGGATGCGTCAACGACGCCTACGGTTTCGTCAGGCGGAGATATGCACCCAGTCAGTACCGGACCTGCGATCCCGTATCCATTGTCAGCGGCGAAGCTTGTGCTAGTCGCCGTCAGGGCGGAAGTTCCGGAAATGATGAACAGATGCGCCGGAAAACTTGGCCCCTGATTTGTTTGAAACATACGGTCCCCGAATGTGTATCGCTCCGCCATCTGGAAGTATGGCTGCACATCCGCTGGATCGACGTAAGAAAACTGTGGATTTGGAGGTGGACAGTTCGCCACAATGCAGACCACTTTCACTTTATCGGCACCGTCCATTTTGCCGCCGTCGAACATCTCTACAAATGCGTCGTGTTGGTGGTCAAAGTCGAAGGGAACGGCCAGCGGTAGAGGACTGAGTTGGATCTTTTTACCTTTGGAGTTGACGCCACTGCTGGCGATGTCTGCGCCGTTGGCGATCAACACGGGGTCGTGAAACAAATTGTCTGTCGAGCGGTTCTCCTGAAAAATAATGACGATGTGTTGGAATTTCCCTGCGAAGATAGAGTTTTGCTGAATAGCCCGTCCACAGCCATTCATGCCCAGCAGAAACGCACCTACTGCACACACCAATGCAAGTACAAGACACGAAGCCGGACGCAACAACACCCCCTCAGCCAACTCAGAAACTTGGATGCGGAAAAACAACTTTGCTGTTTGAATAAAACTTGACCCCGGGCGTCATAGTCTTCCGAGCCACACAGGAGCTAGCGGCCCGCAGGTAGGATCATAATCGGGAATATCGAGTCTTTTCTGTTTCGGCATCCCGTTTGCCTCATACCAAGCGTCAAATTCCTTCGCTAATTTCGCCCTTCGGTTATTGACGATAGTTGGCCAAACCTCGTCAGGATGACAGCCCAGAACTCGGTAGGTAGCTAGGACGTGTGCATTGCAGTTTGTCGCATCTCCTCTGTAAACGAGCGCGACGGTTAACCACGCAATGCTTAGATCAGTCTGCAGCTGACGATCCTGTTCGGCTAGTTCGGCCAGCAGTAAATACTTTTGGATACGCCCTACCGGATGGCCTGGGGAACACGAATGCGGAGCGACAGTCTCTAGTCGAGGTGCGACAGAGGCAGCCATTACCTCGCTGTTTTCTTACGATTCCAAGGCGCGTCCGTAGTGGCGGTCAATCCATCGGCATGCAGGGGCAGTCTGGGGCGCAGGCCGTGCCGGAGGAATTGAGTTGATGGGGTGTATGGGCCTAGGGCTGCGGTTCAGATTGAGTCTGGACTACTTTCAGTCAAGACATGGTTACCTCCAATCAGGTAATGGTGTTTAGGGCCGACTGGGTGTTGAAAGCACTCAATCGGCCCGCTTCTATTGGGGAAGCACTTTACAAAAAACTTGAGGAGCGGGGGGGACTATGACCCGCCCCTGGGGGTCTGTGGTGGTCTGCGCTGGATCCCATCAAAGGTTCTGCGACACAGACGAAGATAATACTGCAGCCCAACGTTGGGGTGTAAAGGGTGCTGACATGTAAACTTCCGCGACGAATGGCCGACGATCTACCAAGCGAGGAGCAGCTTTCGAAGTACTTCTCCCAGTTATGCAAGAGGGGGATAAGGAACAGGTACGCCAAAATGACCCCAGAAGAGCGTAAGGAACTCGCTACGAAAGCATCCAAGGCAGCGGCGAAAGCCAGGAGCAAGAAGGCGGCTGAACGGAAGAAGGGATGAACCTGCTCAGGATCGCTGGCTTCCTGGTTGTCCTCGTCGTATTTCTTGAATGGCTCAGATCAAAGCGAAATGGCCGATAAAGAAAAACGGCCCAACGGAGCCTCTTTTCGGTTGGGCCAGTATGCTTGTCTGCTTCATCGGCCCACACACACTACTCCGAAAACAGAAGAACGCAATCGCCCAAAGGTATGAATACCGAAGGCGAAAAGAAGAGCAAACGGAAGCACTGTGGGCTGCGGGAAATGGCTGAACCAGCCGGGAGATTTATATGACTACACCGTGATCAGAAATTACCTGAACCCGGCTCTGTGGAGCTCCTGTGGCCCGTCTCGAGCAGTGAGTGCGGAGGACCGCCGAGAATGTCCTGCACCCAACCGTTTGACTCTCATCCCGCATGGCTTGGCGACTGTTCCGATACCGGACCTGTTTGCATGGCTACTGTTGTCTCCACGGACGTCGTCCAGTATCCGTATCAGAACGAAATCATATGCATTAACAACGGACGGCTCTGATCGGCAGATACGGTTTTCACATACCGATTCCAGCATGGCTTTGCAGGGCTTCGATGCCTAATGGTCGATTGGCGGCCGTTCGCAAGATGGAAGGTTTTATGCATGGACGACAAAGGCAGGCGGCCAGTTCGGTTGTACTAACGGTACGTTCAACTGCGCGCTGACTAGCCGGCGTAGCGACGTCTTAGTGGTCAAGCTCCAGTAGCTCCCGGCGCGGCGAACATCCGTCGACGGTGCAATCTCAGTGGATGAGGAGATGTTGGTTATTCCGGGGACGGCGTGACCCTTGACCGAGGATTCACAACGAGTGTGAGCATGATCCTCGATCCCGGGAACTCGTCGAGCGCCTAATACTGCACACACCCACCAGGTGCGCTCCAGTTTGTTCATCAGCTCAGTGGGCGGTGAAGTCTTTCGCGTAGGGAAGCAGGTCCCAAATCCGCCAGAATGCTTCCATTTCGTCCGCCCGGCCCAAAGAGACGCGAATGTATGTGTCGAGTGGCGGGAAGCGACGTCCGATCAGAATCTTGTTCTTGCGAAAATGCTGAATCGCCTCTTCCGCGGGATGAAAGGTGTTCATCATGATGAAATTGGTGTGCGAGTCGATCGGTTTAACCATTCTAGCCATGGCCTGATTAAAGAACTCCTGCCGGTCGTCCACATTACGCTGGATGAAATCATTGGTTCCCTCCTTGTCATGCAGCGCAGCAACGGCGGCTTGCGTGATGATGACATTGATGTTGTCCTCTGTGCTGAATTTTCGCATC